>Ga0187894_10007447_pt1 | contig 10326 bp, 7 predicted proteins | sample GBC1701081metaG_FD_136650 | JGI IMG/M metagenome (GOLD analysis project Ga0187894, IMG submission 136650) | White microbial mat communities from a lava cave in the Kipuka Kanohina Cave System on the Island of Hawaii, USA - GBC170108-1 metaG ... | reverse complement strand
GTGTCGCTGCGCTCAACCCCCGGCTACCCTCTGGCATCCTTTCAGGATGCCCGCAGCGCAGAATGCTATTCCACCGAAAACAGGAGGAACCCCGAATTCCAAAGGAAGCTCTCCACACCACATCATTCCGCCTTTTGATAAGTCGGCGAAGCTGCCATTAAATGTTGATATTCTGTGGCTTACAGATTGGAAGCCTCGGGCTTTAACTTTTGCGCTTTTGGGTCCTTGCACCTCACTCTCGCTCCACTCCGTAAATCCCCTAGCCGTCCTTCCGCGAGGATCACATCCCTGCGGATGTATCCCCTCCCAATAGTGCCACCAGGCGGCGTGGATTAAATAGGTGCCATGTTGATCGAGCCAAACGTTGAATCGAAGTCAGTCGAGCAAAACCGTCTCCGGCTGCCCACTCAACCCGTCGCCCGCCACCAGTGGGAAGGAGACAAACTCCCCGCCTTGAACATGTGCGCCGAAGTGGACCTCACTCCGATCAACCAGCCGTTGGTGCGCGACGTGGCGGTTCGGACCAAGCGTTCCATCGACCCCAAAATTCGGAATGCTCTCCTGCTGCTTGTGGTGATTGTCACGACTTTGGTGAGCTACGGGATCATCAGCCGTTATGTGGTCTCGGCCGTGATAATCAAAGGCCGCAGCATGGCACCGACGTTGAACGATGGCGACCGCTTCGTGCTCAATCGCTGGTTGTATCACTTTCGCGCGCCGCAGCGGGGGGACCTCGTGGTGATCCGCGATCCCGGCCACAACGATTTCGCCGTCAAGCGCATCGTGGGCATTCCCGCCGACACCATGCTTTTCGAGGAAGGCAAAGTCTATGTGAACGGCCTTCGTCTCTCTGAACCCTATTTGCCGCGGGACACCAAAACACTGGCCCCGGAAACATCCGTGCCGCGCGTCAAGCTGGCGAAAGATCACTACTATGTCCTCGGCGACAATCGCAACAACAGCGAAGACAGCCGTTTTTACGGCGCGGTGCATCGGGACTGCATTATCGGAATGATTTCCATTTCAAAGTAAAACCAACCGGGTTTTCCTTTCTCCGGCAGCGGCGCTTCCACCAAGCGCCGCTGTTTTGTTTTACGAGGAGCGCGGACCGGAACCCCGCGCTCCGGCTTGTCGGTGCTTTCAGCGGCTTGACATGACTCATTGCTTGTCCAGGGTATGGCCCGCGTGAAACCGGATCGTTCATCACTCATGCGCGTCGAGTTACGGAAGACGTTTCAATTTGAAGCGGCCCATTTGCTGCCGCGTTTACCCAAAACTCATAAATGTCGCCGCCTGCACGGACATAGTTTTCAAGTCGAAATCGTCATTGCGGGCCAATGTGATCCTCATCTCGGCTGGCTCATGGATTACGCGGATCTCTCCGTCGCCTTCAAGCCGATCTGGGAGAAGCTAGACCATCGTTATCTCAATGAGATTCCAGGTCTCGAAAATCCCACCAGCGAAGTGCTCGCGGTCTGGATCTGGCGGCGACTTAAACCGAAGCTGCCGCTGTTGAGCGAAGTAATCGTGGCGGAGACGTGCAACTCTCGTTGTGTGTATCGGGGGTAGTTCATGGTCGGTAGTTCGCAGTCCGCAACTCTCGCAGACTGTGAAATTTTATGCCACTGACGGCTGATTCCAAACTACTGACTCTGACCAAACTTCCGCCGCAAGTATTCCAAATGATACTCCGCTCGGGTCGGCTGGCCGGTCGCTTGTTCCATCAACTGCTGCGGCCGATGACGCTGTCCCTGTTGGTGAACTTTTTCCCGCAGCCAGGCGAGCAGGTTGCGGTATTCGCCCCTTTTCAGTTCCTCACTTAAGCTTGGGCGGTCCTGCAGCGCTTTCTGGAAAAGCTGCGAAGCGTTCAAGTTGCCCAGCGTGTAAGTGGGGAAATAGCCCAGAGCGCCCAGGCTCCAGTGAATGTCCTGCAGGCAGCCTTGGCTGTCGTCGGGCACTTTCAGTCCGATCATCTTCCGAAACTCCTCATTCCAGAAAGCCGGCACGTCGGCCACTTTGAGATCACCAGTCAACAATCGAAACTCGATCTCGAAGCGCAGGATGATGTGCAGGTCGTAACTCACTTGATCAGCTTCGACTCGAATGAAGGACGGCGTTACTTGGTTTAACGCTGCGGTTATCTGCTCCGGAGAAAACTTCGCCAGAGATGGAAAATGCCGGCATGCCGCCGGATGCCAATGCGCCCAAAATTCCAGGCTGCGGCCAACGTGATTTTCCCAAAGGCGCGACTGCGATTCGTGGATGCCAAGCGACGCCGCGCTGCCTGCCGGTGTCCCATGATCCTCCGCATTCAAACCCTGGTCATACAAACCGTGCCCAGCTTCGTGCAATACGCCGTAGAGCGACACACTGAAGTCACTCTCGCTATAGCGAGTGGTCAGCCGGCAGTCGCCAGGTCCCAAGCCGGTGCAAAACGGATGGGTGGTCGTGTCAATGCGCCCGGCGTCAAAGTCGAAGCCAACTGCGGCAGCCACCTCGCGATTGAAAGCCTGCTGGGCAGCGATGGGATATTGACCAGCCAGCAAATTCTTCGGCGCAGCCCCGGAACGTTCTATCGCCGGCCCAAGAATCTTTACGATCTCGGGCCGCAGTTCCTCAAAAAGCCTTCGTAACTGGGAGGCCGTGCTGCCCGGTTCGTACTCATCCAGCAACGCGTCGTATCGCGATTCTTGGAAGCCCCATAGGTCGGCCATGCGCCGGCATAGCTCGAGAATCTTTTCCAAATGCGGTCGAAAGAGCGGGAACTCGGATCGACGCCGCGCCTCGACCCAAGCTTCGCGAGCCAGCGTACGGACCCGTTCGAATTCCTCCACCAGTTCTGGCGGCAGTTTGGTTTGCCGGTCATAGGCGCGCCGCCACTCGCGCACGTTCGCCGCTTCTTTGGAATCCGCGGGAAAACCACGGGCCTCGCATTCGGAAATCCAGCCGCCCACTTCCGATGCGGTGAAAGCTCGGTGACTCCATCCGCTTAGAAAGGCGAGCTGTTCCGCGCGGTAGGCCAGCGCCTTGGCTGGCATGTAGGTTTCCTGGTCCCAACTCAGCAGGCTGCCGGCATCGGACACCCAAGCGATTTCCCGAGTGCGACGGAGGAGCTTCTGATAAGGCTCAAAAATGGATGACATGCAGGAATGCTTTTACCCACAAAGGGAGCTTCGGTTAAGAACGAATTTGGTCATTGCGCTACTCGATGCGCAACCCCAAAGGTTCGATACCAGTCATCAAGCGTCGCAAATTCGGCACGCGCCTGCTCGTCGGCGGTTGAAACCAAGAGAAGACGTGGCGCCACCAAGGCGGCGAGGTGGCGCATGTCGAATGCCTCCAAAAAGCCGAAGCAAAACAGTTCCGGCGTTCTGTTCACACCGGCATTCTCTTCGATGATCTGCTTCAGACTGCCGAGCGGATTGCGCAATTCCACTTTGCCGATCGCCTTCGCTTCCAATCCGGCCGCGACGAGCGCCGCAGTGCTTGTCCGTGGACCGATGGCTATCAGTTCGATCGTCGCGACGGAATATTGGCCAGTGGCCCAGCGCGCTATGCCGGCAAGTTGCCCAGCCTGGACGCCGAGCGGACGTTCTCCCACGGCAGCGACCAGTAGTGCGAAAAGGAAGTCGTGCGTGCGAATCCTCGTTTCGCCGAAATAGAATGTATCGATGGCCAGTACGCGGTGTCCTGAGTTTAACAATTCCTGCACTTCAGTCGCGACGTTCGTCCGGCCAGAATCGGCCAGGAGTAAAACCACCTTGCTGGCTTCGCCTCGGACAAGTTCAACAGCGGGCACGGTCCAATCATCGTCCACTCGCAGCTTCCAGAAAATGGCCGTTATGCCATTTGTGGCTGTCTCGCCGGCTTTGATAGCGGTCACGGTCGAATGCTTCGCGCGAACGACGTCACGCAGCTTCGCGCGGTTCGCCTGCTGCCACTTATCGGCGGCGGATTTCCTTGCTGGCAACTTGGGCTGGCGCGGCAGTTTCTCGGCCAAGGTACGCGCGAGGCTGTTGAAGTCGGCGTTGTTGGGTGGCAGTTCCACAAGCAGGTTCGTGTGCGCCTTGATCTCACCGTCACACGGAATTTCCGTCGCGTTGAACGCCGGAGTCTCCGGATAAAAGAAGTCGCCCAGCATCTGGTAGTGCGCCTGGCGGTTGTCTGGGCCGAAATTGTGATCGCCTGGATCGTAGTTCACATGAGAACGGAGATGCTTCTCTTTCCCGTATAGCCGATAGATAGGCGCGGCGGCGTCCAGCAACGGTTGCAGCGCGTGAGGCGAGGCGAAGCAACAGTTGTCCTTGAAATTGTACGTGAGCAACGCGGCACGCGGCGCAAGCATGGCGGTGAGATGCGCATAATCAGCCACCGTAGCTAGGTCGCATGGAGTCTGTTCCGAATCGCCTAGATCGGAGAAATGTCGCGTGCGCGTGCGAAAGCTGGAGTAACCAGCCACAGGGTTGGAGAAAGTCACGCGCGGGTCGAGCGTGCTGATGAAAATAGTTTGCCAACCGCCACCAGAAAGGCCGGAGACCGCCACCCGTGCGGGATCGGCATTGGGATGGGCCAGCAAGATGTCCAGTCCGCGCGACATCGCGAGGTAGAATGGCGCAAGCCCGCTCGTGCCACACAGATCGAGCTGGTTCATCCGGTAATGCTGGTAGTTCGTCGAGTTGAGCTGGCCCATGCCAATCCATTCCGCATTCAGGACGATCAGGCCGCGTTTCGCCTGATTGATGCAGCGAGCCTGTTTGTAGGGAACGGATTTGCCGATGCCTTCGTGGCCATTGACGTTGAGCGCCACGGGGACTTTGCCGGAGAGGTGCTCCGGTTCGTAGAGCAGAGCCGGAATCCAAAGCCCCGGCACGGCTTCATAGCGCAGCTTGCGAATCCGATAACCCGGCCCGCCCTCAATGGTTTCCAGCCACACGACTTTCGTCTTCTCGCGCCGCCACTTGGCGGCTTCTCCGCGAAACACGACTTTATCCAGGATGTCACGACGCAGTTGAGTGGCGACCGATTCCCATTCGGCGACTGACTTGACCTCCGGCATTCGCGGCACGCGACCTTCGGTAAAGGATTGTACCTCGGCTAGCGCGATATCAGGTCCAATGATGGATTGCCGCAACAACGCCTGCACCACTCGAAGGTCATCCGCCGCCAGAGCCGAGAGCGCGATAAACGTAATGACAGTCGCCAGCCATCCAAGATGAAATCGCACAAAGACACGCGGGATCATGTCGGCGAGAATTCGGGCTGGGCGGACAAATTGCAACTTCAGTTCTTGGAGGGATTCTCTGCCAAGCGCTGATTGGTGATGGCGAGATAGGTCTGCGCGATGGGATTCTGCTGCGGTCTCAAGGCCAGCGAGGTTTCAAACCATCGTTTGGCCTCGCGAAAATCTTCCCGTTGCACGTAATGCCATCCGAGATGGGCCAGAGTGAAATAGCCGTTCGGGTCCAGTTTGTGGGCTTGATCGAAGTAGCCTTGCGCTTCCTCGTATCGCTTCAGAAGATCGAGACACATGCCTGCGCCGATGAATCCGTAAGGATCATAGTGGTTTAACGCGATGGATTTTCGGAACCATGCCAAGGCTTCTTGCGCCAGTTCCTGATGGTCTTCCAGGCCCTCCGCGCTCTGCGCGCGGAGCAGTTCACCGATGCGGTAGGCGGTCTCGAAGTTCTTCGGGTTCGCAACGAAGGCTCTTTTCAATGCGGCAAGAGAATCCATCTCCACCCGACTGGCGTTAGCGTTGGAGAGCCAATGCGTTTCGACGGTAGCCACCATGGCTTGCCACGCGAGGAACAGGATCAGCAGGGTCATAACCAGAAGGACGCGCCGTGGCCGCACGGCGAGCTGACGAATGGAATCCGATCCTGGAATGTTGCCGCTCACCAACGCCAGCAATGTGACGACGACGATCGCATTCGCTGGGATGTGCATGTTGAAATCAACCCACGAATGCAGAAGGATCGCGACAAGACCGAGGGTTCCGCCCAGCACGAAGGCAGGCCGGTTGCTCGACCAAAATTCAGCATCGTCTGGTGACGGCTCGATTCGCTTTCTTTGGCGGAAAAGTTCTGCGAAGAAAGCCGCCCACGCGCTGAACACCAGGGCGCCACCGACAAAGCCCCAATCGACAAACGTGTTGAGGTAATCGTTGTGAACACGATCGGGGCGGCCCTGGAGCCGGGCATCAGTCGGGCGGTATTGGCGGAAGCGGTAATCGAACAAGTTCGGCCCAGCCCCGAACCAAAAATGGTCGCGCCAAAGACGATACGCCGGCGGCCACAATTGGAATCGGTAGTCTTCGGTACTGGCGGCCAAGTTCAGCCGCTCATACCGGTTGCGCGGCAGATTAGCTTTAAAAAAGAACCCAGCGGCTAGCACGACCAAGGCTCCTGCCATCAACCATCCTTGCCAACGATACACCCGCTTTCGAACCAGCCAGACCGTCAACGCGGTGACAATGAGCGCCGTCGCTACCCAGCCGGCACGCGACAAAGTCACCGCGATGCCGACGAAAATGACCAGACTAGCATAGCCGAGGAAAACTTTCGTAAGGGGACCGAATCGCCCCCGCAGGGTGTAAGCGAGCGCCAGCGGCAAGATCATTTCCAAATAACCGGCGGCGTGGTTGGGATTGACGAACGTGCCCGATCCGCGCTTGCGATAGCCTTCGGGTTTGAGGAATTGCCATACGTATTCCGACTCGGTGATGAACTGGAAGATCGCATAGCTGGCGACACCCAGGGCCACGATCACCAGCGTCAAGCCGAGGAAGTGCGTGGCCCTTTCGTGACGAAGGTTGTTGAGCACGGCAAAAAACAAGCCGCCATAGATCAACACCTTGATCAGCTCTTGACGGGCCAGGAACTCCACTTCAGCCGTGAGCGAACGCGCGGCTGCATACGCAAGAAACGCCAGTACCGGCCAGCACACTGCCGGCCACACCAGCTTCAACTCTGGATTGATTACCCACCTGATTCCCCATGCGACCAGCACGCCGATGGTCAGCCACTGGACAACGACAAAATCCTGCGGCTCGACCGCACCCGTGGCCAGCGGGGAATAAATTAGCACCGCCAACACCAAACCCAGGATGGTTTTCTCGCACCAGCCGTCGAGTTGCGCACGGTTCATCGGGCGTCGCCGTCAGGGCATGGTGGAAATGGCCGCGCCCAGCCAGCGCGGGCGAGAAATGACTTAACTTAGAAACTCACGCGGATCGGTAATGTGCCCAGTCAACGCGCTCGCGGCCACTGTGCCCGGCGATGCCAGAAACACTTGCGATTCCTTGTGGCCCATGCGTCCGGGGAAATTGCGATTGGTGGCGCTGATGCATTTCAGCGGAGTATTCATGCGCCCGAATGTATCCACCGGGCCGCCGAGACAGGCCGCGCATCCCGCGTTTTCCGTCATCTGCACTCCGGCATCGACCAAAACTTCCCACACCGTCTTCTCGCCCCATCGCGCCGTTTGTAGATCGTGGACGATCTCGGGCGTGGCCGGAACTCCGAAGGTGTCGATGGTGACACGGCGGCCTTTAAGCACGCGCGCGAATTCGAGAAAGTCGCTCGTCTTGCCGCCCGTGCAGGAACCGATGTAAGCGCGGTCGAGTTTGACGTGGCCGAGTTCCTTGGCCTTCTTGCGCTGGCCGGGATCCGGATGGCACGCCACCGTCGGTTCCAGCTTCGAGAGCTCGATTACTGTTTCAAAAACGAACTTCTCATCCCGGTCCCGTTCCACCGGCTGATAGCTCGTCTTTGTGCCGTTGAGCTTGCAACGGTAATCCACGTAAGCTTGTGTTTGCGCGTCGAACTCGAAAATGCCGTTCTTACCGCCCGCTTCGATGGCCATGTTGGCGATGGTCATTCGGTCATCCATTGAGAGTGCCGTCGCCCCCGGCCCATCGAACTGCATCGCGCGATACGTCGCTCCGTCAAAGCCGATTTCGCCGATGGCATGAAGGATCACGTCCTTGGCCATCACGCCGGGCTGCAACTTCCCTTCAAGACGGAAATGCATCGTCTCTGGCACTTTGATCAACAGCTTGCCCGTGCCCATGACGAAACCGGCGTCGGTATTGCCGATCCCCGTGGCGAACTGGTTGAAGGCACCGGCCATACAAGTGTGCGAATCGGTGCCGAAGAGAACTTCGCCCGGTCGCGTATGGCCCTTTTGCGGCAGCGCCGTGTGGCAAACACCGGCGTAGTGTGAGCCGTATTGTTTCTTCAACATGCCCTTGGCCGGATCGAACACCCACTTGCCTTCGGGATCGTCGATCACGTCGTAGAAATAGGGCAGCTCTTGCTCCTTCACGAATTCGCGCAAGATATCGACGTTGCGGTTGGATTTGGAATCGGCGGTGAAAATGTAGTGGTCGGGGATGATGACCACTTTGTTGCAATCCCACACTTTGGCGGTTTTTCCAAACTCGCGCTTGAACACGCCAATCGTGCCCGGTCCGCACACGTCGTGCGTCATCAGGATATCGGCGTTCACCCAGATGTTGTCACCGGCTTGCACCCCCGTTTTGCCAGCGGCGCGGGCGAGAATCTTTTCCGTCAAAGTCATAAGCTTGAGAGATTAGCCAACTTATTCTTCGACTGCAATCGGGGAAATCCTCTGCGACAGGGCAGGCGCATCAAAATGAAAAACGCCAAATATAATCAGGGAGGTGGGTTGGGTCGCGCTGCGACCCAACCCGCCCGCGTTCAGCGGGCGGCCCCAGCACAATAAGGCCGCCACGCGCCGCTCTGCGCGGCGCGACGGCTCGCAACGCGAGCCGTCCCACCTTTTTGATGCGTCGGCCTCTGCGAAGATCACCGCTCTTCTATCACCACAAGCGTGGCATCCAGGCGATCCACCGCGACCTTTTGGCTGCCACCGGTGGGCCAGAGAATTTCCAATTCGTCCACTTTCGCCGCCTTGCCTAGGCCGATCGTGATGGGCAGCTCGGACTGTGACAAATAACTCTTGGTTGGCATCACTTGGCGCGAGATTGTTTGACCACCAGCGCGTACTTTGACCCAAGCGCCGATGGCATCGCGATTGGATTTTGTGCCGACCAACTTCAGTCGCAGCCAGTGGTGGCCAAGCTTTTGGTCGTTACGCAGAAGCAATGGATTACCGCCAATCTGAGTGAGCACGGCGTCGAGGTCGCCATCGCCATCGATGTCCGCGTAAGCTGAACCCCTCCCGACGATGGGTTTGAGCAAATCGTCGCCACACTTTTCGCGGGGCACTTCGATGAAACTCAACCCGCGCGAGGCGCCCCGGTTCCAGAAGAGCTGCGCGGGTTGACGGTACTGCTGGCTCTGCTGAACCTTGGTGATCTCTTCTTCGAGGTGCCCATTGGCCGTGAGCATGTCCAGTCGGCCATCGAGATCGTAATCGAAGAAGAACAGGCCAAACTTAAGCAACAGCCGGCTGGCCGGGCCGACGCCTTCCGTGATGGCCTCGTCCGTAAAGATCAGCGCGTCACGTTGCGAGACGTAAAGCGCGTTCATCTCATTGGCGAAGTTTCCGATGGCGATGCCGAGCGCGCTGTCGTTGCGGTAGCGAGCCGCGTCGATGCCCATCGCGCCGCGCGTTTGGCCGTAGGCATCGAAGGCAATGCCGGAACGCGCGCCGATCTCTTTGAAGGTGCCGTTGCGCTGGTTCTGAAAAACAAAATTCTGCACGGTGTCATTGGCCACCACGAGATCGATCCAGCCGTCACCGTCAATATCGACTGGCGCCACGCCGAGGGATTTGGCCGCCGGAACACTTGTGGCCGGGTTCTTTATTTGGACACCGCTCGCCGACGAAACATCGGTGAAGCGTCCACCGCCCTCGTTGCGGTAAAGATATGGGAACGTGCCAGGGAAACTCATGGGAGGCCCGTAAGCGCGGCCAATGCCCACGAGCCGGTAGTCCACTTCCAGATCAATCTCGCGCGACCATCGGACATAATTGCAGACAAACAGGTCGAGGTCACCGTCATTGTCAGAATCAATCCACGCGGCGCTCGTGCTCCATTCGTTGGCGCCCCCGCCAACGCCAGTGCTCTGCGTCACATCCTTGAACTTCCCGTTGCCTTCGTTGCGGAACAGTTTGTTCTCGCCCACGGCCGTAATGAAGACATCGGCGCGGCCATCGTTGTCGTAATCGCCCACGGCCACGCCCATGCCGTACAGATTCAACTCCAGTCCTGATCCAACGGTGGCGTCCTCGAAACGACCGGCACCGTTGTTGCGGAACAAGCCCATCTTTGGAGCCTGACCATCGGGCGAAGCTTTCCATGGCCAGGAAGTCGAATTGATAAACAGCAAGTCCTGG
>Ga0187894_10007446_pt1 | contig 10326 bp, 6 predicted proteins | sample GBC1701081metaG_FD_136650 | JGI IMG/M metagenome (GOLD analysis project Ga0187894, IMG submission 136650) | White microbial mat communities from a lava cave in the Kipuka Kanohina Cave System on the Island of Hawaii, USA - GBC170108-1 metaG ... | reverse complement strand
GGCCGAGGCGCGGCTCGAGATCGAGAGCCCGTCCTACCGCTCGGAGCTGAACGGACGCGGACCGCACGCCTGGTCGCGTCACTGGTTGCTCGTGCCGCTGATCGACGGCGACCGCTGGATCGGCTTGATCTGGGCCGACGACCCGTGCGACCGCCTGCTGCCCACCCGCGCGCGCCTCCAGGCGCTGCGGCTGTTCGCCAACCAGGCCGTGGCGGCGCTCGCGGCCGCCGACCAGACGGTGCGGCTGCGCCACGAGGCCACGCACGACGCGCTCACCGGGCTGCCCAATCGGCGCGCCTTCAGGGCGCGACTGGCTCGCGAGGCGACGACCGCCGACGCGGCGCGGGAGAGGTTCGCGCTCGTCCTGTGCGACATGGACAACCTGAAGACCGTGAACGACACGCTCGGCCACGAGGTCGGCGACCTTGCGCTGCGCCTGCTGGCCGGAGCGCTCGGGCGCGGCCTGCGCCGCAGCGACGAGGCGTACCGCCTCGGTGGAGACGAGTTCGCGGTGATCCTCCCGGGCGCCGGCCGGCTCGACGCCGAGCGCGTGATGCGCCGGCTGCGCAACGCCGTGACCGCCTGCGCCCAGCCTCCGATCGAGGTGATCGAGGCGAGCTTCGGCATCGCGGTGTACGAGACGGGGGAGAGCCCCCAACGTCTCGTGGCCCGCGCGGACGGCGCGCTCTACCAAGCCAAGCGGCGCCGGGAGGAATCGGTGGCCTAGCTGCTCCCGCCCCGTGAGTGGGCCCCCTTCCTCTCGCATATGGCATCGAAGAGGGCCCCACCCCTCTGGGCCGCTGGCTGGTTGATGACCGAAAGCTCATAGACCTCGATGCGAACATGTGTTCGTGTCGTACGTCGAGCTCCACTGTCACTCGGCCTATTCGTTCCTGGACGGGGCGTCGCATCCGGTCGAGCTGGCGGGGGCGGCGGCGGAGCAGGGCCATGGAGCCCTCGCGCTGACCGACCACGATGGGCTGCACGGCGCCATGGAGATGGCGCGCGCGCTGAAGGCGCTCGGGGTGCGCCCGATCACCGGCGCCGAGCTCACGCTCGACGATGACACCCATCTCACGCTCCTGTGCGAGACGCGCGTGGGCTACACGAACCTGTGCCGGTTGATCACCACCGCCCACCGTCACACGCGTCGCTGGGCGCGCGAGGGATGGTCGGATCCGGTGGCGCAGATCGCCGCGGAGCGCCGGCCGGGCCAGGATCCGCTCGACCACGATCCGTCCGTCACGCTCGACGACCTCGAGCGCCACGCCGACGGCCTGGTCTGCCTGTCCGGCTGCGCCCGTGACGGCGCGGTGGCCGCGCGAGTCGCGGCGGGTGACCACCCCGGCGCCGCCCGGGTGGCCCGGCGCCTGCTCCGGCTGTTCGGGCCCCAGCGCTTCCGCATCGAGCTGCAGCGCCCTTACTGGCGACACGACCGGCGTCGCAACAGGCTCCTGTCCGAGCTCGCGGAGCGGTTGGGGGTGCCCTGCGTGGCCACGGGCAACGTGCACGTCCACGCGCGGGACCGCATACCGCTCCAGGACGCGATGGTCGCCGTGCGGTTGGGAGCCACACTCGACGAGACGGAGCCCGGACGGCGCGGCAACTCGTCGCACGTGCTCGCCCCGCCCGAGCGGATGAGCGAGCGCTTTGGCGATCGTGGTGACGCGGTCGAGGAGAGCGGCCGCCTGGCCGAGCGCCTGACCTTCGATCTCACCCAGGACCTCGGCTACCGCTATCCCGGCTCCGAGGACCCCGACGCCGGCCGTCGCCTGGCGGAGCTGTGCCGGGCGCGGTTCGAGGAGCGGTACGGTCGGCACGACGATGCCCTGGCGCGGCTCGACGAGGAGCTGCGCGTGATCCGCCACCTGGACCTGTCCGGATTCTTCCTGCTCCACCGCGACATGCTCGAGCTGGCTCGCGAGGTGGCCCGCGAGGTGCGCGGGCCGGAATCCGCCCGCCGGCTGCTGTCCCCGGGACGGGGGCGTGGGTCGAGCGTGGCCTCGATCGTCTGCTACCTCACCGGCCTCTCGCACATCGACCCGATCGACAACGAGCTCCTGCTCGGCCGCTTCCTGAACGACGAGCTGACCGCGCTGCCGGACATCGATCTGGACTTCCCACGCGACATCCGCGACGTGCTGATCCCGCGTGTGCACGACCGCTACGGGCGCGACCGCTGCGCGCTCGTGGCCGCCTTCTCGACCTTCCAGGTGCGCTCGGCGGTGCGGGACTTCGCCAAGGCGCTCGGGCTGCCGCCGGGGGAGATCGAGCGCCTGGCGCGGGCGGTCGACCCCTGGAAGGAGCGCAACGACATCAAGGGGGACGTGCCGTACGGCGGCTCGCCGCGTTGGAACGCGCTGGTCGAGCTCGTCCGCGACGCCTGGGACCTGCCTCGCCACCAGTCTCAGCATCCCGGCGGCATGGTGATCGCGACCGATCCGCTGATCGACCTCTGCCCCGTCCAGCCCGCGTCGATGGAGGGGCGCCAGATGGTGCAGTGGGACAAGGACTCCTGCGGCGACGCCGGCTTCCTCAAGATCGACCTGCTCGGCCTGGGGATGCTGTCCGCGGTGGAGCGCTGCGTGGACGAGATCGCGCGGGTGCGGGGGGAGCGGATCGACCTGTCGCGCATCCCCTACGACGACCGGGAGGTCTACGCCCGCATCCAAGAGGCGGAGACGATGGGGGTGTTCCAGATCGAGTCGCGTGCGCAGATGCAGATGCTGAAGCGCACGCGGCCGGAGAACCTCGACGACCTCACCGTGCAGGTGGCGCTGGTACGTCCCGGGCCGATCATCGGCGGCGCCGTGCACCCCTACATCGAGCGGCGCAAGGCGCTGCGCGAGAACGAAGCGCCCACCGGCGGCCGGGTGTCGCGGGGGATGCCGCACCCTGCGCAGCCGGCCGAGCCGGCTGCTTCGGGCCTCGGGGGCGCGAGCCCCCGGCTGCCATCCTCGTTCTACGAGCACCCGTCGCTCGAGCCGGTGCTGCGCGACACGCTCGGCACGATCGTCTTCCAGGACCAGGTGCTGGAGGTGGCGATGGCCTTCGCCGGCTTTACGGCCAGCGAGGCCGAGGGCCTGCGTCGCGCGATGAGCCGCAAGCGCTCGGAGGCGGCGATCCGAGCCTATGAGGAGAAGTTCGTCGCCGGCGCGATCGAGCGCGGCGCGCCACGCGAGACGGCCGAGCGGGTCTGGGCCCAGATCGTCGGCTTCTCCGGCTTCGGCTTCCCCAAGGCGCACTCGGCCGCCTTCGGGCTGCTCGCCTACCAGTCCACCTGGCTGCGGGTGCATTACCACCCCGAGTTCCTCACCTCGCTCCTGAACGAGCAGCCGATGGGCTTCTACCCGCCGGACGCGCTGATCCACGAGGCACAGCGCAAGGGGGTGGAGGTGCTGCCGCCGTGCGTGGTGCGAAGCCACGCCGGCTGTCGCGTGGAATCCGTTCCCACCCGCCCACCCCCTGACCACCATGCCGTGCGCATCGGGCTCGGTTACGTGAACGGCGCGCGCGAGCACGAGGTCCGCGCGCTCGTGGCCGAGCGGGAGGAGGGGGGAGGCTGGCGCTCGCTGGGCGACCTCGCCGCGCGCTCGGGCGCCTCGGCGGGGACGCTTGGCAAGCTCGCCTGGGCGGGCGCATGCGACGCGCTGGTCGGGGGACCGCTCCAGGAGCGGCGCCGTATGGCGCTCTGGCAGCTCGGCGTGGCCATGCCGGGCGTGCCGGTTGGCCCCGGCGTGGGCGCCCGCGCGGACCGTATCGGCATCCAGCTTTCGCTGCCGCTCGAGCCGCACACCGGGCCGAAGCTACGGGCGCTGTCCGCCTGGGAGCGGATGCTGGCCGACTACGGCTCGACCGGCGTCACGCTGCACGAGCACCCGCTCGAGCTGATGCGCCCCGACCTGCCGGCCGACCTGCGCACCAGCGTGCAGCTCGAGCGGGGCCGGCACGGCCGCCGCGTACGGGTGGCCGGCCTCGTGGTGGCGCGCCAGCGTCCGGCCACCGCCAAGGGGATCACGTTCATGCTGTTGGAGGACGAGCACGGCACGATCAACCTGATCGTGCCGCCGCCCGTGTACGAGCGATTCCGTCTCGCCGTGCGCGCCGAGCCGCTCGTGCTGGCCGGCGGGCGCCTCGAGCGCCACGAGGGCACGATCAACGTGCTGGTGGACCGGATCGAGCGCCTGGAGCGCCCCGATCTGCCCGCCGCCGAGGTCATGCGCATCGAGCCGTGGCGCACCGAGAGCGCCGAGCCCGGCGTCGAGGAGGCCGACCTGCGGGCGGTCGCCCCGGTCGGACACAGCTTCGGACGCCGAGGGCGCTGATCGTGCGGCCTCGTCCATCCGTTCTATCTACTTTGGCGCTAATAATTCACGCAAACGTAGAGAGCATGGGCCGGAGCGCCCGGGATTTGGAGGCTGGCGGGTCGCGCCGTGCGGACGGTCTATCTCGGTACGTCGGAGTTCGCGGTCGAGGTGCTCGAGCATCTCGCCGCCACGCCTCACCGCCCGGTGCTCGTGGTCACGCGGCCCGACCGCCGGCGTGGACGGGGCCGGCGGGTTGGCGCGCCGCCGGTGGCGCATGCCGCGCGGCTGCTCGGCGTGGAGCTGATCCAGCCCGACGACGTGAACTCCGACGAGGCGCGCGCGGCGGTCGCGGGGGCGGAGCCCGAGGCGGTCTGCATCTGCGCGTACGGCGCTCTGATCCGGGAACCGCTCCTCTCCGATCACGAGCTGTTGAACGTACACCCCTCGCTGCTGCCGCGCTGGCGGGGGGCCGCGCCGATCGAGCGGGCCATCGAGGCCGGCGACGAGGAGACGGGTGTGACGATCATGAGGCCGACGGTCGCGCTCGACGCCGGGCCGGTGTGCCTGCAGCGCGCCGAGCCGATCCATCCCGACGACTGCTACGGCTCGCTCGCCGGGCGGCTCGCGGCCCTCGGCGGCGAGCTGCTGGTGGAGACGCTCGACACCCAGCCTCCGTTTCGGGAGCAGGTCGAACAAGGCGTGACCTACGCCGAGCGGATCGAGCCCCGTGACCGCCTACTCGATCCCAGCCGGGCGGCGGACGAGCTCGAGCGGCGCGTGCGCGCGCTCAACCCTCACGTTCGCCCCTACGTGGGGCTGGCGGGCGGTGAGCGCCTCGGCGTCCGGCGCGCGGCCCTGGCGCCCGACGCGGCCGACCTGGCTCCCGGCGAGCTGGCTCGGCGCGACTCCCGGCTGCTCTACGGAGCGGCCCGGGGCGCGCTCGAGCTGGTCGAGGTGCAGTCGGCGGGCGGGCGTCCGATGGAGGCCGCCGACTGGCTGCGCGGCCATGGAGCGGCGCTGGCCGGCTGAGCGGTCGGTCGCCGCGCGCTCGGCCGAGCGGAGCGCTTCGAGGCCGAGCCGCGCGCACCCCGGCGACCCGAGCGCTGGCGACTGTGGCCGATACCGTACCGCTAGGACCCCGTGCCCGTGGCGAGCGATGAGATGACCAAGCTGTGGCCCGACTGCCCTGCGTGCGGGGAACCCTGGCTGCGCGGGACCAACCTGCCCGGCCGGTACCGTTGCGTCTTCTGCCTGCGGCGCTTCGAGCTGCGCTCGGGGTGCCCCAACTGCGGCGCCCATTCCACGATCGCGCGCATGTCGGACACCGCGAACGTGAGCTGTCGCAACTGCGGGCATTCGATGTTGCAGCCGATCTAGCGGATCCGCGCGGGCTCGGGGATCCACGCGCCCTCGGCCGAGCCGAGCTTGCGGCCTAGCGAGCGGGTGCGGCCGCCGTTCCCCCCGGCTTCAGCTCGATCCAGAGGGCGTCAGAGGCGCACAGCAGCCCGCCGTCCGCGTCGAAGAGCGCGGCGGCCGCGCGGCGCTTGCGGCCGTCGACCTCGAGCGGCCAGGAGAGGATCGCGTGGCGCTCGCCCACGCGGACCGGGCGGTCGAGCCGCGCCGTCAGGCGGGCCAGCACCGACGGCGGTCCCTCACCGTAGTTGGCCACCGGCGCGCTCGTCGGACAGTCGAGCGCCGCCCAGACGTATTCCGGGCGCACCCGACCGTGGCCGTCGTCGAGCGACTCGTGCGGCGTCCACGCGGCGGCGAAGACGCGGTCGCGCAGCTCGCCCGGAAACACCCGCAGGCCATCCCTCGGCGCCCGGTCGGGACCGCACACGACGCAGCTCGGGAACGGGTGCCACGCGGTCCAGCGCTCGCGGCCGGCCTCCGAGGCGGCCTGCGCCTCGGCGGGCGACACCGCCTCGGGCACGTCGAGCGGCAGCTCGGCCGGTCGCCCCTCGGCCACGACCGCGTCGCCATCGCGGAGCACGACGCGCTCGTCGTCCCGCTCCACCCGCAGGGGCCGCTCGAGCGGCGGCGGCGAGCGCAGCGTCACCTCCGCCGCCTCGCACCCCAGCAGCCCGGCCACCAGGCCACAGGCGTAACCGCCGTTGGCGGACTCCGGCGGTCCGTTGCACCGGGCGGGGATCGTCACGTGCATCTGGATGTGCCCTTACGCTGGGTCTTCGGCGAGCCCGATCTGGCGGCGGAGTCGGTGCAGCATAGGCGGCGCCCACCAGTTCGCGCGGCCGGCGAGCCGCATGGCGGCGGGTAGTAGCACGCTGCGGATCACGGTGGCGTCCGCGATCACGGCGACGGCCATGCCGACGCCGAGCATCTGCAGGTAGACGATTCCTGAGGTGGCATAGGCGGCGAACGAGAGGGCGAGGATCGCGGCCGCCGCGGTGACGAGCGGTCCGCTGCGTTCGATGCCGGCCACGATCGAGGCGGTCTGGTCGCCGGTGCGGTCGAGCTCCTCCTTGATGCGCGACGTCATGAAGACCTCGTAGTCCATCGAGAGCCCGTAGGCGATCGCGAACATGAGGATGGGGAACGTCGGGTCGAGCGTGCCGGTCGGCGTGAAGCCGAGCAGATCGGCGAGGTTGCCGTCCTGGAAGCCCCAGGTGAGGGCGCCGAACATCACGCCGAGGCTGAGCAGGTTCAGAATGGTCGCCTTGGCCGGGATCAGCACGCTGCCGGTCATCAGGAACAGGACGAGGAAGGTAACGGCCAGGGCGGCGCCAATCACGACTGGCAGACGGTCGATGAGCGCCGTCCGGAAGTCTAAGAGGTCGGCCGGATAGCCGCCGACGAGCATTGCGGCGGGCGCGGACACGGCCCGCACATCGCGGACGAGCCGCTCGGGATCGTCACCGAACCGCTCGGTGGTGGGGACCGCCGCCAGCCAGCCGTCGCGTATGTCGACGCGGGCGATGCCTTCGATCGCGGCGAGGTCGGTGGCGTAGCGGTCGAGCGGTGCGCGCCCGGGGCCGGCGGGGACGATCTGTAGCGCGTCGTCCTCGGCCGTGCGGAAGTCGCGGTCGATGTCCTCCTGGACGGTGCGGCTCGAGGCGTCGGCCGGCAGCGCGCGCTCGTCGGGCAGGCCGAACCGCAGGCCGAGTACGGGGGTGCTGAGCACGAGCAACAGGACCACCGCGAGCCCTGCGGAGAGCGCTGGGCGGCGGACGATGCGGGTGGCGGCGGCGGGCCAGAACCGGGCGGTGGGCGCCGGTCCCCGCCTTCGCACGCGGTCGCCGAGCAGCGCGAGCGCGGCGGGCAGGATCACGACCGCTCCGAGCATCGCGAAGAGCACCACGCCCACGCCGGCGTAGGCGAACGACTGCAGAAACGGAAACGGGAGCAGGAGCAGCGTCAGCAGCGACGCGGCGACCGTGACGCCGCTGAAGACGACGGTCCGTCCGGCCGTGGCGACCGTCTCCGCGATCGCGATCTCGCGTGGCATGCCGTCGGCGTCGCGCTCGCGGAAGCGCTGAACGACGAGCAGACTGTAATCGACGCCCAGCGCGAGCCCCATCACCAGCGCGAGGTTGAGCGCGAACGCGGACACCTCGACGACCTCCGCCAGCACGCGTAGCAGCGCGAGCGTGGCGACGATCGCGAACGTCCCGACCGCCAGCGTCAGCGCCGCGGCGACGACGCGCCGGAAGAACAGGAGCACGAGCATGAAAGCGAGCGGGAAGATGATCAGCTCGGCGCGGACGAAGTCCTCGCGGGCCTGCTCACCCGCCTGTCGGAAGACCTCGTCGCGCCCGCCGACCCGGACGTCGACCGCGGCTCCCTCACGTGTGTACTTCGGCGACAGGTCGGCGAGCACGTTGCGCGCCACCGTCGCGCTGCCGGGAATGCGGGCGAGCACGAGGGCCGAGCGGCCGTCGTCGGCGCGAAGCTCGCGCGCGCCGGTCCAGTAGGAGCTGACCTCGGCGACGCCCCGCTCGAAGCTCAGCGCGCGGGTTAGCGCCCTTCCAGCGACGGCCGCCTCGAGGCTGTCGACCGTACCGCGCTCGGCGGTCACGAGCAGGAGCGCGTTGGGGCTGCCGGTCCCGTGCTGGCGCTCCAGGATCTCCGCGGCGCGCGCGGCCTCCGAGCTGGGCGACTCGAAGCGCGACAGCGAGAGCGCGTCCATCGCGCCGGCCGCGATCGTCGCCGCCAGTATGAGCGCCGTGGTACCAGCTCCGATGGTGCGCCGCGGGCGACGTGCGACGAGGAGTCCCAGGCGATGCAGGAGGGAGAGTCGGGTGGGGGTGTCGGGCATCGGCCGCGCTTCTGTTTCTTAAAGCCACGTGCAGTTGCAGTTGACACGGGACCATAGCAACAGCGCAACACCGCGTTGCTTTAGTCTGGATCGATGGTCCCGCGCGAAGACACCACGCCCGTCCGGCATCGGCCCGGCGGGCGCAGCGCGCGCGTTCGCGTCGCGACGCTCGCGGCGACGGTGGACGAGCTCGCGGCGGTCGGCTACGGGGGGTTCAGCATCGAGTCGGTGGCGCGGCGAGCCGGGGTCAACAAGACGACGATCTATCGCCGTTGGGCAACCGCCGAGGCGCTTGTCCTCGACGCGATGCTCGAACGCGCGGCGGAGCGCGTCCCCGTTCCGGACACCGGGTCGCTGCGGGGCGACCTCCGTGAGCTCGCGCGGACGGCGCTGGCCAACGCAAGCGCGCCCGAGCTGGAGGGAATCCTGCGCGCCTCGGCCTCGGAACGGTCGCGCGAATCGGCGCTCGCGCAGGCCGCCCAGCGCTTCTGGGCCGAGCGGCTGGTCCTGGACGGGGAGGTCGTAACGCGTGCCGTCGCCCGCGGCGAGGTCCCACCGGGCACCGACCCGCGCCTGGTGATCGAGGCCGTCCTCGGGCCACCCTATCTGCGGCTGCTACTAACGCGCGAGCCGGTCGACGAGGCGTTCATCGACCGGGTGGTCGACCTCGTCGTCAGCGGGCTCCGGCCATGAGCCGGTGGCGCCCCGCTGACCTCATCGTCAGCGCTCCGCCATGAGCCGGTGGCGCCCCGCTGAGGCGGTATCTGGGGGCCGTCGACGCACCAGCGCACCCGAGACCTCAGCGACCGGGCGCCAAGCTGACTAGGCGCGACGGTACATGGCGTACAGCAGCGCGCACAGGCAGGCGGCGCCCAGGACGTAGGCCAGTTCCACCTGGAGCACCCGGTCGTCGAAGTCGACCAGCGCCAGGAAGAGGCAGAAGCCCGCCGCGCAAGCGGTCCAGGCGGCCGCCGCGTGGCGGACGCGCCCATGCGCCAGCAGCGCCTGGTTCAGGGTCGCGGCGCAGAGGTAGAGCCCCATGCCGATTGCGATCAGCACGAGCCCGCCGCGCTCGTAGTCGAACTCGCCGCCGAAGAGCAGGTCCATCAGCAGCGGTCCCACGGCGAGCATCACGAGCGCCACGGCGCCGGCGAAGAGGGCGATCGCGAGCAGCGTCAAGTTGACGGTGCGGCGGAAGGGGTCGCTCTGGCCGCCGGCGCGCAGGCGGGTCAGGTGCGGGAGGATCGAGGTCTGGACCGCTTGGAAGAGCTGGAGCGGGGCGCGCGCGATGAGCAGCACGTTGAAGGTGAAGCCGGCCAGCGCCGCGCCGCGCGCCCCCTCGGTGGCCTCCACGAGCAGCGGGCCGGCGTTCAGGAAGGTCTGCTCGCTCAGCATGATGAGCAGCACCGCCGTGGCGAAGCCGCCTCCGTGGGCGAGCGTGAACTGAGGTGCCTCCGGCGCTGCGGCGGGGCGCGCCGCCGAGTCGGGCCGCGGCGCCCGGCCCGGGTCCTCCGCTCGCGCGACAGAGTCCCGCCGCAGCCGCCGTCCCAGCGCCCACGGCACCACGGCCAGCGACACGATCGGCGCCGCCGCCATGCCGAGCGCGACGGCGGTCTCCCCCGCGGCGATCCCCACCGCCACGGCCAGCGCGAACAGGCAGCGCGAGCTGGCCTCCATCAGCACGAGTCCGCCGTAGAGCCCGAAATGGTGATGGCCGGCCAGCACGCCGCGCGCGAAGTAGCT
>Ga0187894_10007445_pt1 | contig 10326 bp, 7 predicted proteins | sample GBC1701081metaG_FD_136650 | JGI IMG/M metagenome (GOLD analysis project Ga0187894, IMG submission 136650) | White microbial mat communities from a lava cave in the Kipuka Kanohina Cave System on the Island of Hawaii, USA - GBC170108-1 metaG ... | reverse complement strand
GCGTGAATCAGCCGCAGGACATCGAGGCGCCCAGCCAGGTCCGGCAGGGGCTGCCCGGCGGCGCCTTCGGCCAGTTCGCGCAGGGCCTCATGCAGGGCCTGGCCGCCGCGACGGGAAGTGAGCCCGTGTCGCTGGCGACGTTATCCACGAGGAACCCGCGGCGAGCGGCGCGGGCGGTGGCCGACCACAAGAAGGTCGTGATCTTCTTCAAGAACCCGCGCGGACTCGACGACCAAGCCGTGGCCGATGCCGTCCGGGCGCTCGAGCGCAACTCACCCGCCGTCGTCCTCACCGACCACGTGGACGCGGTCCAGCGGTACGGACGGGTGGTGCAGAACCTCGGCGTGTCGCAGGCGCCCGCGATCGTGCTCATCGACACCGCCGGCGACGCCCGGCTGATCGAGGGGTTCATCGACGCGAAGGCGCTCGCCCAGGCAGTCGCGGACGCGCGATGAACGAGCAGACCGGGCCGGCGCAGCTACGCGCCGTACCTGGTCCGGACGCCGCGGCGCCGGGGCGGGACGGTCCCGGCAACGGCCTCACTCCACCTCAGCGCAGAGGGGGCTCCCGCTTCATCTCCGACGTGATCGTCGAGCTGGGATTCCTCCCGCGCGACCGAGTCGATCGGGTCGTCGAGCAGGCGAAGACCGCCGGACGCCCGGCGGAGCAGATACTGCTCGAGTCGGGCGCCATCAGCCAGGATCAGCTCGCGCGCGCCGTGGCGCAGCGCTTCGGGCTCCTCCACGTCGATCTGACCCTCTACAAGGTCGACGTCAGCGCCCTCAACCTGATCGTCCCCGGCGCGGCGCGGCGACTGAACGCCGCGCCGATCGGCTTCGACGAGCGCGGCCACCTGCTGGTGGCGATGTCCGATCCGTCGAACGTCCACGCGCTCGACGACCTCAAGCTGATGACCGGGAGCGAGGTCCGCCCGGTGGTCGCGTCGGCCGACGACATCCACGGCCTGATCGGTCGCATGAGCCGGCTGGACGACGCCGTGGCCGAGGCCGTCGAGCAGGGCGAGGAGGAGCTCGCCGACATCACCGAGATCCGCGAGTCGGCCGATGACGGGCCGGTCATCAAGCTGGTCAACTCGATCATCGCCCAGGCGGTGGAGGAGGGCGCCTCCGACATCCATTTCGAGCCCGAGGGCCGCGAGATGCGGGTCCGCTTCCGGGTGGACGGGGTGCTGCGCGAGTCGACCCAGATCCCGCGCCGCATGATCGCCGGCACGGTCTCGCGCGTGAAGATCATGGCCAGCCTCGACATCGCCGAGAAGCGGATCCCGCAGGACGGCCGCGTGTCTCTCACCGTCGACAGTCACGCGATCGACACCCGCATCGTGACCATGCCCCGCGTGGACGGCGAGGGGCTCGTGATGCGCATCCTCGACAAATCCGCCGCGCTGATCGGACTCGAGCAGCTCGGCATGTCCGACGGCAGCGCGGATCTGTTCGAGCGGGGCTTCCGCCGATCCTACGGCGCCGTGCTGGTCACCGGCCCGACCGGCTCGGGCAAGTCGACCACGCTCTACGCGGCCCTCAACGAGATCAACGAACCGTCCCGCAACATCATCACGATCGAGGATCCGGTCGAGTACCAGTTGGCCGGAATCAACCAGTTGCAGGTGAACCACAAGGCGGGGCTCACGTTCGCGAGCGGCCTGCGCGCGATGCTGCGCGCCGACCCCGACGTGATCATGGTCGGCGAGATCCGGGACGGCGAGACGGCCAAGATCGCCGTGGAGTCCGCGCTCACCGGCCACCTGGTGCTGTCGACGCTCCACACCAACGACGCGCCGTCGGCCATCACCCGTCTCACGGAGATGGGCATCGAGCCGTTCCTCACGGCCTCCGCGGTCTGCGCGATCGTGGCGCAGCGGCTGGTGCGCCAGCTCTGCACCTACTGCAAGAAGCGCACCATGCTGAGCGTGTCCTCGCTCGAGAAGGCAGGCTTCAACGTCGCCTTCGACCTCGAGGCCTACGAGCCGGTGGGCTGCGGGCGCTGCGGCGGCTCGGGGTACAAGGGCCGCACCGGCCTCTACGAGGTGATGGGGATCACCGACGAGATTCGAGACCTCACGGTGGAGCGGGCCTCCGCGGACGACATCCGCAAGATCGCCGTGGGGCAGGGGATGCGCCCCCTGCGCGTCGACGGCTTCGAGAAGGTCAAGAACGGCATCACGTCCATCGCCGAGGTGGCGAGGGTCACGTGATCGCACCCTCCGGCCGATAAGGAGTGACCATGGAGTTCGACTTCGCCGAGATCCTGCTGCAGGTGATGGAGCGCAACGCCTCCGACCTTCACCTCACGGCGGGATCGCCGCCCATGATTCGCCAGCACGGCAAGCTGCACGCGCTGGACTACCCGCGCCTGACCCCGCAGACGACGCGTGAGGTCATCTATTCGATCCTCACCAACGAGCAGCGTCAGCGGCTCGAGACCGACTGGCAGATCGACCTCGCCTACTCGATCCCAGGCAAGGCGCGCTTCCGCGTGAACGCGTACTTCCAGCGCGCGTCGCTGTCGGCCGCCTTCCGTCTGATCCCGCACGAGATGCCCAACCTGCGCGAGCTCGGCCTGCCGCCGACGCTCGAGGAGTTCACCAAGAAGCCGCGCGGCTTCGTGCTGGTCACCGGCCCGACCGGCTCGGGCAAGTCGACCACGCTGGCCGCGATGCTCGACCGCATCAACGACGTGCGCCACGAACACATCCTCACGATCGAGGATCCGATCGAGTTCCTGCACAAGCACAAGCGCTGCGTGGTCAACCAGCGCGAGCTCGGCGCCGACGCGCAGAGCTTCGGGCTCGGCCTCAAGGCGGCGCTGCGCCAGGACCCGGACGTGATCCTCGTGGGCGAGATGCGCGACCTCGAGACCATCGCCACCGCGCTCACCGCGGCGGAGACCGGCCACCTCGTCTTCGCCACCCTGCACACGCAGGACACCGCCCAGACGGTGGACCGCATCGTGGACGTCTTCCCGCCCGAGCAGCAGCAGCAGGTGCGTGTACAGCTCTCGGTGTCGCTCCAGGGCATCGTGACCCAGCAGTTGCTCCCGCGCGCCGACGGCAACGGCCGCATCTGCGCCTGCGAGATCCTGGTGCCGACCCCAGCGGTTCGCAACCTGATCCGCGAGGGCAAGACCCACCAGATCTACTCGGCGCTCCAGACCGGCGGCCAGTTCGGCATGCAGACGATGGACGCCGCGCTCGCGCAGCTCGTGCGCGAGCACAAAATCACGCGCGAGCTGGCCGAGTCGCGCTCCTCGGCGCCCGAGGAGCTGCGCCGCCTGATGGGCACCGTAAGGGTCGCCTGATGGCCACCTACGCGTTCAAGGCTCTCGACCTCGCGGGCGCTCCCAGCAAGGGCGAGATCGAGGCGAACGACAAGCAGGCCGTCGCGGCCCAGTTGCGCTCGAAGGGGCTGATCGTCCTCGACATCGAGGAGCGGGCGGCCGCTAACGCCGGCGACATCCTCGCGCGCTTCAGGCGCGTCAAGGCCGACGACCTCGTGATCGCGACGCGTCAGCTCTCGACGATGGTGCAGTCGGGCATGTCGCTGCTGCGCGCGTTGTACGTGATCGAGGAGCAGACGGAGAGCGACAAGCTGCGCGAGGTGTGGATCGACGTGCGCAAGGACGTCGAGGCCGGCATCTCTCTGTCCGAGGCGCTCAAGCGCCATCCGGACGTGTTCAACGAGCTCTACGTGGCGATGGTGCAGGCCGGCGAGACCGGCGGCATCCTCGACCAGACGCTGATCCGCGTGTCCGACCAGCTCGAGAAGGACGCCGCGCTGAGGCGCCAGATCAAGGCGGCGATGATGTACCCGTCGCTGATCGGCGGGTTCGCCCTGGTGGTGCTGTTCGCCCTGGTCGCCTTCCTGGTGCCGGTCTTCGAGAAGATCTTCAAGGACTTCGGCGGCGAGCTGCCCGCGATCACCAAGTTCACCGTCTGGCTCTCCCACATGTTCACGCAGCGGTGGTACGTCATGATCGCGGTGATCGCGGGCGTGGTCTGGCTTTTCCGCTACTGGAAGCGGAGCGAGCGGGGCCGCATCCAGTGGGACCGCCTGAAGCTCAAGGTCCCGATGAAGATCGGGGACATCGTGCAGAAGGTGGCGCTGGCGCGGTTCTCGCGCACGTTCTCGGGCCTGATCGCGGCCGGCGTGCCGATGCTCGAGGCGATCGACATCACGGGCCGCACGTCGGGCAACCGCGTGGTCGAGATGGCGATGGAGGACGTCCGCGAGTCGGTCAAGAAGGGCGGCTCGCTGACCCAGCCGATGACGCAGGTGCCCGAGGCCTTCCCGGTGATGGTCACCCAGATGATCGGCGTGGGCGAGGAGACCGGTGCGCTGGAGACGATGCTGACCAAGGTGGCCGACTTCTACGAGGAGCAGGTCGCGGCCGCCGTGAAGGCGCTCACCTCGATCCTCGAGCCGATCATGATCATCGTGGTGGGCGCGATCGTCGGATTCATCGTGATCGCGATGTACCTGCCGATGTTCAAGGTGTACGACAGTATTAAGTAGGGCTGGGCAGACCTCGGCAACGCTGGAAAACATCAGCACTGCTTGGAGGGACGCGACGAGGCCAACGACTCTTCACGCAGCAGGTGTCGTGCGACCGCTTCCAAGGACACGAGCTTGAGTGGCGATGCGTTCAGCTCGCGAACCGTCGTTGACGCGGTTTCCAACGCGCCAGCGACTTCGCCCGGCAGAAGCAGGTCGAGGTCGGCGATGGGGTCGGGCACAAAAGCCCGTTACTTCGCCCCGCGCCGTTCCGCGCTCGTCTGCGCGCCGGGCTGACCGGTCCAAGTCTTCGTCATGGAGCGTCCGCGCGCACGTCCCATTCGTCTCCTAGAGAGCCTTCAGCAAGTTCGTCCGTAACTGAAGGATAGTCTCAATCATTCAGTTAGACCGGGGCTCTCCTGAACCCCTAGTTTCCGGCGGGAACGCGCAGAGCTCCTTGTCCGGACGCCTCCCACGTCGTGCCCGAGGCTGTAGGCATACCGCGAGACGTCACCGTCGAAGGGGCGGACGGCCAACTCCCCATTTCGAGCCCGCACCCCAGCTCGAAGGGAGGCTCCCCCACTGGCGGGTGGGCGCGGAACTCGTCGAAGGAGCCACGGTCACGGTCGGTGGGCACGAGCAGTATGTCGAAGACCCGGGTAGGCGGGCCCGCCTGCGGCGGAAAGGCAATCGGGCGGAGAGCGCGGGCGTCGGCCGGGTGACGCGGGGTGGCCGGATGCTCGGTCACGGGCGCAGCGTAGGTAGCGTGGGGATGGCACGCGTCCTGAACCAGCGTTTGCCGGCAATGAGCCGGTAGGTCCGCTCGTGGTCCCGTGCGTGCCCTACCGAGTGGAGACGCTCTTCTCGAAGTCTGTGACGAGGTCGAGCAGTTCTCCGCACTCCCAGACTCGCCCCCACTTCCTCTCGTTCAGTGGCTGGACGATGCCTGCCGCTGCGAGCTGGTTAATCGCGTTGGTGACGGCGGGGCGAGTCTTTCCCGTGAGATGCTGGCCTGAGGCGACGTCCAGTACGGGGTGGGCAGGAAGCTCGCGGATGAGCTGGCGCACGGCCGAGTCTTTGCGCGGGTGGCCGAGCCGTTCGAGCCAGCGTGCTTCCCGTTCTTCGATGGCGGCTGTTACCTGCTGCGCTTCGTGAGCCGCGCGCGCTGTGGCGATGGCAAAGCGTTCGCACCAGACATCGACCTTGCCCTCGCTGTAGGCGCCGAGCCCGCCGATGTATGCCTTGGGCTGGCTTGCCAGCACGAGGCTGATGGGTGGGATGAACTCTGAGATTTCGCCGCGCCGGCGGAGGATGGTGTAGATGAGCGCGCGCCCGGTTCGCCCGTTGCCGTCCGCAAAGGGGTGGATATTCTCGAACTGGGCATGCGCGACCGCAGCCTGAGTGACAGCGGCCAGGTCCTCGCGGGCGGCGAAGCGACACAGGTCTTCGAGCAGCTCCCCGACCAGCTCGTGGGGTGGCGGCACGTAATCTGCTCCGACGGGGTTGTAGTCGTTACCGCCGACCCAGTTCTGCTTGTCGCGGATGACCCCGGCGATGCCCTGGTCGTCGGTGTAACGCAGGAGGGTGCGGTGAATCTCTTCGATGTCCGCGACGGTAAGTTCTTGCGACTCGCTCCCAAGTTCGATGACTCGCTCCATCGCTTCGACGTTGCCGAGCACCTCCGCGGCCCTCGGGTCTCCCCTTCGTCCCGACTCCCCCGCATAGGCTGCCCGCGCGAGCCGCTTATGCGAGATGGCGACCCCCTCGATACGGGAAGACGCAACGCTCTCGGAACGGAGGACGTTGCGCGCCAGGGCGTCCAGGGAAGCGAGCTGGGGAGTCGTGCCGCCGAGTCGTCCGAGCGCCTTGGTGGCTTCGGCCACCGCCGCGCCGGCCTCGTCTCCAAGGGGGAAGGAGCGGTCAGCGATTGGCGCCGGGATGAAGACTTCGTAGGCTCCGCCGCGCCTGACCCGACGCGAAGCGTAGGAGCTGGGGTCAGCAGGCCAGACGCGCCGTTCGCGATGGCCAATGGGCTCGATTTGGGATTGTGAAGCCGCGGGGGACCTCACGGCGTTCCTTTCGTTACTCGGCGAGCTTGTAAAGGATAGCTCCCGTTCCTTACGAAACCGGCCGTCTTCCGAAAGGTTGTCGTGGCGCTTCGCCCTGCCCATCCGACGAGTATGGCGACGACCTGAGACCGCCGAGCGAATTGCGGCTCGCACGCCACATCGCTCTCAGCGTCGGTGGACGCCCGCTGGCGTTGCTACGGCGGCCACGAGTCCGGGGCCGAGGCGAGCTTGGCGGCGCACGAGGCGCGCGAAGCAGCCTACGTCGTCGCCGACCGCTGAGCCGGCATAGCACCCGGCCCGAGCGGAGTCCTCACGGGGTGAGAGGGCTCCACAAGCTAAACGAGGGACTACGGCGCTCGTTCCGACTTCTACCGGAAATAGGCTCAAACTCCAGCTAGCCGCTGCCGATCTGTTGGACATGTCCAACATAATGCGCTACCTTGAGAGCCAAGCATCCGAAACCGGAGGTCGAGAAGGCGCTGAAGGCCGCTGAGAAGGCGGGGTTCACCGTCGTGACCAACCGTGGCCACTGGGGACTGCTTCAGTGTCCCGGCACTCCACCGAACCACTGCAAGACGATGTCGATCAACGGAAGCCCTCGCAACCCCGGTACTCACGCCCACCAGATTGCGCGCTTCGGCGCGCGCTGTCCGCACTAATCCATGTCCGAGCCCTACATCTTCATCATTCGCTTCGCGATCCCCGGAGCTACGGAGCCCGATGAGTTCGCCATGCGCGTCTACGAGGACGAGCGACTCCAGGACATGGCGCTCATGGGCCCCGATCAGTACGGCATGTTCGATGCGGACTTCGAGCGAGAATCGGAATCGTTGCCAGCGGCAGTTGTGTCCGCCCTGCACGACCTGGCCTCGGTTCTTCCCGAGGCCGAGCCAATCCGGGTCGAGAACGACAATCTGGTCACCATCGCTGCGATCGCACGGCGCCTCGGACGTTCGCACGAGAGCGTCAGGCTTTACTCCCGCAACAAGCGAGGGCCTGGCAACTTCCCCGCACCGGTCGGCAGGATCGACGACAAGACCGCCGTGTGGGACTGGGGCGACATCGCTCAGTGGTGGGAGCAAGCGCACGGCAAGCCCGTGGAGGGCACCGCTGACAGTGCCTTCCTGACGATTGTCAACGACGCCCTCGAGATGCGACGCGCTGCCGCTCGCCTTGCTGGTGGACAGGACGAGGAACTCGCGGCCATCGCTGATCTGCTCCCTTCAGAAGTGAAGCAAGCGGTTCACACGGCGCACGCGCACGACGCGGTCGCTGTCTAGGGACACCAAGGCCCGTCGTCGCATCAACCTGTGTCCAGGATGAAACGGCCTTCGCCATGCGGCGGCACTGCTCGTCAAGCGTGCTTGGCCAGATGTAAGTCGCGCAGGTCCTCCACAACAGCATGGCGCCACTCCCGGGCCTCGCGTGCGCGGCGCGGCTCCATCAGCTTGTCCCGCGGCGCGGGCGCGGATGGGTCCGGCGGGGCATCGGTTCTCCTTCGGTCGGTTGCACGACCGCACGCCCACGCCGCTTCCGCAGACAGGTGGCTAGCGTGGCGAGCGGTCTATGACTCGCGACCGTGCGAACTGCAGGAGGTCGATGCCCGTCAGGCCTGCCCTCGACGATGAGCGTAGCTCAGAGTCGCGCCCGGTCCACTCGCGACCGCGCGAGCGAGGATGGCGCCGCGGCTACGGCGGGTCTTTCGGGAGCCTTCGCCCGTCGCTGGTGAGCCAGTCGCGGTAGCTCTCGTGGGGCTTGTTCTCGAAGACGGTCTCGGTGCAGAGCTCGGTTGGCATCGGGCCCTTGCGGACGGCTACCTGCACGGGCAGCCAGCTGTCAGGGCCGGGGTTGCGCCAGGCGCAGAGGTCTGTGCGCAGCTCTTTCTCATATCGCTCGCCGAAGACGGTCAGGTTGAGGACATTCGGCAGCGCGGCCGACGGCGAGAGGACGCCGCGGAAGCCGTCGCCGCGCAGCTCGTCGGCGAGTGCATGGGCTGGCGGATACTTACCTACTGCAATCTTCGCGTCGAGTCCGCAGGCTTCGTGCTTGTCGAAGGTGCTCAGGTCAGCGATGTCGTGCTCGCACACGAACACGACCCAGAGGTTGCGGGTGGTGTACCGCGCTAGCATCTCGTCGCGAATCGAGTTGCGCCGCGCGTGCTCCGCCCACGCGCCGAGGGCGCTAAGAGACATGTATTGCGCGTGGCCCTCGCCCTCGCGGTGCCAGAGCCCGGACTCTTGTGTGGGCATGCGACTGGTCTCATGGAAAAGTGGAGGCCAGTCAGGGTCGACTTGGCGGAAGCAGGTCCACTCGCCATGGATGGCCGCAGGCCTAACCCCCCACCTGGCCACGCCCGCCCCGTGCGAACGCGATAAGCCGCTCGCTCGCCTCGGCCGTGCCGGCCTCCAGAAGCTCCAGCGGGGCCTTTCCGTCGAGCCGGTCGACCTTGTTCTCGAACCACAGCTTCACGCCCGTCTGCGTCATCGAGTGACGGAGGTAGGTGAGAAGCCGGGCGAGGACGATGACGCGGTCCTTGTTGCGCTTAACGGGCTCGCCCCGCTTCCAGGCGCCGACGGTCTTCGTCGACACGCCGAGCAGCCTCGACTGGTCGGTCACGTCAGCGCGTCGAGATGCTCGAAGACGTACTTTGCCTGAGGGAAATTTATCGGAAGTCACCTCCGCCGCAAGCATTGAGGAGAGCGAAGACCTCATAACGCCGATGGGGCAGGCCGCGGTGTTCCTCTACGAGGGCCGGGAAGTCCCTGAGCTCCAGCCGCCGGACCCGGACGAGCCCAAACGGACCGATGGCTATTACGAGTGGTCGCTCACGTTCCCGGACTACCCGTCGCTGTCACATCCACCACCACCGGGTGGACGCTCCGCTCGCCCGAGTGGGCGAGGCCGCTCTAGAAGCGGTACGCGGTGGCGTACAACCAGCGAAACGACTGCGCCTCGTGCCGAGACCCGCAGACCAGCAATAGAACTTCGAGACCTCCCAGGGGTCTGCCGCCGCGGGTGACCCCGGTCGAGACTGAGGCCTCCGCGTCGGCGGACGGGGCTCGTGACGACGGCCGTCACGAAGCTCGAAGTCGCGGCGAGCCAAGCTTCGGCAGGAGCTGTGCGGCCGCGGCCCCGGTCAGCAGCATCAGCACGCCGTAGACGCCGGCGACGGTCGCTGCCGGCGGGCCGAAGGCCTGCGCCGCGAGCGCTGCCGCGACCGCGAAGTCGCGCAGCTCTATGACGAGCGCGCCCGTGAAGCGCAGCTCGCCAGGGGCGAAGGCCCACCAGGCCCCCACGGGTAGCCCCGAGACGAGCAAGAACAGGACGCTGCCCAGGACGGCCGACAATAGTTCGCCACCGTCGCCGGCGCCGCTCATCGCTGCGTAGACCAGCACCACCAGCGCGGCCGTCGCGAGACCGGCTAACTCGTCCTCAGCACTCTCTAGCCGAGCCACCCGTGCTCGGACTGCGAGCCCCGCCAGCAGGGGCACCAGGACCACGAGCGAGAAGCGCCCGATGAGCTGGCCAACATCGACGTCCGCGCCGGCGCCGGCGAGCCATCCCAACAGCACCGGGCCCGCTAGTGCCGAGACCACCAACGACCCGGTCAGCGCGCCGAGCGCGAGCACGGCGCTGCCGCCGGCGAGAGCCACCAGGCCGACGGCCGCGACCTCTGTCGACGACACGCCGAGCGTCAGCACGCCGTCGTCCACCGGTCCGTCAAAGGGTCGGCTGACCAGCCAGGC
>Ga0187894_10007444_pt1 | contig 10329 bp, 7 predicted proteins | sample GBC1701081metaG_FD_136650 | JGI IMG/M metagenome (GOLD analysis project Ga0187894, IMG submission 136650) | White microbial mat communities from a lava cave in the Kipuka Kanohina Cave System on the Island of Hawaii, USA - GBC170108-1 metaG ... | reverse complement strand
CGGCAACTTATGATCAGTCTGACAGAAGACACTCATTTCGACCCGTTCGACCGAATGGTCATCTGGCAGGCGATTACGAGAAAACTCACTCTCGTCAGCGGCGACAGGGAGTTTGAGCGATTTAGGAAAGACGGACTCAAGCTGTTGTGGAAATGATCGAAACTTACGAAGAATTCTGGGATTTTTATGTGCAGGAGCACAGTAAGCCGCTGACGCGCATTCTGCATTTCATCGGTACATCGCTCGGATTGATATTACTTGTCTGGTTCATCTGGCGCGGAACGTGGTATTACTTTCCGCTTAGCCTTGTCATCGGCTACGCGTTCGCGTGGTTTGCGCATTTCGTAGTTGAGAAAAACAGACCGGCGACGTTCAAATATCCTTTCTGGTCCTTCATCTCCGATTACAAAATGATGTTCTACATGTTGACCGGCCGCATGCGGCACGAGATTGAACGAATCGCAAACGGAAAGTAACTATCCGGACACGCTTCGCAAACGAGGACGACCGACGCCTGTCATTTTTTCTGGAGCTTTTTGATCGCGTCTATCTTTGCCTTTAGTTCATTTAGCAGCCTGCACATTTTTTCTGTCTTGTCCAAAGCTTCGTCGAGCGTGTAGTTCCGGTTCGTTTTCGGGTTTGTCATTTTTTGCAGGCGCTCAACCGTTCGCGACATGCCTGCCGCGGTGCACGGATCGAGCAACGCGGCGGCCACCTGGTAAAGCCCGCCGATCGCCTGTATCGTGCTCAGCGGCACAGGTGCTTTGCCAACTTCCTCGGCGGCCATGGTGGCCATTTCGTTCACCCATTGCTCGGCCGTTTTGCCAAGAATGTCAGGTATCACCTTATCGATTAGCGCATCGAACGCTCCGGGAGTGTCTTTGTAAGGTGAAGACGAGATAAGACCGAGCTTCTTTATGTTGTCCAAAAGGTACGCCTGTTCCGCGGCGCGGGTTTTTGCAGCTTCCTCATCGGCTTTCTTTTTCGCGGCTTCCTTTTCTGCGGCGGCCGCTACCGCCGCCTCCGCGTCGCGTCGGCGCCTCTCTTCAGCCTCGCGAGCGGCCGTTTGCCGTCGGCATTCGTCCTCGATCTCTTTTAGACACTTCTTATATTCCTCAAGCGCCTTGTCGGCAGCGCGCTTGGCCTCATCTGCCGCTTTTTGCGCTTCGTCCGCCGCTTTTCGCTCCTTTTCGGCTGCGGCGCGGGCAGCATCGGCTTCCCTGCGCTTGGCCTCCGCCTCTTTTTTTAACTCGGCCTGTTTAGCGAGGCGCTCCTCTCGCGCCTTTTTTAAGGCGTCGGGACCGGAAAGCTCGGCCCGTTTTGCCTGCTGCTCTTCGGCGGATATTTTTCCGCTTTTCCAGTCATCCAAAAGCTTTTGTCTCTTCTGCTCAAGCCACGCGTTGTCAGCTTCGGAAAACGTCTCGCCGTCTGCGGCGATCGTCCCGCCGGTCGGGCCGGTTTGCGCCGCTCGTTCGGCATCTCGGGCAGCCTTTTCAGCGTTTGCAGCCTTCTTTTCGGCATCATCGGCGGCTTGTTTCGCTGCATTGGCACTGGCCTGTGCCTCGCTTGCGGTTTGTTCAAGCTCGGCGGCGCGCTGACGCAGCTTTTCGCACTCATTTTCTTTATCCGGGCACGGACCTTTGAGAAAAGCACTAAGCGCATCGGTCACACGCGGGATAAGCCGGCGTTTTTCGACCTCAGACGCCGGAATGTTAACCGCTTGCGGGCTCATCCCGGGCGGATTTGTCGGCGAAGGCTGCGGCTGTTTCGGCGTAACCGTGAGCGCAATCTGAAGAACCTCGCGGTCCTGCGTACAGGTCGGCTCGCGCCGACAGGTCAAACAAACAACATTGGCCTGACCCGAATGTTGGCCGGGAGCCAGTCCATTCGTGTTGAACTGGACGGCGACCACCCTGGTCTGGCCGCCGGCAACCTGAACGCGTGGCACGCTAACCGTCAGAAACGGTGCGTTCTGTGTCTGAATCTGAAATTCGTGCTCGCTTCTGCATTGGTTCGCCACCGTGATCGTGCTGGCGGCCGTCGTATCCGCCGTCAGCGAAACGTTCCAAGGCGCCGGCGTTCCAGGCTGCTGAAAATACGAGACACAGGTACAGGATACGATGATCCAGATGAATAGAAGTGTTTTGCGCATGTGTCACCTCCGGTAGGCGGCGTTAGACCGCGCCGATTCTATCACAGATAAAGTGCGGCAGACGGACATTTTTCCGGACGATTTAGCCGGCCCGGTGGCAACGATGCACTGACGCTCTTGCGTTTGCATACTCGCGGTCATAACATTGACCCTACCGATGGCTGCTGCCGATATTGTAAACGTGAACCCGAACGCGCTGAGCTCGACCATTGAGTTTCTCACGGCGATGATCACGCCCGCGTTGCTGATTTCTGCGACCGGCTCGCTCGTGCTTTCGACATCGACGCGGCTGGGTCGCATTGTCGATCGCGTGCGGCAACTCGAAGACCGCCTCAGCGAGCTGATTTATGTCGAGAATAAGCACGACGTCCCACTATACGACAAACGGGTCGAGGTGATAGTCGATCTTTTGGATAAGGTCACGAGCCGGTCGCGCCTTTTGCAGCGGGCGATGGCCACGTTCTATTACGGACTTGGAATGTTTGTTCTCACAAGCGTGACGATCGCTATTGGCGCGTTCTTCAGCACATACCGATGGCTGCCGATCCCGATCGGCATAGTCGGCATCATGTTTCTATTTTACGGCAGTCTTTTGATGGTCAAGGAAACGCGAATGGCGACCGCGACGGTAAATGCCGAGATGGATTTCACGTGGGAACTCGCGCGCAAAGTGGCGCCGAAAGATATTGCAAGCAAATATTTGCGAAAGGAGAAAAATTGGGGACTGATAACCGGCCGAATCAGGCGCAAAAATGGGACCGAAATACCTGAAACTCCACCGAACCGCTGAGCTTGAACGCCGCGTTGAAAAGCTGGAAAGAGAAATCCGCGATTTTGAATAACAAGAAAAGATAGAACGAGGTGAAGCTGCATGAATTTCGGCGATCCTGCGCCCGATTTCACATTGAAGGACGGCGAAGGCAACGACTGGACGCTAAGTAATCACATCGGATGTACGGTCGTGCTCCTGTTTTATCCCGGTGATAATACGCCGGTTTGCACGGCGCAGATGTGTTCGGTGCGCGATCATTGGTCGGAGTATCAGGCGACGGGAGCCGAAGTTGTGGGCATATCAATGGACTCGGCAGAGTCACACAAAGGCTTTGCGGAGAAGAATGAGCTTCCGTTAAAGCTACTTTCCGACGCGGAAGGCGAAGTTTCCAATAAATACGGAATGAGATCGTGGCTGCCCGGCCGTTCGGCACGCGGCGTTGTCGTTATCGACAAAACGGGAAAGATCGCGTACCGCAAGGTCCAGCCGATCAGCCTATTTCGTCCGAAGGACGACGATGTGCTCGACGCGATTAAAACAGCACAGCAGCCAAAATAGACAAGCCATTTAAGGCAAAGGACGCACGAAATCAATTTATATATTTTGCGTCTCTGCGTCTTAGCGACTTTGCGTTAAAATCATACGCGTGAGCAAAGCGATTCTGGTTTTGGAAGACGGGCGGACTTTTAAGGGAGCGTCTTTTGGCGCGGCAGGCGAGACGTTTGGCGAGATGGTTTTCAACACGTCGATGACCGGCTATCAGGAAATCCTGACCGACCCTTCGTATGCCGGGCAGATCGTCTGCATGACCTATCCGCTGATCGGCAATTACGGTGTCAACGAGGAGGACGTCGAATCGCGCCGCCCTTGGGTCGAGGGTTTCGTCGTACGTGAGGCGAGCCGCATTGCCTCGAACCACCGCTCGACGGAAAGCCTGGACGACTATCTCAAACGCAACAACATCGTCGGCATCGAGCACATCGACACGCGTGCGCTCGTGCGTCACATCCGCGACAAAGGCGCGATGCGCGCTGGAATTTCTTCCGTCGATACGAACAAGAAAAATCTTTTGGAAAAAGTGCTCGCATCGCCCGACATGAAAAACCGCGAACTGGCAAGCGCCGTCACGGTCGAGGAGCAGTTCGAATACGAGGCGGAAACGCGGGCCGCGGGAAGTGTGCCCAGTCCCGAATTTCACATCGTCGCCTACGACTTCGGTGTAAAAACCAACTCCCTTAGAGAATTCTCAAAATTCCGCTGCCGCGTTACGGTCGTCCCGGCCGATACGTCCGCCGAAGAAATTTTAGCCCTTAAACCCGACGGCATCTTTCTCTCGAATGGCCCGGGCGATCCGGCGTCGATGGTGAAGGTGATCGAAGAAATTAAGAAGCTCGTCGAAACTAAAACCCCGATGTTCGGCATCTGTCTCGGCCATCAGCTGATCGGTTCCGCATTCGGCGGCGAAACCTACAAACTAAAATTCGGCCACCGCGGCGGCAACCAGCCGATCAAAGATTTGACCACCGGCAAGATCGAGATCACCTCCCACAATCACGGCTTCGCGGTCGATGCCGATTCACTGCCGGCGGATGTCGAGGTAACTCATATCAATCTCAACGACCACACAGTCGCCGGATTGCGTCATAAGATACTTCCCGTTTTTTCCGTGCAATATCATCCCGAGTCCGCGCCGGGGCCGCACGACAGCGAGTATCTCTTCGCACGATTTATCGAATTGATGAGATAGCTCAAGACATAAGCCGCTTTCCGGTCGAAGTTCAATACGTATTCCCGTACTCGTCGATCTCGGGCGCATTTGCCGAACGCTTCACCGCCCGGTCCCTCGATGCCACCCTCACATCGTTCAGGTCCAGTATCAGCACACCGCTATTATCCAACTGGCTACTCGAATATTGTAGGAGGAACGGTCGCAGCGACCAACTCTTCAAAACTATCCGGATGAAGCGTCTCAAAGTCCTTCAGGCCGACCTTGACATATTGCCAAACCTCGCCGGTCAATTCCGTGGCGTTCTGGCACCACGAAATTGCAGCGTTGTCCTTGAGTTTTACGTCAACGTCTTCGCGGCCCTTTGTTTCGATCACCCATTTTGTACCGTCGTCGGTGATGGCGATGAAATCCGGAAAGTAATTACGAATATTGGCGAGGGTGTCGGTATATTGAATCGAAAAGCCGAACTGCGTCGGTAGCTTTGTGAAAGAAGTTACGTCTTCGCATCCGATCAAAAAGGCAATGAAAGCGTCTTCGAATTTATTATCGCAGGGAATGTAATTGAAAATTGTCTTGTCCGATTCGCGCACCTTTCTTGACGTTGGAAAGGACGGAGTTTCCGAGAGGTATCGGCTTGCCGCAATAAGTTCGGGAATCTTTTCTTCAACGATCTTTTCGCGAAGCTGTTTTTCAAAGGCGTTTCTTACGATATACGACGCGATGTTGCTGGACATCGCGCGGACGACATTCGCGTCGGACAGATCGACTGCCTCACCAAATGCTTTTCTTTCAAAGAACTCCTTGATCTTGGGAGCAAGAGCGGCGAATTGGGACGGCAGCTTAAGATTGTGTGAAATCTGTCGCGCGTAATAGCCGATCACTTCTTCAGCCGTTTGGGCTTCCGGAATCTTGTATTCCCGTTCGAGCAATTTCTCGTCCGTCAAAATGTCACGGCCTTCGTAGGTAAAGGTCTTGATCTCTTCGAGTTCTTTTTTCTTGAATGGGAGTTTGTTGACGTTGAACTTCATTACGTCAAGCTTGTCGATCTCGTCAGCAAGAGACTGCTTTCGCGCCAAGATCGGCGAAATATCGGGAACGCCGATATCAACAGTCTTCTTTTCGAAAACCGGCTCGATCGTGATTATGGTCAATTTGTCTTTGCCGATCTCAAAAGTTTCGAGTTTAACGTCTTCGAGTTTTTCGAGGTCTTCCACAAACGACATAAATGCCTTGTTGCCGATAATGTCAACGCGTTCGGTATAAGAACCTGCGAGATCGCGAAACATTAGACGCAAGCCTCGGCCAATGGTCTGCTCGGGCAAGATATTCGCAGCCGCCGTATATGGCCTTAGGCCAACAACGACGGTAACGTTCTGCACGTCCCAGCCCTCGCGAAGCATCAGAACCGAAACTATCGCGTTCACAGGACTTGTGTTGTGGTCCACTTCGCGGGCCGCCTTTCGCGCCGCATTCAGATCTTTTTTCGAGACTTCGCCTTTCTTGTCGGTATGAATAACGAGTGTTTTATCGCCGCCAAATTCGCCGGGATATTTTCTCTGTAGCCAGTCGCAAATCTGATCGGCTTCCGTTGTGCCGTTCATCATAATGAACAGTATCGGCTTCTTTTTGAGCGGCGTAAGTTGTTCCGTGTATTCCTTCCAGCGTTCGACGCCGGCGGTCAAGAAACCTTCATATCTGACATCGGCGATGTCGGATTTCGCTTCGGTGATCCTTGACACGCCTTTGATAGGCCGCTTGACAACGTTGTGGAGAATTGCCTGCTTCAACGGATAGTCAAAGATCGTCCAGGCAAATAGTCCGCCTCCGCTGTAACGCGGCGTCGCCGAAAAATCCAGTTGAGCAGCGACTGGCTTTTGTTCGTGCAGTCCACGTATAAAGTTGTTCCATTCGTTTCCTTCGTCGTGCGTGTGATGTGCCTCGTCGTTCAGGACCATCACAAGGCCATTTCGCATTGCCAGCCGGTCGCCGAAATCGGAAATTTCAGTTTTCGTCGATGGCGGTGACGAGCCCATCATGGCCGTCATTACGTTCGGTTCCTCGTTATCGCTTCGCGACGGCCTTTCGTAGAACTGCTGAATATTTGTCAGGTACAATGCACCGTCCGAGCTTGTTCGCTCGGTGTCGCCGCGCATATAGTATTCCATTTCCCAAAAATATTCGAGATGTTTCGGAATTAGCGGAAGAAAGCGAAAAACCTGCCCGCTTTCGAAATCCGATTTGAGGCGGTCGAAGACAATGACGTTCGGCGCGATGATCAGGAAGTTGTTTGCGTAGCCTTCGCCGCCGCGAATATAGTTGGCAAACTGCCAAACTATCGCCATTGCCATGACAAGCGTTTTGCCGCTGCCGGTTGCCATCTTCAGGCAGTAGCGGGCAAATTCATCGTATGGAGGCAGCCTGCGTTCGTCTGAAATATGCGTAGCGTATTTTTCGATCAGGCCGGTCCGTGTGCGGACATTCTGCACCTCGTAAATGTAAATAAGGGTTTCCATCGCATCACGCTGAGCGTCGTGAAACTTAAACGTCGTGCCGTTCGAAAGTTGATGATCGGTGCGAAACCAAAAATTCAATAACTCGGCCGTTGTCGGCGTGACGCCTTTATATCCGTTATCACGCCATTGCTTAAATGCCCGTCGGATCGCAGGAACACAGACAGCCGTGTTCAACCTGTCGTCCAGATTGAACATGTCGGGAGTTTGGTCGTTTTGTTTTTTTCGACGGGGCATCTTACGAGCCTTTCCCCCTTTTCTTCTCTCCGGTTAGTCTTTTGATCTCACGGTCAAAATCTGAGACATAGGATCTGTCTTGAATTTTTCGGTACTTTTCATACTCCTTGTCGGCCTTAAGTTTTGCCTTTAATGCCGAAACGCATCCCTTGTCCTGTAGGATCGGATAATTTGAAAGCTCGAGGAATTGGTCGATGAACTTGATCCAATCTACCATCTTCATCAATATCTGCCGCTGTGCGCGATTTTCAGCCAGGTCGAGATACGCCGATACAAGTCCGTTTAGTTCCTTAATGTGCTCTTCGCTCAGATAGTTTTTTGCAGTGTCTATGTCGGTTTTTAGTATCTTTCCGGCGGGAGCGTTTTTCCATGTTTTTAGGCCCGTGAAGAGCTTTTCGGCATCGACCGATTCATAAATGAGTTCGGCCGCCGTCTTGCCCGTAACCGCCCAGTGAAGCTTATTCTGAACGGTTGCGAAAAAATCTTTTGTTATCGGGGCCGATCTGTCATAGTCGGCTGAGAGTGCATAAAGATCGGTTATTTTCTGGTAAAAGCGGCGTTCGCTGGCCCGTATTTCGCGAATGCGTTCGAGCAGTTCATCGAAATAATCTTTCCCAAAATGTTTCCCCTGTTTCAGCCGTTCATCGTCAAGGACAAAGCCTTTGATGATAAACTCGCGAAGTGTTTCCGTGGCCCAAATCCGGAATCTTGTTGCCTGATAAGAATTTACGCGATATCCGACGGCGATTATCACATCCAGCTGATAGAAATCGATCTCGCGTTCCACATCCCGGCTGCCCTCGCGTTGAACTATTAGGAATTTCCGAATAGTTCGTTCCGGCGATAGTTCACCGGAAGAAAATATCTTCTGAATATGCTCGTTTACCGTCGGAATGCTTACGCCAAATAGCTCGGCGATCAGGCGTTGCTGCAGCCAAAATGTATCGTCCTGATAACGCAGGGAGACGCTGGTTTTTCCCTCCGGAGATTCGTACAAGATCAACTCGACATTGCTCATTTCACTTCAACCTCAACCGCCTTCGTCGTGTCGTTCCCTAAAATATCTATTACCTTGACCAATACGGTGAATTTTCCGGATGAAACGTCCGTATTCCTGGCGGTCAATTCCAGTTTCGGTTCTTTCTTTGTCCGATAGCTTTGCCATTCGTTGTGAAAGGTGTCGCCGCGATAGTTCCAATCGACTGCCCAGTAGTCTATCCACTGGCTCCAGTGCGTGATCTTGCCGCGGACATCTTCCGGCACGTCGTCGGGCGGGATGATGAAATCTTTCAGCGTTATCTCGATCTGCCGCTTTCCGGTCTTTACATCGACGCCCAATGAGGCGAGTTCGTAAAACTTTATATCGCCCTGCTCGACGGCTTTTTTCTCAAGCACCTCGCGGGGAATTTTCTTGAACGCGGCGTTCACGTTATTCGCGTTCGCAAAATGAGCGGCGGTTTCGTTTACGTCAAAAGCAAAATCCCAGCCTAAGAAATCTATTCCGTTCGAAGCGGCTTCCTTTTCGCCGCCGGCCATTTTCCAGAATTCCTTTATTGTCGCCTTGATGTCCTCGACCGTCACCGGAGCATCGACGCTGCCGACGTGGATCATCCGTCCCGCTTTTGCCCCATGCAGCCACGTATAACCGTCAAGCGGTTTTGCATGATAAAGCTCGGCGATGAAATGGCGGTAATCGCGTTCCTGCTGAAGTCGTGTCGGTAGCCCGACCGCGGTGTCCATGTCAGTAGCCCGCACGGTGTCGGTAGCCCGCACGGTGTCGGTAGCCCGCACGGTGTCGGTAGCCCGCACGGTGTCGGTAGCCCGCACGTCAGTAAGGGCTCGACGTTGATCTCCGCGCGACGTTGAGCCCTTACTAACGTGCGGGCTACCGACACGCGCGGCGTCTGCCTCGAATTCCGCATTCATCCATTGCTGGCGTTCGTATTTGCCGAGGTTCTGGACGACGAACGGCTTTACGCCGTCGATGCCGAGCAGACGCTTTCGCGTAGTGTGGATCGCAAACCGCCCAAGATCGCACGTGATCCAACGCCGCCCAAGCTTCTCCGCCACCGCCGCCGTCGTCCCGCTCCCGCAAAAACAATCAAGAACAAGATCGCCTTCGTTGCTGCTCGCTTTTATTATGCGTTCGAGAAGCGCTTCGGGTTTTTGAGTCGAGTAGTTTACCTTTTCGATAGCTTGGGCGGCTACCGGATTTATGTCCGTCCAAATCGATTGAAGCGGAACACCAGGCATTTCATCTAGATATCGCTTGTACGCGGGAACGCCGCCATCTTTTTTCGGAAAATAGATTCGCCCCTCGGTGTCCAGTTTATCGAGCTCGTTCGGAGGCACCATCCAGTGCCGTCCTTTAGATGTCGGATTTACTCCACGCCAGGTATTTCCCGTTTCACCCTTTCTGGTTCCAGCAGCCGTCAGGTCACCTAATCGATATCGCCTTCCAGTGGATTCTTCAGTAAATCTATAGAAGTTGTCGAGGTAGCTCTGATCGTATGCCGTAAATTGAACGTTGTATGTGAAGCTTTCCCCTTTGGTATAAAGATACAGATTGTCATGTATGTGGTTGTAGCTATGCGAATCGCTTCGGGCAGAGGTTCGTTTCCAGACAATATCGTTTCTAAAGTTCACATATCCAAACACCTCATCCAACACAGCTTTTGCGTAATGTGAAACATGCCGATCCAAGTGAACATAGATACTTCCATCATCCGCGAGCAAATCTCTTAAGATATTCGCAGTCTCATAAAACCACTGCATGTAGCTATCGAGTCCACGGCCCCACGTATCCCGATACGCCTTCTGCTCAATTATGCTCGGCTGTTTTACAAACTCGGCAACTTCGTAATCTGTATCGGGGTCGTCGGCGATCTTTGCCGTGAATGAAAAATCGGCGCCGACGTTGAAGGGCGGG
>Ga0187894_10007443_pt1 | contig 10330 bp, 8 predicted proteins | sample GBC1701081metaG_FD_136650 | JGI IMG/M metagenome (GOLD analysis project Ga0187894, IMG submission 136650) | White microbial mat communities from a lava cave in the Kipuka Kanohina Cave System on the Island of Hawaii, USA - GBC170108-1 metaG ... | reverse complement strand
GCGCCGAGGAGCTGGAGGTCGTGCGCCTCTCCTTCGCCGACCAGCACGGCGTGCTGCGCGGCAAGTCCGTCGTCGGCCCCGACGTCGCGTAGGTCATGCGCGGCGGCTGCAGCGTCACGACAAGCCTGCTGGCCAAGGACACGGCGCATCGCACCGTGTTCCCGGTGTTCACCGCGGGCGGCGGCTTCGGCATGCGCGAGATGGAAGGCGCCGCCGACGCGCTGATGGTGCCGGACCCGACGACGTTCCGCATCCTGCCCTGGGCGCCGAAGACCGGCTGGATGCTGTGCGATCTCTATTTCCCGGACGGCCGCGCGGTGCCGTTCTCGACCCGCCACCTCTATCGCCAGGTGCTGCACAAGCTCGCCGCCGCGGGCTACGACTTCATGGCCGGCCTGGAGGTCGAGTTCCACGTCTTCAAGCTGCTCGACGCGCGCCTGGGCCTGTCGGACTCGGGCCAGCCCGGCCAACCCGGCGAGCCGCCCGAGGTCGCGCTGTTGACGCAGGGCTACCAGTACCTCACCGAGCAGCGCTACGACCAGCTCGACCCCGTGTTCGAGATCCTGCGCCGCGACATCGTTGCGCTGGGCCTGAAGCTGCGCAGCGTCGAGCTGGAGTACGGCCCCAGCCAGTGCGAGCTCACCTTCCATCCCGGCCTCGGCCTGGAACCGGCCGACGCCATGGTGCTGCTGCGCAGCGCCGTGAAGCAGATCGCGCGCCGCAACGGCTACCACGCCAGCTTCATGTGCCGCCCGCGCATCCCCAACGCGATGTCGAGCGGCTGGCACCTGCACCAGTCGCTGCGCGAGCGCGCCACCGGCGCCAACGCCTTCATGTCCAGCGACGGCCGCAGCGACCTCTCGCCCGTGGCCATGCACTGGCTGGCCGGCCTGCTGGCGCACGCGCGCGCCGCCACGGCGTTCGCGACGCCGACGCTCAACGGCTACAAGCGTTTCCGCCCGTACTCGCTGGCGCCCGACCGCGCCATCTGGGGCCGCGACAACCGCGGCGTCATGATCCGCGCGCTGGCCGCATCAGGCGACCCCGCGACGCGCCTGGAGAACCGGGTCGGCGAGCCGGCCGCCAACCCCTACCTCTACATGGCCTCGCAGGTGCTGGCCGGCCTCGACGGCCTGCAGCGCAAGCTCGACCCCGGCCCTTCCGCCGACACGCCCTACGAGACCGAAGCCCAGCCGCTGCCGAAGTCGCTGGCCGAGGCGATCGCCGCCCTGCGCGACAGCACCTGTTTCCGCGACGGCCTGGGCGCCGAGTTCGTCAACTACTTCGCGCGCATCAAGGAAGCCGAGATCGCCCGCTTCCAGGCCGAGGTCACCGACTGGGAACAACGCGAATACTTCGACCTGTTCTAGACCGCATCCCCTTGAGGCGGATGCACCATTCATGCCTTCTCCCCGCGAAGGCGGGGAGAAGGTGGCGCGAAGCGCCGGATGAGGGGCTTCGCGGCGGTCCAACCCGACCGGCGGCCGGCTCTTGCGCAACGCTGCGAAGCCCCTCATCCGCCCTTCGGGCACCTTCTCCCCGCCTTCGCGGGGAGAAGGCCTATGCCGCGATTCCATCTGAATGGGCTACGCTCTAGTCGTTTGCAGTGTGCAGTTCGGTCGGGGCGCGCCACTCCAGTGGCGCATCTTTTTTACCTTCCCCCGCAAGCGGGGGAAGGTATGAGGTCACGGAAAGCTCGCCTTGCCCGTGATCGCGCGGTTGGCGCCGCCCAGCAGGCTGGCCACGGTGTTGCCGGCCGGCGGGCTGTTGGTGAAGATCGTCTTGGTCACGCCGTTGAACTCGGCGTAGCAGTCGTAGGCCGGGAACGCATCGATCTTGCCGTCGAACGAGACGGTCAGCGTACCCGGCATGGGGCCGCCGGCGAACCTGATGCTGCCGGAGTAGTCGATATCCGCCGCCGCACCGACCAGCGGGTCGCCGGCCGCGCCTTCGAGCTTGACGTTCATCGCGCCATACATCCCCGTCGGCATTGCCGCCGTCGGAAAGGCCGCGCCCGCCTTGCCCGCCCCCGCGTGCGCGCCGAACGTGCCGGCGCCGCCACCCGGTGAGCCGCCGCCGCTCACCAGGGTGTACTTGCAGCGCGTCATGTCGGCGTACGCGAAGCCCGTCTGTGCGCCGGTCGCCAGGTTCACTTCAGTCGTGCCCGAGCTGCGGTGCGTCTGCTTGACGATCGTCAGGCTCGTCATCTCGACCTCGATGATCGACTGCATGCGGCAGCTCGCCGTCACCGAGTTGTTGAAGCCGCGCTGGTCGCTGAGATAGCCGCAATCCAGGGACTTGAGCCAGTTGCCGGGCCACGCGCGCGCCGCGCCCGGCAGCGGGATCGCACTCTTGCCGACATGCGGGCCCGCCGCGAGGACCTTTGTGTAGCCGGTAACGGTCTGGGGAATGAACGCATTGAACCAGAACTTGGCGATCGGCATGTGAGCCTCCCTCGGTTTATCGAAGGCCCACTTTTACGCGCCGCCTGTATCGGCATGACTGCGCCGCCGACCGCTTTTGTTGCGTCCGTTGCGGCAGACGCGCGCATGGTGAGGCGTCTTGAGGAGGGCGATGAACGCCTTGCGCTGCGCCGGCCCAGGGTCCGAGCAGGCGGCGAGGGGAGCCAACGCCGGTATGAGAGAAGGCCGTCGCGTCAGGCACTGCGGCTTGTGTGAGCATTGGTCACGTGCTGCAACATTCCGCCTCTCTCGCTGTCCAACATTGCGATCGAGGAGGGCGCAGGGCAGCCGCGCCCCTGACGACAGCAGCGTGGACATCTACGTCGTGCCCGACCGCCAGGCCCGCCAAGGTGACGATGAGGGACGAGGCGAGGTGGATGCAGGTGCAGACAGGGGTTCGACAAGGAAAAAGTTCTGCGGTCCGGCCCCCACCTCACTCTCCCGCGCTGACGCGCGGGTCCGTTCCTCTCCGCCGCTGCCCGCGGCGGAGAGGGCGATCATCGTTGCTCCGGTGACGTTCAGGGGCGCGAAGCGCGTCCGCGGGAGGGGAAGGATGCATCGCGAAGCGGTGGGAAGGTGAGGGGTGGTCGTGCAGGACGCGGCTCTACTCTTGTATTCCGGTGTTGTCCCGCCACCCGTCTCGTCTTCCCATGCTGCATGCGATCTCCTCCTTCTCCCCGCGGACGCGCGTCGCGCCTCTCAACGTCGTCGCCGTGCACGGCTCTCACGCCTTCACCGCGATGAAGCCGTGGAACTTGTTCATGAAGTGCCGGCGGCCGAGAGCACCGCGTTGCCGGAGTCGCGCAGGCCGGCCAGCGTCAGCCAGTCGGCGTGGCTGGTTTTTCGCAACGGTGCAGACTTGCGCACGGCATCGCCCGGCTTGATCTTCAGCGTGCCGATCGTGCATTCGCCGTTGTTGAACAGGTCGATCGCGGCCTGGACATAGGTCACGGGCTTCAGCGAGGCCAAGCGCGTGCCAGAATGCCGCCGGGCCGCAGAACGGCGTCTCCGCCTGGTTGACGTTGAAGGACGACGTGATGCGCAGCCTGAGCTCCAGCGCCAGCTTGGCGCGGTCGATGTTGGGCCAGGCGCCGGCGCCCGAGGCGGCGGCGAAATTGATGGCGAATGCGTTCGCCCGCATGTTGTCGGTCATGGCGGTTTCTCCCTGCCGCGCCGGTCGCGACCGGCGCCATCGCGGCACCGGTCGCGGGGGGATCAACAACGCCAACTACACCAACCGACACGGCAGCGTTCTACACCCGCCCTGTTTCCCGATGACTGCGCGAAAGGGCTCTTTTGTTTCGTCCATTGCACTGGACTCGCATATGGCCTTGGTCGGGGCGCGCCACTCCAGTGGCGCACGATGCGGGGTGGCCTCGATGGCCGCCCCGCATCGACCTGGCCTGAACTCAGGGATTTGCCCTCCGCTCGCGCTCCGGGCAATGCGCCACTGGAGTGGCGCGCCCCGACCAAGGCCGCTACCCAAGGACCAGAATTGTCCTTGACTTTTGAACAAAAATAATCCATGCAAGGTGAGGTTCGCGTCCCCGTCGCCGGGGTTAACGGGCGTTTCGCTGGTCCCGCGTCACGGGGCAAGGCCGTCGCCGGGTCGCCTGTCTGTCGTTGCGTCGTGCGACGGCGGCAGTCACGGGCGCTTCGTGGGCCTCACGTCACGAGGCAGGCTGTCGTCCACCGTCGCCAACGCTGCGGCGGACGCTGATCGAGCGCCCGTCCTGTGGTGGAAGCGGGCGTCAGGCTGTTCAACACGGGCGTTTCGCTCGTTGCCGTTATCTGGCAGCACGCCGCCTCGGCTCGCCGTCGGCGCCTGTTATGCTGTCCGACCCGGAGGTTGCGGATGCTGTCTGTCACTGGGGCCGTCGCCACACGTGCGAGATGCGGTGCCGCATTTCGCGCAAGGCCGACGTCGGCGTGGCAAGCCCTTGACCCCGCGGTCGGATTTGATTGCCGCAATTCGCGCAGGCGGGCGCGTGCTGCGCCGGTCGGCGCATTCCCGCCATTTGCGCCATTCCCGCAGCTGGTTTGTCTCAGTCGCGGGGTGCAGTCGGGCGCGCTCCGCGCCGGTTCGTGCGTTTCCGCCATTTGCGCGATTCGCGCAGCCGGTTCGTCTCGCCCACGGGGTGTGGTCGGGCGAGTACCGCGGTGGTCCGCGCGTTCCCGCCATTTGCGCCATTTGCGCAGCCGGTTTGTCTCAATCGCGCGGTGCAGCCGGGCGAGCACCGCGGTGGTCCGCGCGTTTCCGCCATTTGCGCAATTCCCGCTACCGGTCTGTCTCAGTCGCGGGGTGCAGTTGGGCGCGTCCTGCGCCGGTCCGCGCGTTTGCGCAATTCCCGCTGTCGGACTGTCTCACCCGCGTGGGCTGATCCAGAGCGATTTCCCGCATTTTTCGGCTTCGCCGTCGAGGCGGCGCGCGGCCGGAATCGGGCTTGTGTTCCAAGGGTTTACGAATTTCCGGATTTTTCGCAATTTCCGCAGCGGGTGTGCCGCACGGCCATCGCGTTTGCCGTTGCCCGTCCGGCAGGTCGGCGGCCGCGATAAGAAAGTTGCGGAAGGAGCACTTCAAACTTTCCCGAATCGAATTAGCGCAATTGCCGCAATTGCCGCAGGCGACTCGCGAACGCGATCCCCGATCGAGTCGCGACGCCGGTCGTGGACCAGGAGGCATACCGCCGTCGGCGGCATGCCGATCCTGGGACGATGAAACTCCAGCGCGGCGATGGCGCGGCCGAGGTCGCCTACGCGCACGGCCCGCGGGGGACGGCGCTGGCGCACCTCTACCAGCGCGAGCCCTGCCGCGTGTTGTTCCCGGACGGCGAACCGGGCGACCCGCCGCTGGCGGTGTTCGTCACCATGTCCGGCGGCCTGGCGGACGGCGACCGCCTGCGGCTGCAGACGCGGGTCGAGACGGGGGCGACCGCCGGCGCTACAACCCAGGCGGCCGAGAAGATCTACCGCGCCTCGTCCAACGTCGCCGACTGCACCATCGACGTGGCGCTCACCGTCGCGGCCGACGCGACGTTGGAGTGGCTGCCGCAGGAAACCATCCTGTTCGACGGTGCGCGCCTGCGCCGCCGCACGGTCGTCGACCTCGCGCCCGGCGGCCGGCTGCTGGCCTGCGAGATGGTGGTGCTGGGCCGCGTCGCCAGCGGCGAGCGATTCACATCGGGCCTGCTGCTCGACGCCTGGCGCGTGCGCCGTGACGGCAAGCTGGCGTGGGCCGATGCCTTGCGTCTCGACGCGGCCGCACCGGTGGCGGCCGGCTTCGGCGATGCCACCGCCGCGGCGATGGCGCTGTACGCCGCCGGCGATGCGGCCCGCCACCTCGAGGCCGCGCGCGCCGAGATCGATGCGGCGTGCGCCCGGTCGCCCGGGCTGAAGGCCGGCACGTCGGTGGTGAACGGCCTGCTGCTGGCGCGCTTCCTCGGCGATCCGCTGTCGGTGCGCCGCAGCCTGGTGTCATGGCTGGCGAACATGCGCCCCGTATGCTTGGATTTGCCGCCCCGCCTGCCGCGCGTATGGCATGTTTAGTGCTTCTTTTCGAGGCAACGGACCTGACGACTGGCTGAAAAAGGCAACCACAGAGATCACAGAGCGCACAGAGAAAAAGATGAACCACAGAGGCAGCGAGGCGCAGAGCCTGACTGGAAAGGGCGCTTCATGGTGAGCCCTGAGCTTGTCGAAGGGTCGAACCATGAGGCGTGCCAGCACCGTCTGTGCCATGCCTTCATGGTTCGACCCGGCAAAACGCGAAGCGTTTGTGCCTGTGCTCACCATGAAGGCATTCCCAATCGGGCTCACAGAGAATCGATTGCGCGCTTTCGACGCGCAACTCGTCCTCTGTGTCTCGCCGCCTCTGTGATTATCCTCTTCTTGTCAGCCTCTGTGCGCTCTGTGTGCTCTGTGGTTAATCTTCAAGGCCGGACGTACAGCCCTGCCGTCGTGAGGGAACACCCGTGAACCTGACACCGCGAGAGAAGGACAAGCTGCTGATCGCCATGGCCGCGACCGTGGCGCGCCGCCGCCTGGAGCGCGGGGTGAAGCTGAACCATCCCGAGGCGGTGGCGCTGATCTGCGACTTCGTCGTCGAGGGCGCGCGCGACGGCCGCAGCGTCGCCGAGCTGATGCGCGACGGCGCCACGGTGCTGACGCGCGACCAGGTGATGGACGGCATCGCCGAGATGATCCACGAGATCCAGGTCGAGGCCACGTTCTCCGACGGCACCAAGCTGGTCACCGTGCACAACCCGATCCGCGACAAGGCCGCCGCCGCGCCGCCTCCCGCCGCCGCCCTCATCGAACGGTCCACCGATGAATCCCAGGCGGTCTAAATTCCTTGGGCTTTGCGAGCGGGGCGAGGCATTGCCCGTCGTCCTGAGCGAAGCGAAGGACCCTGCGGTCGTCCGCTCACCCCCGTCATCCCGAGCGAAGCGAGGGATCTCCTGCGAAAGGAGACTCCATTCCAGGGAGATCCCTCGCTACGCTCGGGATGACGGACTGATCGAACCACCGCAAGGTCCTTCGCTTCGCTCAGGACGACGAAGATCATGCCGTCCTCTGTCCACCGTCATCTGTCCTCTGGAGCGGAGCGCCCCATGAAACCCGGCGAGATCATTCCGCGCGAGGGCGAGATCGCGCTCAACGAGCAGCGCGAGACCCTGACCCTCACGGTCGCCAACACCGGCGACCGCCCGATCCAGGTCGGCAGCCACTATCATTTCTACGAGACCAACCCGGCGCTGCAGTTCGACCGCGACCGGTCCAAGGGCTTCCGCCTCAACATCGCCGCCGGCACTGCCGTGCGCTTCGAGCCCGGCCAGACGCGCGAGGTGACGCTGGTGGCGCTGTCGGGCGACCGCACGGTGTTCGGCTTCAACGCCTGGACCAGCGGCCGCCTGCCGCCGCCGGCGTTCGCCACGGCCTCGGGCGGCAACAGCCCGGCCCGCATCTCGCGCGCCGCCTACGCCGGCATGTTCGGCCCCACCACGGGCGACAAGGTGCGCCTGGCCGACACCGACCTGATCATCGAGGTCGAGAAGGACCACACCATCTACGGCGAGGAGGTGAAGTTCGGCGGCGGCAAGGTGATCCGCGACGGCATGGGCCAGAGCCAGCGCACGCGGGCCCAGGGCGCCGTGGATACCGTCATCACCAACGCGCTGATCCTCGACTACTGGGGCATCGTGAAGGCCGACATCGGCATCACGGACGGCCGCATCGTCGCCATCGGCAAGGCCGGCAACCCCGACATCCAGCCCGGCGTCACGATCGTCATCGGCCCCGGTACCGAGGCGATCGCGGGCGAGGGCAAGATCGTCACACCAGGCGGCATCGACGCGCACATCCACTTCATCGCGCCGCAGCAGATCGACGACGCGCTGATGTCCGGCGTCACCACCATGCTCGGCGGCGGCACCGGCCCGGCGCACGGCACCTTGGCCACCACCTGCACGCCCGGCCCGTGGCACATCGGGCGCATGATGCAGGCGGCCGAGGACTTCCCGATGAACCTCGGCTTCTTCGGCAAGGGCAACGCCAGCCTGCCGCCGGCGCTGGAGGAGCAGATCAACGGCGGCGCCTGCGGGCTCAAGCTGCACGAGGACTGGGGCACGACGCCGGCCGCGATCGACAACTGCCTCGCGGTAGCCGACCGCTTCGACGTGCAGGTCGCGATCCACACCGATACGCTGAACGAATCGGGCTTCGTCGAATCCTCGATCGCCGCCTTCCGCAACCGCACCATCCACACCTTCCACACCGAGGGCGCCGGCGGCGGCCACGCCCCTGATATCATCCGCGTCTGCGGCCTGCCCAACGTGCTGCCGTCCTCGACCAACCCGACGATGCCCTACACGGTCAACACCGCCGACGAGCATCTCGACATGCTGATGGTCTGCCACCATCTCGACCCGCGCATCCCCGAGGACGTGGCCTTCGCCGAGAGCCGCATCCGGCGCGAGACCATCGCCGCCGAGGACATCCTGCACGACATGGGCGCCTTCAGCATGATGTCGTCCGACAGCCAGGCGATGGGCCGCGTCGGCGAGGTGGTGATCCGCACCTGGCAGACCGCCGACAAGATGAAGAAGCAGCGCGGCCGGCTGCCGGAGGAGCAGGGCGACAACGACAATTTCCGGGTCAAGCGCTACGTCGCCAAGTACACCATCAACGTCGCCATCGCCCAGGGCATCAGCCGCTATGTCGGCTCGCTCGAGGTGGGCAAGATCGCCGACCTCGTGATGTGGTCGCCGGCCTTCTTCGGCGTGAAGCCCGACATGATCCTGAAGTCGGGCAGCATCGCGGCGGCGCCGATGGGCGACCCCAACGCCTCGATCCCGACGCCGCAGCCCGTGCACTACCGGCCGATGTTCGCCGCCTTCGGCCGCAACAAGGTGCAGAGCTCGGTGCTGTTCACGTCGGCCGCGGCGATCACCGGCAAGGTCGCGCAGACCTGGGGCCTGCAGCGCCCGCTGCTGGCGGTGCAGGGCACGCGCAACATCGGCAAGCAGCACATGGTGCACAACAACGCGCTGCCCAAAATCGAGGTCAACCCCGAGACCTACGAAGTCCGCGCCAACGGCGAGCTGCTCACCTGCGAACCCGCCACCGTGCTGGCGATGGCCCAACGCTACTTCCTGTTCTGAGGACGCGATGCTGTCTTTGGTCGGGGCGCGCCACTCCAGTGGCGCTTTCTTCACCTCTCCCGCCTGCGGGAGAGGTCGACGCGCGCCCTGCGCGCGGCGGGTGAGGGCTGCACGTACAGCACCTCGCGTGAACCCCTCACCCTCCCATCGCGCTGGGCGCGATGGGCCCCTCCCTCTCCCGCATGCGGGAGAGGGGAAGCCATGAAACGCGCCGCCACCGTCGCGCGCGCCGGTGCCTGGCCCGTGGCCGAGCGCGTCGATTCGATCACCCTGATCTACGACGACCGCTACCGCCGCCGGCTGCGCCTGCTGGGCGATGGCGGCACCGACTTCCTGCTCGACCTCGCCGAGCCCGCCGTGCTGCGCGACGGCGACGGCCTGATGCTCGACGAGGGCGGCTACATCATGGTGAAGGCCGCCAACGAGCCGCTGATCGAGATCCGCGCCGGCGACGCGGCGCTGTTCACGCGCCTGGCGTGGCATCTCGGCAACCGCCACCTGCCGACCCAGATCGATGCCGACCGCATGCTGATCCGCGACGACCACGTCATCGTCGACATGCTCAGGGGCCTGGGCGCCGAGGTGCGCCGGATCTCCGCGCCCTTCAACCCCGAAGGCGGCGCCTACGGCCAGCACAACCACGACCACCGCCACCCCCACGCCCACGGCAGCGAGGGACGGCATGGCCACTGACACGACCGCACGTCATTCGAAGCGCAGCGAGGAGTCTTGCGGTGGCTCGATCATCCCGTCATCCCGAGCGCAGCGAGGGATCTTCTGCGAATGGCGAACCGTGCGCCCTTTCGAAAAGATCCCTCGCTGCGCTCGGGATGACGGACTGACCGCGATATCGCAGGGTCCTTCGCTCCGCTCAGGACGGCAGAAGCCATGACCCCCGCCGCGCTGTACCGGCTGCTGGCGTGGCTGTCGCCGTCGTACCCGATCGGCGCCTTCAGTTACTCCCACGGCCTTGAAGCCGCCATCGACGCCGGCCTGGTGACGGACCGCGCGTCGCTCGTCGCCTGGACCCGCGGCGTGCTCGACCACGGCACCGCGCGCATTGACGGCGCGCTGTTCGCGGCGGCGTGGCGCGCCGCACGGGCGAACGACGACGCGGCCCTGGACGCCACCGCCGACCTCGCCGCCGCCTGGCGCGGCACCGCCGAGATGGCCCTGGAGTCGCGCCAGCAGGGCGCCTCGTTCCTGTCG
>Ga0187894_10007442_pt1 | contig 10330 bp, 6 predicted proteins | sample GBC1701081metaG_FD_136650 | JGI IMG/M metagenome (GOLD analysis project Ga0187894, IMG submission 136650) | White microbial mat communities from a lava cave in the Kipuka Kanohina Cave System on the Island of Hawaii, USA - GBC170108-1 metaG ... | reverse complement strand
TGGGTCGCCACATCCTGTCGTCGTGCTATCATGCCCGGCCAACAAAGGTAAACCAGGAAAGGTAACCCAATGACAACTAAAAACCCGCTTCGTTTGGTCGCGGTCTGTCTAATTTCGGTTTTACTCACCAGCATCGGCGGTTCGTCCGTCCGCGCGCAGACACCCGAGCCGCGTGATGAGCGACTCTGGCAACGCGCGCTCGCGATTCACCGTCGCGCCATCGTCATCGACACGCATAACGACGTGACCACGCCGATGACTAACAACGATTTCGATCTCAACGGCACGCCGCCAACTCCCTATCGCACCAATATCGCGCGCATGAAACAGGGCGGGTTGACGGCGGAGTTTTTCTCGCTTTACGTGAGACCGTGGTATGTGCAAAACGGTGGCTCCACGCGCCGCACCCTCGACATGATCGACTCGGTATATCGCGCCGTCGAACGCAATCCACGCGATCTGATGATCGCCACTTCAGTAGCCGACATTCGCCGCGCCAAGCGGCTTAACAAAGTAGCGTGTTTGATGGGCATTGAAGGTGGGCACGCGATTGAGGATTCGTTACCGACGTTGCGCGAATTTTACCGGCTCGGCGTTCGTTACATGACCTTGACCTGGAACAACACCAATAACTGGGCTGATTCAAACCGCGGTCCAAAGACACACGGCGGCTTGAGCGACTTCGGCCGCGAAGTGGTGCGCGAAATGAACCGTCTCGGAATGCTGGTGGACGTCTCGCACGTTTCAGACGAAACGATGAGCGACGCGCTCGACGTCTCAAAGGCGCCGATCATCGCTTCGCACTCGTCTGCACGCGCGCTCAGCGACGTCTCGCGCAACATTCCCGACGATTTGTTGAGACGGATCGCAAAGAATGGTGGCGTAGTGCACGTCAATTTCTACAGCATGTTTGTCGATGCGAAAACGGTTAGACCACAAAGCGACGAACGCGACCGGCGATTGAAGGCCCAGCAGGATGCGCTCGACGAGAAATACAAGAACGATCCGGAGCGGCTCGCCGAAGAGAGTGACAAGCTCGAACAGGCCAATCCTTTACCGCCGCTTCCGATCTCCAAACTGATCGACCACATCGATCACATCGTGAAAATCGCCGGTATCGATCACGTTGGCATCGGCGCCGACTTCGATGGCGCGAATGACATGCCCGAAGGCGCGAAAGACGTTTCGATGTTGCCAAACATCACTTACGAACTGTTGAAACGCGGTTACAGCGAACAGGACATTCGCAAGATTCTTGGCGGAAACTTGTTGCGCGCCTTTGCGGAAGCGGAACGTGTTGCGCGCAGCATGAGCAAATCGATCAGCGGCGACGGCAGCACGCGCCGCATACGTTAGTCGACAGGATTTACACAGCGCGCGTGTTATCATGCTGGACATTAATGACTCAAGCAGGACTGTATATCCACATCCCGTTTTGTCGTTCGCGCTGCTCTTATTGCGACTTCGCCACTGGTCTCTACGAAAGCACGCTTGCCGAACGTTACGTCAACGTGCTGACCAAGGAGATTCGTTCGTCGAGCGCCGCAGGCGCACACGTTGACACGATCTATTTTGGTGGCGGCACGCCTTCTTTACTGGAACCCGCACAGCTGGATCGCATCCTGGTTGCGTTAAACGAGAACTTCGACGTTGAGAGAGCCGCAGAAGTCACGCTGGAGATTAATCCGGGCAGCATAACGGTTGACAAGCTGCGTAAGTTTCGCAGTCTCGGCATCAATCGAGCGAGCTTTGGCGCGCAGACGTTTGACGATCGAGAGCTCGCCAAGTTGGGACGTTCGCATACGGCCGCTGACGCGCGCCGCACGTTTCACGATCTGCGCCTGGCGGGATTTGAAAACGTGAGCTTCGATCTGATTGCGGGACTGCCCGGTCAAACGCTTTCCGGCTGGCAGCGAAACGTCGAGGAGGCGCTTGAGTTACAACCCGAACATCTATCGTTCTACCTGCTCGAAGTGCATTCCGGGACGCCTTTAGCCCAGCACATTCAACGCGGGCTGCAACCCGTGCCCGATGAAGACCTCGCGGCGGAAATGTACGAATGGATGCTTGAGCGCGCGGCGGCTGCGGGTTACGAGCATTACGAAATCTCAAATCTCTGCCGGCCCGGTTTTCAATCGCGCCACAACACGAAATACTGGACCGGCGCGCCGTATTTCGGCTTTGGCTGTTCGGCGCATTCTTACGACGGAGAAACCCGGCGTTGGTCCAATCATCGCGACGTGCTCAAGTACGTTGAGTCAGTTAAGCAGGAGTTTTCACCGATAAGTGAGACGCAAATATTGACGGAGAGCGATATCAGGGCTGAGAGTCTCTTTCTCGGTCTTCGTTTGATGCGCGGTGTCAGTCTGGATCGGTGTAAAGACTACGAAACCGATGTTGATAGATTCAGGGAAGCCGGGCTGCTCGAACTGGACGGCGATTTTATCAAACTCACGCGCAGTGGAGCGCTCTTATCAAACGAGGTGTTTTCCGCGTTCGTATGATCATTGCCATCGACGGTCCATCCGGATCTGGTAAATCGACATTGGGGCGGATGCTGGCGCGGGCGTTGAACCTCCTCTACATCGACACCGGCTCGATGTATCGCGCCGTCGCGCTCGCGACGATCAACGCCGAGCTCGATCCAACCGACACTGAAGCCATCGCGGACCTCGCTTCACGAGCAGACATCGATCTGGAAGGCGATCCCGACTCGTTGAAAGTTCTGCTCAACGGCAGCGAGGTCACCGAAGAGATTCGTAGTGAAAGCGTGACCGCGATGTCGTCGGTCGTGTCGACGATTCCCGACGTGAGGCGCGCGATGGTCGCACGACAACGCCGGATGGGCCAACGCGGCGCAGTGCTCAACGGGCGCGACATCGGCACGGTCGTTTTCCCTGACGCGGACATTAAATTTTTTCTTACGGCCGCGCCTGAAGAACGCGCCGAGCGACGTTTCAAGGAAGATGTACTGACAAACTCCGGCGTCTCTCTCTCTCAGACGTTGGCGGAGATGATGGAACGCGATCGACGCGATTCAACGCGCGCGGACTCGCCGTTGAAAGCCGCTGAGGACGCAATCGTCATCGACTCATCGGGTTTGACGATCGATCAGGTTTTTGCACGGATGATGGAGCATGTTCACCGGCATCATTGAAGAGCTCGGCAGCGTCCGCAGCATTGAAGAACGCGGCGAGAACGCGCGCATCGTCATCAACGCCTGCGTCGTAACCGAAGGCACGAACCACGGCGACTCGATCGCGGTCAACGGCGTCTGCCTGACGGCGCTCGACATTCACGACGACTCATTTGCCGCCGACGTCTCACGCGAAACGTTGTTGCGTTCAACGCTCGGCACTCTAAAACCCGGTGCGCCGGTCAATCTCGAACGAGCTGTGACGCCCGCCACACGTCTCGGTGGACACATGGTGCAAGGCCACGTCGACGCGCGAGGACAGTTTGTTTCCATCGAGAGCCACGGCGAGTCGTGGACCCTGCGCATTGCCTACCCACCCGAAATCGCCCGTTATCTCGTTTTCAAGGGCTCCGTGGCGGTTGAGGGCATCAGCCTGACAATCGCTAACCTGACCGAGGATTACTTCGACATCGCGATTATTCCCAAAACCTGGGAGGTCACCAACCTCTCCCGCCTCAAACCCGGCGACAGCGTCAATCTGGAGGTCGATGTAATCGGTAAGTACGTGGAAAGATTACTGGCTTTCAGGTAACATAAGCCACCAAGAGGCACAAGAAGCACAAGAAAGAACTGTGCAAACTGAAGTGCTGACTTTCTTGTATTTCTTGTGCCTCTTTGTGACCTATGTTTGCAACCATTGACGAAGCCGTCGCCGACATTCGCGACGGCCGCTTGATCATCATTGTTGACGACGAGGATCGCGAGAACGAAGGCGACCTCGTGTGCGCGGCGGAGAAGGTCACGCCCGAAATCATTAACTTCATGGCCCGTTACGCCCGCGGCCTGATCTGTTTACCGCTCACCGAAGAGCGTTGTGACGAGCTCCATCTGACCACGCAGGTAGCCGACAACACCTCGTTTCTCGGCACCGCTTTCACCGTCTCAATCGACGCGCGCCGCGGCATCAGCACCGGCATCTCGGCCGCAGATCGCGCGACCACGATCCTGGTCGCCGTCGATCCGAAATCCCGGCCGCAGGATTTGGCGCGTCCCGGCCACATCTTTCCATTGCGCGCCAAGAACGGCGGCGTGCTTGTCCGTCCGGGTCAAACAGAAGCAAGCGTGGACATCGCGCGCATCGCGGGACTCTATCCCGCCGGTGTGATCTGCGAAATCATGAACGAAGACGGCACGATGTCGCGTCTGCCGGAGCTCGAAGCGTTTGGCAAGCAACACGATTTGAAAATGATCAGCGTCGCCGACCTCGTGCGCTATCGCATGAGCAAGGAGAAGATGGTGCGCCGCGTCGTCGAAACCGATCTGCCGACGGTCTACGGCCGCTTCCGGGCGATCGCTTACGAAAACGTCGTCAACGGCGACGTTCACCTGGCGATGGTCATGGGCGACGTGAGAACAGACGATCCGGTGCTGGTCCGGGTGCATACAGAAAACGTCACCTGTGACATGTTTGGTTCACTAATCGACGACACAGGCTTCCAACTTCATACCGCGCTGGAGAAGATTGCTGCGGCTGCGCGCGGCGTGGTCCTATATTTGCGGCAGCGCGAGCATAGTTTGGACCTTGTTAATCAATTACGTACGTATGGTGTGATGCAGGAAAGTGGGCTCAGTAAACGCGAAGCAAGTCTGCAAACTGGATATGGAATCGATCGCGACTACGGCGTGGGGGCGCAGATTCTCCACGATCTCGGGTTGCGGCAGATATTGCTTCTGTCGAATCATCCCCCCAAAGTTGCAGCTCTCGAAGGCTTCGAACTGTCGGTCGCCGGCAACGTTCCGCTGGGTGAACCGGCATCGAAGGACCACGAGACTGCCATCTGACTCGCAAAGTTGGTTTCGGTTCTTTCAACTTTCGGTCTCTCCCTCTAGAATTCGAAGTTCCCCGATGCCGCGTGGCGGCTGTGCGTTATGAGTGTAGACGATCCCAAAAGACCAACAGATCTACCCGAGCGCCCGGAACGACGCAAGCCTTCGGTGAGACGACGTTGGCGCTACTTCAAGCGCCGGCACGCGATTCTGGCCGGCATCATCATCGCCGCCGGTGTGGTAGTGGTGATGCTGGCCGGCTTCTTTCTTTACCGGCTTGGCTTCGTCGACCGCTATATCGCCAACCAGATCAAGCAGACCTTTGCAAACTACGGGATCAGGGCGGAGATTCGCGACTTTCATGCAACTCTGCCGCCGAACATCGTCGAGATGAACGGTGTCGAGCTCTACGATTCGCAAACCGGCGAAAAGCTCGGCACGATCGATCGATTACTCGCGACCATCCGCATTGAAGATCTCTACGCGCTCAATCTACGCCGCAACATCAATCTCCGGGATCTCAAGATCGAAGGTTTCGAAGTCTGGGTCAGGTTTGACGAACAGGGCCGTTCCAACTTTCGCAACGTCCACGTTCCACCGCCTGAGCCAAACAAGCGCATCCTGTTTGCTTACTCGACCGCAAACATTGAAGTGAAAAACGGCGTCGTCCACTACGGCGACGAGCGTCACGAGATCTCCGGCGAAGCACGGAACCTGCAAGCAACGATTCAACCCGACGACCCCAATCAGCCGACCGAGAGTTGGATAAACAAAGTCACATTCACTGCCTCCAACTCGACCTTCACTTACGACGGACGGACCATCAGCAACATCGATCTTCAGGCACGTGGCCGCGTGAATCAGACACGCGCTGAGATTGAGGAGATGTTGCTGAAGTCGCCGGTTGCGGAAGCTCGTTTGCAGGGCACGATGGACGACTGGCGCGCGCTGCATTACCAGATGAACGTCACTTCTTCGCTAGACCTCACGCAACTTTCCGAAACCTTGCAAACAGACACGACGTTGCGCGGTGCGGGAAACTTTGCCGGCACGATCACGGGCGAAGGCGATCAGTTCAAAGTTACCGGCGAGATCAAGTCTGACGCACTCGCTGCCGATGGCTTGCGGTTGCAGGGGTTGAATGTGAGCGCGAGTGGGTCGGGTCAGGGCCGCAGTTACCAAATCAACGGCAAGGCTGTAGCGGATCTGCTAAACGTCGGCGATTTTCAGATCGATTCGTTGCAGCTTGCCGGTCAGGTGATGGGCACCGGCACCGATTTTCGCTGGGTCGGCGAACTCCGTGCGGTCGCCGAAAAAAGTTATGGCGCCACGCTGACGGGATTGATTCTTCGCGACGCGCGCGCCGAGAAGAGTCAGGCGGTGTTGACCGCGTCGGCTGGTCAATTCACCGCAAATGGTCTCAGTGCATCGGGCGCGAAGGTGGCCGGAATCACAGCCTCGGATTTGCGGGTGCGCAACGAGAACAACACCACCACGGCCACGGTGGCCAATGTAAAGGCGGGAACCGTTTCCGCTTCCGGCGCGACGGTGAAAGGCGTCACGGCAAACGACATCTCTGTTTTAGATCGCGGTGGCGTGACGAACGTTGAGGTTAAGAACGTTCAGGTCGGCGCCACGAGTGCCGCAGGCACGGAGATTGGCAGCCTCAACATTGCGGGCGTGCGGTTATCGGTCCGAGATCGGCAGATTGAGGGTCAAACCGCAGACATCGACGTCGGCACGGTTAAGTTTGCCGATGGCCAGGCCGAGAACGTGAAACTCACGAAGCCGGTTTTTGTCGTGGCTCCTTCGGGAAGCTATCGTGCGACGGCGGATCTAAGCATCGGTGGCGGCGTGCTCGGCCGGATGAACATGGGCCAGGCGCGCGCCACGGTCGTCGCCACCAATCGCGAGATCGAGCTCAACAACTTCACGGCTGATGTGTTCGACGGACGCGCAACCGGAAACGCGCGGGTGGCGATTGCCCGCGGCGGGACATCGCAGATTACCGCGAACATCGACAACGTCGACATCGCTGGACCACTCACGGCGCTCGCTGGCAGCGCCGTGCCTTTGACCGGCCGGGCGACCGGTCGAGTCGATCTCACATTTCCCGGCACGGACATCAAGCTCGCTTCCGGTTCTGTCACCACTCAACTAACTGCCGATACCAGCCAGGTAAGCGCCGACAGAATTCCGATCACGGGCACAGTCGCGCTGCGTGCCGATCGTGGTTTGTTCGACATTCAGCAAGTGAATCTGCAAACACCCGCGACGCGTTTGAGCGCCACCGGCCGGTTCTCCTACGAAAACGATTCAAACCTGCAAGTCGATCTCAATTCGAGCGATGCGGCGGAGTTGCAGACGGTGCTCATCTCATCCGGTTTATTGCCGGAAGTCGAAGAGCAGATGCGCAGCTACGGCATCGGGCTGGCGGGCCAGCTCGCCTTCAACGGCAACATTCGCGGGCGGCTCAGTTCGCCTGACGTGACTGGCAGGCTCTCGCTTGGCTCGTTGATTGTTAATGGCATCGAGTTTGGCGCGCTTTCGGCGTCGATCGCGATGAACGAGCAGGAAGTGCGTGTCGCTGACGGACAGTTGTCGGAAAGAGATGGCGGTGGTGTGCGCTTCTCGCTGATCGCGCCACGCACCGGCGAGAACAACACTTCTTTGCAAGCCACACTCGATCGTTTCAGCGCGCGCACGCTGCTCGCGCTGTCGCCGTTGAGCAACAACAAACAGCTGACGACCGACACGGCAGGCGATCTCTCCGGCCAGATAAGCATCACCGGCATTCCGAACGCGATGAGCGGCAACGCCGATCTCACGCTTGGGCCAGGCCGTCTCGCCGGTGAGCCGGTGGAAGGCATGGTGGCGCGCGCGACGTTCAATGGGCCAAACGTGAATATTGAAAACGTCGATCTGCGGCTCGTTGCCGGTCACATCGTCGCCAGCGGCAATCTCAACACGACCAGCAAACAGTTTGATTTCCAGGGCCGCGCTGAAAACATTCAACTTGCGCGTCTAACGGCGCTCGCAAACCGGCCTAACGTTTCCGTTAGCGGCTTCGCCGATTTCACCGCGCACGTTTCGGGTAATCTCGCTGACGAAGATTTCTCCGCGTACCAGATCACTTTTGACGGAACAGGCCGCGAGGTCGTCATCAACGGCCGTCAGGCAGGTACAGTCGCGCTGACCGGCCGCACGCAGAACCAACAACTCAGTATTAACCTGACGACGGGTGTGTTGGGCCAGCCGCAGGTTGTCGCCGCGCAGATCAATCTTGCCAGCCCATCGCTGCCCGCGACGATCGAAACCACGCTCACGAATGCCGATCTGACAAACCTGTTTCAGATCCTGCTGCCAAACACCGGCGTACGTATTGCCGGCCGCGCGAACGGAAAGATTAGAGCAAGCGGGAATCTGGTGGACGACGACGATAACTTTTCGCTTGCTGGTCTTTCCGGCACGGCGGAGTTTTCGGAATTGAGTTTTCGCGTTGAAGACATTCAACTCGCAGCCACTACGCCGCTGGTCGTTCGCTTCACGCCAAACGAAGTCGCCTTTGACGCCGCGAGATTTACCGGTCCCGGCACCAACATCGTGCTTGACGGTACGATCGCCAGCGGCACTGGCGGACGGCAAAGTCTAAACGTGAACGGCGATCTGAACCTGCGCGTGCTGAACGGTATCTCGCCCGACTTCTTTTCTTCAGGCACGGCGGAAGTCGCTGTTCGCATCAACGGCAGTTTCGAAGAACCGCGGCTGATCGGTACGGCGTCAATCAACAACGGTTCGGTTTCGGTGCTGCTCGGCAACGAGCGCTGGACCGTCGCGAATCTTCGAACCGCCGTCAGGTTTACGGCCAACCAGGCCCAGATCGACGCGCTCGAAGGCACGCTTGGCGGTGGGCGCATTTCGGCAACGGGCGGCGCGTTGCTCGAAGGCTTCAGAGTCTCGGCATTTCGCGTCAACCTACACGGCACGAACGTAACCGTGCCGTTTCCGGAAGACTTTCGCTCAACGCTCGATGCCGACGTTGAGATCAGGGGCTCTTCGCGCGAGCAACTCATCGGCGGCGTGGTGAATCTGCGGCGGACTGAGTACACCAAAGACATCGAGCTCGCGGACATCATCAACACGCGGCCCGGCGAGTCGATCGAGGAAGGCGCGGAGATTGAGTTGACGCGCACCGCAGTGTTCGCTGCGTTGCGAGTTGAAGGCCGTAACGCGCTCGTGGTGCGAAACAATCTCGCGGATCTGGTCGGCTCTGTTTCACTGCAACTAGATGGCCCAGTTAACGACCCGACAATCTCTGGACGAATAACTGCTGCCAGCGGCACACTCAACTTCCGTAACGACCGTTACGAGATCACGCGCGCGCTGCTTGATCTTCCTGGCGGCAGAAACGCTGATCCGATCATCAACATCCAGGGCGAGTCGCAGATTCGTGGTTATCGCGTAATCGTGAGTCTTACCGGTCCACTGTCGCAGCCGCAGGCGACCGTGCGTTCCGAGCCCGCGCTGCCGCAAGCCGACGTAGTTTCATTAATCACGACTGGTCAGCTCTCGTCGGGCGACACGAGCTCATCGATTCTTTCGCAGTCTGAAGTCGGCGCGGCGACCAGTTTGCTTACCGATGCGCTGATCAATGCGCCCGCGCAACGAGCCACGAGCAGACTGTTTGGTCTAACACGCTTTGAGATTAATCCGGTGATCGGCGGCACGACTGGTTCAACTCCAGCCGCGCGATTAACTCTGGGCCGTCGCATCAGCAAGGAAGTTACTGTCACTTATTCAACCAACGTTACTTCAGATCCGAATCAAATACTGGCGCTCGAATATCGCGTGTCTGACCGGCTGTCGTTTATCGCGCAGTACGAACAGGCCTCGACACGAAGACTGAGTGCGCGAACGAACAACTTCAGTTTTGAGATCCGTTTTCGAAAGCGATTTTGAGCAAGGGGTAAGTGAAGGAATTGTTGCCGGAGGCGCCCAACATTCGACTGCTGCTGATTCTCGTGCTGGTTCTAGTGTTTCCTGGCAACGCCGCAGGCAAAACGGCGAAGGATGTGCGGATCGAAGACTACGAAGGCCGGCAGATCACTGCGGTTGACGTGGTCATCGAGGGTTCGCCGGACGATCGCAACACGGCAGCGGAGTTTTTAGCTCTCTTAAAGGTTGCGCCGAATACTCAATTCTCCGCAGTTCGCGTGCGCGACTCGCTGCAGGCGCTGTTTGATTCCGGACGCGTTGCGAATGCACGTGTTGAGGTTGTCGAACAAGGCGCTGCTCGCACGGGTCCGGTTCGGCTTCGCTTCGTCGTCAAACGGCAAGTGCAAATCGGCGACGTGCGGATCGAGTTGG
>Ga0187894_10007440_pt1 | contig 10333 bp, 8 predicted proteins | sample GBC1701081metaG_FD_136650 | JGI IMG/M metagenome (GOLD analysis project Ga0187894, IMG submission 136650) | White microbial mat communities from a lava cave in the Kipuka Kanohina Cave System on the Island of Hawaii, USA - GBC170108-1 metaG ... | reverse complement strand
CGCGCTGTGCGGCAAGGCGCCGGGCGACGAGGAGCGCCAGCGTCTCACCGGCTCGGGCGCGGACTTCGCGCACGCCCTCCTCTGTCTTCCGGAGGCGCACCTGTCATGAGTGCCCCCAAGGCCCCCTCTCTTCCTGGTTGCAACAGGCGCGCGTTCCTGAAGGGCGCGCTCGCTTTCCCCGCAGCCGCGGCGCTGCCGGGGCTCTTCGCCCGCGCGGCGTGGGCCGCCGGGACGGGCGACGAGGTGCTCGTGCTCGTGCGGCTCGACGGCGGGAACGACGGGTTGAACACCGTGATCCCGTACGCGGACGACCTCTACCATCGTGCGCGGCCGGGCGTCGGCGTGAAGGAGCCGGTGAAGCTCGACGACCACGTCGGGCTCCACCCGTCGCTCGGCGCGCTGCGCGGCGCGTGGGACCAGGGCGCGCTGGCCATCGTGCAGGGGGTCGGCTACCCGAACTCCTCGCGGAGCCACTTCACGTCTACCGACATCTGGCACACGGCGTTCACGACCGTGCCGGAGCGGTGGAGCGGCTGGGCCGGGCGCGCGCTCGACCGGATGGACGAGGGCGAGGTGCCCGCGCTCCAGCTCGATCCGGCGCCGCTCTCGCTCGCCATCACGGGCGAGCGCGTGGTCGTGCCGGCGGTCGCGGACGCGGAGAGCTTCCGCGTGCGCGGGAACAAGGATCTGCTCGCGGCGCTCGTGACGCGGCCGCGCGACGGCGTGGCGGAGGACGTGCGCAAGGCGGGCGCGTCGGCGTACCGGACAGCGGAGCGGCTCGAGAAGGCGCTCGGCAGCGGCGACCCCGCGGGGTATCCGGACACGGACCTCGCGCGGCGGCTGTGGCAGATCGCGCGGCTCGTCGAGGGCGGGCTGCCGGCACGGGTGTACGCGGTGCGGCTCACGGGCTTCGACACGCACTCGCGGCAGGCCAACGCGCACGCGGTGCTCCTGAAGACGCTCGGCGACGCGCTCGCGGCGTTCCAGGCGGACGTGAAGGCGAAGGGGCTCGACAAGCGCGTGTTGCTGATGACGTACTCCGAGTTCGGCCGGCGCGTGGAGGAGAACCGCTCGCTCGGCACGGACCATGGGACGGCGGCGCCGCTCTTCGTGATGGGGGGCGCGGTGAAGGGCGGCCTCAAGGGCGCGCACCCCTCGCTCGCCGACCTCGCGGACGGCGACCTGAAGCACCATACGGACTTCCGGCAGGTCTACGCGACGGTCCTCGACCGCTGGCTCAAGGCTGACGCGCGCGCCGTCCTGGGCGCCGCGTACGAACCGGTCCCGTTCCTCTAGGTACGCCTACGTCCGCTTAGCCCGCGTGGGCCGCCCCAGCGCGAGCTGGAGCGGCAGGTGCAGCCTTCGCGCCCACGCGCGCTCGTCGTGCGACTCGAGCGGGAAGACGAGGTGCAGGAAGTCCTCGCGCACGCGGTAGCCGCGCCGCGCGAGCGCCATCGCCATCGCGAGCGTGACCTCGTAGTTGTCGCCCGGCCAGCCGCTGTCGAGGTAGAATTTCGTCTTCCGCTTCCGCTCCGTGAGCACGCGGTCGATCAGGTCGTCCTTGTGCGAGAACGTGCTCGACATGCACGCCGCGAAACCGAAGACCGAAGGGTGCTCCCACGCCATGTAGAACGACACGACGCCGCCGAGCGACGAACCGATCACCCCGGTCCCCGAGGCCCCTTCCATGACCCTCAACTTGCGGTCGACGACCGGCTTGATCTCCGTGACCACCGAGCGCGCGTACGCCCCGTAGCCGGGCTTCGTATAGTCCCGCATCCGGTCCGCCGAGTGGATCCCGACAACGACCGCCCGGTCCGCGGCGCCCATCGCGTCGAGGAGCGTGAGCGCCTCGTCCACCTTCCACTCCTGCCCGCCGAACGCCTCCTCCGGGAAAAACAGGTTCTTCCCGTCCTGCATGTAGAGCACCGGATACCTGCGAAGCGGGTTCTGCTCGTATCCCGGCGGCAGGTACGCGCGCACGAGGTGCTTGCGGCCGAGGCTCCTGGAGTCGATCTCGATCAGCGGCGAGAACGACCCCGTCTCGGGCCCGGCGAAGTACGGGTAGACGTCGCGCGTCCCGTCCGCGGTCATCAGCGCGAGCATGTTGCTGCCGACGGCCCAGCGCGGGCCTGCGTCCGTGCGCAGGACGGGCTTGAAATAGAGGAACGGCTGCTTCGCCTCGAGCGTGAACGTCGATGTCGTCCCGTCGCGCGAGACCGACTTGGGCTCGAGGTCGCGATCCCAGTCGAGCTCGGTACGAAGGGCGATCCGGCCCTCGCCCTTCGGGTAGCGGATGCGAAGCGTGCGGCGCAGGAGCTTGCGCGTCTGGTACATGCGCGCGGGATTCTACCGTGGCGCAAGAGAGGGGGGCTGGGGGGCCGCCGGTCCCCGTGGCCCCTTCGCTTCGATGTCGAGCAGCCGGCGCTTGCGCCAGAGGCCGCCGCCGTAGCCCGTGAGATTGCCGTCCGCGCCGACGACGCGATGGCACGGCACGAGGATCGCGATCCGGTTGTCGCCGACGGCGCGCGCGACCGCGCGGACCGCGGCAGGCCGTGCGAGGTCGCGGGCGAGCGAGCCATAGGTGACCGTCTCGCCGCTGGGGATGCGCGCGAGGGCCCGCCAGACCGCGCGCTGGAACGGCGTGCCCGGCGTGTCCACCGCCACTTCGAACCCGCGCCGCGCGCCGGCGAAGTACTCGGCGAGCTCCTTCGCGGTCCGGTCGAGCACGGCGTTCGTCCCGGGCGCGAACGCGCAGCCGAGCCGGCGGCGTAGCGTCTTGAGTTGCGTCTCGAGCATCCGGCGGTCCGCGAATTCGAGCAGGAAGAGCGCGCGCTCGTCGGCGGCGGCGACCATCGGGCCGAGGGGCGTCGGAAGGCGCGTGATCGTGAGGAGCGGCGCGCCCTTCGCGGCCGTCGGGTTCCTGCCGAGCACGTTCCGGAACGCCTCGTGGAACCCGCTCAGCGAGTCGTAGCCGCTCGCGAACGCGGCGCCGGTCACGTCCTCGCCGTCACGGACCCGGCCGAGCGCCGTCGAGAGCCGACGGGCGCGGCTGTACGCCTGGAACGTGACGCCGTGGTGCGTCGCGAACCAGCGGCGCACACGGCCCGGCGGCAGGCCGCGCGCGCGCAGGTCCCGGTCGCGCCACCGCCGCGACGGATCCCGCTCGACCTCGGCGAGGAGCGGCGCGAGCCACGGGGGCCGCTCGCCCAAGGGCTCCATCGGGCGGCATCGCCGGCACGGCCGGAACCCCGCGAGCAGCGCGTCGCGCGCGGTCGCGAAGAACTGGACGTTCTCGGGCCGCGGCTTCCGCGCCGGGCACGTCGGGCGGCAGAAGACGCCGGTCGTCCGGACGCCCGCGAAGAACACGCCGTCGTACGACGCGTCGCGAAAGGCGAGCGCCGTTTCCATCTCGGAGCGGGGAGGGAGCGTTTGCAGCATCCCCGCATGTTCTACGACACGCGGGCGGCCGCTACCGGGATTCGCGCGTCGATTTCGTAGAATCCGCAGGTGCGTTGCGCGCTCCTCCTCCTCGCCCTCGCCGGCTGCAAGGCGCTCCTCAACAAGGACCTTACCCACGAACCCGCGCCTCCCTTCGGCACCGGGACGTGGATTTGGGGAAACGCGCCCGAACAGGAGTGGAAGGTCATCACGTTCTTCGCGCCCGACAGCGAGCGGTCGGCGGCGGAGGTCCCGCGGCTCACGGCGCTCCGGAAGGAGTTCCGGGCGAAGGGCGTCACCGTGATCGCGATCACGCGCGCGAGCAAGGACGACGCGATGCGGTTCGCGAAGGCGCACGGGGTGAAGTACGCGATCGAGGCCGACGGCTCGATGGCGTTCGAGAAGTGGGGGGTGGGCTCGGTGAACCACGCGCCCGTCTACCTCGTGGACCCGAACGGCTGGGTGCTCGCCGAGGGGTACGAGGACTGCGCGGAGATCCTGCGCGAGCGCCTGGGCGCGGCCCCCGACGCCCCCTCCGAGAAACCGAAATGACGTTCGTGCCCCTTGCCGAGCGCATGAGGCCGAAGCGGCTCGACGACGTCGTCGGGCAGGAGCCGGTCGTCGGGAAGGGCTCGCCGCTCCGCGCGGCGCTCGAGGCGAAGCGGCTCCCGTCGTTCGTCCTCTGGGGGCCGCCCGGCTCCGGCAAGACGACGATCGCGCGGCTCGTCGCCGCGGAGGTCGGCGCTGCCTTCGAGCCGCTCTCCGCGGTGACCGCGGGCGTGAAGGACGTGCGCGAGGTGATCCGCCGCGCGGCGGAACGCGCGACGCCGACGATCCTCTTCGTGGACGAGGTCCACCGGTTCAACAAGGCGCAGCAGGACGCGTTCCTGGACGCGGTCGAGAAGGGCGCGATCACGCTCGTCGGCGCGACGACCGAGAACCCGTCGTTCGAGCTCAACTCGCCGCTCCTCTCGCGGCTCAAGGTGTTCGTCCTTCAGCCGCTCGACAGGAAGGCGCTCGAGACGATCCTCGACCGCGGGCTCAAGGAGCTCGGGACGACCTGCGACGACGAGGCGCGCGCGATGCTCCTCCGGATCGCCGACGGCGACGCGCGCGCGCTGCTCACGACGCTCGACCTCGCGGCGCAGATGGGCCCGATCACGGGTCCGCGCCTCCGCGAGGGGTTCAAGGAGCGCTTCCTCCGCTACGACGCGACCGGCGAGGAGCACTTCAACCTCATCAGCGCGCTCCACAAGTCGGTGCGCGCGTCCGACCCCGACGCCGCGCTCTACTGGCTCGCGCGGATGCTCGAGGGCGGCGAGGACCCGCTCTACGTCGCGCGCCGGCTCGTCCGCGCGGCGTCGGAGGACATCGGCAACGCGGACCCGCAGGCGCTCGCGCTCGCCGTCGCGGCGAAGGAGGCCGTGGAGTTCATCGGCATGCCCGAGGCGGGCGTCGCGCTCGCGCAGCTGGCCGTCTACCTCGCGACCGCGCCGAAATCCAACAGCGCGATGACCGCGTACGGCGCCGCCGCGAGCGACGCCCGCGACCTTGGCACCCTCCCCGTGCCCCTCGCGATCCGCAACGCGCCGACGAAGCTCATGAAGGATCTCGGCTACGGCAAGGGCTACGTCGACGACCACGACACCGCGGAGGGCGTGAGCGGTCAGCAGTGCCTTCCGGACGAGCTCCGGGACAAGCGCTACTACGAGCCGGGACGGTTCGGCTTCGAGCGCGAGATCCGGAAGCGCATCGAGTACTGGCGCAGATTGAGGGGCGGGGGCACGGGGGAGGGGGTTGATCCGGAGCCGCCGCCGGGCGCAAGATGAAGGCGCGAAGGCCCGCCGGCTAGACCGCGGGACCAGGCCGCGACCCGCCCGCCCCGTGCGGGCGGGTCCTTGATCAGGGTGTGCGGGCGGCCGCAACGGTGTCGGCGAGGGTGAACGCGCCGCTCTTGCGCCCCGTCTTCCAGATCGCGGTCGGGTATTCCGTGAGCTTTGCCGCCGCGGCCTGGCGCTCCGGGAGCGTGCCGGGTTTCTCCGGCACGAGCGGCTCGCCGCGCGCCACGGCCTCGAGGATCGCGCGCCCGTCGGCCGGGAGTGCGCGTCCCTTGAAATAGACTTGGAGGACGACCTCCTCCTCCTTCGTGTCGAGCGCGTCGCGGAGGAGCGAGAGCGACGCGGGCTGCTCCGGGTCGAGGAAGAGGAGCACCTCGTGCTTGGCGCGGGGGTCGCCGAGCAGGACGGCGCCCTGCCGCGGGATCTGCGTCTCGAAGTCCGGGATGATGACCGCCGGCGGCGCGACCGCCAAGCGGGCCTCCGTGAGGTCGGCCTCCCGCGCGGCCCCCGCCGCCCCCTCGAGAAAGAACCCGAAGAGCGCGCACCCGAGCGCGAGCGCCAAGGGCGCGAGGCCGCCGTCGCGCACGCGGACGCCGAGTTTTCCGCGGAGCACCGCGTGCACGTTCATCCCGACCGAGACGAGCGCGATCAGGAGCGCGCTCGGGCTCGTCTTTTTCGCGTCCAGGTAGTCGGCGAGGAGCACGTAGACCGCGAGGCCCGTGGCGGGGAACGACGCGAGCCGCGCGAGGCCGAGCCAGGCCTCGCTCCGCGGCGGCGCCGTGCCCGCGGCGAACGCCGCGAGCGCGCACTCGAGGAGGAAGATCGCGGCGAGCGCCGCGAGGACCGGGAGGAGCGCGACCCCGTTCGTGTGCAGCGACTCGAAGCAGTCGAGCTGCGGGGTCCACCGGCAGAAGTCGAACCTCGCGGCGCGGTCGAGCGGCAGCGCCACGTACCAGATCTGGAAGACCGAGAGAGCGAGGCCCGCGAGCGCGCCGCCCGCGAAGAGCGCATGGTCACGCCTCATCTGCAGAGCTGGCCGATCTTGTCCGCGAGGCGCTGGGTATCGACCTGGCGGCCGTTCACGAAGGCGACGGGCACGACCAGCAGGTTGAGCGCGTTGCCCTCGGCGATGTCCCGGTCCACGATCTCCTTCGTCCTCGGCGCGGCGAGCAGCTCGGCCCACTCGCCGGCAGGCACGCCGAGGTCCTCGCCGATCCGGGCGAGGACGAGCTTGCCGAACTGGTCCTCCTGATAGCCGAAGATCACGCCGAGGGCCTGGGCGTCGAGCTTCTTCGCCTGCGCGGCCTGGCCCGCGAGCGCGCCGCGGCACGCGGTCGCGTGCATCGTCTGCGAGAGCGTCCGGTTGCACTCGCGCTCGAGCGGGTAGTGCTTGAGCCAGAAGTGGACGCAGCGAGGGTGACGGCGGACGAGCTCCGCGGCCTTGCGGCAGCACTCGCGGCAGAACGGGCAGCCGAAGTCGAAGAAGAGGACGACCGAGATGCGCGTCGTCGGATCGCCGAGGAGGAGCGCGTCGGAGATGTCGAGGCGCATCCCCTTGCCGGGCGGGGTGAACGTCCGCACGAGGCGGATCCGCTCCCGCGCGTAGGCCTCGCCCGAGAGCGCGAGCGCGAGGAGGAAGGCCGCCATCGCGCCGCCGAGGCGGAGGGGGCGTCGGGGGACGAGGCCGCGCGCCCGCCACGCCGCCGGCCCGACGAGGACGGCGAGCGCGAGGAATCCCGCCTGCATGACGGAGCAATAGAGGCAGAACTTCCCGAGCTTGACCCACGCCGCGAACGCCGTGTAGAGGACGCCGCCGACCGAGAGCGCCGCGACCGCGCCCGCGAAGACGAGGAGCGACGGCTCCTTCCGGGACAGGAGGAGCAGGGAGGCGAGGACGAGAGCGCCGAGCGCACCCCACGTCGCGAGCGAGACGCCCATGACCTTCGCGTAGGCCGACGTCTGGACGGCGTCGCACTCCGAGCCGAGCTTCGCGCAGCTCGACGCCGCGCCCGTCGCCTCGTAGCGCGCGCTCTCGAACCGGAGGAGGAGCGCGACGGCCGCGGTCAGGAGCGCGATGAAGAGCGCGACTCGAAACCTCCCCGGGCTCATGCGCCCGATTATAGGGCGGAAGAACCGCCCGGGAGCGCGGCGCGGCGGCAAGCGCCCGTCCCGGCGCCCGGTCGGGTAGCATCGCGTCATGTCGCTCCGCCCCTTCCACCTCGCCTTTCCCGTCCGCGACCTCGCGGAGGCGCGCGCCTTCTACGGCGGCATCCTCGGCTGCCCGGAGGGCCGCAGCAGCGCGAGCTGGATCGACTTCGACTTCTTCGGCCACCAGGTCGTGGCCCACCTGAGCCGGGGCCCCGCCGTGACGGCCGCGAACGAGGTGGACGGCGACAACGTGCCGGTCCGCCACTTCGGCGTCGTCCTCCCGTGGGACGAGTTCCCGCGGATGGCCGCGCGGCTGCGCGACCGCGGCGTGAAGTTCCTCATCGAGCCGAGGATCCGGTTCGAGGGCCAGCCGGGCGAGCAGGCGACGATGTTCTTCTTGGACCCGAGCGGCAACGCCCTCGAATTCAAGGCCTTCAAGGACCTCGGGCGCCTCTTCGCGAAGTGACCCTCGGCCCCCGAGGCCCCCCCGGGAAAGAAAACGGGCCCCGCGAGTGGGGGCCCGTTGCTTGGTGGCGGGGGCGGGATTCGAACCCGCGATCCCCAGGTTATGAGCCTGGTGAGATACCACTTCTCCACCCCGCGGCGGAGAACCGTAAAAGATAACCGCGCACGGCGGCTTGGCAAGTCGGGGCGCGTTAGGATGGATATTCCAGCCATGGGCAGGATCGCAGGCTTCGTGCTCCTCCTTTCCGTGCTCGCGCCTGCCCAGGAGGAGGGGTGCGAGGGGTGCGGGGAGAGCGGGGAGGCGCCCGGGGACGACAGCGGCATCGTCATCGACAGCGGCGCGGGCGAGGGGACGATCGACCTCGAGGTCGATCCCTACGACCGCCCGCCGGTCGCCGACGAGCCGAACCGCCCGCCGCCGGTCGAGGTCGGCACCTGGCAACCGCCCGAGCTCGACGACGCCGCCCGCCGCGAGATGGAGGATCTCCTCCGTCGCCGCGGCGAGACGGCGGACGACGCGTCCGTGCGCTACCGGCTCGCGGAGTTCTACCTCGCGCGCGGATGGCTGCCGCAGGCGGAGGCGGAGTTCCTCTCGTGCGTGAAGCTCGACCCCGACTCGATCCGACCGTGGGAGGGGCTCCTGCGTGTCTACGCGGTGCTCCCGCCCGCGTCGGACGCGCCCGTCAACGTCATCTTCATCGGCGGCGGATTCCGCGAGGAGCGGCCGCGTGGGACCGACTGGCTGCAGCCGGTGGAGCGGAGCGCGAGGATCACGAACGCGTGGCGCGAGATCGTGAAGCGGCGGCCGGACGACGTGGCGAAGCGGCGCGAGTTCCTCAACCACCTGAAGCGGGAGCGCGACGTGGTCGCGGTGGAGGCCGAGGCGCGCGAGATCCTCGCCCGGCTCCCGGACGACGCGGACACCCGGTTCGACCTCGCGGAGGCCGTCCGGCGGCGCGGGACCATCGACGAGGCCGCGCGGAAGGGCGCGGCGCTCGAGGCGCTCGCGGCCGCGCAGCGGATCCTCGAGGAGAACCTCGCGGCCGCGCCCGGCCACGCGCCGAGCGCGCTCCGGCTCGCGCGCATCCTCGCGAAGCTCGAGGGGACGAAGGCGGAGCGGCGGATCGCGGATCTCGAGGATCGCGCCTTCTTCCACCTCTTCGTGCGACCGGAGCTCATGCCCGTCGAATTCCGGGAGGACACGCTCGCGATGGCGCGCAACCTCTGCGGCCCCGCGATCGCGCGCGCCCTCTGGGATTCGGCGCTCGCGCCGCCGCGCCCGGACTGGCGGCAGCTGATGCTCGAGGGGATCGAATGGCCGGAGTTCGCGCGGCGGTGGATCTACCTGCCGTTCCCGAACGCGCAGCCCAGGGACCAGATCGGCGTCCTCGAGCGGCTCGCCCGGCGCGGCGACCGCGACGCCGCGGGCATCCTCCTCGCGTTCCTCTGGCACCTCGAGGGGATCGAGGTGATCGGGGAGGTCAAGCTCGACGAGCGGAGCGCGCACGAGGCGCTCGAGCGGGCGGCCGTCGATGCCGCGGCGCGGCTCGGCGCGGCCGCCTACCCCGGGGCCGAGCGCCTGCTCAAGACCGCGGACGACCCGCGCCGCCGGCGTCGCGCCACGAGCCTCGTGCGGAAGCTCAAGGACCCGCGCGCGGTGGCGGCGCTCTCCGACGCGCTCGCGTGGGAGACCGAGGAGGCGTTCTCGTACGGGATCGCCGCCGCGCTCGAGGAGCTCCTCGACCCGAAGGCCGTCCCCGCGCTCGCCGACGCCGCGCTCGACGCGAGGAGGCCGCTCCCGCGACGCCGCGAGGCGGCCGAGGCGCTCGCCGCCTTCAAGGACGCGCGTGCGATCGAGGCGATGAGCCGGCTCTCGAAGGAGCAGGGGCTCGACCTCGTGTCCGCGTACGGCCTCTTCCGCCTCACCGGGGACGAGACCGCCCTCGGGAGGCTCCGCGACCAGCTGCGCGGCGGGTCCGAGTCGCAGGAAGTCGTGCGGCTCCTCGCGAAGTGCGGCGGCCCGCGCGTCGAGGCCGTGCTGGTCGCGGCGCTCGACGAGGCGCCGCCCCCGGTCCACCCCTACGTCCTCGCGCTGCTCCGCGAGCGGTACCCGGAGACGTCGGCCGTCGCGGTGAGGGCGTACGTCCTGAAGCAGGCGCGGGCCGGCACCTGCCCCGAGGACCTGATCGATCTCCTGGGCGAGCTGGGCGGCGACGAAGCGGCCGGCTGCCTCCTTTCCGTCCTCGAGGCCGCCGACGGCACGCGGTGGGCAAGGGCCGCGCGCGCGCTCGCGCGGACCGGCGACGCGCGGGGGGTCCGCTACTTCTCGAAGGCGCGCATCACGAGCACCGACCCGGGCCGCCGCCGGCTCGCCGACGAGCTCTACGAGACCGCGCTCGCGCGCCGCGCGGAGCTCGAACGCCCCGCGAAGAAGAGCAGTG
>Ga0187894_10007439_pt1 | contig 10333 bp, 15 predicted proteins | sample GBC1701081metaG_FD_136650 | JGI IMG/M metagenome (GOLD analysis project Ga0187894, IMG submission 136650) | White microbial mat communities from a lava cave in the Kipuka Kanohina Cave System on the Island of Hawaii, USA - GBC170108-1 metaG ... | reverse complement strand
TGCTATGTCTGTTCCGAGATGAAGTTTCGATTCATTAAAAAATTTCTGTGTTGCTCTCAGGCTAGCTTTTGATGCTTTTTCATCTCCGCCAACTACTACTGCAACGTCAGCTCCAAGATCCAGTAATGCTCTTGCTGCAGATGCCTGAAATGAACCCACGCGTGAAAAAGCTGCAATGAAGCTGTTTGCACTATACACCGATATTCGCTGTGCAGCTTTCAGTCTAGCAATTCTTTCAGAAGGATCTCTTTCATGAGTCAAGATCTTCTTTGCTAATTCCAAAGATGCTCCACATTTACACAGATCGTTTACAGCCTCGATTGTCTTACTGCCCGCAAGAAACAAATGCTGTGAATCTGCCATTATCCCTACCAGAAGTACTTGTGCTATCTGCTTGCTCATCTTGACCTTGTTTTGCTTGTAAAGACGGTAAACAAGTTCGCTCGCAGAAGATGCCCTCGTGTCTACAAATTTTGCGTTTGCCAACTTTTCCGCGTCCTTGGACATCGGATGGTGATCTATCAACACCTTCCTTGCCTTGCTAGTGATTATCTCGTCCTTCATTTGCGATAAGAGCAGTGGATTGTTTGTGTCAACAATGGCTATTAGATCGGCTTTAGTAAAATTTGGGGTGTTGTCAATACCCATAGGAAATTTTTTGCTTACTTGTTCTGCAATTGTGTTCAGTCCTTCTGGCAGCACCACCTTTACATTGGATCTTGTAATTGATTTCAAGAGATTGGCCGTTGCATATGCCGAACAATAAGCATCTACATCTGCAAGTCTGTGCGTAATCACATAAACTAGCTTGTATTTTTGTTTAGACAGTAAAGATCGCAACGAATGCTACTCTGTTTGTGCAACTATAAATGTCAATATGCCTTCAATTACGCAAAGATTATTCAGCTCTGGGTTTTGTGCCAGCGCCCATGCCAGCTCCTCGTACCATTTCATCTATCTTGGTCTGAATCTCCTTGAGGTTCTCTTTCACCCTCGTCTCCTGTTTTGCAAGAACCATGACTCGTGTGTTCGAGAGTTCTTTCTTTTCCTCCAACTCCTTCACAACATCGTCGCGATTTGTCTTTATCAAAACCGGACCAGCTGACTTGTAAACACCATCCTCGCCAGTTATCTTCTTCAGCTCTTCTAGAGCCTTGTCTATTTCTACCATCTCAACTTCGACCTGCTGCTTCTGCATCTGTATGGCCTGCAGGTTCTGCTGGAGCTGACCTAGCCTTCCAAGCTGCTCCTTGAACCATGGAGGCAGTTCTGGTTCACTCATACGCTGAGCCTATGTCTGACTGCAATAAATTCATAGCGCTGCAGCATCTATGCAGGCGGAAGCAGCTCTTGCAAGCCTTAGGTATGAATTTAGACTCGCTCTTAGGTGCGAGAGATCATCTGAAAATACTTCGATAGATATTGTGCCACCATCCAATCTTATATTTGCACTTAGCTGTCTTTGCGGGGAAGACTTTACATCTGGCTTCAATGCAGAATAAATTGCATCTGCAGAACTGCCCGCACTTATCTCTATGGTAGCATTAAACCTTCTTTGCGACATGTACAACTTACACTAAGAAACGTCAAACATTATAAATTTATCATATTCTGTCTAATTCTAGTCGATCTCAAAATAGTTGTTGGTTCACTATTAGTTTTCGATGGTTGAGAACTGGCAGGTTTCTACGGTAGCGTCTTGCACATCGTCCTCTGGATCCTCATCAAAGTGATCGTTTGTAATCAAGACTACACATCGCATTGCATGGAATTGAACATCTGTGACTGTTTGTGTTGCTAAATTCTCGTATACTTCATTGAACAGGATTATCTCTACTTTCTTAAGCGTTGGGAAACACTCGAATGGAATTATTCCGTCGACACATACTCCATTTTGTGCGTCTACTCCCAGAACTCCTATCGGATCCCCTAGCGGGCAGATGAATACTTCTTTCTGTGCCTCTATTGTCTTTGCTGTTGCACCTTTGGTCACCGTATTCATTTCTTGTGGGTGTGTGATGTAGTTCAGTTCTCTACAGTCACTCCCAACAGGTACTGGGCTTGATGAAATTGGTTTTGACTCACAATCGATTACTGTGGCGGTAACTTCGTCTTTTATGCAGGTTACTGCTACAGCATTGGAAGCTATAACTTCTCTGTCAGCAATATTTTCGTATAATTCTATATACGTAGTAACATCAACAATTACACGTAGATTTCCTTGGTTTAGTCTGCAGTCAAAGATTTCCTTCTCTGCATGTATGGTCTTCACTATGTTACCATTCCTGACGGTATTCATTGATATTGGATCTTCAGGTTGTTGTCCTGTAAACAATTCACTGTCAAAGTGCAGTTCGGTTACTCCGCTCAAATTACAGTCATCATATGCTGGAAGTCCCTGTATACCAACAGCGTATGCTGTCTGCATAGCAGGCTGTACCAGAACGAATGCTGTGACAAGTAATGCTGCTGCGCTTATTGCTAAGTACTTTGGTTTGTCTAGTTTAGTTGTCTGGTTCATTTCCATCTCTGTTCTTCATCATTCACTCATGGTCTATAAACAGGTATGAAAGATGTTAGGCGATATTCAGTATCTTGTGTTATTAATCAGAACTATACCTTCTTTGTGACAAGATCGTATGCGCCACCAGCAACGGTATAGTTGCACTTGGGACACTTCCATATTCCCAGAGCTTTTCTTCTGAACCTTTTGGAGCCACATTTAGGACATCTTCGCTTCTGCTTGAGCGTAAGATATACTTTGGTGTACCTGCGCCTCAATGTTGCGCCGTACTTTTGATGCAAACCTGTTAACGATTCTATAGATTTTGTCCTAGCCACTTCCAGTCACACTCTTTATCTTGGCTCTTATCTCTTCTCCTTTCGATATCGCCGTTTCCACTACATAGTTGATTTGTTCCACAGAAAACGTTCCAGTGCCTCCTTTCTGCACAGCACATACTCGTCGTTCTGCATCTGTGGTCATGGTAACCCTTGCATCCATGCAGGCTTCCTCCTCCGATGTCGGATCTGCAAGTATCATATCGCCGATTCTTGCCATGGTTACCGATATAGGGATAGTATGTATGGGTGCCTTCATTATTTCTCCCGTATCTACTACCTTGCCGTCCTTCATCTCGAGCTTAGGTAACTTTGCCGTAAGAAGTGCAGAAACAACAGCATACGATGTCGCGTCAAAAAGGTTGCCATCGACATTAAGCACGCTCACATCAGCAAAGACAGCATAGACCTTCTCTCCAGGTACTAGCACCAGTTTCTTGAGATCTATCATCTCTGACTCCCTGATGCCCCTATCAACTACTCTTGCAAGCTCGATTGCGTCCTCATCTGGAGGTCCTGGCTCTGCATATGCTGACGCCAATGGCAGAACTTCTGCACTGCATATCAACAGACCCTTGTCTGGCAATTCTGGAAACGGTTTATCAGGCTGAACCTTGACACCTGCAATTACCTGCGTGTTCCCCAAAGTAACAAGTGCAGAACCGTTTGCCTTCTTTATCACATCTGTCTCTATCTTCATCTGCCTGCTTTCTGTTACACCCCTGCCGTCAAGTCTCTTGCCGGCTGCCAGCAGTTCGTTCATCTGGGCCCTTCGCAGATGCTCAACTATAACATTCGACTTCCTGCTCATTCAGATCCTCCCACATCGACCTCGTCGCCAAAGTATTTCTTCATAAGCGCCTCTTTCTGCAATTGGTATACCTTCTTGCATCCTTCAATTGCAGTGTCCAGACACTTTCCGTATTCTTCCCTGGAAAGTATACCATCAACCTGCATCAGTGAAACTTGGTTAAGATTTGGCAAATATGCTATCGGCATGTCTGCCTGACCTTCCTTATCTTCTTCATCGTTAATGTCAAGAACTATTGTATCGTCAACCTTGCCTGCTGCACAAGCAGCAACCAAATCACGCATGTTTATCCCTGCATCTGCAAGCGCTACTGAAGCGCCAGCTATTCCAGTACACCTAGAACCACCGTCTGCCTGCAACACTTCGATATAGACGTCAATCGCTGTTCTGGGATAATCGTCAAGCATCAGCGCAGGTTCGAGCGCTTCCCTTGTGACTTTGGAGATCTCGATCTCCCTCCTTGATGGCGCGGGATTCTTTCTCTCCTGAACTGAAAATGGTGACATGTGATACCTGCACCTTAATACGCTCCTGTCAGGTAACGCCATATGTTTAGGATGAACCTCTTTTGGTCCATAAACTGCCACAATGATTTTGTTCTTTCCAAATTCAATATACGCAGAACCGTCTGCATTTTTCAATACCCCAGCTTCAATCTTGATGGGCCTTAATTCGTCTATTTTTCGCCCATCTGTTCTTATGCCTTGTTCATTAATCAATTTGCCCAATCTTTTCACCTGTTTCGCTTTGTAACATATCCTTGACTCGTTGAGTCAGGTTAGCAGTATGAGCCTCTTCCTCTACCATCTTTATAGCCTTAACTGCCAATAATATGCCGTCTGCTGTAGGTCCCGAAACCACGGTTATTCCGTTCTGTCCAATGATTATCCCGCATTTTGTGCTCTGTTCTATCGTCTGTATCATCGAGCCTCGCTTGCCTATCAGCCTAGGCACCCTAGTTGGAGATATTCTAACTATTTCGCCCTTTGGTATCTTTCCTAGATCCTTGTCTGCAACGGTAAGCAATGGATCTCTGGAACGATCAAAAGCTGCAATCTTGCAGGCAATCATATCACCTACTCTGAACTTGGCGGTCATATCGTCCCTTGCGGACGAGAACTCCCTGCCAAAAACGTCCTGAGCTGGAAGATGGCCTGGAAAACATGAGTTGATGTTGACCTCCCATGCCATTGCTGAATGATCGATGATCTTTCCAATCACTAAATCGCCCACTTTGGGTATGTATACGCCGGAAAGTGGAATCACTCTTGCGCCTTCTCTGGACACCTCTGCTATGCCAATACGAGTTGCGAAGATCTTGTCCCCGATCCTGACCGCGTTCGACACTGGCCTAACATTGCCGTCTGCAATCAAATCTCCTGGGACAACGTACTTGCGCTTGATCTCCTGCATCAGTTAACCACCACAGCTTGAGCTGAACCCTTCGTAACTGAACCTAGTCTGTCCATGAGGTTAGACTGCATAGCAGCCGGTATTTCAATTATTGCTTTGAGCGAACCGTCTGCCTGCCACTCCTCCTTCTGCAGCTCGCCAATGCTTTTTAGCACGCTGTATGACTGCGCGGCAAATTGTGGTGGTATCGTTACCGAAAACTTTAGTCGTTCTGCCTTCAGCGGAAGAATTGCTCTAAGATCATCTATTATAGTCTTGGCTTGCTCCTCGGCATTCTTGAAAGGATCGATTATTGCTCTTGCTTCCTCCATTGCCTGTTCGATTCGCAATGGAGGGTGCGGTAAATGAGTTCTAGGATCAACGTAGCTCTTTGCTATAATCTGCACAATCTGTTTCCTCTTGTCTTCAACCAGTTTCTTCCTCTGCTCCGCGGTCATGTTAAGCTCGCCTCTCTCAAGTATCATACGGGCAATAGCGCCAAGGTCAGTTGTCTTGAAGTGTTTCATGAGTTTCTCGTTCGAGATCCTGGTTCCTTTGTTTGCGTCTGCGTAAATTTCATCTGATGCCAAAACGTTTGAAATATCAGTACGTTTGCCCATCTTGAAATCCAGAGCTGGATCGGGCTTGACCAGAACTTCAAACTTTTCGCCTTCAATGCTAAGCCTAACAACGGTTAACTTTGCGGCCATAATAGCAAGTCGCTCTTACGTGTATATATAATGTATCCCTGAAGTTTGCTTAGTCGCGTTTAAAGATTGAATATAATCGTAAACAGATAATTACACTATAAACGCACTCCAAATATCTGCAGTAGCATATTCAAGTTCGATACGTATGACACAGATGCAACAGGTACAGGAAACGTCAAAAGAAATTTCATTTGCGCTATGCCCTAGATGTTTTTGGCTCGCAACCTACATGAAGAACGTGGAAAAGGATTGTCCTCAGTGCCGTGGTAAGATCAGTATACAAACCGTAATTGTGTCACAGAAGTTTTAGGTTCTGCGACTATGTAGCTTTATGTACAAATAATACATCTGACCGCGAAATCTTTCGGTAGATTTTTAAGTGGCTGGAAGAGAGTTTGACTGAAAAGCGCTTGGCATCGATAGATATTATCGAACAATCTGATGAGAAGATAGAAGTAAAGTTCAAGGGCGTTCCCAGACAATACGTGAATGCTTTGAGAAGGATAGCCATGAGCGAGGTTCCAACCATGGCCATAGACGATGTTGTAATGCTTGAAAACTCATCTGTACTGCATGATGAAGCCATTGCACACCGACTGGGTCTGATACCATTGAAAACAGAGGTAGACAGATTTGTGATGGCCCATGAATGCGACTGCAAGAGCACGCTGGGATGCTCAAAGTGCAGAGTTCTGCTTTATCTTGATGCCGAAGCCCAGGATAAGAGCAGGCCTGTTTTGTCTGGAGAACTAAAGTCTGACGATGATTACGTTAAACCTGTTAATGATGATATTCCAATAATTGTTCTTGCGCCGGGCCAGAAATTGAAGGTAGAAGCATATGCAAGACTTGGAACAGGTAAGATGCATGCAAAGTGGGAACCAGTCTCTGTTGCCGTGCTGAAGGAGGTTGATAACGACAAGGAAGAATATATTTTGCAATTAGAGTCAGTAGGTTCGTTAAAACCTTCAGAAGTGTTGTTCAAGTCGCTTGCAATATTGGACGAAAGGGTAAAGATATTTGGAGAGAAGATCAAGGAGCTAAAGGTACATGTTAAATCCAGTGCTAAGTGATGCTATCCTAACGGTTAAGAACGCCTACAAGAAGAACAAGGCACCTATATGGCTAGCTGTGGGAGATATGCTCGAAAAGCGCGGATCAAGGAGAGTGGAAGTTAATTTGAGCAGGATTGCGAAGAATACGCAAAACGGAAGTGTAGTCGTTGTGCCAGGAAAGGTTCTAGGATCTGGTGCTATAAATCACAAAATAACATTATGTGCGTTTACGCTGTCGCAGAGTGCTGCCAAGAAGATAATCCAGGCTGGAGGCAAGATCATCAGCATGAATGATTTTGTTGAAAAATTCCCTGAGGGGAGCAAGGTGACTATAATTGGCTGAGCAGGTTGTTGTCGACGCTACGAATCACATAGCAGGTAGGTTATGCTCGTACGTTGCAAAGATGCTTCTAAAAGGTGACAATGTTGTAGTATTGAATGCTGAGAAAGCCATGCTCAGCGGAGAAAGATACAGCACGATAAGACAGTGGCATGAATATCTTGAGATAGGAAGTATAGTGAATCCAATACATGGACCGTTCCATGCCAGAAGACCTGATACGATAATAACAAGAATGGTAAGAGGTATGGTTCCAAAACGCAAGCCAAAAGGTATTACTGCAATGAAGCGATTAAGAGTATACATAGGAGTGCCCAAGAATTACGAGGGTGTGAAGGGCAAGGAGTTTGAGGATGCAAAGATAAGGAAACCTGCATCATATTATACAAGTATACATGATCTTGCAAAGCTGATAGGGTGGCATGAGTAATGGGGAAGGTTGAGCTTTATCCGGCGTCAAGAAAGACTGCAAGGGCCGCTGCAAGTATAATCAAGGGTTCTGGAAGGGTAAGGATAAACAACATACCAGCGGAGATAATTACGCCTGAATTAGCTAGAGAAATAATTCTTACACCAATTGAACTTGCTGGTGATGCTCGAAATAAGGTAGACATCACTGTCAAAGTGGACGGCGGAGGTCAGGTTGGCCGAGCTTTTGCAAGCGCTGTTGCAATATCTAAAGCCTTAACTGGGCATACTAAAGATGGTAAGGACCCGAAGGATCATCCCTTGCCAAAATCTGTAAGAGAGGAGATAAAAGAAAAACTGGTTGCACATGACAAGCACCTGCTTTCGGGCGATCCCAGGCAAACAGAGCCCAAGAAATTTGGCGGACCTGGAGCCAGAAGAAGGAAGCAAAAATCGTACAGGTAATTGTCCAGATAGTACATAGATTCCTTACTGGATTATACACCACTGTTAGACATGGCTTTAATTGAAATCGCATTCAGTAAGGTTCAGAACAGATTTTCCCTAATGCGCCAAAAAACGCCCGCCTGTGTAAGCTATAGAGGGGGGTCTTAATAAAGGACAAATCAACAAGTCAAGGAATCAATAATAATTTTGGAACGATGTCTTTGCAAAACTATCTGGCTCGTCTATAAATTATTTCGTTCGACCGCTTTATGTAAATAATTCTACTTGCAGGTATAGTCTGAAAATCCTCGGAAAGTTTGAGGAAATCCTGAAGAGAAACCTGCTTGACCTCATCAAAATCTCTATATGATATAGTGTATAGTTTAGGATCATCGGCGTAAATCGCCTTGCTTAGTATCTCCTGCAACTTGCCCTTTCTGACCATACAAGTTAACTGTTGAACCGTTTGTAAAACTTAACTCTTGCAGTTTAATAGGCATATGTTGGGATAGAGGTTACCTGAGTTTTCTATAACGCGTTCTACAGTCATGATTCTCCGGAAGTCTATGATCATCACAAAAGTATCCTCCGCAGTTTCTGCACTTATATCGCAAACCTAATTTCTTGCTACAATGGTCGCATAGAGAAACTTTCTTACGCTTAATCCACTCTCGTGGTCCTAGAAAAGATCCTCTACACGAAAGGCCGATCTTTCCCATTTCAAATTTCTTAGGATGTGATATGCTAATGATCCTCACCCGCAGTGTTGAACCTAGCTTGATCTTGTTTCCTCCTTCGCTTACTATCATGCCTCCTCTCACATCTGCTCGAACCAAGTCATCTGCGATCTGTGATAGGTGTAGCAACGCATCTGTTGGGCCAATCCTAACGAAGCAGCCAAAATCTGTAACCTCGACCAGTTCTCCTTCCACAATTTCTTGTAACCGAGGGTAAAAGGCCAAGACCGTGAAATTCACATCTTTGTAGGTTGTACCCTCACTCGAGTTAATCTTATTATTCTGATCTATCTCGACATCGATAACCATGATCTCGATACCAAGCTCACTGCTAACCCTCGATTCGTGTTTATCTTTGAGTATATGAATAATAGTTTCTCTAAGAGAAGCACTGAGCAAGTGATTAGGAATTAGCACGGAATCGCGCAAGCGCAGAACCACGAACACATTTCAAGATCAGTCAAATTTGCTAATATTTTTGTAGCTCTCACGCCTCCACTAGGTTTTTGGATTGATATTCGACGAATTCTGTTTAAATAGGTTGTATTAAATTCTGGTGGCATGGGAAAGAAAGGTAAGGAGATTGTAGGTTCTGCAGTAAATGAAATTGTCAACATGCTGAAACGTGCATATGCAGACGAGATGATGGCCTTCCACTTTTACTGGTACACATCTATATACATGCAGGGTTTGGGATTTGCAACTCTAGCTACGACCTTCAGGACTAATGGTATGGGTGAACTCAAACATGCAGAATTGCTGGCAGACAGGTTGAATCAGTTAGGCTCTGCCGCGTTTAGCAATCCAGCTGAATGGGTAAAGAATAGCAACGTCGGTGATGTAGATCCTGAAAAATATCTAACTATGAAAAACGCAGTACAAAAGGCAATGGAGATTGCTGGAAAGGTAACCGAACATTACAACGAAATCGCGAAAAAGACACAGCATACTGACTACGTTACTTATGAAATAGTGGCTGAAATACTAATTGAAGAAGTTAAGGAAGAGCAAGATCTGGAGGATATACTTACAAACCTAGAAGTCTAGGGAGTGTAGTTAAGGATACCGCCAGCATCAATTATTTTTCTTATCAATTCAGGGAAAGGTTTCATCTTGTAAGTTTTGTTTTTTGTTATATTCTTCACCTCTCCCTTCTGTATATCGATCTCCAGTTGATCCTTGTCGCTTATATTATCATAAGCCTCCTTCTCAATCTCTATAGGTAGCAGGTGCGCACCATCAACTGAATTTCTATAAAATATTCTAGCAAATGATAATGCAAGAACCGCAGTAATGCCAGCATGCTTGAGCGCTATAGGCGCATGTTCCCTGCTTGAACCGCAGCCAAAGTTCTCTCCGGAAACCATGAAATCTCCCTGTTTTACTTTCTTGACAAATTCTTTATCAAGACCCTCCATTGCATGCTTTGCAAGTTCGTCTGGATCCATTATCTTGAGATAGGGTCCTGGGATTATTACATCGGTATCAATATTGTTCTGGGCGTACTTGTGCGCTGTACCTTTCATTCAATCACCTTATGTCTCTAGGATCAGTTATCTTGCCCGTTACTGCTGATGCTGCAACTACCTTTG
>Ga0187894_10007437_pt1 | contig 10334 bp, 6 predicted proteins | sample GBC1701081metaG_FD_136650 | JGI IMG/M metagenome (GOLD analysis project Ga0187894, IMG submission 136650) | White microbial mat communities from a lava cave in the Kipuka Kanohina Cave System on the Island of Hawaii, USA - GBC170108-1 metaG ... | reverse complement strand
CTCCGGCGCGGCGGCCGAGGAGCGCCTCGCCGCGTTTCAACAGGAAGGGCGCACGGCGATGCAGGTTGCCATTGATGGGCGCTTCGCCGGGATCGTCGCCGTCGCCGATCCGGTGAAGCCGAGCAGCGTCGAAGCGGTCCGGCAGCTCCACGTCGAGGGTCTGCGCGTCGTCATGCTCACCGGCGACAGCCGCCGTACGGCCGAGGCGGTGGCGCGCGCCCTCGGCATCGACGAAGTCGTCGCCGAGGTTCTTCCCGAGGGCAAGGCCGAGGTGATTCGCCGATTGCAGGCGGGGGGCAAGTGCGTCGCCATGGCCGGCGACGGCATCAACGACGCACCGGCGCTGGCGCAGGCAGAGGTCGGCATCGCGATGGGGACCGGCACCGACGTAGCGATGGAGAGCGCCGGCGTCACCTTGGTGAAGGGCGATCTTCGCGGCATCGTCAAGGCGCGGCGTCTGAGCCGCGCGACGATGGGCAACATCCGCCAGAACCTCTTCTTCGCCTTCGTCTACAACGTCCTCGGAGTACCGCTTGCGGCAGGCGCGCTCTATCCCTTCGCCGGCCTGCTGCTGAACCCGATGATCGCCAGCGCCGCGATGAGCTTCAGCTCCGTCAGCGTGATCGGCAACGCCCTGCGCTTGCGCCGCGCCGAGCTTTGAACCGCGGATTACAAGCGAGCGCGGATCTCGCGGATCTGAGCCGGCCGCGGAGTCCGCGGCTACTCTTTCCGGCTGGCGGCGACGGTGAAGCGGGCGTCGTAGGTGATCTTGGTTCCCGGCGGCACGGACTGCGTCAACCAGGCATTGCCGCCGATCACCGAGCCGTGGCCGATGACGGTGTCGCCGCCGAGGATCGTGGCCCCGGAGTAGATCGTCACGTCGTCCTCGATCGTCGGGTGGCGCTTGTTGGCGCCGTTGGTCTTGTCGGGCTTGTGCGGCACGCTCAGCGCGCCCAGGGTCACGCCGTGGAAGAGCTTGACGTTGTTGCCGATGACGGCGGTCTCGCCGATCACAGTGCCGGTACCGTGATCGATGAAGAAGCACTCGCCGATCTGTGCACCCGGGTGAATGTCGATGCCGGTCTCGCCATGGGCGTACTCCGACATGATGCGCGGGATCATCGGGACTTCCTGGGTGTAGAGCTCGTGCGCGATGCGGTAGATGGTGATCGCCTCGATCGCCGGGTAGCTGAAGATCACTTCCTCGACAGTGCGTGCCGCGGGGTCGCCGCGGAAGGCGGTGAGGACGTCCTTGTTGAGCACTTCGCGAGTGCGCGGCAACTGCTCGAAGAGACGCAGCACCGCCGCCTGGCTCCAGTCGCGTGGGCGCGGCGCCTGATTGAGATGGTAGAGGTCGTTGTAGGTCACGGCACGGTGGATCTGCTCCACCAGGATGTCGAAGGCGGGGTAGAGGTGCTCGCTGATGCAGAAGCGCAAATTGCTGCGCGAGAGCGGCTTGCGGCTGTAGAAGCCGAGGTAGATCGCCGGCTTCAGATGGCTGAGCGCGTCGATGACGGCGCGCCGGTTGGGCAGCGCCGCGCTCTCCAGGCTGTCGATCTCGTGACGGCCATCATAGCTCGCCGCGACATCGTCGATCGCATGTTCGAGCTCCCGGTAGCCGTCGAGCGGTCGGTTTGTCGCCATGGGCAACCCCCTCGTCGCCTGCATTATGCGCCGTGGCCGCGGTCGCACAAGCCTCGGGGCTCAATCGTCTCCGGCGGCTCGTTCGAGGCGGTCTACGATCTCGGCCACGTGGGCGCCCCAGGTCCAGCCGACGCGCTGCGAGTCGCGCCGAAGCTGCGCCAGCCGCTGGCGCAGGCGGCCGTACAGGGCGCGGTCGTCATGCAGGACCTCGCCCAGATCGTGTAGGGCGCGCGCGAGGCTGTCGTAAAAGGCGCTGCCCATGTCGCCGTGTTCCCGGCTGAGGCGATTGCCACTCTCAACGAAGGAGAGCAGTAGGTCGGCGGCGCCATCGCGGTCGCCGGTTGCGCGCTGGTAGTCCCGGATCGCCTTGCGCGCCGCGCCGAGCCGCGGTTGGCGCGGCGGGTTTCCATGGACGAACTCGGCATCGATGCGCTCGCGGTAGTCCTGCAGGGCGGCGGCGCCGTCGCTGCTGTTCACTTTGGCTGCGAGGTAGCGGCGGTTGTCGGCCGAGCGATCGTGGAGCTCGTGCAAGAGGTCGAGGAGCTGGGCCGGCGAGAGAGCGGCGAGGCTCTGGCGGATGCGGGGCCAGCGGACGTCGGCCATGGCGCTCCGCCGTCAGACCCGGAAGCGCCAGGTCGAGCCGTGCCGCACGATGTGCCCCGCCGTCGGGGTGGCGAAATGGGTGCCGAGGACGAGGCTGCCGTCGTCCTCGCAGCGCTCGAGGAAGCCGCGCAGCGTTTCACGCGCGAGCTCGGCGTCGACGTCGAAACGGCTCGCCCATTGGTGCTCGGCGCACGGCACCGGATGGTGCATCAGGTCGCCGGTGATGACGCCCCGTTGGCCGCGGGAGTCGATGCGGACGCTGACATGCCCGGGGGTGTGACCCGGCGTCGGCTCGAGGTGGATGTCGTCGGTGAGGCGGTGCACCGGCTCGACGAGATCGGCGAGCCCGGCTTCGATCACCGGCCGCACCGAGTCGCCCTGGACGTCACCGTCGGCGATGTCGATCTGCCGGCTCCAGTACTCCCACTCGCTGCGTGCGAAGAGGTAGCGCGCGTTCGGGAAGGTCGGCACCCAGCGCTCGTTGTCGCGCATCGTGTTCCAGCCGACGTGGTCGACGTGTGGATGGGTGCAGACGACGAGGTTGATGCTTTCGCGCGGGAAGCCGGCGGCGGCGAGGTCGCGCAGAAACGGCCCCTGGCGCAGATTCCAATGCGGGTTGCTGCGCTGCTCGTCGTTGCCGACGCAGGTGTCGACGACGATCCGCTTGCCGCACGACTCGAGCACCAGCGCGTGAACGGAGGCGATGAAGAGCTGCGGCGTCTTCATGAAGTGCGGCTTCAGCCAATCCGCGTGAGCGGCGATCGCCTCGTCCTTCGGGCCCGCGAAGAGAAACTTGGCCGGTGTCGGGCCCTCGGTCTCGATTACCTTGGTGATCTTCACGTCTCCGATCGTCCACTGCTGCATAGACACCCGCTCGGGGAGTTTTGATGGTGACTTATGAATTTTGAATCGCGGCCGCAACCGCCATTCACAATTCAACGTTCAACGTTCGAAAATTCCCGCGCCGCCTACGGCTGCCGCAGAACCGCGCCGCGCAGCGTGATCACGCGCACGAAGACGGCGGAGAAGGGATGCTCGCCGGCGCGCTTTGCGCCCGCTCCGGGCCCGAAAATGAGAACGGCGCTCAGACGGCCGAGAGCGGAGAGAAGAAACAGATAGTGGTAGCCGCTGTCGCCGGTCCACTTGATGAGCCAGCCGCCGAGCAGTGAGCCGACGACGATGGCGGCGCCGTTCATCAGATTGAAGAGCGACAGCACCTGGGCGCGGTTGCGGTCGTCGGTGCAGTCGAAGAGATTGAGGATGTGGCAGAGGTCGAACCCGGCCCAGGCGAAGCCGGCGAGCATTTGCAGACCGAGCATGTAGACGAAGTTGTCCGACAGACTCCACATCGCCGACAGGGGGATCACCAGAACCATCGCCACCTGCAGCCCGCGTCGATTGCCGTAGTTGCGCGCAATCTCGCCCCAGTACGGTGAGGCGACGACGCGCGCGATGAAGGACATCGCGGTGAGGGCGGTGAACTGGGCGTAGCTCAGCCGAAGGCTCTTCAGCCAGTACGGCGTGAAGTAGGGCGCCGACAGGTTCACCGAGCCGACGACGAAGATGATCAACAGAATGAGTCGCCCGTAGGGCTGCGAGCGAAAGCCCGCCGCGGCCGCGCGCAGGGAGGGTTGCTGGCGCTTGAGACCTTTGCCCGGGTCGTGCTGGCGCGACAGAAAGTGGGCACTGCCTGCGCGCGCCACACCGGCGATCGCGAAGCAGGTGAGGAACCCCAGGGCTGGGCCCTGGGTGATGCGCTCGGAGAACTGAAGGATGGAGCCGCCGATGGCGATGGCGAGAAAGAGGAAAAGCTGGATCGGCATGTTGCGTCGCGCCAGGTAGCGGCTGCGCATCGATGCCGGGACCATGCGCGCCATCCACGCGTTCCACGCCGGCCCGATGCCGAGGTTGAGCATCCAGTAGACGCATACCAGCGCCAGCAGCGCGACGTAGCCCTCCCACTGCGTCCAGGCGAGCACCGCCGCGGCGAGGCAGACGCCGGCCTGGATCGCCGCGCTCGCCACGACCCAGTGCTTGTCACCGAAGTGATGCGCCAGGCGCGTGGCTACCAGTTGAAACGTCGAGCCGAGCAGCATTGGCACGGTCGCCAGCAACCCGACCTGAAACGGCGACGCGCCGAGGAAGAGCGCCAGCGGCGCGAAGTAGATCTCGCCGAAGCCCACCATCATCGCCGAGAGCGTGCCGTCGAGAGCACTGGCGCGCAGGCTGCGGCGAAGACGAGAGCGACGCTTTTCCACGAGAGCCGTCTAGACTCCGGGCTCGCGCCGCGAAAAGCAAGTCCGCACTTTCCACTTGCGTGCTCGCCCGCATGCGAGCCGAGAACCTTGACTCTCGAATGCTGGGTCGAGGAGAGTGAAACGGATGGCGAGCCGCCGGCAGGTCCTGGGCGTATTCCTGCTTCTCATCGCCGCGCCGGCTGCGGCAGAGATGCCTTATCCGCCCAATCCAGCGCCGTGCACGGTCGAAGGCGAGGGCCCGTGCATCGATGCGCGCGATTTCCAGCGATATCTGTTTCTGCCCGCGCAGGAGCCTCCGCTGCTCCCCGACGATCTGGCAGCGGACGACTGGAAGCTCACCAGCGCCAAGACCGGCGAAGCCGCCATCGACGGCAGCGCGCAGGAGCTCTTCGGGGTCAAAGGCGCGAGCGTCGAGCGCGCTTGGCAAATCACCACCGGTCGCCCCGACGTGGTGATTGCGGTGCTCGACTCCGGCATCCGCTGGGATGAGCCGCAGCCGGACCTGGTGAACAAGTTCTACCTGAATCGCGGTGAGCTGCCTGCGCCGGAAGGGAGCACCAACAGCCGCGACCGGTGGGACCGCAATGGCGATGGCTTCTTCACCGTGCGCGACTATCTCGCCGCCGCCGGTTTCGCGCAGGACTCGCGCGTCAGCGATCAGAACGGCAACGGCATCATCGATCCCGAGGATTTGATCTTCCTCTTCTCCGATGGCAGCGACGCCGACCAGAACGGTTACGTCGACGACATCAGCGGTTGGGACTTCCTCGAGGACGACAATGACCCACTCGACGAGGTGCACTACGGTCACGGCACCGGCGAGTCGCACGACTCGAGCGCCGAGGCGAACAATGGCACCGGCGGCGTCGGCACCTGTCCGAACTGCCTGCTGCTCGAAGTTCGCGTCGGCGACAGCTTCGTCACCGACGTGAACCTGTTCGCGCAGGGCGTTGTCTTCGCCGTGGACGGCGGCGCAAAGCTGGTGCAGGAAGCGCTCGGCACGTTGAACCAGACCGCATTCGGCCAAGCCGCGGTGGACTATGCCTGGCGCAACGGCGTCCTCGTCGTCGCCTCGGCTGCCGACGAGGAGTCGAACCACCACAACTATCCGGCGAGCTACAACCACACGCTCGAAGTCAACTCGGTGACGCGCTTCTTCTCCGAGAGCGGCATCGAGCAGAGCCCGCGCTCGTATCTGTACCTGAACGGCTGCACGAACTACGGCGGTCACATTCACCTCGCCGTCCCTTCATCGTCATGCTCTTCGGAGGCGACGGGCCTGAGCTCCGGCATCGCGGCACTGGCCATTTCGGCGGCACAGAATGCCGTCGCCGCGGGGATGTTGCAGCCGTACGAGCGCGATGACGGCAGCAGCGCGCCGTACCCGCTCTCGGCGGAAGAGCTGCGGCAAATCCTGATCGCAACCGCCGATGACGTGAACTTCGATGCGCGCGACGACGTCGACCCGGCCGAGCCGCAGAACTACGTCACGCGCTTGCCCGTGCCCGGGACGCAACAGAACTCGCGGTTTCCCTCGATTGCGGGGTGGGATCAATATTTCGGCTACGGTCGCATTGATGCGGCGCGCGCGGTCGAGCGCGTTGCATCCGGCGACATACCGCCGGAGGCCGCGATCGAATCGCCGGCGTGGTTCGAGATCATCGACCCGGGACCGGACGAGGGCAGGGGCGTCGACGCTCTCGTGCGCGGCCGTGTCGCCGCGAACCGCGCCGCCGACTACCACTTCGATGTGTGGGCGGCGCCGGGTGTACAACCGGCGGAGAGCGATTTGGTCCTCGTCGCCACCGACGGGCCGCAGCGTACCCAGGCAGTCGAGGGCGACCTCATCCGCTTTCCGCTGGCGGGCATCGTCGCGCGTATGCCGCACGGCGTGACCGGTCCCGCAGTGGACGAGACCGGTAAGCCGGATCCCGACCGCTTCGGCATTACGATTCGCTTGCGCGTGGTCGATGACCAGGGGCGCGTCGCCGAGGATCGGCGCGTTCTCGCCCTCCATTCCGACCCCGATCTCTACCGCACCAGCAGCGCTCAAGCGGTTACGCGCAAGTTCGATTCGGACGGAGTGTCGGCGCCCGCGACGGCAGATCTCGACGGCGACGCACGGGAAGAGATCATCCTCGGCACTTCGGCAGGAGCCGTGCATGCGTTGAGGGCCATGAACGCTCCGGATCCGCCGAAGCGGCGTCTGGCGGAGCTCTCCGGTTGGCCGGTGATGACGGATCCTCTCGAGATCCACGAGGGTTCGCGAGCCTTCACCAGCGGAGCGATCGGCACTCCCGTGTACGGGGCGATCATCGGGCCGATCGTCGTCGGCGACCTCGACCGCGACGGCAACTTGGAGGTGGGCGCAGCCGACATGCAGGGGAAGGTGTACGCGTGGAACCGGGACGGTTCGCGACGAGCGGGCTTTCCGGTCCAGACCTTGGCGGCGTACTCGAACACGCGTCGCTCGGAGCGCGACCCGGATACGCCGGACGGGCGCGTGCCCGATCGCACCAACCGGCACGATCGCGACAACGCCGTTGCCCGTGGCATCGTCGGCGGACTCGCGCTCGGCAATCTCGACGCTTCCACCGATGGCTCTTTGGAGATCGTCGCCGCCGCGCTCGATCGCCACGTCTACGCCTGGCACGCCGACGGCACGGCGGTCGCCGGCTGGCCGGTGCTGGTGAAGGATCCAGCGAAGGTCGCCAGCGTCGATCCGATCACGGACGAGGTGACGATGAAGCCGGACTCGGGCGCGGCAGAGGGCACGAAGCTGGTCGCGGCGCCGTCGCTCGGCGATCTCGACGGCGACGAGACCCTCGACGTCGTGACGGTGGCGAACGAAGCCTACGACGAAGAGACCAACGCCGTCTTCGGCAACATCTTCATCAATATCTTCATCGGCGCCGGCATCCTCGACCCAGGCAACACGCGCGTTCACGCGATTCACTCCGATGGCGCCGCGCACGGTGCGGCGCCGCTTGCGCGCGGTTGGAACCCGGACGCGTTTCTGTCCGGCTGGCCGGTGAAGACCTCACTCCTCGTACCTGAGCTGCTGCCGTTCGTCGGCGAGGGCAGCAATGGTCCGCCGGCGTTGGCCGATGTCGACGGCGACGGCAAGCTCGAGGTCGCGACCTTCTCCGCCGTCGGGCCGGCGTACCTCTTCCGCGCCGACGGCACGCCCTATTTTGGTGAGACCGCCGGCGTCGCCAAGACGTTCGACGGCGACGCGCTCGGCGCGCACAGCAACTCCACCGATCTGCCGAGCTTCGGCACTCTGGGCGCGCCGGTGCTGGCGGAGTTCGCCGGCAAAGGGCAGGGCTTTCATCTGCTCGCGCCGGCGACGGGTCTCGGCAAGTTCCTCGACAATCAGTTGCCGGCACGACAGTGGCCGGCGGACAACTACCTCGCCGCGTGGAGCGTCGGCGGCGAGCGCGCCGGCAGGATGCTCGACGCCTTTCCGCGGGTGGTGAACGACTTGCAGTTCTTCTCGTCACCGGCCATCGCCGATCTCGACGGCGACGGCAAGCCCGAGGCGATCGAAGGCAGCGGTGTCTACGATCTGCATGCGTTCGACATCGACGGCGTCGAGCCGGCGGGCTGGCCCAAGTTCACCGGCGGCTGGATGATCGGTTCGCCGGCGGTCGGCGATCTCGATGGCGACGGGCTACTCGAGGTGGTGGCTCTCACGCGCGAAGGCAACCTCTTCGTTTGGAAGACGCAGGGTTCCGAGTGCAGCGTCCTCTGGCGCCGCTGGCATCACGACGAGTGGGGCACGGGCAACTATCACGCCGACACGCGCCCACCGGCGCCGTTGCACCTGTTCCTCCCGGGTGTTTCGCTCGATGAATCGCAGTGGGAGATCGGTCTCCTTTATGAACCGAAGGACGACCTGGTCTGTGGCGACAGGGCCGAGGTCGACGTTCGCTACAGCAGCGAGCGGATCGAGACGACGGAGCAGTTCTTGGCGGCCGATGCGGTCGAAGGCGCGGAGGTCTTGGGCACCTCGCTGGTCGTGACCGATCGCCGTCCTCTGGGCGCGGTGCACCTGGCAGGCATCGCAGTGGACGACGCTGGTAACCGGTCGCCGATCGGCGATCTCGGCACGATCGCCTTCGCGACACCGGTACCGACGGCGACGGCAACCTTGGCACCGAGTGCTACCGCGTCGCCGACGAGCACCTTGGCGCCGAGTGCGACGGCGACCGCGGCGAGCAGTGGAGGGGGCTGTAGCATGGGCGGTGGATCCGAGCCGACGACGTGGTGTCTCCCGTTGCTCGCGGCACTCGTCGCCATGGGAGGCCGCGTCGCGACGCGGCAGCGCCGATGCACCGCCCTGCACCAGACGCACTAGGAGGGGACAATGCGGATCACCTTTCCGAGCGACATGTTGCAACTCGAAGGCACTCTCACGGCACCCTCGAATTGCAAAGGCGCCGCAGTGATCTGCCACCCGCATCCGCTCTACGGCGGCAACATGGACAACAATGTCGTCCTCGCTCTCGAGCAAGGACTGCAGAGAGGCGGCTTCGCGACGCTCCGCTTCAACTTTCGCGGTGTCGACGGCAGCGAGGGCGGCTACGAAGGTGGGCGCGGCGAAACCGAGGATGTCCGCGCCGCGGTGGCTGCAGCACTGCAGCACACAGGGCTCTCCTTGTGCACGCTCGCCGGCTATTCTTTCGGGGCGATGATGGTGGTGCTCACCGGCGACCGCATCGACGAGGTCGACCGGCTCATCATTGTTGCGCCGCCGCTGTCGTTCGCCAGACTGGACTCACTCGCGTCGTGCGCGAAGCCGAAGCTCTTCCTCGCCGGCACGCGCGACCAGTACTGCGACGCTGGCGATCTGGAAGCCGCGGTCGCGCGGCTGCCGGAGCCGAGGCGCGTCGAGATCGTCGCCGGCGCCGACCACTTCTTGGCGGGCCACGAGAAGCTGATCGCCGACGCAGTCGTCGCCTTCAACGTCGGCGGCTCAAGCGAGACCAGCGACTAGCGACCAGGGACCAGCGACCTGCGTCACGCCGCGAAGGCCGCCAGCTCCGCCAATCTCGCCCGGTGCAAGCCCGGATCACCGAAGGCGCCGTGGTTCCACGCCGCCCGCTTGAACCAGAAATGCAGGTCGTGTTCCCAGGTGAAGCCGATGCCGCCGTGCATCTGTAAGGCGCGATTGGCGACGCCGGTGTAGACGTCGCCGAGCCGGCTCTTCGCCATGGCGATGGCGCGCGGTGCCTGCTTCGGCATCGCGTCGAGGGCGTAGCTGGCGAACCACACGAGGGAACGCGCCGGCTCGATCGCCGCGACCATCTCCGCCGCAATGTGCTTCAGCGCCTGAAACGAACCGATCGGCCGGCCGAACTGTTGCCGCACCTTCGAGTACTCGACGCTCATCTCGAGCAACTTCTCAGCGCCGCCGAGCGAGTCGGCGGCGATGCTGAGGGCCCCTGCTTCGAGGATCTCGTCCACCAGCGCCCAGCCTCTTCCCTCGCTGCCGACGACGGCGCTCTTCGGCACGCGCACCTGCTTGAAATCGACGCGGTAGACGCGACGGGTGAGATCGAGCGTGTCGAGCGGCTTGACGGCGACGCCCGGCGTGTCGCGAGGGACCAGGAAGAGGGTGACGCCGGCGTCGCCCTTACCGCCAGTGCGGAAGGGCACGATGATGAAGTCCGCCACCGCGGCGTAGAGGACGAACATCTTTGTGCCGTCGAGCTGATAGCCATCGCGAGTCTTCTTCGCGCGCGCGGCGATTCCGCCGCTGTCGACGCGGTCCGACTCCTCGAGTAATGCCACCGTGCCGATCGCTTCGCCCGAGACGATCTTCGG
>Ga0187894_10007436_pt1 | contig 10339 bp, 9 predicted proteins | sample GBC1701081metaG_FD_136650 | JGI IMG/M metagenome (GOLD analysis project Ga0187894, IMG submission 136650) | White microbial mat communities from a lava cave in the Kipuka Kanohina Cave System on the Island of Hawaii, USA - GBC170108-1 metaG ... | reverse complement strand
CGAGACGCTGGACTCCGGTCCGGCAACCCATGTCGAACGCAATGGCGTGGCCGAGGTCGTGCTGCGCTCGACCCAGCCGCTCTACCTCGATAAGTTTGCCGACAATCCGCGCGCCGGTCGCGGCGTGCTGATGAACGACTACAAGGTGGTCGGCGGCTTCATCGTCGAGCGGCCGCTGCAGGCCAGCCGCAACATCACGGCCATCCGCACCAGCGTGTCGCGACCCGAGCGCGAGAAACGCAACGGCCATCGCGGCGCCGTGTTCTGGCTGACCGGCCTGTCGGGCTCGGGCAAGTCGACCATCGCCAACGGCACCTTGCGTCGCCTGTTCGACAATGGCTGGCAGGTGCAACTGCTGGACGGTGACAATTTGCGTGACGGGCTCAATGCCGATCTCGGCTTCGTGCGTGAGGACCGGGCCGAGAATCTGCGGCGCACCGCGCACGTCGCGCGGCTGATGGCCGAGAGCGGCGTGATCGTTCTGGCGGCGCTGATCTCGCCCTACGCGCGTGACCGGGCCGAGGCGCGGCGGATCGTGGGCGACGGTTTCTTCGAGGTCCACGTGCATGCCGACGTCGAGGTCTGCCGCCAGCGCGATCCCAAGGGCTTGTACAGCCTCGCCGCCAGCGGCCAAGTCGCCTCGTTCACCGGCGTATCGGCGCCGTACGAGATCCCCGTGCAGGCCGATCTGGTGCTCGAGACGACGGGCGAGGCGCCGGAGCGCTCGATCGAGGCCCTGGTTGGCTATGTCGACGGCAAATGCGGCATGGGCGCCGGCGAGCGCCACGGCGGCTGGGGCGCTTATCTGGCCTGAACGTCTCTGAATCATCCCGAACGATGCCGTTACCGTCTCCCGCTTGCGGGCGAAGGTAGGCGATTGCTTACCCCCAACAGGCCAGGCGGTGGGGCTTGCGGCGGGTTGCGGTAACACGATATCGAGTCCTGGAGGTAAGTCATGATGCGACGCAGAACGATGATAGTGTCGGCTGGCGCCGCCCTGACCTGGCCGCGCGTTGCCGCCGCCCAGCAGCTGCGCATGCTCAACGTGAGCTATGATCCGACGCGCGAGCTCTACCAGGACGTCAACGCTGTGTTCGCCAAGAGCTGGCAGGAGAAGAAAGGCGGCACCCTCACCATCCAGCAGTCGCACGGCGGCTCGGGCCGCCAGGCGCGCTCGGTGATCGATGGCCTCGAAGCCGACGTGGTGACCCTGGCGCTCGCCTACGACATCGACGCTATCGCCGAGCGCGGGTTGATCGCGGCCGACTGGCAGAAGCGCCTGCCGTCCAACAGCGCGCCTTACACCTCCACCATCGTGTTCCTGGTCCGTGCCGGCAATCCCAAGAAGATCAAGGATTGGGGCGATCTGGCGCGGCCCGACATCAAGGTGATCACGCCCAATCCCAAGACCTCCGGTGGCGCTCGCTGGAACTATCTCGCGGCCTGGGGTTACGCGCTGCGTACCGAAGGCGGCGATGCAGCCAAGGCCGAGAAGTTCGTAGGCGCGATCTATGCAAACGCGCCGGTGCTCGACACGGGTGCGCGCGGCTCGACCGTCACGTTCGTGCAACGCGGCATCGGCGACGTGCTGCTGGCATGGGAGAACGAGGCGTTCCTCGCGATCAACGAACTGGGCAAGGACAAGCTCGAGATCGTCGTGCCCAGTATCAGCATCCTGGCCGAGCCGCCGGTCGCGGTGGTCGACAAGGTCGTCGACAAGCGCGGGACGCGCGCCGTCGCCCAGGCCTACCTCGAATTCCTCTACACGCCGGACGGTCAGGAAATTGCCGCCAAGCACTATTATCGGCCGCGCGATCAGCAGGCGGCTGCTAAATACGTCAGCACTTTCCCCAAGATCGATCTGTTTACCATCGACCAGGAGTTCGGCGGCTGGCAGACCGCTCAGAAAGCCCATTTCGGTGACGGCGGCATCTTCGACCGCCTCTACAAGCCCAAGCGCTGAGGGCGGCGTCACCGTGAAGGCAGCCGCGATGCGCGCCGGATGAACGGGTTGCCGGCGTGATCCATGACATGACGAGTTCGTCGGCCCTTCTGGACCACGCGCCCGCGCGCGTTCATGATCCGGAACGACGCGCCGGCGCGCGCGTGGAGACGCTCGCACTGACCCAGGCCTCGCCCCCGATCAGCGCCGACGAAACGCCGCCACGTAGCCCTGCCGTGCGGGCGGCGGTGCCGTGGCGGCCGCGCAGCATCATCCCGGGCTTCGGTCTGACACTGGGCCTCACCTTGGCGTGGCTTGGCCTGATTGTCATGCTGCCGCTGGTGGCGCTGTTCGCCCGCGCCGCCAGCCTCGATGCGCACCGATTGATCGAGACCGTGCTGTCAGACCGCGTGCTGGCGGCGCTGCAACTGAGCTTCGGCGCGGCGCTGGCGGCAGGACTGGCGAACGCCGTGTTCGGATCGCTGCTGGCCTGGGTCCTGGTGCGCTACCGTTTCCCCGGGCGGCGCTTGGTGGATGCCCTGATCGACGTGCCGTTCGCGCTGCCGACGGCGGTCGCCGGCATCGCGCTGACGGCTCTCTATGCCGAGAACGGCTGGCTGGGCGCGCCGCTGGCCGACCTCGGGATCAAGGTGGCGTTCACGCCGCTGGGCGTGTTCGTCGCCCTGGTGTTCATCAGCCTGCCGTTCGTGGTGCGCACCATCGAGCCGGTGCTGGAGGACCTCAGTCCCGAGATCGAGGAGGCGGCGGCGTGCCTGGGTGCCAGCCGCTGGCAGACTATCCGGCGGGTGATCATCCCGATCCTGTTTCCGGCGCTGGCCACCGGATTTGCGTTGGCTTTCGCGCGGGCGGTGGGCGAGTACGGCTCAGTGATCTTCATCGCCGGCAACCTGCCTATGGTATCGGAGATCGCGCCGCTGTTGATCGTGATCAAGCTCGAGGAATATGCCTATGGCGAGGCCACCGCGGTGGCAGCGGTGATGCTGCTGATCTCCTTCGCGCTGTTGCTGGCGATCAATCTGCTGCAGCGCTGGTCGCGGCGCCATATGGAACGGCGGTAGGCGGTGGCGACCGGTCCTCGATCCGCCATCAGTGCACGCACCGAGCCACGTGTGGTGCGCTGGATTCTGATTTTGATCAGCCTGCTGTTTGTCGGCACGTTCATCGTCCTGCCGCTGGTGACGGTTTTCGCTGAAGCGCTGCGCCAGGGTGCGCGCGCCTACGTCGCGGCGTTGGCCGATCCCGATGCACTGTCTGCAATCGGGCTCACGCTCACCGTGGCGGCGATTGCGGTGCCCTTGAACCTGGTGTTCGGCGTCGTCGCGGCCTGGGCCATCGCCAAGTTCGAGTTCCGTGGCAAAAGCCTGCTGATCACACTCATCGACCTGCCGTTCTCGGTGTCGCCAGTGATCTCGGGTCTGATCTATGTGCTGCTGTTCGGCCTGCAGGGCTGGCTGGGGCCGTTCCTGTCGGAGCAGGGCTTCAAGATCATCTTCGCCGTGCCCGGCATTGTGCTGGCCACGATCTTCGTGACCTTCCCCTTCGTGGCCCGCGAGCTGATCCCGCTGATGCAGGAGCAGGGCACCGACGAGGAGGAGGCGGCGCTGGTGCTGGGCGCCTCGGGCTGGCAGACCTTCTGGCGCGTGACGCTGCCCAACATCCGCTGGGGCCTGCTGTACGGCGTGCTGCTGTGCAACGCGCGCGCCATGGGCGAGTTCGGCGCCGTGTCGGTGGTGTCCGGCCACATCCGCGGCCTGACCAACACCATGCCGCTGCATGTCGAGATCCTCTACAACGAATACAACTTCGTCGCGTCCTTTGCCGTCGCGTCGCTGCTGGCATTGCTGGCGCTGGTCACGCTCTCGGCCAAGAGCGCGATCGAATGGAAGATCGGCCGCGGGTTGAAGGGGCGGGGGCACTGACATGGAGCATTCGCCCGCGATCCACGTGAAGGGCATCGGCAAGCGCTTTGGCAGCTTCGTCGCCCTGCAGAACGTCGATCTCGATATCCGCGCCGGCGAGCTGTTGGCGCTGCTGGGCCCGTCGGGCTCGGGCAAGACCACGCTGCTGCGCATCGTCGCTGGGCTGGAATGGCCCGACGAGGGTGACTTGCAGCTCGACGGTGACAGCGCCTTGCGCCGCGGCGTACGCGAGCGCCACATCGGCTTCGTCTTCCAGCACTACGCGCTGTTCCGCCACATGTCGGTGATAGAGAACGTCGCCTTCGGCCTGCGCGTGATGGCGCGCCCGCGCCGGCCCAGCGATGCGGAGATCCGCAGCCGCGTGCAACGGCTGCTCGACCTGGTGCAGATCGGCCACCTCGGCGATCGCTATCCCAGCCAGCTGTCGGGGGGCGAGCGCCAGCGCGTGGCGCTCGCCCGGGCGCTGGCCATCGAGCCCTCGGTGCTGCTGCTGGACGAGCCGTTCGGCGCGCTCGACGCCAAGGTGCGCAAGGAACTGCGGCGTTGGTTGCGCCAGCTGCACGACCGGCTAGGCATGACCACAGTGTTCGTCACCCATGACCAGGAAGAGGCCCTGGAGCTGGCCGACCGTGTCGTCGTGCTGGGTCACGGCAAGATCGAGCAGGTCGGCACGCCCGAGGAGGTGTATGGCGCGCCGCGCAATCCCTTCGTCTTCGATTTCCTGGGCCAGGTGAACCGCGTGCGCTGCCAGGTGCGCGGCGGCCGGCCGATCGTGCCCTACGCTCATGTCGAGCAGCTGAACGGCGATGTCTCGCGCGACGGGCCGGGCACGCTCTACGTGCGCCCGCACGACGTGGTGCTGCAGCGCGACCCAGCCGGACCGGCCACAGTGCGGTTCGTCGGCGTCGTCGGTCCCGTAGTACGGCTGGAGATCGAGGTCGTCGTCGGCGCGCCGGTGCTGGAAGCCGAGATGCCGCATCACATCTATGCCGGCTACCGCTTCACCGCCGGCGATCGCGTGTCGGTACGATTCCGGACCGCGACACTATTCTCCGATGTCCCCACCGAGCCACAGATGACGCCTGCCGACCTGTCCCTGCTGTCGGCGGATCTGTAGACTTTGTTCCTCCCCAACGAAGTTGGGGAGGTGCCCCGAAGGGACGGAGGGGAGCCAACGTGCTCTCAGTTGCATAGATCACGTCGGCTCCCCGTCCGGCCTTCGGCCACCTTCCCCACTGACGTGGGGAAGGGATGAGGCTACGGTGTCCGCATCTGCGGTCGCACGACGCGTGCCAGCGTGAGCACATCCACGGCAGCGGCGCCGGCGCGCAGCAATGTGCGCGTGCAGGCTTCGACCGTGGCGCCGGTCGTCAGCACATCGTCGATCAGCAGCACGGTCTTGTCGCGTACCACGTCGCGATGGTGCGGGTTGACTCGGAAGGCACCAGCGACATTCAACCGCCGCTCGCGCGCGTTGAGATCGGCCTGCGACGGCGTTCGCCGCTGCCGGATCACGAGGTCCGGCACGACACTCTTGCCGCTCTGGCGGCCAACGGCGCGCGCCAGCTCGGCCGACTGGTTGTAGCGTCGCCACAGCAAGCGCCAGCGGTGCAGCGGCACAGGCGCGATGATGTCGGCGTCGGCCAGCAGCCCGGCGCCGGCCTGCGCCAGCCAGCGACCGAATGTCGGCGCCGGATCGAGACGGTCGGCATGCTTGAACATCAGCACCAGGCGGCGCGAGGCATCGTCGTAGCGGAAGGCGGCGCGGGCGCGGCGATAGCGCGGCCGTTTGGCCAGGCACGCGGCGCACTGCATTTCCGGCCCGGCGTCGACCTCGAACGGCAGGCCGCAACAGGCGCAGACAGGGGCGGCGATGAACGTGATCTTCGACCAGCACGTGGCGCACAACGCGCCGGGTGCATCGACCGGCGCACTGCACGACAGGCACTGCGGCGGCAGCAGGACGTCAAGCGCCGCCCGGCTGCAGCGCCGTGCGGCACCGGCCAGTGCGAGGCGAACCGGGTTGAGATCCATGCGCGTCATGCCACCGGATGATTCCGGCGAATCCGTGGCGCCTTGTCCCGGCCGACAACCGCCCTCAATATTCGACGTTGAATGTGCGCTTGATGTCGTCGATCTGCGCCTGGCTCAGCGCCGGCGGCCGCACGTCGCGCAGCATCAGCCACAGCTTCGCCGTTTCTTCCAACTCTTCCAGCGCGAAGCAGGCAGCCGACACGCTGTCATGCCAGACCAGCGGACCCAGCCGCTCCAGCAGCACGGCGCGCACCGATGCAGCGTGTGCCAGCACCAGGTCGGCTACCACCGGATCGCCCGGACGGCGGTAGGGAATCATCGGCACGTGGCCGACCTTCATGACGAAATAGGGCGTGATCGGCGGCAGGACGTCGTTGTGGTTCACGTCGGGCAGCATCGACAGTGCCACGAGGTTGGTCGAATGCGTGTGGACGATGCCGCCGATGTCGGGCCGGGCGCCGTAGACCGCGCGGTGCAGGAGGATGGTCTTGGATGCGCGCTCGCCGGCGACCTGGCGTCCATCGCGATCGAGCTTGGCAAGGCCGGCGGGGTCGAGGAAGCCGAGGCAGGCATCGGTCGGCGTGATCAGAAAGCCGTCATCGAGCCGGGCGCTGATGTTGCCGGCCGAACCGACCGTATAGCCGCGGCGGTACAGGCTTTCGCCGATGCGGCAGATCTCGTCCCGGACGCGGTTTTCGGGCTGCATGGCTATTTCCCCGTCAGTGTCCATGCAGACATAGCGGTCGCGCTTTGGGGCTGTCGAGTGGCGGCGCACTGGCCCAGGCGCTAGAAGGGGCCCATGAGCCCGACAGACTCCGTTCCTGACCCGATGCTGGTGTTCGACCGCGACCTGGTGCGGCGGCGGCGCGAGCGCGCGGCGGGGGCGTGGGATGGCTTCCTGAAGCGTGAGCTCGCCGAGCGGCTGGTCGAGCGCCTCGATGACGTGCGGCGCGCTTTTCCGCTGGCGGTCGATATCGGCTGCCACGGCGGCGAAGTCGCAGCAGCGCTGCGCCGGCCCGAAGGTGCGTTGCGCGGCGGGGTCGAGACCCTGGTGTCGATGGACCTCGCCCTGGGCTTCGCACGCCGCGCCGCGGTACACGGGCCGTCCCTGGTGGCTGATGAAGAAATGTTGCCGATCAAGCCGGCCAGCGTCGATCTCGTGCTCAGCGCCATGGCGCTGCACTGGGTCAACGACCTGCCGGGCGCCCTGGTGCAGATCGCCCGGGCATTGAAGCCCGACGGCCTGTTCCTCGCGGCCCTGCTGGGCGGCGAGACGCTGTGGCAGTTGCGCGGCGCGCTGGCGCAAGCCGAAAGCGACGTCGAAGGTGGATTGAGCCCGCGCGTCTCGCCGTTCGCCGATCTGCGCGACGCCGCCGGCTTGCTGCAACGCGCCGGTTTCGCCATGCCGGTGGCCGACGCCGAGACCATCGACGTGCGCTACCCCGATGCACTGGCTCTGATGCGCGACCTGCGCGCCATGGCCGAAGGCAATGCCGTCCGCGGCCGCCGTTCGGGCCCGACCCGGCGCGAGACCCTGGCGCGGGCGGCGGCGATCTATGGCGAGCGTCACGGCGGTGCCGACGGGCGGGTGCCGGCGACCTTCGAGGTGCTCTACCTGCATGGCTGGGCGCCGCATGCGGCCCAGCCGCAGCCATTGCGGCCGGGCGCCGCGACATCCCGCCTGGCGGATGCGCTGGGGACCATCGAGCGGCCGGCCGGCGAGAAGGTTGGGCACTGAAAAAACCGCTGCGGTGAGGGCCTAGTCAGGACTGGCGCAAAGCCCCATCACGTCCCTATGTTGTCAGGGTGCAGCCACCGCGTCTCATCTTCTCCGACCTCATCACCGATGCTTTCCGCCAGGTGACGGGAAACGTCCGTGCCCTGTTCGACATCGCCCTGGTGCCGACGATCATCAGTGTCGGCCTGTCTCTGGCCGGCCGTTTGTTGAGTGGCGACAGAATGGAGCCGCTCGAGGCGATGGCGGTCAAGGTCCTCGACTTCGTTCCCACCGCCATGTTCGCCGTGGCGTGGTATCGGCTGGTGCTGCTGGGCCCCAACGCGGTGGGTGGCACGCCGGGATTCGGCTGGACGGCACGCGAGCGCGGCTATCTCGGCCAGCTTCTGCTGATTGCCGCGATCCCGATCATCCTGCATGCACTGTTCTGGATGCTGATGCCGTGGCCGATGGAGATGCCAGGCCCCGGACAACTGCCACCCGACGTCGAGCGCGCGATGCCGGTGGGCTTCGCCTTCACGGTGACGGCGATCATCGCCCTGCGATTGAGCTTCGGGCTGGTGGCGCCGTCGGTGGACGTTTCCTGGACGCCGCGCCTCTCGTGGCGTTACGGCAAGGGCAACGGGCCGATCATCCTCTTTGCGCTGCTGCTACTGATGGTGATCGGGATAATCGTGAAGGCCCTGGCCACCGCGATGCTGCTGGCAATTGCGCTGGGCCTTTTTGGCGCCCCGTTGACTCTGGGGCCGTGGTTGCTCGTGACCGTGGTGGCGGAGACCATCGCCTATCTGTCGATCGCGCCGCTGGTCACCGTGCAGGCCCTGATTTTCCGCGCTCTGACCGGCTGGTCCCCGGGCGGGCCGCTGCGCGAGCCGCCACCGTAGGGTAGTCACAACAGATCGCGCAGCTGGGCGATGAGCGGCAGGTCGGCGGGCGGCATGGGATAGTCGCGCAGCGCCGCGATCGCGACCCATTTCAGCGTCTGGCCTTCGCGCGGTTGCGGTATGCCGCGCCATTGGCGACAGACGTAGAGCGGCATCAGCAGGTGGAAGCTTGCGTAGCCGTGCGAGGCGAAGGCGATCGGCGCCAGGCAGCTCTCCCGCGTCTCGATGCCCAGCTCCTCGTGCAGTTCGCGCACCAGCGCTTCTTCCGGGGTCTCGCCGTCATCGACCTTGCCGCCGGGGAATTCCCACAGCCCGGCCATCGACTTGCCGGCCGGCCGCTGCGCGATCAGCACGCGGCCGTCGATATCGATCAGCGCCACGGCGGCGACCAGCACCATGCGGCGATCGCCCAGCGGCGGTGGCCCGCCGGGACAGGACTCGAAGGGGTCCGATGACGACGTCACCGGCATTCCGAGCGCAGCGAGGAATCTCCCGCGAAAGGAGATTCCGTTTCGAGGAGATATCTCGCTGCGCTCGACATGACGGTGGGCAAGGTCAGCTGCGGTAGCTGCCGTTGATGTCGATGTAGCGGTGGGTCAAATCGCAGGTCCACACCGTGCACTTGCCGCGACCCAGACCGAGCTCGATGTCGATGACGACATCGCGGCCCTGCATGTGCTTGACGACCGGTGTCTCGTCGTACTTCGGCACCACCTGGCCGCCGTCGGTGATGCGCACGCCGCCCATGGAAATGCGCAGCTTGTCGCGGTCGGCCTTCTCGCCGGCCTTGCCGACGGCCATGACGATGCGACCCCAATTGGCGTCTTCGCCGGCGATCGCGGTCTTGACCAGCGGCGAGTTGGCGACGGCGAGGCCGATCTTGCGTGCCGCACCGTTGCTGGTCGCGCCGGTCACGTTGATGGTGATGAACTTCGAGGCGCCTTCGCCGTCGCGTGCCACCAGCTGCGCCAGCTCGATCATCAGATCGTCGAGCGCGCGCTTGAACTCGACCAGCATCGGATCGTCGGCTTCATCGATACGCGGATGCCGCGCCGCACCGGTGGCGGCCAGCAGCAGCGTGTCGCTGGTCGAGGTATCGCCGTCGACGGTGATGCAGTTGAACGATTTTTCGGTGGCGTCCGACAGCAGCTTCTGCAGCACCTGTGGCGGCAGCTTGGCGTCGGTGAAGGCGAAGGCCAGCATGGTCGCCATGTCGGGCGCAATCATGCCGGAGCCCTTGGCGAAGCCGTTCAGCGTCACCGTGCCGTCGCCGATGCGGCACGTGCGCGTCGCCAGCTTCGGGAACGTGTCGGTGGTCATGATCGCAGCCGAGGCATCGGCCCAGCCGTCCTCGCGCGCGGCCTTGATCAGCGCCGGCATATGCTTGGCGAACGGCGCCGGATCGAGCGGCTGGCCGATGACGCCTGTCGATGCCATGAACACTTCGTTGCGGGCGCATCCCAATGCCTGCGCCACGGCCCGTGTCGCCTCCTCGACCGATTTGTCACCGACCTTGCCGGTGAAGGCATTGGCGTTGCCGGCATTGGCCAGGATGGCGCGCACCTTGCCGCGCGGCAGATTCTTGCGGCACCACTCGACCGGCGCCGAGGCGGTCTTCGACCGGGTGAGCACGCCGGCGATCACGGCACCGGCCGGCAGGACCGCCAGCATGACGTCGGTGCGGCCCTTGTAGCGGATACCGGCTTCGATCGCGCCCAGCTTGACGCCGGCGATCCGGGGCAACGTCGGCGTCGTTTTCGGCGCCAGCGGTGATACGGCGTGCGGTGCGTTCATCGTCGCTTCG
>Ga0187894_10007435_pt1 | contig 10340 bp, 12 predicted proteins | sample GBC1701081metaG_FD_136650 | JGI IMG/M metagenome (GOLD analysis project Ga0187894, IMG submission 136650) | White microbial mat communities from a lava cave in the Kipuka Kanohina Cave System on the Island of Hawaii, USA - GBC170108-1 metaG ... | reverse complement strand
TCGGCCCGCTGCTCACGATCGAGCCCTTCGACACCGTGGAGGAGGCCGCAGACCGCGTGGACGAGCTGCCGCTCGCCCTGGTCGGCGGACTGTACACGCACGACCCGGACCTGCTCGAGCGGCTGGTACGCCTCTCTCCCGTCGGCAATCTGTACATCAACCGGCCGACCGTCGGGGCGCTCGTGGGCCGCCAGCCGTTCGGCGGGGGGCGCCTCTCGGGCACGGGCCACAAGGCCGGCGGCATGCAGTACGTGGCGGCGTTCTGCGAGCAGCAGGTCGTCTGCCGGCGCTTGGTCTAATACTTGACCAAACTTTGCGGAGGCGGCTAATGTGCCATGGGAAGTGGGCGACCTGCTCCCCGAGATCGACGCGAAGCTTCGCGCCTGGCTCGATCGCCAGCGGGTCCTCTTCGCCGCGACCGCTCCCAACGATCCGAGCCGCCCGGTCAGCATCGCCGCCCACGCCGCCGACGCCGGCTTCTCCGTACTCGGTCCCCTCACCGTTGCCTATTCCGGCGCGGACGAGGCCACGGCCGCGAACCTGAGCGAGAACGAGCGCATCGTCGTGACCTTCGCCGCCTTCGAGGGCGGCCCGCGCATCGTGCGGCTGCACGGGAGCGGGCGCCTCGTCGACGGCGCTCGATCGATCGTCGAGATCCAGGTGACGCGGGCGTCGGAGTCATGTGGGTTCGTCGTCCCGGTGATGGAGTACGCCGGCGAGCGCGACGGCAACCACACGCGGGCACGGCCCGCCCCCGCCGTCTCCCGCTCGTTGAGCGACGAGCAGCGCGCCTGGGTCGCGCGCCAGCACCTGTTCTTCGTCGCCACGGCCCCCACCGGCGGCGCCGGCCACGTGAACCTGTCCCCCAAGGGCGCCGCCGACACGTTCAAGGTGCTCGAGCGAGCCAAGCTCGCCTACGTGGATCTGTTCGGGAGCGGGATCGAGACCGTGGCCCACCTGAAGGAGAACGGCCGCGTGACCGTGATGCTGTGCTCGTTCGACGGCTCACCGCGCATCATCCGCGCCGACGGCCGGGGGGCGGTGATCGAGCAGGGCGACCCGGGCTACCGCCGGCTGCGCGATGAGTTCGATCTGCCCGAGCGGGCGGCGGTCACCGAGCGCAGCATCGTCATCGTGGACCTCGACCGGGTCTCGGACGAACGCGCCGCCCACCTTCCGGCGATGACGTTCGCCCGCGAGCGCGACCAGCTCTTCCGCTATGCGGCGGGCGAGATCCGCAAGGGCGGCCCGACCGCGATCCGCGACTACTGCGACGTCAACAACGCCGAGAGCATCGACAAGCTGGCCGGGCTGCGTCCCTTCGGGGCACGCGTAACCGACGCTCAGCGGCGCGCGCGAGCGCACGAGGGCCGCAAGCTCTGAGCGCGCCCCCGCCGTCGACCCCCCGAATGTCGGGTGACATTCCCGGTTTTATTGCGAGAGGGAGGCGCTATGCGCACAGTGGTCCTGCCCCTCGCCGCTGCGGCTAGAACCGCTCCTCACTCGAGGAAACCCCGCGGCGACGGGCATCCCTCCCTCCTCGAGGTTCCCCGGGGCGTGGCCGCCGCGAACCACTGGCGGCTCGCCTCGGGGACCCTTGTGGCTGGTGCGCGAGACCTGTGGAGATGACCATCCAACCGCTCGGAGCCGGCGCCGAGGAGGTGACCGACCGTCACGGCGCCTTCCCGCGACTCACCGAGGACCAGGCGCGCATGCTGCGGGACCTCGGCGAGGTCCGGCGCGTGGAGACCGGCGACGTGCTCTTCCGCGAGGGGGACGAGAGCCACGCCGTGAGCCGCTCCGATAGGCACAAGGTGCCGGTTGGCGCTCTCAGCGTGATCCGGGTCGGCCACCGAAAGAACGTTCGATTGGTTTCGTCGGCTGAGCGGCCCGATCCAGGAGCCCGGCGCTAGCGCCCCAACGTGCGCAGCAGCTCGCGGGCCCTGTCGGGGAGACCCCCTAGTCGGTCTCGCACCGCCCTCAGCTCGGCCCGCAGCGCCTCGTCGCCGGCTTCGACCGGCAGCATCGAGTCCTGCAGGGCCGCGAGGATCCGATCGGCCTCCCCGACCGCTTCCACCGCTCGGTCGACGAAGCCGGCGGCGCCCGTGGCGGAGACGCCCGCCGGTGGCTGCTCGAACGCGCGGTTTCGCAGTCCGTGGCGGTCGGCGAACGCGGCGTGGGTGCGCTGAGCGCGACCGTACGCGAGCTGGATCGGCCGGAAGAGACCCTCCTCCAGCCGCTCGCCGTTGTGCTCGTCGAGCTTGTCGTACGCCTCGCCCAGGCAGGCGAGCGCAAAGCCGAGCTCGTCGGTCGCCTCCGCGACGTTGTCGAGCAACTGCTGCCTGGCCTCCAGGAGGGCATACGTCATGACCGGCAGGTTAGTTGCTCAAGACCCCGAGGCCTCGGCCCGCGGCAGACCATGGCGAGCGATCACGCGATCGTAGTTGAGCCGCAGCAGTTCGATCACGTCGCGCACGTCGTCCTCGTCCTCGATCCGGCGCGCTCCGAAGCCCGGCCGGCCGGGAAACACGGGGTGGTAATCGATCCGGTCCTGCTCGAACAGGCCCGCCCAGACCTCCTTCGGAAAGCCAAAGTGGGCGGCGTGGTCACCGTGCAGGTGGCCGAGCTCGCGTCGGCCGACCTTGAAGGCGAACTCACCGCGGTCGCCGTCGCCCGCCTCGACGCCCGGCCATGACGTGACCTCCCGCGTGATCCGCTGACTCGCTGTCATCTGCTCGCTCATGAACGCCTCCTCGGCGGTGGATAGGAAGATGAGACTACAAGTTGAAGTTAGCTTGAAGTCAAGCGCACCAGACTCTAGTCCAAGGTCACCGTGGTCCACATCGCCCGCTCGAGCACGTCGGCGTCCGCGAAGCCGGGGCGCTGCAGGATCGGAGGATCGCGATCCTCGCGGCGACCGGTGTCGAGCAGGTCGAGCTGGGGCGGCAAGCCGATCTTCACCCCATCGCCGGGCTGTCAGGTCGCCGGGGCGCCGTCGGCCGCGCCGCGCAGCGCGGCGATGTCGAGCTTGCCCATCCCAAGCATCGCCCGCATCGCGCGCTCGGCCCGCCTCGGGTCCGGATCGGCGAACAGCTCCTCCATCCCCGTCGGCACGACCTGCCAGGACAGGCCGTACCTGTCCTTGAGCCAGCCGCACGGCCCTTCCTCCCCGCCCTCGGACAGCCGTTCCCAGTAGTAGTCGACATCGTCCTGGGTCTCGCAGTTAATCTGGAGGGAGACGGCCTCGTCGAAGGTGAACTGGGGGCCGCCGTTGATGCCCACGAACCGCTGACCGTCCAACTCGAACTCCACGGTCATCACCATGCCGGCTTCTCGCGGCCCGGCCTCGGTGTAGTGGGTGACGTTCACGATGCGCGAGCTCTTGAAGACTGAGGTGTAAAAGGCCGCGGCCTCCTCGGCCTCGGTGTCGAACCACAGATTCGGGGTGATCCTCTGCTGCATGGCGCTGCTCCTCTCGTACGGCGGAACGGGTTCCTCGCGACGGATACCGCACTACATCAACGACGACCCCCCATCCACGTTGAGGTTCACCCCGTTGAGAGCGGGATTCTGAAGCAGGACGAGACTTGCGTTCACCACGTCCGGGATCTTCACGAGTGCGCGACTCGGGGTGGCCTCGCGCACGCTTTCCAAGAATTCAGCCGGCGCTTCACGCCACGCGGGAGTGTCCGCCACGATCCCAGGATGAATCGCGTTCACCCGCACTGGTGCGAGCTCGACGGCGACGTAGCTTGGTGCCCGAGCGAGCGGTGATGCGCGGAGTTTGAGCGGGCGGCGCCTCAGCCAGTCTTCGATGTGGTCTAGCGCATCGGCGAGCGCGGCTCGCACGCGACAGTCCTGAAGCACAACCGCATAACCCCCGCGAGGCGAAGTAGCAAGCCGTCCGGTAGGGGTCGGTTCGTTCCGGTCGTACGGCGTGCGCTCGACGATGGTCGGCACAGGATCTATGAGAGGCTCGTTTTAAGCATCCGCTGGTCGGTAGACATCGGCCACCAGTTCGACTCGCCGCGCATCGTGATCGACACGGACCTGTTGATCGCCATCCCGTAGACGGGTCTGGAGCCGGGTCGCTCAGCCCACTTCTGCCTCGAGAGCTTGATGTGGGTTCGCTCATAAGAGAAGCCGATGGTGCTTCCGTCCTGTCCCTTTGCGAACGTATGTTCGTGCCAAGTTCCTCCGAAAGCGGCTCGCCTTCATCTACGAGCTCGTGCCGACGACGGGACCCTGTACCTGCACCGGGACACGCGCAAGGTGCATTTACCTCAAGGTCATCCTGGACGAGCTCTTCGGCGAGCCCAACTGCCAGAGCGAGATTGTCTGGAAGCGCACCAGCGCTCACCACAGCGCGCGTCGCTGGGGGCCCGTCCACGACGTCATCCTCGTGTACTCGAAGAGCAACCTCTACATCTGGAACGAGGTCTTCCGGGCGCTCCCAGACCAAACCGCAGACCAGTGATACAACAACATCGAAGGTCGAGCGGTCTGGAGAGTTCACTTGCTTCACGCAAGGCAGCCTTCCACCTTCGAATTGCGTCATGCAAGTCGACTACGATTCAGGGTGTGCTGCAGCGCTCATATCCGGGCCAGGTCTGCTCGATCGCCCGAGCCTTGGAGGTGGTCGGCGAACGCTGGACGCTGTTGATCATGCGGGACGCGGTGCTCGGCCTGCGCTGGTTCGAGGAATTCCAGGAGAGCCTCGGAATCGCGACCAACGTGCTCTCGAGTCGGCTCAAGCTCCTATGTGACGAGGGGCTGCTCGAGCGGCGGCCCGACGAGGAGCGGCCCGGGCGGCCGGAGTACGTCCTGACCGAGAAGGGCCGGGAACTGGGCTCCGCGCTGATCATGCTGATGAAGTGGGGCGATCGCCACTACCCGACTCCCGACGGCCCCCCTCGAATCACGCTTCACGCGGGCTGCGAAGGAAGGGTCGGCGGCGATCTTCAGTGCGATCGCTGCGGCGAGCCCGTGGGCGCCGGCGAGATCGACATACGCCCCGGGCCCGGCCGAGCAGGTCGGCCCGGCGCGCTCGAGCGTCCTTAGCCCGGACCTAGGCGATCCTGAGGTGAGACGGAACCGTCTCCCGCGGAGGTCGCCGGCGGCCGCCCCGGCACGAGCCGCGGCGCCACCCGGCGTGGCTTCGGGATCGGCCGCCCGGCGCCCGCCCTGAGGACGCGATCGAGGACGGCCTGCCCGAGCGCCACGTCGGCGAGACCGATGCCCATCACCTTGAGCAGCGAAGGGCCCGCTCCCCGAGCGGGCTGAGACGGCGCGGCGAGCACGTCCGCCAGCGCGTGCAGCTCGGCGATCTCGGCGAGCTCGGTGGTAAGGCGGCGAGCGGCCGCGGGGCTGTCGGCGACGATCGGCTCGCAGCGAGCGACGAGGCCGGCTGCGAGCTCGCGCCGCTCGGGGGTGATCGCGCCGATCGCGTTCAAATGCGCGCCGTCCCGCACGTGCTCCGCGTCGAGGAACGGCTCGCGCGCGCGTGTAACCGTAGTGACGATGTCCGCGCCATCGGTCGCCTCGCCGACCGAGTCGACCACCGCGACCGCGCCGACGTCGAGCTCCCGCGCCTGCTCGGCGAAGCCCTCGCGGCTCTCCCGCGCCGGCGACCACACGCGGATCTCGCTCAGCGGGCGCACCGCGGCCACCGCCGCCAGCTGCGGGAGCGCCTGCCTGCCGCTGCCCAGCACCGCGACGACCCCGGTCTCGGGCGGAGCCAGCGCGTCCGTCCCCACCCCCGTGACCGCCGCCGTGCGGAGCTGCCCGAGCGCAAACGCCTCGATCACGGCACGCAGCGCACCCGACTCCGAGTCCCACAGCAGCAGCAGTGGCGTAGCGCCTCCCGCGGTATGCGCCCACGTCTTCGTGCCCACCACCGCGCTTTCGCCGAGCCCCCCGCCGAGCGCGTGCAGCGTGTGCCCGCCGCCCCAGCTCGCGTGCGTCTTCTCCATCGTCCAGTTGCCGGCCGCCCCCGCGCTCCGCAGCGCCCCGCGAACGACGTCGATCGCATCCGCGAGGTCAACCTGCTCGCACACCTCGGCCTCCTGGATCCACACGGGATCGGCGGTCATGTCGGCGCGCTCCGTTCCGAGGGCCGCTCCTCGTCGAAGATCGAGCGGACGGGCGGCTCGATCGCGCAGCTGTTGACGAGCAGCGCGTGCGCGAGATAGCGGCCGCAGACGAGCATCACCCCGACGGCGCCTTCCTCGCCCAGCTCCGAGACCATCGCTTGCAGCGCAGGACCGGCATCGTGGCCGTGGCTCCGGAGCGCGTCGAGCACGTACCGCTGCGCCACCCGCTGCTGCGTCGGGAGCTCGGCGGAGTCCGGGTCGAGGCTCTCCACTGCTGCGACCCAGTCCCCACCGAGCCCCGTGCGCACGGCCAGCCACTCGTGCTGGTGCCGTTCGTAGTCGTTTCCCAGGACGGCTGCGCACGTGAGGGCCACGAGCTCGACGAGGTCAGGCGAAAGCGCGTTCTTCCCGGCTTCCGTGAAGTCGATGAACGCCGCGAGCATCGCCGGCTGGTGCCCGGCGACGCGAAAGAACCCGCCCAGATAGCCGAGCCGCTCGACGCGGGCGGCCAGCCGGGTTCGTAACTCGTCGTCGAGCTCCTCGAGCGGCAGGAGCCCGATCGTCCCGCCCGCGACGCGGTCAGTCATCCAGCCGGAGAAGGGACGAGCCCCTCCATCACCGCGTCGACGCGCGCGCGGGTGTGCTCGTCGAGAGGGGCGAGCGGGGGACGCACCTCCTCCGACCCGGCGCCGAGCAAGGCCAGCATGCGCTTGAGCGGCACCGGGTTGGTGTCGAAGAAGATCGCGCGGTTGACGTCGAAGAGCTCGCGGTGGACGGCCACGGCCAGCTCGTGGTCGCCGTCCGAGACGGCTTCGCACAACGCTATGACTCGCTCCGGCGCTACGTTGCCGACGGCGTTCATCAGCCCCGCCGCGCCGAGCGCGAGCATCGGGTAGGAGGCGCTCTCGAGCCCGCAGAAGATGCGGAACTCGTCCCCCAGGCCCAGCAGCAGCTCGGTGACCAGGTCGAGGTCCGGAGACGCGTGCTTGAGGCCGACCAGCGTGGGACACGCCTCGGCGACCCTCATGACCGTCTCCCCCTTTACTCCGACCGCCGCTCGGCCGGGGATGTTGTAGATCAGGAACGGGAGCCCGGTCCTCCGGGCGGTCGCCGTGAAGTGCCGGACGAGGCCCTCCTGGGACGGCTTCACGAACGCGGGCGACACGACGAGCACGGCGTCCACGCCGGCGTCCTCCGCGGTGGTCGTCAGGTCCACGGTCTCCCGCTGCGAGGCCGAGCCGGTGGCCGCGACCACCTGGATGCGTCCACTCGCGACCGCCACCGCGCGGCGGTAGAGCTCGGCCCGCTCTGCGGCGGTCAGGCTCGTCGGCTCGCCCGTCGTGCCGGTGACCACGATTCCCGGCGCACCGGCCTCGACCTGCCGCTCGACCGAGCGCTCGAACGCCTCGTGGTCGATCTCGCCGCCGGCGAACGGCGTGACGAGCGGGGTGAAGCAGCCACGCAGCTGTCCCTCGGCGAGCGCGATCACGCCTGGCTCTCCACCAGCGCCCGGTTCGTCTGGTGGCCCTTCGTCACGCCCAGGGCCTCCAGGTCGCCGCTCAGGTTCTCGAGCCAGAGGAGGCTGCCGACCGCGATCTGCAGCGGCGAGTCCTGGATCGTCAGCTCGTAGACATCCTCGCCCTCGTGCGAGGCGTGGCCGTGGATCATCCAGCCGGGAGCCGTGAGCATCAGGTCGCCGGCCTCCCACTCGTAGTGCTTGCCGCCCACGACGCTCCAGCCCTTGCCGGCGAAGATGTAGTTCACGGCCGCGGAGGTGTGGCGGTGCGGCTGGTCCACGATCCCGGCCGGTCGCATCGTGATGGTGGCGAAGAAGGTCGAGGTCGTCCCCTGGGTGCGCCCGGTGTTGCGGTCGTACATGAGGCAGAGGCGCCGTCCCTTGTACTCCTGGCCGAGCACCTTGAGCTGCTCGAGCCGCGTCCGAAGCTCCTCGAACGGCCAGTAGAGCGCCGCCTGGTAGGGCGGCTCGGGCGAGATCAGCTGCTCGTACGTGAGCAGCGCCGCGCCGTCCTCGCCGATCGTCTCGCCGCGTGAGCTCTGCTCCCGCTCGGCCTCGGGATCGCCGAGCGGCTGGTTCGGGTCGAGGTCACCCGTCTCCTCGACGATGTGCACGCCGAGACGGTCGAGCAGACCGCTGTTGGAGTAGCCGAGCCGCACCTGGATCTCGTCCGTGTCGTTGATGTGCTGGTGCACGGCCCAAGGCGGTGTCGTGAACGTGTCGTACTGCCCCCACTCGACGGTCCGCCCCCCGATGATCGACTTGCCGCTCCCGCGGATGCCGAAGTTCACGACGGAGGAGTTGTGCCGGTGGGGCAGGGTGCGCTCCCCGGGCAGCAGCACGTTGATCGAAACCGCCACCGCAGGGTAGAGGCTCGAGCTGTCGAGCAGGCCGGGATGGGCGATCACCACCCGCCGAGAGCCGCGGAACGCGCCCGCGGCGAGTCGCTCGATCTCAGTCTCGATCTCCGCGCCCTTCACGATCACGGGGTTGAGCGGGCGGTACTCGCGTGCCTCGCGCCCCGAGCGGTCGATGAAGACGGCCGGATCGGGCGTGCCGGACGGAAACTCGGGGATCTTCGACATTCTGATTGGTGCTCCTCAGGGCTCGGAAGTCGCGTTACGCTCTGTCTTACAGAATAGAACTCTTTATTATGGAGCGCGGCGCCGGGCCCGTCAAGGTCGCCGGTCCGCGCGCTGGGCAATAGCCGCATCAACCCCGTGAGCAGCTCGGCAAGGGCCGCACGCGGCTCCGGATCACGGAGCCCGTCGACGTCGAACGCGGCAGCAGCCTGTCCGATCGGGAGCTCCTCGTCGAGGACGCGCGCGCCCGCCGCGGCGAGCGCCTTGCGCACCTCGGCCTGCGCCCACACGGCGCCGAAGAGCCCGGTCGAGGCACCGACCACGACCGCAGGCTTCCCGCGCAGCGCGCAGCCGTCGAACGGGCGGCTGAGCCAGTCGATCGCGTTCTTTAGCTGGCCGGGGACCGAGTGGTTGTACTCGGGGGTCGATACGAGCAGGGCGTCGGCGTCGCCGACGGCAGCGCGCAGGGCATCGACGGCGGGACCGGGCCTGGGCTCGTCGTCCTCGTCGAACGGCGGCACGGCCTTGAGTCCCGTCCAGACCTCCAGCTCCGCTCCGGGCGGCAACAGGCCCGCCGCCGCGCGGAGCAGCCGGGAGTTGTACGAGTCGCGCCGCAGCGATCCCGAGATGCCCAGGACGCGCACGGCTACGCCTCGGGCTTGAGTTGCAGGTCGACTTCGAGCCTCACCTCGTTCGCGAGCGCCATGCCGCCCTTGGGCAGCGGGGCGTTCCAGTCGAGACCGAATTCCGTGCGATCCAGGTCGGCCTCGAGCTGGAGGCCGATCACCGGCGGGCCGAATGCGCTCTCGATCGGCCCCGCGAGGGTCCCGGTCGCCTTGACGGGACGCGTCACGCCGCGCAGCGTGAGCTGCCCGTCGACCTCGACGCGCTCGCCGTCCCGCCCGATCGCGGTCGACTCGAAACCCAGCTTCGGGTGCTGCTCGGCGTCGAAGAACTCCGGGCCCATCAAGTGCTCGCGGAAGCCGTCTTCCTCGATCGAGATCGAGGCCACGTCGACGCTGCCGGTGAGGCGCAGGTCGCCGTCGCCACCGTCGAGCGTCGCGTCGAACGACGTGAAGCCGCTGCGGAAGCGCGTGAGGGAGAACTTGATCGAGAACCCGATCGTCGAGTGAAGTCGGTCGACCTTCCAGGTGCCCGTGGGGGCGGCCGGATCGGCACTGATGCTCATGCTGGACTGCTCCTTTGGTTCGCGGATGGACATTTCGAGTCGTTCGTGCGGCTTGTCCTGGACGGACAGGGCGAGGCCGGCGGTGACCAGCAGGAGCAAGCCGAGCGCGAGGTACACGGTGCCCAGCGAGCTGCCGAGCCCGTCGCGCACGGGGTGCGCGAGGCGGTGATCGAGCCGCTCGAGGAATGTGGTGTCGTCCAGGTCGAGCTCGAAGGTGCCCCGGTCGAGCGTGCCGATCACGGCCCGGCTCGCCGGCGCGGAGCTGACCTCGGGGTCGGCGAGCGCGGACCGAACAGCCGGCGTGGGGGCCGCGGCGCGCAGCTCGTCCGCGATGCGCCTGTCCGCGACGCCGAACAGGATCGAGAGGAAGAGCGCGATCCCGACGGTGCCGCCGATTTGGCGGAAGAAGGTGAACGACGCGGGGGCGGCGCCGAGGCTGTCCGGCGGGGCCCCGACCTGGA
>Ga0187894_10007434_pt1 | contig 10341 bp, 7 predicted proteins | sample GBC1701081metaG_FD_136650 | JGI IMG/M metagenome (GOLD analysis project Ga0187894, IMG submission 136650) | White microbial mat communities from a lava cave in the Kipuka Kanohina Cave System on the Island of Hawaii, USA - GBC170108-1 metaG ... | reverse complement strand
GCCCCTGCACCTCGCCATAGCGCTCGACGATAGCGTCCATGTCCCCGGCCCGGTCGGGATCGACCATCGCGGCCTCGAGCCTGGCCATTTCGGCGGCCAGCTCGCTCACGGGCCCGACGCCATCCATCACCGCCGCGACCGCGCTCCGGCCCGACATTTCGCCGACATCCTGGCTGAAATAGCCGATCGTCATCCCGGGATCGACCGTCACCTGGCCATCGTCGGGCCGATCCTCGCCTGCGACCATCCGGAAAAGCGTCGTCTTGCCGGCGCCATTAGGCCCGACAAGTCCAACCTTCTCTCCCTTCTGGATGCCCATCGAAGCGTCGATGAACAGGATCTGATGGCCGTGCTGCTTGTTGATGTTATCGAGACGAATCATGAGGTCCGTGCTGGATGGAAGAAGCGACGCTGTTGCTTGTCCCCGTCACTCCCACTCGATTCTCTCAACGCATCGTAACGCACTGATTTTTAAGCGCAAATTTTTTCTGTGCGTGAAGAAGAACCGTCTCCCCGATCCGTCAGAAATTTGCGGTTTTGATTTCAAACGCGAATTTTGACGATTCGGAATCTGCTCGGTTTCAGCCACTATCGGGATCAATTGATCGATTTTCGCGACGTCATAGGCCGATAGCGTTATCGGCTCGGTGGTAAAAAAGACCGTCAGCCCCGACCGCAATAGCCTTGAGCAGCATCGCTATGCAGCTTCGTCAACGCATTCGCGTGGTCTTTGGGATGCTCGGCGGCGTTGCGACGATTCCGACCATGCGTGGACCCTGGTACGAAGCCTCGGAGCGTGACGTCCGTGGTCCGAGGAATTGTATCATCCAAGCCCGTGTCATGCCGTGGGAATCGTTCCGCCGTCGATAACGTATTCGGCGCTGGTGATAGACGCCGCGCGTGGCGAAGCCAGAAACGCGATCAGATCTGCCACCTCCCGCGGCTTAGCCGGCCGCCCGAGCGGAATGCCGCCAAGGCCCCTCATAATGATCTGCCTACCGCCTTCGTAGTCAGTGCCGGCTTGCGCGGCGAGCCGCTCGGCGAGGCGGATGGAAGCTGCGGTCTCAACCCAGCCGGGCGAGACCCGCACGACGCGCACGCCCTTAGGCGTCACCTCCTTGGAGAGGCTCTTGCTGTAGGTTGAAAGTGCGGCTTTGGCGGCGGCGTAGGCGGTCGTCGAGTGCCGAGTTCGTTCGACCAGCACTAGGTTAACCGCACCGCGCCACCGATCCGCGACCCTCGCGCTCCTCGTCGCGATTGAGCTGGCGGCGCATCGCAGCGCGCTACGACCGATGCGCCCACATCTTTTTCTCGAGCATCTGCATCGCGGCTACCCTCTGCTTCTGTCTCAATCAATGAGTCCTAAGCTTGGGTCATGGACTTTAGCCGGCGCGCTCTCGCGCCGGCTGGCCCGTTGGGGCAATTCGGTCAGTTGCCGTAGCGGCCGTACCAGCTTTCACTGTCGGCGCCGTCCACGATCACCCGCGCCGTGTCGCCGTTCGACGCAATGCGGATCGGCTCACCGTCGAATGTCGTGAAGCTCATCGACACGGATTCGTCGTAGAGCGAGAGGTGCTCTTCGATGATAGAAACCGCGATGCGCTCACCGAGGCGAAGCGATTCGTAGTAGTCGGTGTAATAGTGGACGCCCGCCATGTTACGTGCATTAGCGATGTTCATCGCTAGCTTGTTGAGCTCGCCCTGTACTGTGTAGCCGTGTGCCGCGCCGGCAGCTGCCAACTGAACCAGTTCGCCGCCTTCGTCCTGATTGGTCGGCGAAAAGTCCGGGCGGAACACCGTCCATGGCCACAACCGCTCGGTAACGCCGTCCGCCTCGAACATCTCGAAGAAGGCCTTTAGCACCGTGACGCAGGCGCCCGCGACCGTCGCATGGCCCGCGCCATAGGCGGGATGGGTAGGCGATCCTTCCGGAAAGGCCATCGGCAGCAGATAATTGTTAGCATCGGCGACGGCGGGAAAGTCAGCAGGCAGGCCGGCCTTGGGCGTGATGCGGCTCGCTGCAGTTTGCGCCGTGTTGTGCTGTGCAATGGCGGCGAGCAGCGGAGCTGGAATCTGCCCCACCAGCGCAGCGACCGCATCGGCGAGGTCGCCGTTGCCGAGATGGGCCGGATTGTTCGCGTGCAGGGTGACGAGCGCTGCAGCCACCTCTGGCCGCATCCGGCGATGGTGCTGCCACTTCTGGCGCCAGACCGCCTTTAGCGCGCGCGTCGCCACCTCCGTGACGAGGCTGAGGATGTGCGGACCACCAAAGGAGGCGAAGGCTGCACGCGTTCCACTCCTCGTTTCCGGCAGGCCTTTATCCTTCGGGAAGCTGCCTCCTTCGTTGGCCATGACAAGGCAGGCGACAAGGTAGGCTTGGTAGAGCGCATCGTAGTGAACGTAGGTGGCGATGTCGCGCGGCGTCGTCAGGTATCGGCGGCGGCCGAGAAAGATGTCGAAATTGTTCCCGTCAACGCCGTTCTGTGAATCGAGCCAAGCAGCCCAGTTCGTCAAATAATCGACCCTCGGCTGCGCAACAATCGAGCGCTGGTCGATGATTTGCGTTCCGAAGAAGACGAAGCCGTCATTGTGGCCGATTTCGGTGCGAGTGCCGCGAAAGGACGGCGCCGACGAATTGTTCGGAGCATTGGTCCCGTCAAGGTTGACGTACTTGCCAGTCGGGGCGTCGTTCGAATTTCCGGTCAGCAGAAACTGCGACATCCAATGGCCGTGCTTCGACCCAGGCGTCGAACCGCGAAACAGAGCGTTGCCGCCGGTGATCGTCCCGCGAGTATCGTAGCGACGGCGGGCAGCGGCACTTAGATTGCCGACATTGCCGCCATTTAGGAACGGCACGTTCTCTAGTGCGTCGACCACTCCCTGGACGCTCATCCCACCGCTGGCATTTCCACTCACCGAAGCGATATCGGTGAAGGGAACGTCTCGGCAGAGCGCCATTGCGTATAGCTCCGCCATTTCCGCAGCAAATTCGGGGCTGGCGATTTCCGGTGCCGCGGAGATAGCGAACGCGCCGGCATCGCCGCCCTGCGTATCGTAGACATGGCCGGTGAGCGGACTCGTCAGCTTGCGGTAGCCGGGTGCCCCGCCAGGATAGTCGGCGAGCTGCTCCGGGTTCGTCTCATCGAATGGCCCCCCGTTGCTGCGGTTTGCGCCGATCGGCAGCGTCTCGAGCGCACCGCCATCGCCACTCGTCAGCGCCGCCACCATCGCGTGATAGCTGGCCGCATGCACGCGGCCAAGGAAATCGTGTGGCAATGTCTTGTGAAAATTGGCCATCCGACCAGCGCCGAAGCGGAGTTCCTCTCCGTTGGCGTTCGTGACACCATGGCCGCGGCCGAGCGCGACGGCTTCAAGCGCCGCTCGACGTTCGCGAGCGGAGGTGCGGCGGGCATTGCAATCAGGTTTCGGTGTTCCAAGACTTGTCGCCATGACGCCATCTCCAAATCGAGTGAGCCGATGCGAGAATACATCTTAAGCTTGCAACGCCTGCGCGCGCTAGTGGCGATCTCAATAATCGAGGGTGCACGGTCGAATGTGCTGACCCCGCGCAGGTCGCGGATAGCAAGAGGCTAGACGCTGTGCGCCGTCACTTCGACTACTCCGCGACGAGAAGCTCCCGAATGTTGATCGTGGGGGAGCCCACCTCGCTCAGAGGGATCCATCGCTCCTTCCCGGCTTTAGCGATGGCCTCAATGCGGACCTCCAGCTTTTTGCCGGCAACGTCGGAGCGATTTGTCCTGAGGTCGACGCTAACCTTCTCGCGCTTGAGACAACTTGGGCAACGCTCAGGTTCTGTTCCCTGAAAGAACGCGTGACTGACAATGCTCCTGCCTTCTGCCATCAGGTGGACTTTGAAACTACCGGGGATCGAGAGCCGTGCGATGTCCTTGACGCGAACCGACAATCTAGACTTGCGCGGGATGCTGAACGCCTGATCCGCCGCGATATTGCCCGCCTCTACTTTGGCTACCGTGCTGAAGAGAGACATGGCAGGATCTTCGTAAGCATATTTGGAGCCGTCAATCGCATGATTGGCGGTTTCTACGAACGGCGTCAGCTCGTTGAAAGGCGACTTATCGAGCCAATCGGTGTCGCTATTTTCAAGTGTCTGGCGAAAGGCCTCCAGCGTCACCGCGTGGTGACGCTGTTGCCATGCCCACCACATGCGTTCCCAGTTGCAATGGAAAAACCAGAAGATCGGGTCGAAAGCAGCGATGTCGGGCGTTTGCATTGCAGGGCCGATGGACACGTGACCATCGTCGTGGGCCTGTTCGATCAGATCGGTAAAGCGTTCAAACTTCGGCGCATCGAGCGCGTCGCGAATAGTTCCTTTGACGTCGACGCTGGCTATGTTGTCGCGAATCTGCGTTGCGGAATGACGCTTTGTCTTAGTGCCGGCAGGGTATTGTGGCGCGGCGTCAAGCTGTAGCGTGTAGCTGAGAAATGGAGGCTGAAATATCCATTTCGGTGGCTCCTTCACCACGTTCCAATAAGGCAATTTGATATCCTCGCATCCAGGGACGGATTGCAATGCCATCTCGAACTGATCGATGAAGATGCGATGCCAGGGGTTATAGCGCTCCTCATGGTGAAGACAGTTCACCGGTGCGGGAAACCAGTGAATATTGGCAAGCGCGAAATAGCTCTGGGGATGATCCGGCGCTCGCTCCATGATCGTTTGGAACGCCAATGCAAGCCTGTTTACCTCCTCCTTTGAGAGGTTTTCTGCGTCGCGCCGCAAAGGCCCGGTGCCGGCCAGCATCAAGTTCGATGTGGCCTTTAGCGTTTTCAGCGGCGCGACACCCATCGGGAAGCCGTCGGCGATCCAATTCTTGAATGTCTTCACCCGCTTGGCTGGCCAACGCCTCTCTGGTTCCGGAGGCATTTTGCCTGTCTTCGTTTGCGAATGGATCGAGGTTGCGTTTGCCTTGACGCCATCATAGGTCGCCAGATCGACGCCCCGAGCCCCCATGTGATCGACATCAATCGCATCGAAGAAAAACCGGATGTGTTCCAGGAAAGTTGGATGTTCGATGAGTTGATCGCTATTTTTGGCAGTCATTCTAGTCCCCTCCCCATGTTAACTGCGAGAGTTCAGCACGCCGTTCGCGCCGCGGCGTCCCTCGTACCGAATCAATCGGCGACACGATTCAACTAGCCTTCGCCTTCAGGGCGCCATAGACCGCCGCGCGACCACGTTCCGAATTTGCGAATGTCGCGGCGACGGCCTCCGAATAGGTGCAGGCGGCCTCTTCGGTCAGCCCTCGCGGAGAAAGAATGGCCCCCGCCGCAACGAGGGCCGTCGACAAAGCGTTGACCAGCCCCTGCGACGCGATCGGGTCGAACGCCGTTGCGGCATCGCCGACGGCAATCCACCCTTCTTCTGCCGCCTGCGAGAGGCATGATGATGACGCGTTCATCCGGATTCCCAAGCCCGTCTCCGCACGATCGCCATCACGATGCACGCTCCACCTTTCACGGCGTCCCTCAGGGCCGCATATGGTGTAGCCCCAGTTCATTCCAGACGCCTCGACGTCGAGCCATACCGGCACTTGGGACAGATCGTCGGATCGCTCGACACTGTGACAATCCGCGACTAGCCGTTCGCTCACCACGTGGCGGGCACCCAGCCGACGTGAGACGGCGGAAGGCCGTCCGCTGGCATCGATTGCGAGCGGCGTGGAAACAACCAAGCGCTCTTCTTCCTCGGTGGCCTCGATCCTGAAACCACGGTCCTCGCGTCGGACAGCTGTCACGCGACCATCCAAAAACGAGACCCCTGCTTCGATCGCCATGACCCTCAGGCGCGCATCGAAGCGGACGCGGTCAACAACAAAGCCCTGCCCTCCCGGGTGACGGAAGAAGTCGTCAAACTCTGGCTCGGCGCTGCCCCAGCGCCGGCGAATGCCAGCGCAGGGCCGCGCAATTGATGGATCATGAAGAAGCTCGGACAGCGCCAATGCGTTCACCACTGGACGAGACGATGGGGCCAATACTTCCAGGCGATCGACGCCTACCGCCGCCGGACTGATCACCGTCACGCGCCTGCCGCGAAGGGCAAGCAGGCGCGCAATAGTGGCACCAGCGGGTCCGCCCCCAACGACTACGACCTCTATCGGCTCGTATGGGTTCAACGGCTTAGATCTCACCTTGCCGGAAGCTGCGTTTTGGTGGAACGCGTGGCTCGGCCACCGCCGCTTCAAGAGCAGCGAACACTTTCACCCGCGTGCTCGCGGGTTCGTTCAGCTCCTCGACAGCTGTCACGAGTTTGACCTTGAGGTCGCTGCCGGCAAAGTCTGGATCGCGGCCCTGCTCGACCCTTGTGTCGGCAGGAAGATGCGCCGGGGGATTCTGAATCGGCAAGACCATGCCGAGTCCGGCCCAATCGGTGACCATCTTTTGAAGGCGGGCATAGTAGTCTGGACCGCGAACATCGCGGAGCCAATCGACGCGCAACATGAAATGCTTCTGCCCCTGCACGGGCAGCTTGCTCGGGTCGAGGCGCGCAGCGCGCTCGTAGTTCGCGGCGGCGAGAACCTGGTCGGGAACGCGGGCGCCCCAGAAGGTCGGCATCGAGAGGAACGTCGAGGGGAAGTAATCCGCTGAGGAATTGCAGGAGGTGCCATCTGTTTGCCACGGGACACCCATGAAGCGCGTTAGCGCGCCCGCGGCGATGCCGTCGAACGGGCCTCCGGGGCCGATGCAAACCGCCGGTGTCAGCTCGGCTCCATAGTCTTGCCTAGCGGGTCCTTCGCCCGGCAGAACCTTGAGGCGATAAGCCGCCAACCAGAGGCATGGAAGGCGCATAACCCAGGTGATCTCAATACCGGGATGAAACGGGCCTCCGAGACAGTCACGGAGTGCGGCGCGCTCGAGGTGAGCCACTTGGTCACCCGGGGACAGACTTAAAAAGTCGGGTGGAACCGGAATCGAGCCCGGCCAGTCGTCGCTGAAATCGCCGGCGGCCCAGCGGCGCAGATGATCGTACTGGGTCGGGGTGACGGCAAGAAGGCCAGTCGCATGAGGAGGCGGCGGGCCGGGCAGAGTGTCGACGCCATCGCCAAAGACCTGCGGGATCTTTGGCTCGACGAGATCGCCATGGGCGTTCGGGTCTCGGAACAGGGCGAAGACCGCCTGACGCCACGAAGCATTGGCCGCAGCGCCGTCCCGCATCTTGTCGATGACAGCGGGCTCACGCGCATCGATCGGCGAACCATGGCCATGCAGGACGAAGAGGCCGTGGTTGATCCATTGCAAACCGGTGAGCCGGTCGAAGATCGGCCAGATGTCGTCCGTAAACGACGTTGCGGTCGGCTTCGCAATCCAACCCTGGTTCTGGAAGGTCTCCCGGACCACATCGTCCATCGTGACGAGACCTGCGACACCGGGCGCATAATTCGGAGGCGTCACCGCCACGTAGCCCGGCTCGGCTTCGATCGGCGGCCTGCCCGGGAACGTGACTACCGCCCGGACGGGCCCGTCGGAGATGTCGTCGTGCCAGCCAACATTGTTGGCAAAGGTTAACGGGACCAAGCCTTTCCGAAAGGGGGCCGCGACGCCGTAGCCGCCAAGGAACAGCAGCCGACCCTTGGCATCGGTTCGCAACTCACCCAACGGGACGATTTTGCGCCAGAACGTGCCGTCGTTGAACACGACGGGCTGCGCATCGGCCCCCTCGATCGAGAGCGGGGTCGGCACAATGTCGAGGCTGGTGCGTCCCCCTGGAATCGAAATGCCCCGGTTTCGCCGAAGCGCGGGCCGGCTCAGACCGTCCGGGAGGTCCATGGCCTCGTTGAAGTCGTACCAGCCGCCCTTCAAGTTGGCGACGGCAACGCGCCACTCAATCCGCGCATCGTCGGCAGTGATCTCTGCGACGGAACCGTCCTTGAAATGGGCATAGACACGGAACCGCGCGGCCTGCCGCTTGATACTACCATCGGCGGTCCTGAAGTGATCGACATAGAGCGCGGGCGACCCATCCGGCAAGGTCGGCGAACCGCCGATCACCTCGGAACCAACGACAAAGTCGTCGGCTCCTTTTGCATTGCCGACACGGGCTATGCCCAGCGGCGGATAGACCTTGATCGCGTCGATCAGACTCGGATCCATTGCGTTCCCCCCTTCTGTTCTGGCTATACCGAGGCAGTATTATGCGCGCCGCGGTAAATGCGGTTCGGCATCTGGCACGCCGTTCACGTAATGGCGCTTGGCGGCCGATGACGGATAAGCGTGGCGACGGGACTCGGCGATCGAGCCGAGGGGTCGGTTGGCGGGCGGCACGCGCCAGGGCGAGAAGGCGAGCGCGTCACCGTAACTCTCCTGACCTTCCGCATGGATGTCCTGGCGGCCGATCTCGATCTGTCCGATTGGAACGAAGGGGGCGTCTGCTGCGCTCCAGCGTTCGGTGGCCTTGTCGATCGGTAGGTTGGTGCCCGCGCCCGGCTGCTGAAATTCGAAGGTGAACGTCGCAGCGTCCGAAAGGAGCCGCTTGGCTAGATCTGAACGCAACCGATTCGGATCGGTATCCGGCGCCTGGCTCGGCTCGGTCTGCAACGGGCGCAGGCGATACTTGACTGCGGGGATCGTCCCACAAGCATAGGGCAGAACGCTCCAATAGGTCGCGGTGAGAGCGCTCTCTTCACGTTTGGCCATCTCAGCGAGGATCCTCTCCGTTTCCGGATGAATCTCAAACCACTCACTGATCCTTCCCTTGAGGGCGAGGTGGGTAAAGACACACATGTCGTAGCCGGTATCGACGAAGAACACGTCGTGGTTTTGCAGGATCAGGTCGGCGGTCGGAGCACTTGGATCCACGCTTGCCAAGGTCGGACCCGTGACGCCGAAGATTTTGATACCGATGCCGAGCGTCCCATTGTCGGCGTCGCTACTATCGGGGGCGACATCGCTAGAAAAGCGAAGCCATAGGTCATAGGCCTCGCCTGCGAATATCCCTTGCCTGAGCTCTGCGGGCCGCGCCGGATCGAGGATCAGGCGTCCTGACACTACGCCATGGGTCTTGCGGAAGACCGCTCGCCGCGCCGGCCGCCGCCCCGATGCGATTTCTCTGGCTTGGGCGACATCGACGAAGAGATGGCGGGTGTGCTCGGCGAAGTCGGCGCGACACGGATCGGTCATGACGAGTTCTCCCGCCCTTGGGCCAACAGATCGCACGCGAAGGCGATCAAGTCGTGGTGCCGGGAAAGCCCGGCTCTCGTTCGGCGATCGGCTCCCGCCGGATGAAGGTTTCACGCTTCCGCAACTCTACGGGATGTAGCGAAAGCAAGGTCCATAGTTTCCGGCGCCGTCAGGACGTGGCTTGGTGACCAGCTCGGAGGCAGCCGCACCCATTTCGACCATTTCGTCGAGCGCCGAGAAGAGAGACGACGCGTCGCCGTTCAGCCAGGCTGCCTCAAGAAAACGAAGCATGCTCGAGTAACGTTGATCGAGCGTATGAATCAGGTCCCACGTTGCAAGATCCGGCACGTCGGCCTGCAGATAACCACCTGCCGGAATGTCGGCCATGTCCCAAACATCGGGAAGCGGCACGGGCGCGGAGGGATCGTACCCCCACTTCCCGGTCGCCGGATCCTGAACGAAGCGCTTCTCGTTGTGGATCTCGCCGAAGCGATAATAGTGCGCGAGATCGCCGGGCCCCTCCTCGGGAGTGACCTTCGACCCTTCACCTTGCAGGTTGATGAGTTCGATGGCCTCCTGGACCTTGGCAATCGTCCCAATCTTGAACAAACCGAGGGAGGAGAGCTGTCGATCGAGGGCGAGCGGCGGATTCAGCTTTTGAAAGGCTTCGAGTATCGCCGCATAGAACTCGCCGATCGAGTCGAAGGTCTCTGTGGCCGCCGCAAGCGCGAGCGGCCCATCCTGCGGGTACTCGATTTCCATGAATACCTTGGCCTGCGTCCTGTCCAATTTTCGCAACGGCACGATCAGTCCCGGGCGTACGCCGCCGGGTAATGGACCTGGATACTTCGGTATAACGGCGGGGTCGGTCAGCAGCGGCGTGCCACCGATCGCGACCAGCAAATTGCAGGCAAGCCCGAAGTGGGTCATCTCCTCGCGCCAGATCACTTTGATCGAGCGCTTGGCGTCGTGTGTGGCGTCCTTGACGGTCCAATAGGCCGTCAGGTAAGGCGGAAGCGTCGCCAGCTCAAGTTGGATGGCGATCTGCAGAGCATTTTTCAGCCATTGCAGATCGTGCTCCGTCGCTCGCAAGAGCGCCGCCACGGTCTGGAGGCGGTGCTTCTGCGGCGTAGCAAATTCGGGGACCCGGTGGGGCGCGCTGGCCAATGCCGATCGGGCTACCGG
>Ga0187894_10007433_pt1 | contig 10341 bp, 9 predicted proteins | sample GBC1701081metaG_FD_136650 | JGI IMG/M metagenome (GOLD analysis project Ga0187894, IMG submission 136650) | White microbial mat communities from a lava cave in the Kipuka Kanohina Cave System on the Island of Hawaii, USA - GBC170108-1 metaG ... | reverse complement strand
GGCCGATCTCCTGCCCTGACCGGCGCCTCGGGGTGCCCAGCAGCCTGAGCGCCCCGCGCTCACACGGAGTCGCGCTTTGCCTGCTTCCGCTTCGTTCGGACCTGGATGTGGCCCTGGATCGCCCTCGCGGCAGTCTTGTCGAACTGGCGTCCGGCCATCTGTTGCGCGGCCTTCGCCGCAATCGCCGTCCGCCTGGTCTGACGTTTCGCCGATCTCGATGCTGCCGCCCGCTCGCGATCCGCCGCGGTCACGCGTGTCGATGCCTTCTTGCTGGTCGCCATGGTCATCTCCCTGTCGAGGATGTGCCGCCCGAATCAATCCGGGCCGGCCTCGGATCCCGCGCGGTCGCTCGCGCCGATCCGAGGCTGTTCCGTCCCGGCGATCTGCGGCGGCTCAGCCCCAGAGCTGCCGGCTGGCCAGCGCAGCGCCCTGCGCCAGTGCCTCGAGCTTCGCCCACGCGATCTGGTGGTGGACTCGGCCGCCCAGCCCGCAGTCCGTGGCGGCGATCACGCGCTCCTTGCCGACCAGGCTCGCGAATCGCCCGATCCGATCGGCCACCAGCTCGGGGTGCTCGACCACGTTGGTGGCGTGGCTCACGACGCCCGGCAGGATGAGCTTGCCGTCGGGCAGCTTCACGTCCCGCCACACCTTCCACTCGTGCTCGTGGCGCACGTTGCCCGCCTCGAACGAGTAGGCGCCGCACTTCACGGCCAGCATCACCTCGACGATCTCGCGCATCGGAATGTCCGTCGTGTGCGGACCGTGCCAGCTGCCCCAGCAGAGGTGAAAGCGAATGCGATCCTCGGGCAGCCCGCGGATCGCGTGGTTGAGGGCCTCCACGCGCACCATCGAGAACTTGCGGTAGGCCCCGGGCGTCGGCTCGGGATTGACCATGTCCCAGTTCTCGGCGATCGCCGGATCGTCGAGCTGCAGGATCAATCCCGCGTCGACGATCGCCTTGTACTCGTCGCGCATGGCATCGGCGCACGCGAACAGGAACTCCTCCTCGGTCTTGTAGTGCCGGTTCGCGATGCGAGACGCGCTGCCCGGCGCGATCGACGTGATGAAGCCTTCCTCGACGCCGGCCGCCGACAGGGCCGCCTTCAGGTGCGCGATGTCCGCCTTGATCGCCTCGTGCCCGGTGTACGTGAGCGGGGCCACGCAGACTGGCCACAGCGCCGCCCGCGGCCCCGTCGAGACGCCGGAGTCCGGGTCGCCGTACGCTGCCGCGAAGCGAAGGCGGTCGCGACGATCGGCGAAGCTGGTGAGCACGACCTCGCCCGGCGCGGACCGTCTGGCCGGGATGTCGTAGAGCCCAGTGGTTCCCAGCTCGAGCCCGCCGAGCCGCTGGAAGGAGTAGCTCCACCACGCCCGGTAGTTCACGCGATGGCCCATGCCCTTGCCGAACTCGCCGTCGTTCGGCACGTCGACGCCGATCTCCTTCTGGCGTCGCACCACGTCCCGCACGCTCGAGGCGAGCTGATCCTGGAAGCGGCCCTCGTCCGTACGCTCGCCCGCTTCGCGCGCGCGGTTCGCCTCGATCAGGTCGTCGGGCCGCGGCAGGCTTCCGGCGTGGCTGGTCAGGATGCGGTGCTGGCTGTGCTTCATGTGATTCCTCCCCACGAGCGGGCTCGGCTGCGCGAGGCAGGATCGCCCGGCCTGTCGGAGGGGTCAAGCCCTGATTCGTGGAGCGCTGCGCTCGACGACGTAGAACGCGACGTAGTATCCGCGGCATAGCGCCCTGCTGCGGGTCGAGCATTGCCTAAACCCTTGTCTTCGTGGGCCAAGTTCTTGACAGGTCGAAGGGGCTCCGATAGACTCGCGCCACTTCAACGCGGGCGAGGCCGTTGCCCTCCTGAACGATGCGGTCGGGTCGGGTCCGGACGAGGATGGACACTCTCTCCAACGACGTGAGTGAAGTGCGCTACAAGGCTGTCAGGCCGGCGGGCAGCGGGCATTGCCGCGCGCCCCTGGCAGCGCGCCCTCCGGAACCTCCACGGCGGTCCGGGGTTCTGTCCGGTAAGGCTGTGCGAGCGTCCGGCGCTGCCGCGCCCGCTTCTACCATGATCGGCAGGACTCCCTTGCGTTGATGCAACAAGCCGTTTCCGGCGCTGCCGCGCGGACATCTCGCGGCCCGGCCTTCGACCGGGCTGCCGAGACCTTCCCCAAGCTGGTGCAGGCCAACGCCCGGCGGATGACGGACAAGGTGGCCATCCGGGAAAAGGGATACGGGATCTGGCGGTCGTGGACCTGGCGACGCTATGCCGAGGAGGCGCGCGACATCGCCTTGGGGCTCGCCGCGCTCGGCTTCGCCCGTGGCGACAAGACGGCGGTGATCGGCGACAACCGGCCCGAGCTCTACTGGGCGATGCTGGCCACCCAGGCGCTCGGCGGGATTCCGGTGCCGCTCTACCAGGACTCGATCGAGCGCGAGCTGCTGTACATCGTCGATCACGCCGAGGCGCGGTTCGCCGTGGTCGAGGACCAGGAGCAGGTCGACAAGCTGCTGCGCGTGCGGGCCGACTGCCCCCGTCTCGAGCACGTGATCTACAAGGACCCGCGAGGCCTCCGTCACTACGCGGACACGTGCCTCCTGAGCCTCGAGGCGCTGCAGGAAGCGGGACGGAAGTTCGGGCGCGAGCACCCGGGGTTCTTCGACGAGGCGGTCGCGCAGGGCGGGGCCGACGACGTGGCGATCATCGCGTACACCTCGGGGACGACGGGGCGGCCCAAGGGCACGATGCTCTCGCACCGGAACCTCATCGCGACGGCGAGGAACGCCGTGGACCGCGAAGGCCTCACGGCGTCGGACGAGGTGGTGGCGTACCTTCCCATGGCCTGGATCGGCGATCACATGTTCTCGTTCGCCCAGTCCATCGTCGCCGGCTTCGCGACGAACTGCCCGGAGAGCGCGGCCACCGTGCTCCACGATCTGAAGGAGATCGGGCCGACCTACTTCTTCGCCCCGCCGCGCATCTGGGAGAACATCCTGACCCAGGTGATGCTGCGGATCGACGACGCGGCGGCGCCCAAGCGGCGGATGGTCCACTTCTTCCTCGACGTGGCCCGGCGGGTGGAGCGGCGCCGCCTCGCCCACGAGCCCGTGCCGCTCGCCGATCAGCTCCTCTACCAGGTCGGGCGCGCGCTCGTGTACGGACCGCTTCGCGACAACCTGGGGATGCGGCGCATCCGCCTCGCCTACACGGCCGGTGAGGCGATCGGGCCCGAGCTGTTCGAGTTCTACCGGTCGCTCGGCATCAACGTGAAGCAGCTCTACGGCATGACCGAGTCGAGCGCCCTCGTCTGCATCCAGGCCGATGGCGACGTGAAGCTCGACACCGTCGGCACGCCGCTGCCCGACGTCGAGCTTCGGATCAGCGAGGAGGGGGAGGTCCTGTATCGAAGCCCCGGCGTCTTCGTGGGCTACTACAAGAACCCCGAGGCCACCCGCGAGACCGTGGAGGACGGCTGGGTGCATTCCGGCGACGCGGGCGTGATCGACCGGAGCGGCCACCTCAGGATCATCGACCGGGCCAGGGACGTGGGCCGGCTCGCCGACGGCACTTTGTTCGCGCCGAAGTATCTCGAGAACAAGCTCAAGTTCTCCCCCTACGTGAAGGAGGCCGTCTGCGTGGGGGACGCGCGCCCGTTCGTCGCGGCGCTGATCAACATCGACCTCGCGTCGGTCGGCACGTGGGCGGAACGCAAGAACGTGGCGTACACGAGCTTCGCGGACCTCGCGCAGAAGCCCGAGGTCTACGAGCTGATTCGCCAGGAGGTCGAGCGCGTGAACCGGAGCCTCACCGGCGAGGAGGCGCTCCGGGGGGCGCAGATCCGGCGCTTCCTGCTGTTGCACAAGGAGCTGGACGCCGACGACCAGGAGATCACCCGTACGCGCAAGGTGCGCCGGGCGTTCGTGGCCGAGAAGTACCGGGCGCTCATCGACGCGCTCTATTCTGGCCGCGCGTCCGTGAAGGTGGAGGCGCAGGTCACCTACGAGGACGGACGCACGGCGACGGTCCGCGCCGAGGTGCAGATCCGCGAGGCGCAGGCCTTCGCGGCGGGAGCCGCCGCGTGATCGACACGGGGCGTCCCGCCGGTCCGCTCCTCGCCGTCGAGAAGGTGAGCGTTGTGTTCGGGGCGGTGCAGGCGCTCACCGACGTGAACCTCGACATCCGCCGCGGTGAGATCGTGGCCATCATCGGCCCGAACGGCGCGGGCAAGACCACGCTCCTCAACGTGATCAGCGGCTTCTATCAGCCGACGTCGGGGCGGATTCTCTACGAGGGGCAGGACAGGACGCGCTGGAAGCCGTACGACGTCGCGCGGCTCGGCATCGCCCGGACGTTCCAGAACGTGGCCCTGTTCAAGGGCATGAGCGTGCTCGACAACATCATGACCGGGCGCCTCACCAAGATGCGCGGCAACCTCCTCTTCGAGGCGGTGTACTGGGGGCCGGCCAGGCGACAGGAGCTGGAGCATCGGGCGCACGTCGAGCGCATCATCGACTTCCTCGAGATCGAGGCGATCCGGAAGACCCCCGCGGGACGTCTGCCGTATGGCCTGCAGAAGCGGGTCGAGCTGGCCCGCGCGCTCGCCGCTGAGCCGACCCTCCTCCTGCTCGACGAGCCGATGGCCGGGATGAACGTGGAGGAGAAGGAGGACATGTGCCGCTTCGTCCTCGACGTGCACGACGAGTTCGGCACCACGATCGCTCTCATCGAGCACGACATGAGCGTCGTCATGGACATCTCGCATCGCGTGGTGGCGCTCGACTACGGGCGAAAGATCGCCGACGGAACGCCCGACGAGGTCCGATCCGACCCGGCCGTCCTCGAGGCCTATCTGGGGGTGGGCGAGCCGCAGCCGCAGGCGAGGCGAGCGGATATGGAAGTGGGGCCGAGCGGAGCGAGGGGCGAGCCGCAGCCGCAGGCGGGGCGAGCGGATGTGGAAGTGAATCCGAGCGGAGCGAGGGGCGAGCCGCAGCCGCAGGCGAGGCGAGCGGATACGGAAGTGTGGCCGAGCGGAGCGAGGGGCGCGTGATGGGCGCACTCGGGGCCGTGCTGGCGCCGTTCGCCGAGATGGCCGCGTCGCCGCTCTTCCTCGCGGAGGTGCTGATCGGGGGCGTCGCCGCCGGGTTGCTCTATGCGCTGGTGGCGCTCGGCTTCGTGCTGATCTTCAAGGCGTCGGGCGTCTTCAACTTCGCCCAGGGCGTCATGGTGCTGTTCGCCGCGCTCACGCTCGTCGGGTTGATGGATCGCGGCGTGCCGGCCCTCCTCGCGCTGGCGCTCACGATCGCCGTGATGATCCTGCTGGCCTTCGCGATCGAGCGCGTCGTGCTGCGTCCGCTCGTGAACCAGGCGCCGATCATCCTGTTCATGGCGACGATCGGGCTCACGTTCTTCCTCGAGGGGTTCGGCGAGATGGTCTGGGGCGCCAACGTGAAGAGGCTCGACGTGGGCATCCCCGACACGTCGTTCAAGGTGGCGGGCCTCCTCGTCAACCGGCTCGAGCTGGCGGCCGCGCTCACGGCGGCCGTGCTCGTCACCGTGCTCGCCATCTTCTTCCAGAAGACGCGCATCGGCCGCGCGCTCCGGGCGGTGGCCGACGACCACGAGGCGGCGTTGTCGATCGGAATCCCGCTCAAGACGATCTGGGTCGTCGTCTGGTCGGTGTCGGGCCTGGTGGCCCTCGCCGCCGGCATCATGTGGGGCGCCAAGAGCGGGGTGCAGTTCAGCCTCTCGCTCATCGCGCTCAAGGCCTTGCCCGTCCTGATCCTCGGCGGCTTCACCTCGGTGCCGGGAGCCATCGTGGGTGGGATCATGATCGGCATCGGCGAGAAGGTGGCCGAGGTGTACTGGGGGCCGCTGGTGGGCGGCGCCATCGAGAACTGGTTCGCCTACGTGATGGCGCTCGGCTTCCTGCTCGTGCGGCCGCAAGGTCTCTTCGGCGAGCGGATCATCGAGCGGGTATGACGGCGTGATCTACCGGGAGGCCGGGCAGTTCAAGAGCACCTACGCGAGCGATCAGGCGATCTTCCCGATTCCGCAGGATCGGGTGTTCGTCCTGCTCGTCGCCGCGGTGGCGCTCCTCGTGCCGGCCGTGGCGAGCGAGTACTGGCTCCAGGCCGTCCTGATTCCGGTCCTGGTCTACGCGATGGCGGCGATCGGCCTGGACCTGCTCACGGGGTATGCCGGCCAGCTGTCGCTCGGAACGGGCGGCTTCATGGCCGTCGGCGCGTACTCCGCGTTCAAGCTCACCACGGCGTTCCCGGACGTCAACATCATCGTCGTGTTCCTCGCGTCCGGGCTCGTGGCGTCGGCGGTCGGGATCGTGTTCGGCATCCCGAGCCTCAGGATCAAGGGGTTCTATCTCGCGGTGGCGACGCTGGCGGCGCAGTTCTTCCTGGTCTGGCTCTTCAACAAGGTCGCCTGGTTCGTCAACTACGCCCCCTCCGGCACGATCACCGCGCCGCCGCGCAGCGTGCTCGGCGTGATGGTGACCGGGCCGGAGGCCACGCCCGGAGCCCGGTATCTCGTCGCCCTGATCCTCGTGGCCGTCTTCGCGCTGGCCGCGAAGAACCTGGTGCGTGGGCGAGTGGGCCGCACGTGGATGGCGATCCGCGATCGCGACATCGCGGCGGAGATCATCGGCGTCCGGCCGCTCTCGGCCAAGCTCTCGGCGTTCGCCGTCAGCTCGTTCTACTGCGGCGTGGCGGGCGCGGAGCTGGTGTTCCTGTACCTCGGCAGCGCGGAGACGCTCGCCTTCGACATCCAGCTGTCGTTCCTGGTCCTGTTCATGGTGATCATCGGGGGACTGGGCAGCATCCTCGGGTCGTTCCTCGGCGCGGCCTTCATCCTGCTGCTGCCGATCTTCCTCACCAACGCGCCCCACGCGGTCGGCCTCAAGCTGCCGGTCGCGCTGGCCAAGCAGCTCGAGCTGATGGCGTTCGGCGCGCTGATCGTCTTCTTTCTCATCGTGGAGCCGCACGGACTCGCGCGGCTCTGGCAAATCTCGAAGGAGAAGCTCAGACTGTGGCCGTTTCCTCACTGAACCCCCACGCCCGCCAATGGAGGAGAGCGATGGATCTCAGACGGTTTGCCATCGGGGTGTTGATCCTGGCGCTGGTATCGGGGCCGCTGGTCACGGCGGCGCTCGGTCAGTCCCGGGCGGCGTTCGTCCCGCTGCTCGTGTACCGCACCGGCCCGTATGCGCCGAGCGGCATTCCCATCGCCAACGGCTTCGTCGACTACTTCACCCTCGTCAACGAGCGCGACGGCGGCGTCAATGGCGTGAAGATCGCGTGGGAGGAGTGCGAGACGCAGTACGACACCAAGCAAGGAGTGGAGTGCTACGAACGCCTCAAGGGTAAGAGCGGCGGCGCGGTCGTGGTGAATCCCTACAGCACCGGCATCACCTACCAGCTGATCCCGAAGGCCGCGGTCGACAACATTCCCGTGTTCTCGATGGGCTACGGGATGACGGCCGCCGCCGATGGGCGATGGTTCCCGTGGGTCTTCAACTTCCCGACGACCTACTGGAGCCAGGCGTCGGCGGTGATCCGCTACATCGGCCAGCAGGAGGGCGGGCTCGAGAAGCTCAAGGGCAAGAAGATCGCCCACATCTTCCACAACAGCCCGTACGGCAAGGAGGCCAATCCGACGCTCGAGGACCTCGCCAGCAAGTACGGCTTCGAGCTCACGCTGCTCGCGGTGGACCATCCGGGCCAGGAGCAGAAATCCACGTGGCTCCAGGTGCGGCGCCTCAGTCCGGACTGGATCTTCATGTCGGGGTGGGGCGTCATGAACCAGGTGGCGATCAAGGAGGCGGCGGCCATCGGCTTCAAGATGGACCGCTTCATCGGCAACTGGTGGTCGGCCAGCGACGCCGATGTGGTGCCGGCCGGCGACGGCGCCAAGGGCTACAAGGGCGCGACGTTCCACGCCCCAGGGACCAACTTCAAGGTCCACCAGGACATCTTCCGCGTGCTCTACGACAAGGGCAAGGGCGCGGGCAAGAAGGAAGCCGTGGGCGAGGTGCTCTACAACCGCGGCATCGTCAACGCGATGTTCACGGTGGAGGCCATTCGCACGGCGATGGCGAAGTTCGGCAACAAGGCCCCGACCGGCGAGCAGCTCCGCTGGGGATTCGAGAACCTCAACCTGACGGACAAGCGCCTCGACGAGCTGGGGATGAAGGGCTTCACCCATCCGGTGAAGGTGACGTGCGAGGATCACGAGGGCAACGGCCCGGTGCTGTTCGAGCAGTGGGACGGCAAGAAGTGGACGATCGTCTCGGACTGGATCGCGCCGATGCGCGACGTCGTGCGCCCCAAGCTCGAGGCGGCGGCGGTGGAAGAAGGCAAGAAGCTCGGGTACACCCAGCGCGACTGCTCGAAGGAGAAGTAGGCGGGAGGGCGCGGCGGCGATCGTGGCGGGCGACATCGTGCTCGCGGTCAACAACATCGAGGTCATCTATGACCACGTGATCCTCGTGTTGAAAGGAGTATCGCTCGAGGTGCCGGCCGGGGGCATCGTCGCCCTGCTCGGCGCCAACGGGGCCGGCAAGAGCACGACGCTCAAGGCCATCTCCGGCTTGCTCGCCACGGAGCGTGGCGACGTGACCAAGGGCACGATCGAGCTCGACGGCGAGCCCATCCACCGGCGCGACCCCGCGGACGTGGTGGCCCGCGGCGTCGTCCAGGTCATGGAGGGGCGGCATGTCTTCGAGCACCTCTCGGTGGAGGAGAATCTCCTCGCCGGCGCGTACACGCGCCGCGACGGCGCGTCCGTCAAGCACGACCTCGATCGCGTCTACGACTACTTCCCGCGCCTTCGCGCCCGGCGGAACGGCCAGGCGGGCTACATCTCGGGCGGCGAGCAGCAGATGCTGGCCATCGGCCGCGCCCTCATGGCGCGCCCTCGGTTGATGTTGCTCGACGAGCCGTCGATGGGGCTGGCGCCGATGCTGGTGGCGGAGATCTTCGACATCGTGAGCCGGCTCAACCGGGAAGAGAAGCTGTCCGTCCTGCTGGCCGAGCAGAACGCGGCGATGGCGCTTCGCGTGGCCCAGCACGCGTACGTGATGGAGAACGGGCGCGTGGTCCTCGACGGCGATCGCGCGACGATCGCCGACAACGAGGACGTGAAGGAGTTCTACCTCGGGTTGTCGGGCGTGGGCCAGCGCAAGAGCTATCGCGACGTGAAGCACTACCGGCGGCGCAAGCGGTGGCTGTCGTGAACGAGCGAGCGCGAATGAGGAGTGAAGGCCGACAGCGTCCGGTGTCGCGCGCATCGAGCGCCGGCTTTGCCGGCGCAACCGAAGGGGGGAGGTTCGGAAGGGGGGCGGAGCCCCCCTCCGAGGGGGAGGTGCGAGCGTCGATATGAGCGGTCAGCTCGAGATCAGCGAGGTGTCGAAGGCCTTCGGCGGCGTCCAGGCGGTGACGCGCGTCAGCATCGACGTGCGACAGGGAGAGATCCTGTCCGTCATCGGCCCCAACGGCGCGGGCAAGACGACGCTCCTCAACATGATCAGTGGCTTCTATCATCCCGACTCGGGACGCATCTCGCTCGAGGGCAAGGACGTGACCCGGCTCAAGCCGAGCCACATCGCCGAGCATGGGGTCGCCCGGACCTTCCAGAACATCGCCCTGTTCCGCGGGATGACCGTCCTCGACAACCTGATGCTCGGGAGGCACGTCCGCATGCGGTCCGGGGTGGTCGCGTCCTTCATATACTGGGGGCTCGCCCAGAAGGAGGAGGTGGCGCATCGCCGCCGCGTCGAGGACATCATCGACTTCCTGAAGATCCAGGACCTCCGGCGGCGACCGACCGGGTCGCTGGCCTACGGGCTCCAGAAGCGCGTCGAGCTGGGCCGCGCGCTGGCGCTCGATCCGAAGGTCCTCCTGCTCGACGAGCCCATGGGCGGCTGCAATCATGAGGAAAAGGAGGACATGGCGCGCTTCGTCCTCGACGTGAACCAGGAGTGGGGCACCACGATTATCCTCATCGAGCACGACATGGGCGTCGTGATGGACATCTCCGACCGGGTCGCCGTGCTCGACATGGGGCAGAAGATCGCCGAGGGCACTCCCGACGAGGTGCGAGCCAACCCGCAAGTGATCAAGGCCTACCTGGGCGAGGCGAAGCCGACTGCAGGGCGAGGCGTAGCCGCAGGCGAGCCGAGCGGACATGGAAGTGGGGCCTCGCGGAGCGAGGGGCGAGGCGCAGGATCCGGACAGCCCCCGCGGAGCGGGGAAGGAGGCCGACGTGGCTGATTCGATGACCCTTCCGCGCCTGCTGGAACGCAATGCCCGGGACCTGGGCCACCTGCCCGCCATCC
>Ga0187894_10007432_pt1 | contig 10341 bp, 8 predicted proteins | sample GBC1701081metaG_FD_136650 | JGI IMG/M metagenome (GOLD analysis project Ga0187894, IMG submission 136650) | White microbial mat communities from a lava cave in the Kipuka Kanohina Cave System on the Island of Hawaii, USA - GBC170108-1 metaG ... | reverse complement strand
GCTGGCGAAGTAGAGATATTTGCCGTCCGCCGACCAGACCGGGCTCCAATCAGTGGCCTTATCATTCGTCACCTCGACTGGCTCGCCGCCGCTCACGGCCACTGTCCACAAGTCACGCTGCGAGCTGCGCAAGCCCCAATACGCGATGCGCGCGCCGCTCGGCGACCAACTCGGCTGGACAGCGTCGCCGGTGGGAATGCGGCGCCTTGCGCCGGTTGCGACATTGATCACCCAGAGCTGGCTTCCGGCGGGGCCGCGAGAATATGGACTTCGGCCCTCTCCCGTCCCATAAACAATTTCCTGACCATCGGGCGCCCACGCAGGATTGAACCCTTCCTGCGACAAGAGCCGCGTATTCGTCCCGTCAGCGTTCATTACGAAGAGGCCGCCGCCGTTTCGCTGCGAGCGGAACGCGATGCGCGCTCCGTCAGGTGAAAAGGCCGCCATCCAGTCGTCCGCCGGTGAATCGGCGGTCAGATTGCGAGCCTGCGCGTCGCCGACACGCTGGATGAAGATGTCACGCTGGTGGTTGATCGTGCGCTCGTAAACGAAGCTCTGACCGTCGGGCGCGAGGGAAGGGGAGAATTCCGCGCCCGGGAACCCGGTGAGCGATACGGGAACCGCCTCCATCCATGGCGATGAGATTTCCTTCGGCTCATCGCTCTTCCGCCACCATGCGCGCCAGGCTCCCGCTAAAACCGCGACGCCGACCAACACCATCGCGGCCATCTTCAGCAGCCGCCGAGGATGACGTGACTGAGCCGTCGCGGCGTCGGCCTCCAGCCGCTGCTCCAGCCGTCGCAGGTCATCGCGCAGATCGTTGGCGTTTTGATAACGCGCTTGACGGTCTTTCTCCAACGCGCGGCTGATTACGCGATTCAACTCGGGGGAGAATTTCCCAATCGCGATTGGCTCGGGTTCCTGATTCAATATCGCGTCGAGCGCTGCGCTTGAGCTTCCGCCCTGGAACGGCCGATTTCCCGCAATCATCTCGTAAAGCGCGACGCCCAGGCTGAAGACGTCCGTTCGGTGATCAACCTTTTCTCCGCGCGCCTGTTCAGGCGAAAGATAAGCGAGAGTGCCCATCAGCATTCTCGGATCGGTCATCTGGGATGGCAGGGAGTGGGGAGTGGGGAGTGGGGAGTGGGAAGACAACAGCGGGCCGGATTTCCTTTTTCCCCACTCCCCACTCCCCACTCCCCACTCCCTGCCATCCCCAACCGGCTTGGCCAATCCGAAATCGAGCAGCTTGACCAACCCATCACTGCGCACCATGACGTTTTCCGGTTTGATGTCGCGATGGACAATACCCGCCGCATGCGCAGCCGCGAGCGCGCCGGCGATCTGAACGGCAAGCGCCAGGCTTTCACGCAAACCCGCCTTTCCATGCGCCCCATGCGTGATGATTTCGCGCAGCGTGCGCCCTTCGATAAATTCGGTGGCGATGAAATGTCTGTCTCCTTCCTCGCCGATGTCGTGAATGGTGATGATGTTTGGATGATTGAGAGCAGACGCCGCGCGGGCTTCGCGCTCGAATCGTTCCACCTGCGCCGGGTCCTGCGTGAACTGGGCCGGGAGAATTTTGAGCGCGATCTGACGCCCCAGTCTCACATCCCGCGCCAGGTAAACTTCGCCCATCCCTCCCGCGCCGAGCAGGGACAGAATTTCGTAATTGCCGATCTTACGGCCGATGATTGATTCAGGGGGCGTGAACCCTTTCACCCGTGACGGGAGCGAATCCTCCACAAGCGGTTTTTCAATAAAATCGCCCGCTTCGCCGAATGACTCAAGCAGATCTTCAACCTGCCGACGCAACGCTCGATCGTCAGCGCAGACTCCGTCGAGAAAAGCCGCGCGATCATCGGGCGCGCGGTCGAGCGCCGAATGAAACAGGTCTTCGACTTGTCGCCATCGCTCAGACGTCATCGCGTGTCTCTCGCTTGATCTGTTGATAAAGCCATGCCTTCGCCAGTTTCCAATCGCGCATCACTGTGTCCGGCGAGACTTCCAGGATTTGGGCGGTCTCTTCGACGCTGAATCCGCCGAAATAGCGCAGTTCGACCACGCGGCTCTTTCGCTCGTCCATCGCGCCGAGCGCGTCGAGCGCGTCATCGAGCGCGAGCAGGTCGGCGGCGCGTTCCTGCGATAAGTTGATCACGTCGTCAAGCGACAATTTGACCGCGTCGCCGCCGCGCTTTTCACGATGCTTCGTTTTGGCGTGATCAACCAGAATTCGCCGCATCATCTGCGCGGCCACGCCGAAAAATTGCGCGCGGTTTTGCCAATTGACCCTCGTCTGATCAATCAGCCGCAGCCACGCCTCGTGAACCAGAGCCGTGGGTTGCAATGTGTGACCCGGATTTTCCAGGCGCAGATAATGATCGGCCATTCGCCGTAATTCCCGGTAAACCACGGGAACCAGTTGATCGAGCGCCGTCCTGTCGCCTGCGCCCCAGGCGATCAGCCGCTCGGTTATCTCATTTGGCGAAGGCGTGTCCATAAACGAACTGGCTTGAACTGTCGGGAAATGGGGGACCGCAAAAATTCTTTTTCTAACCTGCCAGTTTTTACTCCCAACTGTCGCGTTAATCAACAGCGGGAAACAGCGTAAAGCCCCTGCTCCAATGCCCGCCTCGGCGGTCGAACGAGAGTGAGAACATAATGAAAGTCCTCAAGATGAATCTGCCGTCGGAATTTGATCTAAGCGATCTCAGCCGGATCGATCTGTTTTGCAATTTGCCCCACACCGACCTGCGCCAATTGAGTGAACTGTTGCACAGGAAAACTTTCTCTACCGGAAAAGTGTTGATGACGGCCGAGCAGACGGGCGAAGTTGTCTACTTCATACTCAGTGGCACGGTCAAAATTCACGTCGAACAGGAAGATGGCGCGGATGTGAGCATCTCGATCCTCGGCCCGGGCGAGATCATTGGCGAGATGAGCGCGCTCGATCAAACGAACCGCTCGGCCAGTGTCGTGACGCTCGAAGAGACGACCCTGCTCTGGATGGATCGCGACGCTTTTCGCCACTGCCTGACGGCGATTCCGACGCTCGCGTGCAACCTGGCCTGCACGCTTTCGTCGCGCCTGCGTTCGGCCAATGAGCAGATTCAATCGCTGGCCGCGGTCGAAGTCGAAACCCGCGTCGCGCGCCGAATTCTCGCCTTCGCCGAAAAGTACGGACAGCCGCTCCCCAACGGAGACCAACACATTCCCATCCGCCTGACGCAAACCGACATCGCAAACCTGGTCGGCGCGTCGCGCGAGCACACCAACAAGATTCTGGTCTCGTACAAAGAGCGCGGCTATCTGTCAGTGGATCAAAACTACCATATCACCATTCACAACCTGAGCGCGCTCACCAGCCGAGGCAAATGAATTGCCAGGCGCGGCTCTTTGACCATCCTCGAGAATCACCGTGCGCTGTAATCCATCTCACACCGCCGCTGTGAACTATCTCGCAGCGCGCCGCCGGCGCTTGAATTAAGTTGGCGCCGAAGAAAGGAGTTCATAATGCGAAATAACTTTATTCGCCGCGTTTCAATCATTCGGCTTGCGGCGTTGACGCTGCTAGCCCTGTGTTTTGTTCAACCGCATATCCGCGCTCAGGAGACCGAGCGCGTAACATCGGCTACGGCCCGGCCCGACGACGGGGTCGTCATCCTGACAAGCTCGATTCCTTCCTGGGGAATGGGTCGCGGCGAGAAGTCGCGCCTCACCGTGTTCAATCCGAATGAGTCGAAAAAGACTGAGATGACGCGGCAGGTTGCCTTCGTTCAGACGATGCTGCTTGACGAGCGAGGCGCTGTGATCGCGCAAAGCGGTGAGATCGCTATCCTGCCCGGCCAATTACGCTCGTTCGATTTCTACCGCGACTCTATTCCGCTGGCTGGCGAGCCTGGCTCCGGGCGCCTGCAAGTTAGTGGGCAGATTCGCCACAGGTTCTTATCAATTGTCGATCGCACAAAATTGACGGTCTTTCCCGCTTCGGTCGAGTTGATAAACGAAACAGGCCAGACCACGGCGCATTTTGAACCCACGTTTTTGGGAGGGGTCACGGTAGCGTCCGGCGACATCAACGGTTCACTCAGGACCGACTTCCTGGTCGGAATCCTCCCAGGTCAGACACTGCTCCTCACCGGACTCAACATGATTGATCCGGAATCGAGAGGGCGGGAGGAACCGGTCAAGTTGCAGGCGCAAGTCTTCGACAAGGACGGAAATGTGATTGGCCAGAGCGGCGTGGTAGAGGTTCCGCCGGGTCAATTTCGCACGCATCGCTTCAACTACGACGACCTGCCGGCTCCGGCAGAACCCGGCACAGGTCGCAATCAGATACGCACAATAGCGCTGTGGGGCGTCCGGCATAGTTTCTTCGGCGTCGCATCGCTTGAGATCGTAGACCGCGGCACGGGCCGCTCCGCACTGCTGATTTCGTCAAAACCGAAGGAGATTGTCGTCGTTGGGTCGAAATAGTGATACCAACGATCGGAGGCAGGACAAAGGAGAGCTTATGAAACGCTGCGTCGTCCGAAACGTTTTTATCGCCGAGCTGGCCGCGTTGGCGCTGATCGCCCTTTTCTTTCCGCAAGCGCAAGTCCGCGCCCAGGGAATGACCGAACAGATTTCAGTATTGCCGCCAGTTGGGCTGGCGGCTGGCCAAAGCTTGCGTTTTACTCTGTTCCTGCCGAATGGCGCGCCCGTGCGCGCCCGTGTGAAGCTCCACGATGAGCGTGGCGCCGTCATCGCCCAAAGCAACGAGGCCACAATACTGGCGGGTCAATTTCGCTATTTCAATATCAGCCGTAACGACATTCCTCTTGCGGGCGAAGCGGGCATAGGCCGTGTTCAAGTTCGCACATCAGTAGCCTCCGTCAGACTGACCTTTTCCGAGGCGATTGATCCGGTTGTCGTCTCAATCGAGACCATTTCAATTTCAGACGGAACAAGCAACACCATCCTTGTCGGGGAAATCATCCCTGGTAGTGGCGGCAATGGAAATGACTTTCTCAACTCGGGCTTTGGGAACGACCTTATGATAGGACTTGTCCCCGGTCAGACGCTGGTCGTTACTGCATTCAACCCGCGATCGCCAGGATCGGAGGCGCAAGGCGAACCCGTCAACGGGCACGTGAAGGTCTTTGACGGAAGCAGCAATCTGATCGCGCAAAGCCCCGAACAGGTCATCCCGCGGGGCGAATTTCGCTCGTTCAAAATCAACCGCAATGAGATCCGCCTACCGGGCGAGCCAGGCACGAATCGGGCGCAAGTGCGCATAAAACCATTTTTCACTTTTACCTCAAGGCGGCTCTCTGCGCTGCAAGGTAACGATCTATTATTGAACAATGTGATCTCGTTTGAGGTCGTTGATACCAGCGCGGGCAAGACCTTCCTGATCTTTGTTACAGGCCCTGGGCCGAGAAGGACAGATGATGGTCAATAATCCAAAACGCATCGTCACGCCATTGGGAAAAGGCCGGAGCAATCCGGCCTTTCGTTTTTCGCGGCGCCTTCCGTTGTGAACCATCTCACGCCCACGCAGTGAACAGCCTCGCAGCCAGCCGCTCCGGCATTGGGCTATCTTGCCATCGTCAACAGGGAAGAGCGCCAGCGCGGCGTTCTATAAATTTCAGGAAAAGGAATTTCAGCCACGAATGAACACGAATGAACACGAATGGCGACAGGTAGAGAAAGAGATCGGCCATCAAGATCAAATAAAGATATTCGTGTCCATTCGTGGCTGAAACAACGAAACACAAGAGGAGCCTGGTTATGAAAAACTCGATAACGAAATTGACGATGTTCGTGAAAAGCCTGTGTGGCCTGGCGATGCTGCTGGTGGCCTTGGCCGCGACTTCGCAAGCGCAAGTAGTGCTCGGCCAACCGTGGACGAGCATCGGCGCCGTCGGTATGGTGGATGACGGCGAGGTCACATTCACCGGCCCGCTTGCTTATCTGGAGAGCGACAGCGCCGTGCTGCGCTACAACGTCGTCTCGGTGGAAGGGCTGTTCGAAAACGCGGGAGCCCTGCCTACGCGCACGTTTCTGAGGGCGCGTTTCCGCGACAATGGCGATAACAACCGCGTCGTAGTGCGGTTGAGGTCGCAGCGACTGACCGGCGCCAACGCCGGCGACATCGCGACGCTGATGACGATTGACAGCAACGACTATCCCGGCTCGTCATCGTTCCAAACTCGTTCGATCTGGTGCGACGGCGGCGCATTCGAATTCGACTTTGCCAACCACGCCTACTTTGTCGAAGTGACAATGACACGCACCGGTTTGCCAGTCACGGCAGGTTTGGCGGCGATCCAGATCGGGCGCACGAGCAGTGGTTGTCTTGTGGCGCCGTAAATCAGAACAAAGAACATTTGCACAGGTTCAACCACGGGGAGCGCGGAGAGCGCGAGGATGGCTATGGTTATTGTTTTTCCCGTTGCGCTCCGTGATCCCCGTGGTTGATTCAGACTGACTTTCCAAATCGTGAACACATCTGAAAAGGAGTAAGGAAGATGAACCGGTTAATGCTTACCGCCCTGGCCTGCTGTCTATGCGCGCTCACAACGCTGGCGCAGGAGCAGGCCGCGCCAGATCTCAGGCAATTAACAGCCGAGGTGCAAAAGCTCCGCGCGGAGTTGTTGCGACATCAACTTGAATTCCAGGAATGGAAGCTCAGCCAGCTTGCGCGCGAACAGCAACAACTGCGCGCCGATCAGCAACGACTGGCGGACGAAGAGCGTTCGCTAGAACAGGAACTCGCCGCGCTTGAGCCTCAGACCGCCGCCGCCTCGGGCGCCGCGCAAGAAGCCGTCAGCGAAGCGCAAGCCCTGCGGGCGTCAAGCGGCGCACGCGCGCAACGGCTGCGCGCGCTCCAGGAGCCGCTCCACCAGCGGCTGGCCGAGTTGACCGAGCAATGGCGGCAGGAAGAAACGCGCCGCCAACAGCTCGCGCAACAAGCCCAGCGGCTCAAGAGCGCCGCCTCAACCCAATGACCAGGTTAAGTTGATCAATAGCGACGTCATTCGGGAGCCAGCCGCGACGCCTCAGCCTTGATCGCGGCGAGTTGAACTTTCAGAACTTCAAAGTATTCCAGCGCGCTGCGCCCGACGCGGCGGTCAGCGGCGCCCGCCATCTGCGACAGGCTGTTGAGTTGATCAATCAGCATCGGCTGCGGGTACGGGCCGGGCGCGGTGACAAGCCGGGCGCGGATGGCTTGCAGTTTCGTTATCCTGTCCGCCGCGTCGGTTTGGGACCCCAGCCGTTTGATAGCTTCGTCAAGTTGCTGCGCGGCGCGGCGCGCCTCGGCCGCCGTTTCACGAATTTTGAGCAGCAGTTGCAACTGCTCATGCAAATCGGCGACGGTCACGCCGTCTTTCTCCAATCGTGGATCGAGCCGGACTTCAAGCGTCTGAGTCCGGCTCCAGCCGTCGCCGGAAAGTTTGAGCTGATACTTGCCCGGCGCGACCAGCGGCCCTCCGCCGTCGTATCGTAAATCCCAGATGAAACGATTCGAGCCCGCCCGCTTAGGAAGGATGCGAGGGAGTGTCGGCCCGGAGCGCGCCCCGCGCATCTCTTCGTCTCCGCCCAACGTTGCGCCTCGGCCACTCTGACCAGCGACCTGATTGGCCGCCTGGCTGGAGACAGTGCGAACCACCTTGCCGCTTTCATCCAACACATCAAGCTTCAATTCGCCCGCCGGTTCCGCAGCCAGGTAGTAATCCACGTGCGCGCCCGCCGGCGGATGCTCAGGCGAACCCGGACCGCTCATCGCGGCATAGCGCATCCGATACGCCGCGCGCGGCTGGAAGAGATGCGCCGCCGAAGCTTGCGCGTCGGCGATCTGATGCAGCGGCGTGACGTTGTCCATAATCCAGAAAGACCGCCCCATCGTCGAGATCGCCAGATCCTGGCGGTGAACGCGGATGTCGGTCACCGGCGTGATCGGCAGGTTGATCTGGAACGATTGCCACTGCCTGCCGTTGTCGAACGAGATGAACATTCCGAAATCGGTCCCGGCGTAAAGCAGCCCTTCGCGGTCGGGGTCTTCGCGCACGACGCGCGTGGTGTAGTTGGCCGGGATGCCGTTTCGCCCGTCGGTCAGCCGCGTCCACGTCGCGCCGTAATCGTTGGTCAAGTAGATGTAAGGCTGCCAGTCGTCGAGCAGGTAGCGATAGACCGCCACATAGGCCGAGCCTTTGCGATGCGGCGACGGTTCGATGTTTTGCACGCGCCCGCCGGACGGCAAACCCTGTGGAGTGACCTTCCGCCAGGTTTTGCCGTTGTCGCGCGACACGTGGACGGGCCCGTCGTTCGCGCCCGTCCACAGCACGCCCGGTTCGAGAGTGGATTCGCGGAAGGCGTAGATCGTGCTGTAGACCTCTTCGCCAGTGATGTCGCGCGTGATCGGCCCGCCGGAGATCACCTGCTTGTCGGGTTCGTTGGCGGTCAGATCGGGGCTGATGACCTCCCACGTCACGCCTTCGTCCACGGAACGATGCACGACGTGTGAGCAGTGGTAGATCACTCGCGGGTCGTGCGGCGAAATTTCCATCGGGGAGACGCGCTGAAAGCGATAGCGAATGTCCTTTGGGTTATGGCCGTAGCGGTTCTGCGGATAGACCCAGTAGCTCGCCGTTTGCCCGGTCTCTAAATTCGCCCGGTAAAACTCGCCCTTGCACGCGCCGTAAACGATGTTGGGGTTCTGCGGATGCGGGATGATCGGCCCCGTCTCGCAACCCGGCCCTTGCCGCCACAATTGGATCGGGTCGTCCACGCGCTCCGCTGACGGTGGCAGGCTCGGAACGATCAGCGTCGAATTGTCCTGCTGCGCGCCGTAGACGCGGTAAGGGAACTGGTTGTCAACGGCGATCTGATAGAGCTCCGCCGTCGGCTGATTGTAGATGGTTGACCACGTCCGCCCTCCGTTCAACGTGACGTTTGCGCCGCCGTCGTTCGCCTGAATGAAGATCTCCGGGTTGTCGGGGTTGATCCACATCCCATGATTGTCGCCGTGCGGCGTCGGCAGCGCGCTAAAGGTCTTGCCGCCGTCGGTGGATTTGTGGAAGCGCAGGTTGTTGACGTAAACCGTGTCGGGATTCTTCGGATCGGCGTCAATGTAGGTGTAATAGAAAGGCCGCGCGATCAGGCCCGCTGTCTTGTTGACGAGCGCCCAGCTTGCGCCCGCATCGTCCGAGCGGTAGACGCCGCCCGTGTTATTGGACGCTTCCAGAATCGCGTAGACCCGCTTCGGATCGGCGGCGCTGAGGTCAACGTCAATTTTACCGATCAACCCCTGCGGCAATCCGTTGTCCGGATGCTTCCACGTCTCGCCTCCGTCCGTGGTTTTGTAGACGCCGCACTCCGCGGCCGGGCCGCCGCTGATGATCGTCCACGGCTTGCGTTCGGCGCGCCACGCTCCGGCGTAAATCACATTCGGATCGGAAGGGTTCATGGCCAACGACACCGCGCCCGTGCGGTCGTTGATGAAGAGAACTTTCCGCCATGTCTTGCCTCCGTCTTTGGTGCGGAAGACGCCGCGTTCGGCGTTCGGGCCGAACGGCTGCCCCAGCGCCGCGACGAAGACCACGTTGGCGTCGCGCGGATCCACGCGCAGCGAACCGATCTGCCCGGCGTCGCGCAGCCCCGTGTGTGTCCACGTCTTGCCCGCGTCGGTTGATTTGTAGACGCCGCGGCCCAGGATCACATTGCTGCGGATGGCCGCGCTGCCAGTGCCGGCATAGATCACGTTCGGATCGGATTCCGCCACGGCGATCGCGCCGATCGAAGCCGTCTCGAAGAAGCCGTCCGAGATGTTCTCCCAGTTCTGCCCGGCGTCGGTCGTCTTCCAGATGCCGCCGCCGGTCGCGCCCATATAAAAGGTGTGCGGCTGTCTGCGATGCCCGGCGACCGCCGTCACACGACCGCCGCGATGCGGACCGATGTTGCGATAGCGCAACCCCTGAAAAAACTTCGGGTCGATTTTTGCGGATGTATTTTGCGGCGCGGAGAGAATCAGATCGCCGGGAGTGAAACAGAGCAGCCCAAGAAATAAGGCCAGCGCGATGCCAGGCCTCGGCCACATACGAAGCAACGTCGCCATCATTTGAAGCCTCCTGATTGAAGATCCTGATTGAAGATATTGATACTGCGCACGGCCACAATATGAGCTTTTTCCTGAGCTGAGAAGAGAGAATACGGAAAAAACGGAACAAGCGGAAACAACATGAGGCTCCGTTGCGGAAAGTCTGAACTTACGGCAATGGGGAGGGTTAAGCGATTGACAGCGAGCGAGAAATGCTATCCTGACTGACGAGGAGGTCAGTGATGGAAAGCATTAGACTC
>Ga0187894_10007431_pt1 | contig 10342 bp, 8 predicted proteins | sample GBC1701081metaG_FD_136650 | JGI IMG/M metagenome (GOLD analysis project Ga0187894, IMG submission 136650) | White microbial mat communities from a lava cave in the Kipuka Kanohina Cave System on the Island of Hawaii, USA - GBC170108-1 metaG ... | reverse complement strand
CGGCCTCGTTCTCGCGCACGAACGCGAGGATGCGCGGGTTCGCGACGGGGAGGATCCGCATGCCCGGTCCGCGGAACGCGGGGTCCGCGCGGTGCACCTTGATCATCCGCCGCAGCCAGTTGAGGAACGAGGTCGGCTTCCGCTCCCGGGACTGCACGTTGTGGCCGGCGAAGTGGTACTCGGGCTCCGTGATCACCGGCGCGTAGAGCCTCGACGCGTCCGCGGAGGAGAATCCCGCGTTCTTCCCCGTGGTCCACTGCATCGGCGTGCGGACGCCCATCCGGTCGCCGAGCGCGACGTCGTCCCCCATCTCGATCTCGTCCCCGTAGTAGATGACCGCGCCTCCGGGCAGGCTCAGGATGAGGCCGTGCAGCAGCTCCACCTGCCGGCGCCCGCCGAGGAGGAGGGGCCAGAGGCGCCTCCGGATCCCCGAGTGCACCCGCAGGTGGGGTTCGGCGGCGTAGTGCTCCCACATGAACGTGCGGTCGTCGTCCGGCATCATCTCGAGCGTGAGCTCGTCGTGGTTCCTGAGGAACATGACCCACTGGCAGCCTTCCGGGATCCTCGACGTGCGCTCGAGGACGCCGATGAGCGGGGCGGCGAGCTCCTTTCGGATCGCGAGGAAGAGCCGTGGCATCAGCGGGAAGTGGAACGCCATGTGGAACTCGTCGCCGTCGCCGAAGTACCGGATCAGCTCGTCCGCCGGCTGGTTCGCCTCGGCGAGGAGGACGCGGGGCGGGTCATAGCTGTCGGTGAGCCTCCGCAGCCGCTTCAGGAACGCGTGGGTCTCGGGCAGGTTCTCGCACGCGGTGCCGTCCCGCTCGTAGAGGTAGGGCACGGCGTCCACCCGGAACCCGTCCACCCCGAGGTCGAGCCAGAAGCGCGCGACGTCGAGCATCTCCTCGTGCACGCGCGGGTTCTCGTAGTTCAGGTCCGGCTGGTGGGAGTAGAAGCGGTGCCAGTAGTAGAGGCCGGTCGCGTCGTCGAGCGTCCAGTTCGAGGGCTCGTTCTCGAAGATCCCGCGCACCCCCGCGTAGCGCGCGGGCGTCCGGCTCCAGACGTAGTAGTCGTGGAAGGGGTTCCCGGGCCCCTCCCGGGCGCTGCGGAACCAGGGGTGCTGGTCGCTCGTGTGGTTGAGGACGAGATCGATCAGCACGCGGAGGCCGCAGTCGTGCGCGGCGTCGAGGAGCCGCCGGAAGTCGTCCAGCGTCCCGAGATCCGCATGGATCCCCCGGTAGTCAGAGACGTCGTAGCCGTCGTCCCGCAGCGGGCTCGGGTAGATCGGCAGCAGCCAGAGGGCGGAGACGCCGAGGTCCCGGACGTAGGGCAGTTTCTGGATGAGACCGGGAAGGTCCCCGACACCGTCCCCGTTCGAGTCGAAAAACCCGCGGACGTAGACCTCGTAGAGGACGAGATCGCGGTACCAAGGGGCCGCCATGGCCCCATTAGAACCGGCTTCGGCGTGCCGGTCGTCAGGCGGTTTCCCGTGGTCCCCGAGACCCCTTCACCCTAACTTCCGGACCCCCCGAATGCCGAAACGGGGTGCATGAGACGGCAGGCCCTCGACAACCTCCGTGCTGCCATCGAGGCGAACACCGAGCGGCGCACCTTGGACCAGCTCAAGGCCCAGGGGAAGCGCAGCGTGCGCGTGGTCTCGGGCGAGAAGGTGATGCAGATCATCACCGCGATCGTGAACGACGTGGTGGACCGCGAGGTCGGCGACGCGACGGAACGCGACCGCGACCGGATCGTGCACGAGACGAAGCAGCAGTTCGACCGCGTGCTCAAGATCCAGGCGGACCAGGAGGCGCTCCTGCAGGAGCAGAAGGACGTCGCGCGCCAGTACCGCGACAAACTCGAGCTCGCCCAGGCCGAGCTCGAGCGCGCGCACAAGCAGCTCGACGAGGCGCGCGCGGGCGAGGGGCAGCGCGAGGCGCACCTGATCGCGGAGCACCAGGAGCGGCTGCGCGAGCTGAACGAGCGCTACGCGGCGACCGCCGAGACGGCGCGGCGCCTGGAGCAGGAGAAGACGCGGCTCACGGGGATGCTCGAGGAGGAGAAGCGCCGGGTCGCGGAGCGCGAGCAGCGCCTGGCCGCCGAGCATGAGGGCCGCGTCGAGACGCTCCGGAAGGAGCAGCAGGGCCTCGTCCAGCGCCTCCAGGAGGAGAAGGGCGCGGTTGCGGGGCGTCAGGAGCAGGCGCTCGCGAAGGCGAGCGCGAAGGTCCAGGAGGTCGAGGAGCGCGCCACGGCCGAGCGCGAGGCGCGCGCCAAGGCGGAGCAGCGGGCGGAGGGTGCGCAGCGCGACGCGAAGCAGGCCGCGGCCGCGGCGCAGGAGGCGGAGGCCCGGCGCGCGGAGGCCGACCGGGTCGGCCGCGACCTCGCGGCGAAGCTCGAGGCGCAGCGCGTGGCGCTCGAGGCGCGGGAGCGCGAGGTCGCGCGCCTCACGGAGGACCTCGCCGCCGCGCGGGCCGCGGCCGGCAAGGCCGACGACGTGAAGCGGCTCGAGGACCAGCTCGGCCAGATGCAGCAGTTCCTGCGTGCGCTCGACGAGAAGAGCTCCGGCGCCAACGAGGCGACGGTGGCGGCGCTGGTCGAGCAGCTCTCCACGAAGCAGGCCGTGGACACGCAGGCGCTCGAGGCGAAGTTCAACCAGACCCTCGACGCCTCCCTCGAGAAGTTCTCGAAGACGGTCGAGCTGGCCACGGCGAAGCCCATCGACATCGTGGTCGAGGCGACGGACGTGCTCGTCGACAAGATCTTCGACACGCCTGCGGATCAGATGTCCACCAACCTCGATGACCTCGAGGTGGACCAGAAGAGGAGCAAGCGGGGCATCGGAGGCAGCCTTGCCGCCCTTCGCGCGATGCGCAAGGGGAAGGCGAAGGAGCCCGCGGAGGGGGCGGGGAAGGGCGAGGAGCCCTCTCCCGGTGTGAAGAACGCCATGGAACGTCTCAAGGCGGTCCGAGGCGAACAGAAATAGGGCAAGTGGCCCCCCTGGGGGGCCGATAGGAACCAGACGGGTCGCCCGCCGAGGGCCCCGGGGAGGCGTGAACAGCGATGTCCGGCGAAACCAGCAGCATCCGCTTCAAGGAGCCCCGCGTGGGCCAGACGCAGCAGGCAGCCGCGCCCGTGAAGGTGCACGCGAAGGACGAGAACGTCGCGCTCGGACGCGGCCTCGACGTCGGTACCGCGAACCTGCTGAGCGCGATCCAGGACGAGTCGGGCGAGATCGTCGTCAAGCGCGAGCGCAACGCGTTCCTCGAGATCCCGGCGGAGTTCGCGAGCAACAAGGACATGCTCACGCGTCTCAACGTGCCGTACGTGACGTTCCAGAACCGCATGTACGTGCTCGGCGACGCTTCCTTCAACCTCGCCAACATGTTCGGCAAGGAGGTCCGCCGCCCGATGCAGGACGGCTTCCTCGCGGCGAACGAGCAGGATGCGATCCCGATGATGCGCTTCATCGTCGAGCGGCTCCTCGGGCAGCCCAGCCAGCCCGGCGAGCCCTGCTACTTCTGCATCCCGGCGCCGTCGATCGACAAGGACAACGACACGGTCTACCACGAGGGCATCGTGAGCGGGGTCGTGAAGAAGCTCGGGTACACGCCGCGCGCCATGAACGAGGCGCACGCGATTGTCTACAGCGAGCTCGCCGACAAGGACTTCACGGGCATCGCGGTCTCCTGCGGCGGCGGCATGTTCAACGTCTGCGTCGCCTACAAGACGATCCCGGCCGTGAAGTTCTCGGTCGCGCGCGGCGGCGACTGGATCGACAGCCACGTCTCGAAGGTCATGGGCATCGCGCGCACCCGCGCGACCGCGATCAAGGAGGGGGACGTCAACCTCACCGCACCCCGCACGCGCGAGGAGGAGGCGGTCGTCCTCTACTACCGGAACCTGATCGCGTACGTCCTCCAGAACCTGAAGCAGCGCTTCCAGTTGGCGCGCGACGTCCCGCAGTTCGAGGACCCGGTTGACGTCGTCGTCGCCGGCGGCACGAGCCTCGTCGGCGGCTTCGTCGAGGTCTTCGCGGAGGAGCTCGCGAAGGTCGATTTCCCGCTCAAGGTCCAGGGCGTGCGGCGCGCCGAGGACGCGATGACCTCGGTCGTCCGCGGCTGCTTGATCGCCGCCGCGCTCGCGGACAACTAGCGAACCACCCGCGCGGGCGTTCCCCGCGCGATCCGCAATCTCCTTGGGGGGAGGCCTCGGGCCTCCCCCGTTTCGTTTCCGTGCCCTGCGACGCATGGCGCGAGGGATGCGCGGTGTACCCTAGCGCCGCATGTTCCTCGAGGATCCGGAGGGTCGCCGCGTCGCGCTCTGCTACTCGATGAACGTCCACCCCGGCGAGGGGCTGACGGACGTCCTCGCGGCGCTCGAAGGGACCGTCGCGCCGCTCAAGAGCCGGCTCGGCGTCGAGGGGCCCTTCGCCGTCGGTCTCCGCCTCGCGGCCCAGGCGGCGAAGGAGGTGGAGGGGCGCGGGGAGGAGGTGAAGGCCGTCCTCGACCGGCGCGGCCTCGTCCCCGTGACGGTCAACGCGTTCCCGTACGGCGACTTCCACGGCGACCGGGTGAAAGAGCAGGTCTACCGGCCCGACTGGACGGACGCGCGCCGCGCCGTCTACACGCTGCGCGCGGCGGTCGTGCTCGCCGCGTTCGCGCCGCGCGGGTTCGAGGGCTCGGTCTCGACCGTTCCCCTCTCCTACAAGGCGTGGCGGCCGGCGCTCAACGCGGTCACGGGTCGCGTGCTCGAGATGATCTCCGCCCTCCAAGGCGTCGAGCGGAAGTCGGGCGTGCGCGTGAGGCTCGCGCTCGAGCCCGAGCCCCTCTGCCTCCTCGAGACGGCCAGGGAGACGGTCGCCTACTGGCGGGACCACCTGATGCCCGCGTGCCGCGCGAAGTTCGGCCGCGGCGCCGAGGACCTCGCGCGGGCCTACCTGGGCGTCTGCCTCGACACCTGCCACCACGCCGTCCGCTGGGAGTCGAGCGCGGAGGCGATCGACCTCTATCGCGACGCGGGGATCCCGATCGGCAAGATCCAGCTGTCGAGCGCGCTCGAGGCGCCGTCCGCCCGCGAGCTGCAAGCCTTCGCGGAGCCTCGCTACCTGCACCAGGTCGTGTCGAAGTCCGGCGAGACGCGACCCGACCTCGGCGGCGACGGCCCCCCCGGCCCCCTCCGATGCCACTTCCATGTGCCCGTCCACAAGGAGGAGGTCGCCGGCGTCCGCACGACCCGCGCGGACATGGCCGCGGCGCTTCGCCACGCGCTCGCGACGGGCGCGACGGGCTGCCTTGAGATCGAGACGTACACGTGGGACGTGCTGCCGCTGCGCGAGGGCGCGTTGCTGGACTCGCTCGAGGCCGAGTACCGCTACGTGCTCGGCGAAGCGAAGGCGGCCGGGTTCGTGCCGTCAGACGGAGGGCCACGCCGTGTGTAGCGCGTCGTAAAGGCGTTGCGGCTTCAGCTTCTTCGCGCCGCTTGAGCCGAGGGATCGCGCGTACGCGACGGCCTCGCGGATCTCCTCGAGCGTCGGCTTCAGGGGCGCGAGGCCGCGGGCCACCGCAGGCTCCACGACGCGCCGAAGGTGGCTGCGGACGCGCGTGACCATGAAGTAGAAGCAGGCGAAGAGGCCTGCGACCATGAGGAGCGCCAGGACCCGCCTCACCCACTCGGGCACCCGGTCGATCGACAGCGCGAAGAGCAGGGTGACCCCGGCCGTGGCCCAGCCCACGACGCGTGCGGTGGGCGCGTAGCGCCGCTCGAGGATCAGGCGGTCCATCTGGCCCGCACCGTGGGCCACCGCCTCGCGGACCAGCGCCATCCGCTCCTCCGGCGCGAGCTGCTGCTCCTTCACGCGCTCCTCGCGCGCGAGGAGCGCCTGGACCCGCGCGTCGGCGGCGGGCAGCGTGCGGCGGATGAGCTCGTCGGGCTCCAGGGGCCCGTCGCTGATGCTCGTGTAGCGCGAGCCGTTCGTCTCGTGGAGGGTTCGGCAGTCGCTGCACTCGATCTCGTTGCCGAGGAAGCCGCCGCTGGTGAGCGAGATGTACCAGAGGTGGCCCGCCTCGCCGATGCGTTGCAGCCGGAAGGCCTTGAGGCCGCGGCACAGGGGGCAGAAGTCGGCGACCCAACCCACCACCTTCCGCTTGATCTTCGTGCCCCAGACGATCATCGCTTGACAGCGTAGCGAAGCCCTTCGTGCCGCGGAAGCCTCGCAGCCGGTTCCGTGCTGTCGCAGGCGTGGCGTCGGCGTGGCGTCCGGGGCGACAGGGCGCCGCCCGGGACGGGCTTCGGCGGCGGCCCGCGCCGTGGCACGGGTCTTGCCTCCCGGCACGGTGCACGCGTTCTCCGCTCCTTTCATCACCACGCCAGCGCCGGCGCCCACGCGTGCGGACCTCCGATGCGGCGGCCGGCGCTGGCTCTACCGCACGCGGCGCTTCTGGAACGCCAGGCGGAGCAGGACGATGAGGACCACCGCGCCGATCGTGGACTGGACGAGCAGGCCGACGAGTCCGTGGGCCCTTAGCCCCACGAGGGGCAGGAGGAAGCCGCCCACCAGCGCGCCGAGGATCCCGACGATCAGGTTCCCGAGCAGCCCGAAGCCCTTGCCCTTCGTCATCTGGCCGCCGAGCCAGCCCGCGGCGACGCCGATCAGGAGGACGTAGAGGATGTCCATGCGGCGGCCATGGTATCCCGGTCGCCTCAGCCGGTGAACGGGTCGTGTGCGCGCTCCCCGGCGAAGACCGACGTGCGGATCGTGCGTTCGGTGACCTCCTCGAGTTCCATCCGAAGTCGCGCGGAGAGGCCGCGAAACTCGCGCCACAGCTGGTCCATCCGGCCCGCGGGCGCGCGCACCCGGATCGTGTGCGCGTGCTGCCGGGGATAGTGCAGCGCGTCGAGCCCCTCGCGTTCGAGGAGCGCGAAGAAGAGCCTCCGCGTCCACGGGTCGCGGATCGAGAAGCGGTGGAGGATCGCCCGCTCCTCGCGCGGGGCCTCCCGGCGCCCCGCGAACCCGGCACCCGCCATCGCGCGCAGCCGCGCGACGATCCTCTCCTCCGCCTCCTCGGCCGCGCGCTGCTCGCCCGGCGTCCCGGCGCGTGCGCGCAGGGCCCGCACCTTCTCAAGCGTGCGGAGGAGCTGTTCGACGCTCTGCATGGCGACGCGTCTTCGTAGCACGCGAGGGAGACGCGCGAGCGCGAATCCGCGCGCAGAGTTGTGTCGGGGCTGGTGTCACGGGTGACACCGGCTCCGACACGACGCTAGTCGAGAGAGAGGATCCAAATGCCGCCGAAGACAAGGACCGCGAGGACGAGGAGGGTGAACGTGATCGCGAATACCGTGAGCGCTCTCCTCGCTCTCAGGTTCGTGACGGCAGTCTTGCAGAGCGGGCAGTAGAGGCTGACCGTGTCGTGCACGTACCGGACCGGGAGGATGTCCGCCATGCACGTCGGGCAACGGACAAGCGCCGCCCTCCCGAGGAGCTGGTAGCCGCAGTGCGGGCAGAGCACCGCCGAGTCGGAGACTTCGTTCTTGCACTCAGGGCACGGCTTAAGCAAGTAGGTAATGTACTCGCCCGAACCGGACCGTATTCGTCGTCGGCCTCACAACTGCGCGACGTCCCGCACCGACTCCTCGCGGCTCGCGAGGTCCTTCACCTTCACCTTGCCCTCGCGCCACTCGTCGGGGCCGACGAGGACGACGCGCCTCGCGCCGGACGCCTCGGCTGCCTGGAACGCCTTCCCGACCTTCATCGACGCGAACGGCGCCTCCGCGCGCTCGCCGTTGAGCCGCAGCTTCCGCACCACCTGGCGGGCGGGGGCGAGCATCTCGTCCCCGATCGGGACCACCAGGATGTCGATGCGGGGGGGTCCGGGGGGCAGCTTTCCGAGGTCCTTCAGCAGCTCCGAGAGCACGACGTCGCCCATCCCGAAGCCGAGCGCGGGCATCGCGGGCCCGTGGAGCCGCTCGATCAGCGTGTCGTACCGGCCGCCGCCCGCGACCGCGCGCAGGCTCTTCTTCCGGTCGAAGATCTCCCAGACGAGCCCCGTGTAGTAGGCGAGACCGCGGACGATCCGCTTGTCCACGACGAGATACGGCGCGAGGCCGTAGTCCTCGAGCGCCGCGCGGAGGTCCGCGAGGTCCTCGCCCGACGGGTCGTCGAGCCAGCGCCTGAGTTCCGCGAGAGATCTCGCGTCGAGGACGCCCTTCGCCTTCTCGGGGTCGAGGAGGTCCTTGTCGATGAGCCGGAGGCCCGCTTCGAGGTCGGAGCAGCCGAGATCGCGCAGCTTCCTCTCGGCCAGCGTCTTGTGGCTCGCGCGCACGCAGACGTCCTCGGGGCCGAGGCCGAGGCGGCGGAGCGCGTCGATGGCGACCCAGAGGAGCTCCGCGTCCGCCCCGATCTCGCCCGCGCCGAAGAGGTCCACGTTCCACTGGATGTGCTCGCGGAGCCTGCCGCGCTGCTGTCGCTGGTAGCGGAAGAGCTGCGGCACCGCGTACCACTTCACGGGCTTCTTCAGCGCCGCCGCGCGCGCGGCGATCATCCGCGCGACGGTGGGGGTGAGCTCGGCGCGCAGCGCGATCTCGCGGCCGCCCTTGTCGGTGAACGCGTAGAGCTCCTCGACGATCGCCTCGCCGGACTTCGCCTTGAGCAGCTCCAGCGACTCGAGCGGGGGCCCGTCCACCTCCTCGAACCCCGCCGCGCGCGCCGCCGCGTGCCACGCGTTCTCGACGTGGCGGCGGAGCGCCATCTCCTCCGGATAGAAGTCTCTAAACCCCGGCAGCGCCTGGAACGCCATCTCGGGATGGTATCAGGGCAGCCGCGCGGGCTCGCGGCCCCCGAAGCCCCCTCACTTCAGGAGCCCGAGGGCCTCGGCGCGACGGCGGCGTTCCTCGTTCCCCTCGACGAAGAGCCGCAGCGCTTCCTTCACCGTCTTCTCCTCCGCGAGCGCGGGGTAGGCCCGGAGCGCCCGCTCGTACCGGCGGCGCGCGAGCAGCTCGTCGCCCTCATCGAGCGCGTCGAGCGTCTCGAGGAAGAGCGCCATCGCCTCGAGCTGCGCGGCGCGCTCGACCTCGCCTTGGCCGCGGACGGCGCGCGCGAGGAGGTGCAGGTGCGCGGCCGAGGGCTCGCGCTCGACCAGCTCCTCCGCGAGGACGCGCGCGACCACGCAGTCCGGCCGCGTCCGCGCCTGCAGCGCCGCGCGCCAGTCCGCCTTCGCCTTCATGAGCCGCGTCGCGAACGCCGCCGGTTCCTCGCCCTCCTCCGCCGTGAGCTCCGGAGGCCTCTCCGCCTCCTCGGCGGCCGTCGCGGCGTCGAGGTGCCGGCCGATCCTCTCGCGGAGCGCGGTCGTCATGAGCATCGCGGCGGCGCGGCGGACGCCCGGGAGGTTCGCCTCGCCCTTCCCGAGCTGCTCGAACTCGAACGAGAGCCGCTCGTCCGCGATCTCCCCGGTCGAACCGCGCGCCTCCGCCTCGCGCAGCCAGCGATCGACCGTCTCCGGGGGGCCGGTCGAGCGGTAGAGGCGCGCGAGGATCAGGTAGGGGTCCGGGGAAAGGGGCTTCTCGCGCACGATCGCGTCGAGGAGCGAGGCCGCCCGGAGCGGGTCGGTCGCGAGGAGCGGCTCGATCTCCCGCGCGCGGCGACTTGCTTCCGCGTCGCGGAGCTGCTGGAGGCGCTGCCGGGTGAGCCGGTGGTGGGGGTCGTGACGCGCGAGGATCTCCTCGAGCGCGGGGATCGCCTCGTCGGCGGGGAGATCGCGCGTCCGGTTGAAGTGCGCGCCCGCGTGGTGCGGTTCCATCGCGAGGAGGAGCGAGAGGTCCTCCGCGTCCGACCGCGCGATCAGCGCGTCCGGGTGGCGGCGCTCGAAGGCCAGCGCGCGGTCGAGGTGCGCCCGGTCCCTTGCCAAAAGGAAACGACCGAGCGCGCGATCCGCGCGCCAGTGGTGGACGTCGGCCGCGAGGCCGTACCCGGTCGCGAGCAGCGCGGCGAGCGTCACGAGGGGCGTCGCGAAGGGCGCGCCGCGGCGCGTGCTGCGCCGCCGCGCGAACGCGAGCGGGAAGAGCGCGAGCGCGAGCAGCGACGGGTCCTCCATGGGCAGGTCGACGAGCGACGCGGTCGCGAACGCGGCGAGCGAGGAGAGCGGCGCGCGGTGCCGGCGGAGGGCGAGGAAGGCCGTCGCCAGGAGCAAGACGTGCGCCCCCAGTCCCAAAAGACCCCCTTCCGCGAACGACGCCAGGTAGTCGTTGTGCGGGGAGTGGACGACCCGCCCCTGGTGGAGGTCCCACTCGTCCCGCGGCCGCACCGGCGGGTACTCGCGGGCGAACCCGTCGGCGCCGAGGCCGAGCGCCGGGT
>Ga0187894_10007430_pt1 | contig 10343 bp, 18 predicted proteins | sample GBC1701081metaG_FD_136650 | JGI IMG/M metagenome (GOLD analysis project Ga0187894, IMG submission 136650) | White microbial mat communities from a lava cave in the Kipuka Kanohina Cave System on the Island of Hawaii, USA - GBC170108-1 metaG ... | reverse complement strand
TGGTGATGGATATGGATTCGAACCCCGGATGGAACGCCCTGTGTGCGTTTCTCGAGAGGCCGATTCCGGCGGAGCCCTACCCGATGAAACTTGTCACGAGGAAAACGGTATGATGCACATCCGATCCAGTAAAGAAGGTTGGCCATCGGCAATTCTCTATTGTGATGCCGTTGGCTGTCCGCGCGCGGCGTTGCCGGATGAAATGCTAGTCGGATCACGTCGTCTAAACCATCACGATAGGCCGGGGCCGCCGGGAGAATGGACCATGGTCGATCTGGATTACAATTATTATCCAGCACGCCCGATCGGACCCTTTCTCCTGTGTCCAGTATGTTCCAGCCTTGATCCAGCCCTGACAATGGCAACGAATCCCCGAAGCGCAGGACTCACATTGCGTCAACGGGTCGGATGCGAAATCATCCGTCGTTGGCTCTGGTTCAACAACAGGTCTCCCGAGATAGCAATCGAGAGCGCTACGCTAACCGAGACGCGGAGCGCTGCGGACACGCGCACTGGGTCAGAGCCTGCGGAGGACGACAATCATAATGCCTAACCTTCTTTGGCCAGCGGACAATTTGTCGGCTACCATCCGCACAATCCCATGTCCAGATTGTACGGACGGCTTTGATCTTGGCTCACTTCGGCAGCCGGAAGCCTGCGGAACATGCGCCGGGTACGGAAGAATTCTGGCGCCGGAAGAAGTCGAGCTAACCAAGGCCGATCAGCAGAGAATGCACGAACAGGGCGCCTATGATCTGAAGCGGCGCTTGATGGGCCGGGCCGCAAACGCCGATCTCAAACCTCAGCCGGAATACATCGAAGGGACCGGCGGGAGATTCGCATCGTGAAAGATCCCGTTACGAGCGACAGAAGGCGTCGGCAGGCCTTGCGTCAATTCCTGCTGAACCGCAATCCGAATACGCAGGTGGCGATCATGATGATTGCCTGCGACCTCCGGCTCGAGACCGGCTGCGATATTTCGGCGGCCGTGGAGAAGGCGTGCTCATTCTGGGATGCGTCGCTCCGTGACCATACCCGCCGACATCTGACTTGGGAACTCGAGGAGCGGATCGCCGAATCCTTCATTCGGGGTTTGCGCCGGGCTAATAGCGGCTGGCGGCAAATCCTCGAAAGGGGCGCGCAATAAATGGATCACGGGTTAAGGGTAGAGTTGGTGCGGCTCTACCAGTTCTCGCTGGATGGTGGGCTCTTATGCACCTTTCCAGCCCAAGAGCATACCTGGCAGGAAATACGGGAAGGTGTCGTCTGGGAATTACAGCAGCGCGGCATGCGAAAAGTAGACGCTGAGAAGGCTTGGGATCGATTGCGGACTTAAATTTTATGAACCATAACCATGATGAACTGACGGCGGAACAGCGGGAAGCGGTCAAGATGCTGTTCGACGCCCACCGGGAGCTGGATCAATTGAGAATTCGGGCAGCGATGAAGCACCTGGAATTTCTCGATACGATGGCCAGATTTAGCCCAATCGAGCATGGGACCGAGAGGACCGTATAAACAATATGCCAGATGCCCGCAAGGTTGTGGCGGCGGTGGCTGAGCCGACACGCGAAAGTGTATCGGCTTTTGGAGAGGCGATGAACTCCTACCGGATCGCTCCACAATCCCTGATCCAACTGCCCCGATCCTCGGTGAACCTGGCTTATCGGGCTTTCGTCCGGAAATTTCCTTGCTGTGCCTGCGGCCGGACCTGGGGTATCGAATTCGCGCACACCGGGAGTCGGGGACTGAGGCAAAAGGCTCCTGACCTCGACGGGGTCCCATTGTGCCGGGTAACCTGCCATCAGCGGGGACCGCGGGCGTACCACACCCTAGGCCGGGTTCAATTTGAAAAATCGCACGTTCGTCTCTGTCACATTGAACCCGGCGTGCCCAGTCCTCACCCCCCCCATTTCGCAAACTGATCCAGCCCTGTTCGCTCATCGGTCCACTGGAGTTCGATCCTTGCAGCCCGTATCTATTAGTGTATTTAAGAGGTAAGAGAAGAGGTGCCGTGCGGCCTGAAAAAATTCTCTTGAAACCGAGGGGCTGAACGCAGTATGTTGGATGAGTCTGAATGAGACCAGAAAGGCGAAAGGGCCGGCGCGGTAAATCTTGCATATCGCCCGCATCCAGCCCTATCAGAACAACAAAACAATGCCAGAATACCACTTTCTAACGGCGAATACAAGTAGAAACGGGGCTCAGCCATGAGCGCTACGGCGATCCTGCCCCCATCTGGCCAAATTGAGACTGGCATAACCGGCAACTGGACGCGGGTGCGACCATCCTTTTTCCGGGGTCTCGCTCGCCATCTCGAGTACGCAGAAGATAAAATCTTTGGCCTAGTGCTCGATTCTACGGTCGGTCGCGGCCGGACCTGGGAGAAAATCTCGTGGTCTCGGTTATGCAACATAGTCTGCGTGACGCGCCGCCGGTGCGAGCAGGCGATAGCCGAACTTCTGAGCGATGGTCTGATCAGATCCCGGCGCGCAGTCACCGGCCACGGGCAGGAATACGCGATAGCCGCTCGAGCCGATGGTGATCTGACCGGGATCGCCAAATGCCGCGGTTGCGGCCAAACAGACGAAGTCGATTTAGACCTGGAGTTTATCCCAGTACCTCACTCATTTTTTATTTCCTTGCCAAGCGCCTGCGATCACGGCATGTATCTGGTTGTCAAAACAGTGGTCGAACGCACCATGCGCTGGGATAAGGCTTTGCGGCAGATTGTCGTGATCCCGTGTGAAATCACTATCGAAGAGTTCGAGCGGGCGACGGGCAAGAAGCGCTCGGAAATCCTTCAGGATCTGCAAAAGGTCCAGGCGGAAGGTTATGAGTTCATTGGATCGGAACGGGCCGGTCGCCAGAATCGGTACTGGGCGCGGCCGGAAAACTTCGCGAGCGGTAAACCGCGGGCCAAACGGGAAGTAAAACAACCCAAGCAAAGGCGAAGTAAGGGCGAAACCGAAGTACCCAAAAAGACAATCCAACCTGTTGAATCAAATCAGACGATACGTCCGGCCGAGTTCGTAACAGCACCTTGCGGTGTATGTCGCCATTGCGGCTGCTACGGACCCATGGATATCATCCCAGAGTCCTCGAAGTCGCCTAAAAAGCCGGTTGCGAATGCTCGGGCCGGTCCGCCGGATCAAATTTACTCCTCGCTACCCAATTTCTCGACCGATCACTGGAAGCAAAAAGCCTAAACTATGTCCCAAGAAATCGCACTACCTAGGGACATCTCCGCCGAAAAATTGATTCTGGGATCGCTGATTCTCGATCACCAGGCATACGGCGAAGTTTTCAACCTGCTGAACCCTGAAGATTTTATCCTCGAGTCCCATCGTCGGATTTACGGGCTAATGAAAGCGATGGACTCAACGGGGGACTCCATCGACAGGGTCACGGTGGCGCGGCGGCTTGATGATCTGAAACAACTGCAATCGGTCGGCGGGCTCGCGTATCTGATTTCGCTCGATGACGGGCTTCCCCATCTGCCCCATATTGATTCGTACGTCGAAATCATCAAAGAGAAATCAGCGCAACGAAAGATCATTGTGCTAGCCCAGCATCTCATGAACAAAAGCCAGTCCCGCGATGCGGATGCGGCTTCCTTGGTCGCTCTGGCTGAGCAGATGTTGATGGAGGTTAATTCCAAAGCCGATGACACGGCAGAAAATCTGAAGCCTGGCGAAGTTGTGGAACAGGAGGGCGGCATCGATAAATTTTTGTACCCAAGTCCTGGAGTCGCTACACCCTGGTATCGATTCTCGGAAGTCACTGGCGGATACCGGCGCGGGGAACTGTTCATCATCGCCGGCAACCCGTCCATGGGCAAATCCGCGATGGCGATGCAGGTAGCGATGAAGGTTGCAGCCGAAAGTCTCGGGGTCATTCTGTTTAGTCTGGAAATGTCGCGCGTGTCGCTGGTTAAGCGAATGGCCTGCTACCGGGCGCGGGTCGACGGAGCGAAACTCCGGGCAGGCTACCTCAACACGGATGAGAGGAATCGGCTGCGGGTAGCTCTCAACGAGATTGCCGATTGGCCGCTGTGGATCGCGGAGCATGGAATCTCGACCGTGCCGGCGATCCGCTCGGCGCTGCGCAAGCGGCGGTCGAAGCAGGATATTTTCATGGTAGTGGTGGACTATCTTCAACTGCTCCAGTCGATCAGTAAGCACACGAACCGGAATACCGAAGTCTCCGAGATCACGCGGCAACTCAAGTTGATGGCGGTCGATGAGAAAGTGAACATGCAGGTGCTCTCTCAACTCAATCGGGACAACATGAAAGAACGCCGGCCACCGGAGCTCCGGGACTTGCGGGAGTCAGGGTCGATCGAGCAGGATGCCGACGCGACGGCGTTCGTCTGGCGCCCGGAGATGCTCCACCGGGACCGTGAGGACCTCCACGGTTACGCCGAACTGATTCTGGCAAAGCAGCGCAACGGTCCAACAGGGAAAATTGAATTGACCTGGCTCGGGCACTTGACGGCGTTCGAGAACCGGGCGCAAGATATCGAACCATGACTGAGATCGAGCGATGCCGCTCCGAAATCCGCGCATACCAGCAGGAGTATGCGTCCCTGCCTCCGGAAACGCAAGCCGAAGTCCGGGGAGTGCATTACCTGGGACTCAGAGACTGGACCTTAGAAGAAGTACTAATCCTCAGTGAGAGTACCTTACCGCCATCGACTTTTTCGCCTTAGTACCACATTTTTCTCTTGATTCCCGCGCGGGGTCATAATATGATGACTATGTAAGTTACTGACGCTGACAGTAATCAGCGGAAAGAGGCCCAAGATGGCAGATCCTACCCGCGCAACTGACAAGCAAATCCGTTTTGCCCTATTCCTCCTCGGGTAACAACCACATCTCCCGCCCGACCGGGTCCCAGTGGCACCACCAGGTGCTCTACAAATCGCGCAAGGGGCGCTACTACATCGAGCACTGGTCGAATTTTCAGGGGTCGCGGGCGCACGTCGAGTGGGTCTCGCCCCAGGAAGCTGCCCGATGGCTGCTGCACAACGATGAGGATTTGCCGGCCGACCTGGCGCGGTATGAAGAGGAAGTCAGCGAATAAGCGCAGAGTGACCCCGGCCCGGCGGAAAGAGGAACAACGATGACCCACGAACAGCGAGCAGCGCTTCAAGGCGCTGTGATCAAACTAGACGCCGCTGGTCTGGATGCACGGCGGCGGCGCCTGGTCATCCAGCAGATGCGCCACTACGAGACCATCGGAGAGGCAGCCTTTTGGGCTCTCAAAAACGATAGGGATAATGAGAGCCTACACGGCATGCCGGGTTGGCCGGAATGCGAGTGCGGGGGCTGCCCCTGCACCTCGCCTGCCACATGTACGGATGATGGCGGCGTGCCGGTGTGTAGTCCGTGCTCCGATTACACGGTAGATGGCGGCGGCGAGGTGCACTGCTCGTGCTCGTGTGAGTGATCCAGAACCTGACGCCGGGCAGTAACCCGGCGGAAAGAGGCACTAAATGGCAAAGGCAAAGGCACAGCGTAGATACGGACCGCAATACGAGTACGAACGGAAAATCGCCAACATCAACCCGGAGGCCGTTTACATCCAGACGTGCACGGCCCACGGGACGCCACTCCTCTACGGCCCTTATGCCTCGTTTTACGAGGCGGAACAAGCCAATATCAGCATCGACCAGGTGGCAATCGAGATTCCCTGCGAAATGCTGTGGGGATTCGAGTTCGACCCGGCGCTCCACGCGCGCATCATCGCGGCGTATATGCGTCGCGGATGATCGCGCCCGAAGCGCGGCCAGGTTGCAGTTCGCGTGGCTCGCTACCTGGTACCGAAGTTGGCGCGCTATCTGCGCGAAAAAATCAAAGCAGAATCTGGCGCCGGGCAGTAACCCGGCGGAAAGAGGAACGAATGAGATATAAGTATAACTTCGCCGAGAAAACGGTGACCACGAGCGGAGCATGTATATCTTCCGGCTACGATGAAGAGATCGGGCTGGGGAGCTTCACTTCGCCAGTAACACCGAAGTTGATCAGTGAGGAGTCTCTTAAGAACAGGGGTCTATGGTCTTCATCGACCCTGAGCGATATGGTGCGAGAGTACCGCAACGATAACGCATCCCAGAGGATCTTGGTCTTGTCGCACAAAGGCGAACTCTGGGAATTGGTCCCGGAATATACGGGACACACAACCGACGCCGCCTATATGGCGTCCCGGGTAACGCCCCCGGGACCGGAATTGTGAAGGACCTGGAAGCACCTGGCGCCGGGCAGTAACCCGGCGGAAAGAAGGCACCAAAATGGCAATACAACAGCAAAGCAAGAAGTATCAGTCAGAAGCAGTTGACTGGCCACGTGGCCGCTGCTTCACATGCGGCGTGGCCGTCGAGAAGGAATTCGATGGCCTGCGCATGGTGTGCCCGACACACTGCATGCAGCATACACTATGGGACTTCGAGTGCAACAACGGCCACAGGTGGCGCGCCACGCGTGCGGAGGATAAGAAGAATGGCCACCGGTGTCCGACGTGTGGCGGGTACTGGGTATAACAGGATGATGGCGCCGGGCAGTAACCCGGCGGAAAGAAAGGCGCCAAAAATGAACAACGAATACAGTTCCACCGATCCAAGAAATCCGGCGTTCGTGTCGCGCGAAGAATCGGACCGCCGCCACGACGAACACGAAGAGGCCTGCCGGATCGCCGGCGAAACAAGAGAAGTGGTCTTTTGCGAGGCCGGTCAGCATCATGTGGCTCCGGGCAAAACCGTTAACGCCCGCGGCTGGTGTAATCTCTGTCTCAAGGACGCGCAGCGCGGCAAGCCAACTGGCACCACTGCTCGCGAGCGGGGGCTGAAATGACCCACGAACAAATGATTTACTCCACTTGGTTCGACGAGGACCAACTCATTGCAAGTGGTGTACAGTATGCGGGAGACAGAATGAGCAACGGCAAGCGAGCTGATGGTGGATACGGCATGAATATTCTGCGCTCATTTGACAGCGATCCCGACGAGCGCGCCTCGGCGGCGCGAACGCTCGCGCATCTGCGGCTCGGGTCGCGCAAATGCCCCGTATGCGGAGAATATTGGCAATGAACCTGGTGCCGGGCAGTAACCCGGCGGAAAGAGGACACCATGACAGAAACACTTATTCAGCAATTCGACTCGCTCATAGCACCCGGTCTGGCCCCCACCGACTACCACCGGGACAATCTTGAAAACGCCCAGTCGGCGTTGTGTCTGTCGCTGGGGCTCCACCGCTGGGCCCGGCCTGAAAACATCCTGCTCAGCGCGTGGGGCTACGTCTCCCGCCTGAACGGACTACCGTGGTCCTCACCCGAAGCCCGGGCTGCCGGCCTGCGCGACATCACAATCGCACAGCTTGGCTCACGGGGCGTCGCGTCCGATGCCAATTTCGTGCATCTGGTCGAAGCGAAGTTGTTCAGCATACTGTTGCCGAGATTATTCCGGCGCAAGATGTATGACACGATGAACGACGAATGGCTGATCCAGCGCTGCGAAAAGTACGCTGATCTGAGGTCGGCCAAAGAAGCAGCCGATAGCGTCGGCGCGAGGTATGTCAGCAGTTGGCTAAACATGCTTGCGGTCTGTTGGGACGAGGGGTTCCTCGCGGACCGCGCCCACGCGGTAGAAACTGGGGATTACATTCCCTGGATTGCGAAGCATGCCCAGGCATCGGATGCAACAGCTACTCAAGACGAGTACTTGCTACTGGCCGCGGGCCTGGGATTGGAGACGCTAAGAGAATTAAGGTCTCCGGGCTGTTCACTTATATAGATCTGGCGCCGGGCAGTAACCCGGCGGAAAGAGGAACCAAAATGAAACGAATCGAAGAGACCATGACGCTTGGAGAATTTATCTCCGCTATGCAAGCAGGCTGGATGTTCCGCCGTGGCGGCGGCAGAGTTCAGCGCATCGGCGACGAGTTGGCGCGGATTTTCCCACTGGAAAGTCTTCCAACTCCTGTGACCGTCACGTATATCTCTAGTAATTATGGAAGCGGGCCAAGCTTCCACTACACGTTCGACTGGGAAGTCGCCGGTAGTCTCCCCCAAGTTTTGGGGGGCACGCTTCCCCCCAACGACATCGACAGGGCCTTTGGTTTCCTGGCTGGAAACCTGCCCGAGTTGAGGGTAACACCCAGCGGATTCTCCGTTGGATTCGAGTGGTGAGAAGGTTCCCATGGCACAACAAGACAACCCCTTCCTCACCGTCACCCTGACCGGCGCGCCGCCGGTCAGAATCAAGAAAGAGGACTGGCCAGTCATCGCAAGCGCCGAAGATAAGCGCTTCGACGGCGAGGTCGAATACCGGGCCGACAGAAAAGCCACGTGGAAGCTAACTGTCCGCCAGAACAAGGATGGCCGCACACTGGTTTACGCGGTCCATCAGTATGAGACCTGCTTCAAGTCCGAAGCCTCTCGAGGGGTTCGGGCCGGCCAATTGATCACCGTCCCCAATGCCACCGACGAGTCGATCGGGGATGCCGAGCCGATCATTACGGCGATCCAACAGGTCGGAGCCGAAATCGAATCTCGACTACCTGACGATGACGGTTACGGCGCCGGGGTGTTCCCTCGCCTAGTGCACGAATGCATCGCCGACTTGCCGGCGGTCGAAATTTAGTCTGACCAGCGGAAAGAAAGGAAGCTAAATGGAGCCAAAAACGGATAACACCGATAAAGCATATGAGGATTTCAAGCGCCGGGACGAGGCCAGGTATCCACGCACACGAAAGCGCATCGAGCGTGAGATGCGCCTCGTTGGCACCACACAGGCGATGTGGGAGCAGTTTTGGTTGGAGTTCGGGAAAAAACATATGAAACATCATGACCGAACCTAAACAGGGCCTCACCGAAAACTGCCCGGAGTGCAACATCCACCGGGGACATCGGGCTACCTGCTCGATCGGCCGGCGCGCCGATGTTGGCGTACCGGTCGTCGATCCCGATGAACTCTATAGCCTCGAAAACTATCACAAGTTCCTGCGGGCGAAATGCAACTTGCCGGCGGACTTCGGCGTACCGGTCGAGCCGGGTGAAGTCTTTGAATTCGCCGATGCCGATTTCATCGCCAAGCCGCATCAGATCGCCGGGGTAATCTGGGGAGTCCGCGGCGGCCGGCGCGCGCTGTTTGAATCCTTCGGCCTCGGCAAGACGGTCCAGCAGCTTGAAATATGCCGGCTGATCCTGAAGGCTGTCGGCGGATGGGGCCTGATCGTCGCGCCGCTCGGCGTGCATCAGGAATTCAAACGGGACGCCGCGCGGCTCGGAATTTCCTTGAACTTCTGTCAGCGGACAGAGGACCTCGATCTGAATGGAATCAACCTGACAAACTATCAGGCCGTCCGGGATGGGAAGCTCGATCCAGCGGGGGCCACGGTCGCCAGCGCGGATGAAGGTTCGATCATGCGGAGTTTCGGCGGTACCGAAACCTTCCGGGTATTCATGCGGGTATTCGAGAATATCCCGTACCGGTTCGTCGCGACGGCGACACCCGATCCGAACGAATACATCGAACTGCTGGCCTATGCGGCCTGGCTTGGGATCATGGACGTCTCGCAAGCCAAAACCCGGTTCTTCAAACGGGATTCGACCAAAGCAAACGTGCTCACGCTCCATCCGCACAAGGTCAAAGAATTCTGGCTTTGGATTGCGTCATGGGCTCTGTTCCTGCACAAGCCATCGGACCTTGGGTACGCGGATGACGGATACGCGCTGCCGGAGCTTGAAGTCATCCGGCACGAGATTGCGGTCGATCACTCGACGGCGGCGCCGGACAAAGACGGGCAACACCGGATGTTTCGCAATGCCTCGCACGGCCTCGGGGATGCGGCGCGGGAGAAACGGGACACGATCGACCTGCGGGTAGAAAAGGTCTGCGAGATCATCGACGCGGAACCGGAGAAACATTTCATCGTCTGGCACGATCTCGAGAACGAGCGAAAGGCGTTAAACAAGGCGATACCGGGCCTGGTCTCCGTCTATGGCGCGCAGCGGGCGAAACAGACGGAACTCGAGAAACTGGAAGAGTCGATCATCGGATTTGCCGAGGGCCGGATACAGTACCTCGGAGCCAAACCTTCGATGTTCGGGGCCGGGGCCAACTTCCAGTATCACTGCTCGGACGCAATCTTTTGCGGCATCGGCTACAAGTTTAATGATTTCATCCAGGCGGTTCACCGGATCTACCGGTTCCTGCAAACCAGGAAAGTCACCATCCATCTGATCTACGCCGAGTCGGAGCGATCGATCCTCGAAATCCTCATGGAGAAGTGGGAGCGTCACAAAGTCCAGGCGGCGCGGATGTCCGAAATCATCCGCGAGTACGG
>Ga0187894_10007429_pt1 | contig 10343 bp, 2 predicted proteins | sample GBC1701081metaG_FD_136650 | JGI IMG/M metagenome (GOLD analysis project Ga0187894, IMG submission 136650) | White microbial mat communities from a lava cave in the Kipuka Kanohina Cave System on the Island of Hawaii, USA - GBC170108-1 metaG ... | reverse complement strand
GCCAACGGCGACTAAAAATAAAGCGTAGGGTTAAGCGAATGAAATGAGCGAAACCCTACGAACAAAAATCAAAAACAGGATTTGTCGCCTAAGGTGACAAACATTTTCATCGAAACGGATGTTGGTCACTAAGCGACGAAAAAAATAATCTGCTCGAACCCATAGCGGATTACAAAATTACGCGACCTGTGTTTTGAGTCCAGCCTTTAGGCGGCTGTTTCTAAACATTAGCCGCCTAAAGGCTGGACTCAAAACGAGTCGCACGAATTTGAAACTCGCTATAGATGAAAATAAACCGATAAAAGAATTTGACTTTGGCAATTATAATCAAATGATTTGGACAAGGGACGGGACGGTTTCATCTGGGGGTTCAATATTTCACCTGACGGCAAGAAAATTATTGCCAGACACGCCAAACAATACTTGGATATAATGTTCATCAAATTGGACACAAATAACTGAAAAAACTCTGCATGAAAAAGGTGAAATAATTCGCCCGCTAGAAAGCCTGCGAGAATCGAAAGTGTATCTGAAACCTTTTCAACCGATACTCTGCCGGTGTTCCGATTGTCTGCGGAATCAGAAAGCTTGGCGGGTTTAGCATATAACCTAAATCAACAGCTAACGAACCGCCGATTGGGACTTTCACCCTAAAACCTAATCCAAGAGTATTTGTCCAAAATGCGTTTAGATTGGATTCTTCGATGTTGTTTGGATTTACCGTTCGCCTTCTGAAAATATCTTCCACGCGGCGAAATACGTTGCCGCCATCGTAAAACGGAACAATTTGCAGCGAGTTTGTGAGAGGAATGCGTGCTTCCAGATTTACTATCGCAAGAGCATTGCCGCCAATCGGAACTGTAAAAGGGTCGAGGCGAATCAGATTTCCCTTTCTGTCACGAAACAGTCCGCAATTTTGAGGAACGGGCATCTGTAAATAACAGGTAGGAATAATACTGCGCGGACCTGCTTCTTCAGCGTCAAAACCGCGAAGTGTATAAGAACCGCCCGAAAAGAATCTTTCGCTAATCGGTAGCGTCTTGTCCGCTTCGTCAATGATGCCGTCATTGTTACGGTCTTGCACGTTAAAAAGATTTGCTAACCCAAGTGTTATGCGCCCCGCAAAGACTGTCCCACGAACGCGTTTAACCTGATAATAACGCTGATAATTTAAGAGCAGTTTATTTGAAGAAATATTTCCCCCCAGTTGACGTAGAGACGAGGCATAATCAACCGTAAAAAAATCGCCGCCCGTTGCATCCGTTGCGCTGTAAGGACAAGGTTGCGCTAACCCGGAAGGATTATTCGGAATTGCGAGCGGGTCTTCGCCGGAACAGTTTTCGCGCGTGTCACGCACAAATGTTGCGCCAAACCCCGAAAGACGAACATTGCGGTCACTCTCTAAAATCGGGGCTATAAGAAGACTTCCGATGCTGAACAAACGCACGTCTTCAAAACGATAACGCAAGAAAAGAACACTGCGGGTCGAGCGATTTATGATGCGCTGTGTTTCGGCATTGAAGGTCAAACGATTGATTGTAGGTGCGCCCGTTGGATTGCCGAATTCGTCAATCGGGTTTCCGTCTTCATCAAGACGTTGAACAATTCCGAACGCTCCTTTATCAATTGTCGAGCGAAAGAATCGTGTGATGTTTGTGTCCCGTGTATATTGAAGCGAAAGTGTCAAAGGCGAAAACTCTCTGTCACCGTAGCGACGAAAACGCGGATTGAAATACTCTAAACGAACAAGTTGTTGCCGACTGCTCACGCGGGAACGGAAAGAACCTTGTTGAAGACTGCCGAAAAGATTTACGTTTCTTAAATCGAAAATTCCGAGTGGTCCGCCCGCTGTAGAATAACCGCCTCCATAAGTCAGAATACGCGGTTTCAATTCTTCGACGTTGATAATCACATCACGCTTCTTAAAGCCGGATGCTGTTTCACCAGCCGCCTCTGTCCGAATCGTCACCTGACGAAACGCATCCGTTGTGTAAAGAATGCGTTCGCTTTCCAAAATTTCATCGGCGCGAAGAATATCGCCTTCTTTTAGTGTGATTGACTCAATTATTGCCTGTCGTTTTGTTCGCGTGTTTCCCGTGATGAAAATTCTGTTGATGAAAACCTTATCGCCTTCGTTTGTGATTGTGTAAACGATTTTAACCTGTTCGTCTTCGCCTTTTTTCGGAAGTTCAACAATTGAAAAATCAACTACCGCGTCAATGTATCCGTTATCAACATAGCGACGCAAAACACGGTCGCCTGCATCGCGTGCGGACGAACGCGAATAGGGCGAACCATCAACAATGGCAACGATTTTTCTTAATCCGTCTTCGGTGTAAATCTGATTGCCGCGAATTTCAACACCCGCGACGCGTGTGAGCGGGCCTTCTTCGACAACAAAAGTGATTATAAGGCTTTCGCCGTTAAGCGAAGCACCCCGTTTAACGGTCGCTCGCGCACGACGATAACCCAGTTCTTTCATTCTGGCTTCAATTAAGTTTTTGTCTTCTTCAAGAAGGTCTGCGCTTGTATATCCGCGCCCGTACCCAAGACGTGAAAAAATCACACCAAGCGGGTTTGCCTCCTGAGTTTTCAAATCTCCTTTAACATCATCAACGGTTAGTTTATTCGTGCCCTGAAGTCGAATTTCGGATAGTTTGAAACGGCGTCCGCGCGTGACAATGTATGTAATGTTTATGGTTGAAGTTGAATAATTTTCAGCATTTATTTCCTGGCAAAATTCCGGCGTATCATTTTGCACGTCCGTATTTGTCGGGGCAGGAGTGGATTTACAAGTCGCCCTGACATTTGCGAAAAAATATCCGTCTTCCTGAAGTTCGTTTCTGAGGCGTCTTTCGCCTTCGACAATCGCCGCATAATCAATTGTTCCGTCGCGTTTTACGGGAAACAGTTCGCGCTGTTTTTTCTCGCTTATATCTAAATCTTTTACGGCTACTTCAACCTTTGGACCAACCGCCCCCGCCAATCTGATTGAGATTCTGTTGCTCTGGTCATCGCGTGTGATATTCGCATCTTCCAAGATAGGCGAAAGATAGTTTTGTGCAATAAGAGCCTCACGTATTTTGCGAATGTCTTCGCTTAAAGTCTCTCTGGTAAAAATTGTTCCCTGCTGTAACCTTAGAGTCGGGCGCACAACCGAATCATCAAAGCCTTTGATTTGAACATCGAATTTTTCAACACGGGATTGCACACCCGGATTCACCCTGAATGTGACGACGGCACGCGCCGTTGCTGAATTTATTTGTTTAGAATAATCCACCGTTGCATTGAAAAAACCTTTGTCGCGCAGGTAAACCTGAATCAAATCCGCGTTGGTCTTTATAGTTTGTTCTTTGAGTTTTGTGCCGGGTTCCAACCCTGTAAGACGCGAACGAATTTCATCTTCCGAAACAGACGAAACAACAAGAGGCGGAAGTGTTATCTCAACTTTTTCAACCTGTGCCAGCCGTTTTAAGATAAAACGCAAACGAATCGGTTTCCCTCTGCCATTTGAATTTTGCGTTCTGCCGTTTTCTTCAATTGCTTCAACGCGGGCGTTTTCAATTCGTCCGGTTTCAAATAAAGCCTGCAAAGCTGTGCGGATACGAACCGCCGAGTATTCGCCGCCAATGTATGAACGAACTAAAGAAAGGTAATCTTCTTCGGCGGGTGCTTGCGGGAATTCTTCAAAGATAACTTCGACTTCAGAAATCGGACGCCCTTCATACTCTGGATTCGCATTTACAAATGTAGCAGGCAGTAGCAACAACAGTGGCAGTAGCAGTTTACAAAAGCGATTTTCAAAAGCAGTTGGCAGTAAGAAAAAAGCTTTTTGTATAAAGCGGAATAGTAGATTAAAAAATTGTGATGCTCTTTGTCTTATCTGTTCCACCTTGTTAACTTCATCCTTCAAAACAATCAAAACTGCTACTGCCCTTTGCTTCTGCTACTGTCTTTTAGAATCGTTTCCTGAATTTTATCTCAAAACTAAAATTGTTATTGCGCGTGTTTATGCCCGTAACCGAGCCTTGTTCGTACTGTGCAACGAAAGAAAGACGGTTTGAAACGCGATATTCAAGAGCAACTACCTGGTTTTTATCCGCCGTTATATTTGTCGAATAAGAGACGGATAAATCTTTTGTAATCTGTTTTCCGACCGTAAGACGCGCCGTAGGCGACGCGCCGCTTTCAGTCAATACGGGTTCAAGTTCAAAACGCGAAAGCCCGAAAAGTTTATCCGTAGCTTTGCGTGCAGGCGAAGCAATCAATGTATCTGCAAGAAGATTTGCGGCAGTTGTGATGCCGGGTTGCGCCGATGCAAACAATCCGCTGTCGCTACGCGCCAAATCACCCGTAGTTATTAACGAAACGACATCCGCCTGTGGAAGCGGCGGGTCTGTTCTTACGGTTGCAGAAGGCTGTGAAAGACTGCCTGTTAAATTTACAAAAACCGTATAGCCTTTTATTTCTGATTCAGCGTTTACATTTAGAAGCGGGTCGGGTGTTCGTTGCGGGGGAATGTCTATAAAAGCGCGTTGAAGTTCGTAACGCTTATCACGGAAACGGACAAAACCGCGTGTCGCAGTAATTCTTCCGGAAAGAATCGGCGACTCAAGCGGTCCTGTAACGCGCAGAGAAATCGAACCGAGCATATCGGCTATGTTATTGTTTAGGACGAGCGCGTCGCGCCCTTCTAGGGTTAAATCAAGTTGTGTTGAACCTATGAGCGAATTAGCACTACCGACACCTTCCGTCAGACTTCCTTCTATGCGCTGATTTATAAGGTCTGCAACGTCTATGTCTTTTCTGTATTCGGTGCGCGACACGTTCAAACGTCCCGAGATGATTGTTGAAAGAACCTGTTCACGATTGCGCCCGCCCGTAATTTCAACTTGACCGTCGGCAGTTGTCCTAAAATCTTTGGGAAAAGGAACTGACACATTGTTGCCGTTAATTTCAAAGCGAAATCCCGAAGGCGAAAATCTGTCCAACATTACGCCGCCCGCAAGATTTACCCGCCCGCCCCCTAAAGTTCCCGTTGCGGATTCAATTTGAATCTGATTGAAATTGAAGATTGCGCTCCCGCGAATGTTTGAAAGCGTCAATCGTTCATTGCCGATTAGAGTTGCAAATTGCGCCCCGTTCAAACTTGCAGAACCTGTAAGGCGCGGATCGCTGTGTGGTCCGAAAACCTTGACGGAAATATCCGTAACACCATTGAAAAAAGCGTTTGGCGAAATCGTGTTCAGGATTCGCAAGTTTACGCTTCCATCGAGCGAAAGATTGTTCTGCCCGCCTTCGCGTATCGAAGCAGTTCCGTTTATGGATACATTTGTTCCCTGTCCCGTGAAACGTGCGTTGTTAAAAGACATTTCCGTTGGAGTGAGTTTAACCGCAAGAGGCGTTACGGCTGAAAATGTTATTTCCTCGACTCTAAACGAGAGTTCTGTGAAAGTTGCATCTCCGCTTAAATTATAAAAACCAAACCCTTCTTCGCCTTCATCGTTTTCGCCGTAAAGTTCAACCTTGGCATTGAATGTTCCTGAAGTTGTGCCGAATATCTGCACAGTATTGGGCGGCATCAATGCCGCAAATAATCTTGATAAATCCGCACCCTGAATGTTTGATTGAATTGTCGTTGGAAGTTTTCTGTCTTTGAGATTAACTACAGCCGTTAAAGTTTGCGGATTCGTAAAAACATCTGTAGTGAGATTCGCATTGAGTTGATTGTTCCCGGTTCGCCCTGTGATTGTGACTTTGCCTAAATCTTGGTCGTTTAGTTTTACGTCACTTCCTTCGCCGTCAAACGTGATATTCAACGAAGTGAAATCATCACCGCTTAAATTTCCTGTCCCTTTTGCTTTGAGATTAATCGTTCCTGAAACTTTTGTATTGTCGTCCAAAACCAGCGCAATGTTTTTTATTTTGTCCAGTTGAATATTGCTTGCTTCCGCCTCTAAATCAAATGCGAAAGTTTTCGGGTCAATGGTGCCTTTGGCAATGATTCTTCCAGCATCAAATTGTGCGTCAACTGTTTCGAGATTTATTGAGGTGCCGCTGAAATTTGCTTTCGCCGTGATGCTTTCAAAAGGCTCGTCTTGAAGAGTTCCCCGACTGAAATCTAAAACTGCCGTACCGTTCATTTTGTCGGGCAAACCCGTCACATTTAATTTGCCTGAAAGGTCTGATTTCAAACCCGCAAGTTGTTCTCTGTTTCCTTTTTTCAAACCGGGCAAAGCCACAGCAAGGTTACTTGTGTTTACCTTGTCAAGGGTTGCGTCAACGGCAATGTTGTCCGTTCCGTTGCGCGGAGCGTCTAGTGCAAAACGAACTCCGCCACCGTCGCGCTCTTCCAAAACTCCGTCCGTGACTTTTATGTCGTCGGGAGTGATATTTAAGTTCATTGCAAGAGAGCCTATCTCGCGCTCTTGCATATAGAATGATTCAACATTAAGGCGTCCTGTCACATTCGGGTTATCAAGTTTGCCCGTAAGCTTTCCATTGAAATTCAGGCTTCCGACAAGAGCGATTTTGTTCTCTTCTATAAATTCTTCGTTCTCGCCCAAAGCACCCGTCGTGCTCGCAATGCGTTGAAGTTCGGTCGCATCTGTCGAACTTAGATTTAAGTTCAAATCAGAATCATTTTTCGCAAACGAAAATCTGCCCGTTGCTATCAACTGACTTGCCGTCGTATTTAATTCGGCGCGTGCAATTTCAAACACTCCTCTGCTTGCGTCCAAATCAATCACACCGTTCAGAGGTGTTCGTCCCCGCGTATCGTCCCCCGCTTCGGTGTTAAACGTAGCACGAACTTTTCCCGTCGCTGTATCTTTTACATTCGTTCCTTGAAATGTCAGGTGAACGTCGCCTTCAGTTTTTCCCGTTATCGGCACAACCTGATTGGCAAAGAGCGTGACAAGCTTTCCGACATCTAAATTTTCAAACGTGGAATCAACACGGGATGCGCCGCCTTCTGTGTGAATGATTGCGTTGCCGCGTGCATTGCCGTGCATGATTGATGTCGGAAAATTTTTTGCTTCGATTTGATTATTTGTAACAGTCAAATCCGCACGTGCCGCCCCCAGATTTATTGACCCGATAACGCCGCCACCCAGACTTAAATCCATACTTGCGCGGTAACGGTCATTCGGTTCTAAAACGAAAACAGGTTTTCCGAGTTTTACATTTTCGACTGTTCCGCCTTCGGGCAAATCTTTTGTTTTATTAAGGGTAACTTTGCCAACAGCAATGTCATTTGTGTTTCCTTCAATCCGTCCGTTGTAAATTGAAAGGCGAACGCCCGCTATGTTGAGGCTTCCGATTTTTGCCTTCGGGTCATCAATGCTATCAATGCGAACTGTTGCGACATTAACTTTTGTGTCACCGCCTTCACGGTCTTGAATCTCTATTCCGTTTGCCGTAACGCCCTTTAGAATTGTGTCTTTTGCTTTTACCCGTCCCGCTGTTCCTCTTGCGACGGTTGCGTTCGTTATACCGTTTTGATTTGCCACTTTTACGCCGTTTGCCCTAACGTCGCTGACAACCGTGTCATCGTCAACATAGCTTTTTGCAAAGCCGCGATTCACTGTGAAATTTATCGCTTCGCCCTTCTTTTCAGCGACGGCGTCGTAAACAATCAAGCCTACAATCGTAGCCCCGCCCGGAACTTTTGCTCCTTGCGCCTGCATTTCACCAAGCCATCGAAAATCCGTTCCTGTTCCGTAAACATTGCCGATGATTTGCATATAGTTGAACTGATAATCACCGGCGGTCAAAAGGTCTGCTACGACTTTTCCGTTTGCTTCGTAGCTTGAGCCTTCGCCTTTACCGTTTGCGTTTACTTTCAGGTTTTTCAAACGAATGTTGTCAGCCGCGAGTGCTTCCGAAGTAATCTCGCCTTCGACCTTATAATTTGCGCCTTCACCCGTAACTTTGCCGTTAAAGTTTCCGAAACCGCGAAGCGCAACTTCTGTTTGAAAAGTGTTTGCTGTCTGTGTGAAGTCAACACTTGATTTGATGTCAAAGCTGTAACTCATCTTTTGCCAGTCATCTATTTTTCCTGTGAGGGAAGATTCGGAGATTGGCGAACGCAAGATAAACTCGTGAATCTCTGCGTTATATTTGCTTCCGATGCCTTTCGCTGAAATCGAAACATTATCAACCGGCTTACCGTCAAAAATGAAAGTGGAGTTTTCCGATTTTAAATCAAATTTGAAACGCCGTTCAGTTTCAGGGAGATTTGCATTTTCGGGTTCAAACGTGAGCATGACATTTCGCCCATCGCCCGAAAGTTCGTGTTGTTGGTCGTCAAAGTGAATTAATGCTTTGTCAAAAATTGTTTTTGCCGCCAGGAAATCAAATGTAAGGCGCGGGTCTGACGGAACGTTTTGAAGATTTCTGAAATTTGAGTTTCCGTCTTTGTCAAACTTTATCCAAAGTTCCAAGCCATCAAGTTCAATCACATCGAAACGAACATTGCGCGTAAGGCTTAAAGCCAAAAGGTCTGTGATTGTGAAAGTGAAATGTGCGCGGTCAATCTTGCCTAGAAATTCGCCGGACTGTTTATCATAAAGTTTTAAGTCACGTACTTCAGCAGTATTTGGGGAAAGCGTGGTTTTGAAACTTCCTATTTCGGCGCGAATACCGTATTGGTCTAATTTGTTGATGATTCGTGTTTGAATGTTGCTGTCAACATAGCCCATTCGATAGATGAGAAGTAAAGCCAAAACGACAAGGACAACAATAGCAGATACACCAATGGCAGAAAACAAAAAATTTCGTCGCGTAAAAATACGTCGTCGTTTTTTTGGCGGCGGTGGTGGTTCGGTTTGGTTGTTCTCTTGCGGTTGTTCTTTATCCTGCTCGCTCATAAAAAGGAATGCGGACAACTCTCGTCCGCCGAGTTGAAGTTAAAGAAATATAGACGAAATCTCTTGCTACTTTTTAATGAATCTTTTAGCGAAACATCAAACGTCTTTCAAGGATTTTCGGTTTGCGGTTTGGTCGTTCCCGCACATTCTCTTAAATCAATTTCAGGGAGAACTTTATCAGCAATTATTGAACCGTCAACCATTCGGGGCTATTCGAGATAGAGCAAAGATGCGTTGAATGCTTTTTAAGTTTACAAAAGAGTTTTTTATCAATCAGCTTTTACCGCAACATCGCTCTTACTTTTGTCTGAAAAATCTTTCTCGTCGGCGGGTTCGCCCAAAGGTACATTGCCGACGACTTCTAAATCAAAGCCTTCAAGAGCAGCTACCTTTGGCGGATGATTAGACAAAAGCAAAATTCTGTTTAATCCCAAATCCCGCATTATCTGTGCGCCTATGCCGTAATCACGGTCTTGCCCATAGCCCGTTTCAACGCTCGCTTCTCTCAAACCAATTCCTTTTTCCTGCATCAGTGCGTAAGTTCTCAGTTGATGAATCAAATCAAGATTGTGTTCGCGTTGGCGCAGGTATAAAACGACGCCGCGCCCTTCTCCGGCAATTTTTTCCAAGGAAGAATGAAGATGAAAACTTGATTGACCAACCAAAGCCCCGAACATTGAAAAAGTGACGTTCTCTGTGTGAACACGCACCAGGACAGGTTCTTTCCCGTTCGCCACATCGCCCATTACCATCGCCAAATGTACTTCATTGTTAATTTCGTTTTGGTACGCAATCGCACGAAACTTTCCATAAACAGTGTTGAGGTCTGTTTCAACAGCGCGACGAATTAAAGTCTCTTTTCTGATTCTGTAACGAACAAGGTCTGCGACGGAAATAATTTTCAAATCATGTTTTGCGGCAAACAATTCTAGTTCGGGAAGACGTGCCATTGTGCCGTCTTCGTTCATTATTTCGCAGATGACGCCCGCAGGATAAAGCCCTGCGATTCGCGCCATGTCAACGCTCGCTTCTGTCTGTCCGGGACGCACAAGAACACCGCCTGTCCGCGCTCTTAAAGGAAAGATATGACCGGGACGCGCCAAATCATGTGGCTTTGTTCTTTTGTCAACCGCAGTCAAAATCGTAGTCGCACGGTCAGCCGCAGAAATTCCCGTCGTCACACCCTTTCGCGCTTCTATTGAAATGGTAAAAGCAGTCCCAAAGCCGGAAGTATTATCCGCAACCTGCATCGTAAGATGGAGTTCGTCGCAACGCTCTTCTGTAAGCGGCATACAGATAAGCCCGCGTGCGTGTGTCGCCATAAAATTTATAACTTCGGGCGTGACCTTCTCAGCCGCGCAAACAATATCGCCTTCGTTCTCGCGGTCTTCGTCGTCAACAATGATTATCATTTTGCCGTCACGTAAATCTTTGGCGGCTTCTTCAATATCGGCAAAAGGCATAGCTTCAATT
>Ga0187894_10007428_pt1 | contig 10347 bp, 8 predicted proteins | sample GBC1701081metaG_FD_136650 | JGI IMG/M metagenome (GOLD analysis project Ga0187894, IMG submission 136650) | White microbial mat communities from a lava cave in the Kipuka Kanohina Cave System on the Island of Hawaii, USA - GBC170108-1 metaG ... | reverse complement strand
TGGCACTTGTTTGTCCAAAACTAGAAATCAGATAGTCGGTGTATAGATCTAATAAATTTTCCATCCTCCCAAAATATCACTTCTTTTTGCTTTTTTTCCACTTTGTTGCGTAACATGAGTTATCATTTGCCCATTATCCATTGATGAAGCCTTCGGGCATTGATTGGCTCGGTGATATTCCTGAACAGTGGCATGTTAAGCGAATCAAATACCTATTCGATGAACATTCTGGAAATGGTTTCCCAGAAGATATGCAAGGTAAACAAGAAGGAGACTTACCTTTTTTTAAGGTAAGCGACTTAAATAAAAATGATGTGTATGTTGACTCTTCAAACAACTATGTTAGTTATGAAGATGTTAAAAATAAAAAGTGGAATATTATTCCTTCTAAATCCGTTTTGACAGCAAAGATTGGGGAAGCACTTAGAAAAAATCATAGAAAGATAAATGTATCTCCGTGTATTATTGATAACAACTGCGTCGCACTTCATCCAACAAATTGCAATTACAAATTTGCATACTATTTGTTGAATCTTGTTGATTTTGATTGGTTCACAAATCTGGGAACTGTACCATCTGTATCAGTTGAAAAACTGAAAAACTTTTTAGTAATTTTGCCAACGCTTTCAGAACAAACCGCCATCGCCGCATATTTAGACGAAAAGACCGCGCAAATAGATAAACTCATTGAGAACAAAGAACGCCTCATCGAACTGCTCAGAGAAGAACGCTTGGGCGTTATCAACAAGGCAGTCACACAAGGCATCAATCCACAAGCAAAACTAAAACCTTCAGGCATTGATTGGCTTGGTGAGATTCCTGAACATTGGGAAGTGAAAAGGTTAAAGTATTTAGTTTCCAAAGTTGGAAGTGGAGTTACACCAACAGGGGGCGCAAACGTCTATCAGCAAGATGGAATACCGTTATTAAGAAGTCAGAACATACATTTTAGCGGCTTAGTTTTGGATGACGTTGCTTATATTTCAGATGAGATTGATGAATCAATGAGCAACAGCAGAATTGAAGAAGGCGACGTTTTATTAAACATAACAGGTGCTTCTATCGGAAGATGTTTTTATATTCCTAAAGGCTTTGGGAAAGGAAATGTAAATCAGCACGTTTGTATCATTAGACCAATTCAAACATCCATAACTACAAAATATCTACACGCTGTTTTAAGTTCTGGATATGGTCAAACCTTAATTGATATTTGCCAAACAGGAGCAAATCGAGAAGGTTTGAACTTTCAACAAATTCGGAGTTTTGAAATTCCTTATTGCGAAATTTCTGAACAAGAAAAAATCGTTCAATTCATCGAAACCGAAACCGCTAAAATTGATTCAACCGTTTCAAAGATAGAAAAAGAAATCGAACTTCTGAGAGAATACCGAACCGCTTTGATTTCCGAAGTGGTTACGGGGAAAATCAAAGTGGTGTAATTATGAGCGAAAATAAATCAGAGATAATTCTTTACGAATCATCAGACGGGCAAACAAAAATTGATGTCCTTTTGGATGGTGAAACAGTTTGGCTTAATCAACAACAAATCTCGAATCTTTTTAATCGAGACCGAACTGTTATCACCAAGCATATCAATAATGTTTTCAAAGAAGGCGAACTTGATGAAAATAGTAATGTGCAAAAAATGCACATTGCAAATTCAGACCGCCCCGTAGTCTTTTACAGTCTTGATGTCATTATCTCTGTTGGCTATCGTGTCAAATCTCAACAAGGCACAAAGTTTCGCATCTGGGCAACCAAAACCTTGCGCGAATTTATTATCAAAGGCTTTGTTTTAGACGATGAACGCCTGAAACACGGCAAACGCTTTGGCAGAGATTACTTTGATGAACTGCTTGAACGCATACGCGAAATCCGTGCAAGCGAACGCCGTTTTTATCAGAAGATTACAGACATCTATGCACAATGCAGTATTGATTACGATTCAAAGGCACTTATCAGCAAGACGTTTTACAAGACCGTGCAAAACAAACTTCATTGGGCAATCACACACAAAACAGCGGCGGAAATCATCGCCGAAAGAGCCGATGCCGATAAGCCTTTTATGGGCTTGCAGACTTGGAAAAACGCGCCGAAAGGCAAGATTCAAAAATCAGATGTTTCCGTCGCAAAAAATTATCTTATCGAAAAGGAAATCAAGGAACTCGAAAGAATCGTTGTGATGTATCTTGACTATGCCGAACTCCAAGCCACACGGCAAATTTCAATGACGATGGCAGATTGGGCGAAAAAGCTAGACGCATTTTTACAGTTCAATGAATATGATATTTTGACGGACGCTGGGAAAGTTTCGCACAATGTCGCCATTGAACTTGCCGAAAAAGAATACGAAAAGTTCAGAGTAATCCAAGATAGAAACTTTGAATCGGACTTTGATAAAGAAGTTAAAAAACTTAAAGGCAATGAACAAGAATAGCATTCACATCGAAGCTACTTTTGAAGATACAATTACCGAACATCTAACCGCGAACGGTTGGCATTTGGGCGATAAATCTGATTTCGATTCTGAATTGGCTCTGGATAAAAAAGCCGTTTTGGATTTCGTCAAAGATTCTCAACCAAAAGAATGGTCAAGGATGTTCGCGGCTTACAAAGACGATGCCGAAAACAAATTCATCGGACGGCTTGTTAAAGAATTAGAATTGCGCGGACTGCTCGATGTCATCAGACACGGCATCACGGATAGCGGAATAAAATTCAAACTCGCTTACTTCAAACCCGATAGCACGCTTAACCCCGAAACAATTCGGCTTTATAAAACAAACAAACTCTATGTGACGCCCCAAGTTAAGTTCTCAAGCAAAAACAACAAGAGCATTGATTTGCTTATTTCTCTAAACGGTTTGCCGATAGCAACCGCAGAACTAAAAAACCAATTCACAGGGCAAAACGTCACTCACGCAATCAAGCAATATAGAGAAGACCGCGACCCGCGAGAACTGCTTTTTCAATTCAAAAAACGCGCACTCGTTCACTTCGCGGCAGATTCAGATGAAGTCTATTTCACAACCAAACTTGACACGGACAAAACGCGATTCTTTCCATTCAATAAAGGCTATAAACACGGCGCGGGAAATCCGCCAAACCCGAATGGATACAAGACCGCTTACTTTTGGGAAGAAATCTTACAGGCAGATAGTTGGCTTGAAATCATCTCGCGTTTTGTACATCTGCAAAAAGAAACTTATTGCATTGACGGAAAACTTTACACAAAGGAAGCGATGATTTTCCCGCGTTATCATCAGCTTGATGCCGTAAGAAAACTTGGCGCGGATACAAAATCAAAAGGCGTTGGCAATAACTATCTGATTCAACATTCGGCTGGAAGCGGAAAAAGCAATTCAATCGCATGGCTCGCTTATCGTTTGAGCAGTCTTTATAGCAATGAAGACAAAAAGATTTTCGATTCCGTGATTGTTGTAACTGACAGAAATGTTTTAGACCAACAACTACAAAACACAATCTATCAGTTTGAGCATAAACAAGGCGTTGTGCAGAAGATTGATGAAGACTCGAAACAACTTGCCGAAGCCATCGCAACAGGGACAAATATAATCATCACTACATTGCAGAAGTTTCCCTTCGCTCTAAAACATCTCGCAGACCTGCCGGACAGACACTATGCAGTTATTATTGACGAGGCTCATTCATCTCAAGGCGGAGATGCAAGCCGAAAGATGAACGAAGCATTGGCGGGAAAAAATGTCTCGCTTGAAGAAGCCGAAGAAATTGAAAGCACTATCGAAACCGAAGAAGGCGACGGCGACGATTACATACGCGAGACAATCCGCAAACAAGGCAAGCAACCGAACATCAGCAATTATGCTTTCACGGCTACGCCAAAGACGAAAACATTGGAAGTCTTTGGCATCAAAGACGCGCAAGGCAAACCGCAGCCGTTTCATCTTTATTCAATGCGACAGGCAATTGATGAAGGCTTCATTCTTGACGTGCTAAAGAATTATGTCTCTTACAAAGAATACTACCGATTCTCAAAAGCGATTGAAGAAGACCCCGAATTAAACAAACGAAAAGCCGTCAGAGCAATCGGACGTTTCGCCTCTTTTCATCCGCACATATTGACGCAAAAAACAGAAGTGATGGTTGAACATTTCCGACAAGTCACGATGAAAAAAATAGGCGGAAAAGCCAAAGCGATGGTTGTCACTTCATCAAGAAAACACGCGCTTCGTTATTACCTTGAATTTAAGCGATACATAAAAGAAAAATGTTACACGGACATCAAAGCACTCGTGGCATTTTCGGGAACTGTTTACGATGATGATTATCCCGAAGGCATCACAGAAACCGCTTTGAACGGCTTTGGTGAAAAGGAATTGCCCGACAAGTTTGATACAAACGAATATCAAGTTTTATTGGTTGCTGACAAATACCAGACAGGCTTTGACCAACCTTTGCTTCACACGATGTATGTTGATAAAAAACTTTCAGGTGTTAAAGCCGTTCAGACTCTTTCACGTCTTAACAGAACACACGCGGGAAAAGAAGACACTTTTGTTTTAGACTTCGCAAACGACAGGCAAACCATCGTTGATTCATTTCAGCCTTACTATGAATTGACAACAATGGATGAAACCACAGACCCAAACCATCTTTACGACCTCAAAGGCAAAATGGACGCGGCAGACATCTATCATCAACCCGAAATAGATGCCTTCGCAAAAATCTTTTACAAGCCAACCAGCAACTACGCATTAACAAACAGTCAAGGCAAACTCTACGCATTCATTGACCCCGCAGTTGCCAGATACAAAGAGATTCACGAAGACAGCCAAGACGAGTTTAAGAAATCCCTCACGGCTTACGTTCATCTCTATTCGTTTCTCTCTCAGATAATGCCGTTTCAAGATGTTGACCTTGAAAAACTCTACTCTTACGGAAGATTGCTTTTAACCCGTTTGCCAAAGACAGACACAACCGAACAGTTGAAACTAGATAACGAAGTTGATTTGCAATACTACCGATTACAAAAAATCGGTGACGGTGATTTAGTCTTACAAGTTCAAGGCGAAGCCACGCTCGACCCAACAACCGAAGCTGGAATCAAACGCGCCGAAGATGTAAAAGAAAAACTCTCAAACATCATCAATGTTCTCAACGACAAATTCGGAACGGATTTCAACGAAGCAGACAAACTTTTCTTTGACCAGATTGAAGAAGAATTATTCTTAGATGAAGACTTGAAAAAGTGGGCAATGAACAGCCCGATTGAAAGTTTTAAGTATCCGTTTGAAGAAGTCTTTATCAACAAGCTGATTGATAGAATGGAATCAAACCAAGAAATCTTTGAAAAGATTATGGGTGACGCTGAGTTTAAGAACGACGTAAAAGAATGGCTGACAAAGAAAATTTATGAGCGATTTAATCAACCCGGTCAGTAAATATACAATGCTTTTCAAAGTTGGCACACCATAGGCACACCAAAAGCAAAACGGGCAGTCTAATCACTGCCCGTTTTTGCGAATTTCCTAAGCTTTTATGGTGGCCAGGGACGGAATTGAACCGCCGACACGCGGATTTTCAGACTGTAAATGTTGATTTAATTGAACTTATTTAACATTCGTTGAGTATAGATTGGTTGGGGTTTTTATGATATTCTCTCCATATTCGTTGGGTTAATTTAGTTAACTTAGATTAGGTTGTGACCCCAAAGTGACCCCGTGAAAAGCATAGTAGGTACGATTGAAGTGAGTAATAAAAGTGATTAAACCAACTATTGGTGAGTACAATTTTCGTGGTGAGAAACAGAAATTCGCTAGACTTTATTTTTGGGAAACTATCAAAAAAGTAGTTCCACAAGTTTTGAACGATTTACAGCAAGAGCCTCTTAACCTTTTCCGCAATGATTTTAGATTTTTTTCCTATTCAGATATTAACACAAAAGCCATTCTTAAAGATGCGGTTTTACATAATGAAGCTAGTAATTTTAGGGATTCTCTGAAAAATTGGCAAGGACGTTGGAATTTAGGTATTAAGCCAAATGCAGAGTTAGATAAACTCACTTTTGAAGCGTACTTTGACTCAGTATACCCGACATACAAACTTCGCTTTGAATTTAACGACGAGCAATTTGTACAGACGTTTTGCCATAAGTTTTTAGATAAGGCAAAAATTTGGAGCAAGAACGAACTAAATAAATTTCGCTCAGAAATGACACAAACGGATTTTCTTCGCTACTGGTTTGGAAACATTCACACACCTGAGGAAGCACTTCGACATCTTGAAAAAAAAAGGAAAAGTTTTGATTGTAAGAACGATGATTGGCACAGACGGCAGAGAGAGAAAGAATGTGAATGGGTTTTAGAAATGGCTTTCGATTGTGTGTGTCATTGGCACACAAATGAAAAAGATAGAGTAGAGATGTTTTTACAACTTGGTTGGGCATCTGTTTCGAAAGACATTTCTCCAAAATTCAAAGGTTTAGAACTTTGGCGTTATATGGATGAAAAAAAGAAGTATTATATTGAACGGCAAAAACAAAGAGTTTTACATCTTTTGGATGAAAATCCTTTGCTTGCGATTGCTTCACCAGATGAAAAACATTCTTATGCCCAATCAGTAGAGAAGAAAGCCGAACTTTATTGCGATGAGGTTGAAAAAGAAATCCAATCACTTTCTCCGAAAACGAAGAGAACCGATACCCATCCAAACTTTGAACGCGATATGACTTTAACAATAAGAATGCTGTGTGAAAAACCTTTTCAAAGTTGGGAAACATTAGCCGAAATATCTCTCAGAAATAAAGGTCGTAAATATACGAAAAACATATCAACGCTTAACAAAGAAATTCGTGCCTTGAAAGAATCCGTCAAAGTAATGTTGGAGTTTTTGGGCTTACCGAAGGAAAACATTTTTCGCACTCAAGGAAGACCGAAAAAATCTACCTAACATCATAAGCATTTCAGTTAATAAAAAGTCAGGTGAGACACTTGAAAAAAGTTTAGTTCACCTGACTTTTTTCTGTTTGATACTCATTTCGTAACTTCAAAAGAGTTCATTTCAATTTAGAAGAAAAGAGTTTTAGACGATGCAAAAAAAATTATTAACGGCGAAACAAGTTTCTGAAATTTTAGGCATAGATATTCAGCGTGTTTGGGATTTAAGGCGAAGAAACCTTTTGCCTTGCGTTCGTTTGGGAGAAAGACAATTCAGGTTCTGTCCTCAAGCAATAGAGCATTTCATCGAAAACGGAGGAAATTCAAATCAAAGCAAAGGGGCAAATAAAAATGACGCTTAATGAGTTTTTATCAAATCTGAAAAAGGTTAAAAAAAACCGCAATGGTTGGTTGGCGCAGTGCCCAGCGCATGACGATAAAGAGCCGAGTCTCAGCATTAAAGAAGGAAACAAAAGGCGCATTATTTTTTATTGCTATGCTGGATGCTCGTTTGCCTCAATTTGTGCGGCTTTGGATATTCAGCCGAAAGAATTATCAAACAATAACACAACCCAACAAAAGCAAATCGTTGCCGTTTACGATTATAAGAGCGAAAGTGGCGAATTACTCTTTCAGGTCGTTCGTTATGCCCCGAAAGATTTTCGACAACGAAAGTCAGACGGACAAGGCGGATGGATTTATAGACTTGGTGATGTTAGGCGTGTACTTTATCGCCTGCCTGAACTTGTGAAGGCGAATCAAGGCTCAATCGTTTTTGTCACAGAAGGTGAGAAGGGTGTTGAGGAATTGTTTTCGCTTGGCTTATTCGCAACGTGCAGTGTAAGCGGTGCAGGAAAATGGCGCGATGATTACAATGAGTCTCTTCGCGGTTTTCAAGTTGTCATTTTATCAGACAATGACGAACCCGGAAGAAAACATGCCGAACAAGTTGCACAATCCCTTTATGGTACGGCTCAAAGTGTTCGGGTTATTCACTTGCCAAATCTTCCGGTAAAAGGCGATGTGAGCGATTGGTTGGATGCGGAAAACTCCAAAGAAGATTTGCTTTCAATCGTGGAATCTTCGCCTTTGTGGAAACCAAACCAAAATACAAGCGAAACAAAAAAGGATGAAACGGCTTTACGTGTTGTCTGCTTGGCAGAAGTTCAGCCAGAACAGGTTTCTTGGTTGTGGCATCCCTACGTTCCAGTCGGAAAATTAACTTTGCTGGATGGTGAAGAGGGCATTGGAAAGTCATGGTTGCTTTGTGCAATTGCCGGACGCATCTCACAAGGTGAATGTCTGCCTTTTTCCGACGAAGCTATAAAGGGAAAAGTCTTACTCTTGAGTGGCTCAGAGGATGGATTAGGCGATACAATTCGCCCGCGTCTTGATTCTGCGGGTGCAGATTGCAAGAACATATTCGCTGTTGATGAGCCCTTCACTTTTGATGAAAAAGGTTTGATAAAGCTTTCTTCACTTATAGCAGAACTTAAACCTTCACTCGTAGTCATCGACCCGCTTTTCGATTACGTCACAGCTAAAACAGACATCAACACGGACAATCAAAGCCGAGCTGTTACAAAACCTTTGCGAGAGATTGCAGAGCGTTTTAAGTGTGCGATTGTAGCCGTCCGACACATTGGCAAAGCAAAAGGCAATGGCGAAGCACGGGCGGCAGGACTTGGCGGAATTGGTTTTCGTGCGGCTGGTCGTTCAGGATTGCTGGTCGGATGCGACCCGCAAGACAGAACCAAACGAGCGATGATTTTAACGAAGTCGAATCTTGCGAATAAAGACGCGGCGAAAGCTGTTGGATTTACAATAGAAAATGGTAAATTTTATTGGCTTGGTGAAAGCCCACTCACTGCTGAAAAGATACTTTCAAAACTCGAAAATGAAGACGAACGAGAAGAGCAAAATGAAGCGGTTGCTTTTTTGCGCGAAACTTTAAGGGACGGTGCAAAGCCTTTCAAAGATTTAATGAGTGAAGCAAAGCAATACGGCTTTTCCGAAAAGCGGTTGCAACGTGCGGCTTCAAAATTAAAGGTCGTTCGTAAACGCGAAGGCTTTGGGCTTGGTTCTTCTTGGTCATTACCTTCTATTCCAGACATCCAAGAGCATTTAAGACCTGATAAAAAAGAGTGTCTCGAACGTCCTGAGTGGACAAATAATGTCCTGAATGGAACGAAAGAAGAAAAGACTTGGTCTTCCATTCAAGACACTACTTCACTCATTCAAGACGTTCAAGACACATCAAAAAGTTCTATCCTAAATGGCTTGAATGGTGAAAAAAATATGTTAATTAAATTTATGAGTGAAGAAAGAGAGGTTTTTTTAGTATGAATGTCATCACTCTTTTAGGTGAAATCAAATATATAAACATCCATCTTTCTTTATTGGATGGGAAACTAAAAGTTGATGCACCGAAGGGTAAATTAACGGTTGAACTATTATCACGAATTCGTGAATACAGACAGGCTTTGATTCTAGAATTAAAGTTTCGCGAAAACGAGAAAGAAATTGAGAAAATGTTGCGAGAGATTTTCAGAAATGAGGAAGCTTGGCTTGAACTTAACTATTGCATTGATGAGCGGTCAAGCATTATGGAGTTTGACGGATTGACGGAGCATTTTGAAGCCTGTCATCAAGCAGAATTAGCGACCTTAATTGATTGGTTTAATGAAAGAAATAAAGAGCAATTCAAGAAGGTGGCATAAAATTCTATATAAATCACTTCTGAAATGTCGTAAAGAGGTTTAATATAATTTTATCTACAATTTTCAAACCGATTGAGAGTTTAATCCTTATGAGAAAAATGCAGTTTATTTTCTTTATCGCACTGTGTGTTTTTATTTATCCAGTTGCTGTACAAGGTCAAACATCACTGGCACAGACTCAGGAGCTAAAGCCTTTTGATATAAATCAAGAAAAACTTCCCACTAATTATTATGGGTTTAGCCCTTTTGTGATAAAGCTTGCCATTGCATCTCGATTTACATCGAAAGATGAATTTGAAACAACTGAACAATACATTTCGCGAAAAAAACAAATGGAGAGTCGCCCTTTAATTGGCTCTGTAAATATAGACAGTTTAATTGCTTTCCGACTTTTACACACAAGCCGGCACTTCGCTTATGATGCTGACCGACAAATTATTAAAGCTGAGATACGCCTTTCAAACTCCCGTTTTGAGTTGGGAATCTATGCTAATCATAACTATTATATTGAAATTAAAAACAAATCAGACTTTGATTTTCACAACAAGCAAGAAAGTTTTTTATATGAAAAAGAATTAAGTCTTGAGACCTGAAGACAGGACACATTTATCTAAACAGTTAATATAAATGCAGTTAAAGTCTTTGAAAGTAAAAAAGTATGATTGAGAAGTAGGTCAAGTTGAAAACTTGAGCGATAATTCTTAGATGCT
>Ga0187894_10007427_pt1 | contig 10348 bp, 9 predicted proteins | sample GBC1701081metaG_FD_136650 | JGI IMG/M metagenome (GOLD analysis project Ga0187894, IMG submission 136650) | White microbial mat communities from a lava cave in the Kipuka Kanohina Cave System on the Island of Hawaii, USA - GBC170108-1 metaG ... | reverse complement strand
GCAACCCAGCGCACTGGCACGACTTCTTCGCGTCGTGGCCGCTGCTGTATGTGTCGCACCTGATGAGCCTGGTGTTCGACGGCGCGTTTGACCGGCACCCCGATCTGCGCGTGGTCTTCGTCGAGGGTGGCTTCACGTGGGCGATGCCTGTCATGTCGCGGATGGACCGAATCTGGGAGCAGCGCAAGGCCGATCTGCCCCACGTGCGCCGCAAGCCGTCGGAGTACGTCCGCGAACACGTGCGGTTCACCACGCAACCGCTCGAGGACGTCAACGTCGGGATGTACCGCGAATACCTGGAGATGATGGACCTCGGCGACTGTCTGATGTTCTCCACCGACTATCCGCACTGGAGCTACGATTCGCCGGACTGGGCGATCCGGCGTTTCCCTGCCGACCAGCGTGAGCGGATCATGCGCGGCAACGCGACCGCGTTGTACGGGCTGCCGGCGACGGTCAAGGCGCTCCCTGGTGAACAGCCGGCCGCCGGCTGAGCTGTCGGATCTGGTCCGGGAATACGACAAGCTGTGGTCGACCCTGGACTTTGTTGGGCTGGCAGAACTTTGGGAGCGTGATGCTCGGCAGCCCATCTATATGGGCGACGAGTATGCGACGCCACTGGTTGGCAACGACGACCTCGATCGGCATTGGGCCCGGGTCGCGAGCCGGGTGAAGACGGCGTCCGTGTCGACGGAGCTGCACGCGTTCGATGTTGTCGACAACGACGTCGTGCGCGCGGTGCTGCTCAGCCGGTGGCGGCTCACCGGTCGAGAGTCGGACTACGAGCACACAGGGGCGAGCTGGATCACGTGGCTGCTGATTCGCCGCGGCGAGCGGCACCGGATCTTCCACCACATGGAGTCACAGGTCTATCTGACCGATTAGGGCTTCGCGGCGCGGCGCTCAACCTCGAGCGGCACCACGGGTTCCCGCGCCGCGGGACCACGTGTGACGGCGTTGAGCCGGATCTCCGGCAGATCGACAGACGGGTCGACGGTGTCCAGCCAGGCAACGGCTTCGGCCACGTCAGTGGCGCGGATCGCATACATCTCGAACGGAACGTCCTGCAGCATCTCGGTCTCGACAGGGCCGGGTGTCACGATGTGGACGTTGATGCCGTCGCGGTCGATCTCCTGTGCCAGCGCAAGCGCGAACGCATTCATGCCCGCCTTCGATGCCGAGTACGCGGTTCGCGCCCGCATCGGTTCGTGTGCGGCCGATGACGAGATGAACACAAACCGCGAGCCCGCCTTCATCCTCGGCAGAGCGGCCGATGTGACGACGAAACATGAATCCAGATTCGCCGACATCGTTGCGCGCCACTGCTCGAAAGTCTGCTTGCGCGCGTAGGTTCCGCCGAGGATTCCGGCCGCGTGCACGACCAGATCGATCTCACCCGCCGCCTGCACGGCGGGGTCGAACTTTTGCGGATCGGTCGCGTCGGCCACGACATAGCGCGCGCCCATGTCCATTGCCGCGGCACGCAGCGGTTCCTCACGTCGTGCGGTGAGGATGACGTCGTAACCGCGTTCGACAAGCTTGGCCCCGCAAGCCTGTCCGATACCGCCGCTACCGCCGGTGACTAATGCTGTTCGCACGCCGCACCTTTCAGCGCTGGCGCCGGGCCAACGCTTGCGGCGAGAGAGCCACGATCCTCTGCTCGGGATCGGCGGCAAGGAAGAACGTTTGGGTGTCGGCGAGGTGACGCGCAGAAAGCTTGCGAGCGCGGTCGGCATCGCCTGCTTCGATCGCGTCGGTGATCTTGTTATGGATGGTCAGTGCGATACGCCGGCTGCTCAACGCCGGGTACTCACCTTTGGCGGCGGTCTCGTTGGCCCACCACTGCAAGTGGCTGCTCCACAGCGTCTCGAGGCTGCCGACCACCGCGATCATGGTGTGGTTGCCGCAGCCGCGCACGATCTCGTCGTGGAACTGGCCGCCGATCTCGGTGAAGCGGGCGCCGTCCTCGATGTGTTCGGCCATCGACTCGTTGAGTTCCCTGAGCTTTGGAACCAACGTCTCGCCACGGTCGGGACGCTTCGCCGCAAGCGCAGCGCACATCGGGTCGAGTTCCTGCAGCGCGGTGCCGAGATCGGCCAGCGGCACATAGTCGCTTTGCAACAACAAGCCGAGCATGTAGGCCGCGCTGGCCTTCGCGGGCGCATGTACGACGGCGCCCCCGCGGTTCCCGCGGCGTACGGACACCAGCCCCTCGGTCTCGAGTATTCGCAACGCTTCCCGCAGCGACACGAGGCTGACGTTGAACTGCTCGACAAGCACCTCTTGGCGCGGCAGCAGGTCGCCGTCGGACAGTTCGCCGTCGATGATCTGCCGCCGAAGCTCGTCGGCCACGATCTCGGCGGTGCGGCGGGCCGACAGCCTGCGGCGGGCCTCGGGGCCTATTCCCAGTGTTGTCATGTCTTGGCAATGTTAACAGTGTTAGGGCCGCTACCAGGGGTCTACGCGGCCGCTATCCGACAAAAGTTACTAAGATGGCAAAAAACCCACCGGGAGGATGTGCGGTTGAGCGACGATTCGCCTACCCCGCTGGATGACCTCCGGGTCGTCGAGATCAGCGACCGGATCGCAGGAGCCTATTGCGGCAAGCTGTTCGTCGACGCGGGTGCCGACGTCGTGAAGGTGGAGCCCGTCACAGGGGATCCATTGCGCCGCTTCACCGCAACCGGTGCGATGCCGTCCGAGGGCACCGATGCGCCGCTGTTCAGCTACCTCAATTCCGGAAAGCGCAGTGTGACAGCCGCATCCGGATCTTTGGCGAATCTGCTTCCTTCTGCCGACATTGTGATCGTCACACAGCGGGGACTCGACCCGCAGGGACTGCTCGACGTGTCGCCGCGATCCGTCGTCGTGACGGTGTCCGACTTCGGCTGGACCGGTCCGTGGTCGGACCGTCCGGCGACCGAGTTCACACTGCAGGCTTGGTCGGGTTTGACGGGTTTCCGCGGTGATCCGGCCGGGCCGCCGATATCGATCGGCGGCGAGCTGGGGGAGTACATGGGCGGCGCGTGCGCCGCCTATGGAGCGCTGGCACTGCGACGGAGGGTGCGCCACGGCGGCCCGGGCGGACACCTGGACATGTCGATGCTCGAAGCGATCACGTTGATGCAGAGCAGCGAGTGGCTGCATTCGCAGCTGCTGAACGTGCCCCCGATCCGCCGGTCGGTGGAAGTGCCGTCGATCGAGGAAGCCTCAGACGGCTACGTCGGCATCAGCATGGTCACCGGACAGCAGTGGCTCGACTTCGCTGCAATGGTGGATTGCGCGGAACTGACCGAGATCCCTGACCTCCGCTTCCAGATCGGGCGATGGGACTACCGAGACTGGATACGTGACCGCATCGGGCCATGGATGCGTCAGCGCACAGTCGCAGAGATTGTCGAACTCGGTCAGTTGTTCCGGCTGCCTATCGCTCCGCTCGGCAACGGTTCGACAATCCCCGAGATGGATCACCTGTGCGAGCGCGGCGTCTATACCGACAACCCCGCGGGCTTTCGTCAACCACGCGCGCCCTGGCTGATGTCGGTCGCACGGCCCGCACCGATCCGAAAGGCCCCCGCAGTCGGTGACGCGGATGGCGACTCCCTTTGGCGGCCAAGGGAACCCGCAGCATCATCCGCATCAAACGACCTCCCGCTGGCCGGGGTGCGAATCGTCGATCTGACCGCGTTTTGGGCAGGACCGGCCGCGACGCATTCGTTGGCCGCGTTCGGGGCGGACGTCATCAAGATCGAGGCGATCCAGCGGCCCGACGGTATTCGCTATTCGGGCGGCATGCGCACCGACGTCGACGACTGGTGGGAGTACGGCTGGGTGTTCCATGCGATGAACACCAACAAGCGGTCGGTCACATTGGATTTGGAGTCCGAGGACGGCGTCGGCCTGTTGAAGAAGTTGGTCAGCACGGCGGACGCGGTGATCGAGAACTTCTCGCCCCGCGTGATGGACCGATTCGGGCTCGGCGCCGACGCATTGCTCGACGTTAAGCCCGACCTGGTGGTGGTGCGGATGCCCGCCTTCGGGCTTGCGGGTCCGTGGCGAGATCGCGTCGGCTTCGCACCGACGATGGAGCAGATCGCCGGGCTGGCGTGGGTGACCGGCCTACCCGAGGGGCCGCCGGTCCCACCGCGTGGCGCCTGCGACCCGCTTGCAGGAGCGCACGCGGCATTCGCATTACTGGCGGCACTGGAGTTCGCCGACCGCACGGGCCGCGGTCAACTCGTCGAGGTGCCGATGATCGAGACCGTACTCAATGTGACCGCCGCGCAGACAATCGAATTCGAAGTCTTCGGAGAAATCCTTTCGAGGCGCGGCAACCGCGGTCACACCTCGGCGACGCAGGACATCTACCGGTGCGCGGGCGACGACAACTGGATCGCGATCAGCGCGCACACCGATACGCAGCGAAACGCGTTATCGGAGCTGACGGATGGAACCGAGCTCGGCGAGTGGTTGGCCACCCAGGACCTAGAGGCTGTGGTCGATGCGCTTGCGGGCGCGGGGATTCCGGCGGCCGCCGTCGTCTCCCCATCCCTGGTGACCGAAAATCCGCAACTGCGACATCGCGGCTTCTTCGAACGCCTCCAACACCCCCGCACCGGAGAGGGCCTGTACCCGACTCCGCCCTTCGCCCCGCTTAAGGGGGAGAAGGGGTGGCTGCATCGCCCGCCGCCGACTCTGGGGGAGCACAACGCGGAGGTGCTCACTGGGCTCTGCGGCCTGACCGACGGCGACCTCGAGCGATTGGCCGAACAAGGCGTGATCGGCACGCGTCCCAAGGGGCTGTGACTAACGCGCCCGCAGCGTGATCGCCATCTCGTCGAAGATCGACATGTTGTTCGTCAGGTTGGGATACGCGACCTTGGGTAGGCCGAGCGTGATGTCGTCGGCGCGGCAGAGCAACTCGTCGAGCACGGCGCGGATCTCGGCGCGGGCGAGCATCGCGCCAAGGCAATGGTGTGGCCCACCGCCGCCGAAGGTGACGTGCGGGTTGTCGGTGCGACCGATGTCGAATGTGAACGGGTCGGCGAAGACCTCTTCGTCGCGGTTGGCCGAACGCAACATCGACACCACCCGATCGCCCTTCGGGATGGTGACGCCGTCGATCTCGACGTCGACCCTCGTGCTGCGCGTCCAGAACGCCACCGGTGTCGCCCAGCGCAGAACCTCTTCGACCGCGTTGGCCCTGATCGCCTCGTCGGCGCGATAACGCTCGATCTCCCCGGGATTCGCGACGAACGCCTGTAGTCCAACGGCCAGCGCGTTCTTTGTCGTGTCGCTGCCCGCGAAAGTGAGCACGTAGAAGAAGATTTCGAGCTCGTTGGCGGGTATCGACAACTGCTCACCGCTCTCGTCGGTCACCACCGCGGTCGCCAGCGTGCTCCAAATATCGTCGACAGGGATGCGCCGCTTCTCCGCGGTGAGCTCGTAGGCGTAGGTGAAGATCTTGCCGAACATCTCGAGTTGGTCCCGCTCGGTCAACTGGGAGTCCGGCGCGTTGGCCGAAAGAATCCGCCCGAGCGTGTCGAAGATCTCCGGCCGGTCCTCGTCGGGGATGCCGATGATGTCGCCGATGACGGACATCGGCAGCACGTCGGCGACATCGCCGATCCAGTCACCACCGCCCGCCGCGAGCAGTCCGTCGATCATCGTCGCGGCACGCGCGTGAATTCCCTCCTCGAGCTTGCCGATCGCGCGCGGGGTGAACGCGTGAGACATCACCCTGCGGCGCTTGATCAGATCGGGCGGATCCATGTGGATGATGGTCGGGGCGGACGTCATCACGTCGATCGACTGGATGAGCGGGCCGTCGACGGCGGTGAACGAATCGGTGTCCCGGTGGATGCGCTGGGCATGCCGGTGCTTGGTCGTCATCCAGAAGTCACGTTTGACGGTTTTGGCGACGCCGTCGGTGAGTTCGTGATGGAAGATCGGCTGCTCGCGGCGCAACTCGGCGAACAGATCATCGGGAAAACCGTTCCGCCACAAGGAATTATCCGAAAGATCGACCGGAGCTCCGATGGGCATTTTCAGTCCTCAATTCGTTGGCCTTGACCTAGAATGCCTAAAATAGTAAAAATAGGCAATGGACAGGTTCTGACCTGCCCAAATGTTGCGTGGACGGAGTAGCGATGACGACAGGGTCCTTTCAACGGGATGAGGGCTCAGACCCGACCCTCGATCCGTCGGAGCGCGAGTTCGGGCCGAGCGGGATCAGCCTCTCGACCTACCGCTTCCCGACCGGGTGGTTCATCGTCGGCTTCGCCTCCGAGCTGGCCCAAGGCCAGGTCAAGCGAGCGCACTACTTCGGTGAGGAGCTGGTGATCTTCCGGACCGCGTCGGGACAGATCAACGTGCTCGACGCCTACTGCCAGCACCTCGGCGCCAACATGGGCGTCGGCGGCACTGTCGAAGGCGAACAGATCGTGTGTCCCTGGCACGGGTGGCGCTGGAACGGGGACGGCACCAATGCCCTGATTCCGTACAGCAAGATCGGCTGCAAGCAGAACGTCCGCATCAAGACGTATCCGACGACCGAGTGGTACGGCTTCATCCTGGTGTGGCACGAGCGCCACGGCCGCGCACCCTACTGGCAGCCGCCGGTGCTGCCCGAACTCGAGACTGATGAGTACTACCCACTGCACCCGCACACCCGAATGGTGAACCGCGTCAAGGTGCACGCGCAGATGATCATCGAGAACGCCGCCGACCCGTACCACGTTCAGTACGTACACAAGGCCGCCAACCCTGCGAACACCGCATCGTTCGAGGTCGCCGGCTATCACCTGCACGCCACGGTGAACGCGGATTTCGGTGGCGGACGGGCGAAGACGTGGCTGACACCAAACGGTCCGGTCGAGGCGAAGATCGTCTATGACAACTACTCGTTGGGCCTCGGCGTCGTGCGGTTCCCTTCGGATCTGGTGGCGACCGTTCAGGTGACCGGTCAGACCCCGGTCGACGAGGACTACACGGACTACTTCTACACCCAGGCCTCCATTCGCGAAGCCGGCGACTCCGGCGATCAGCCGATCGGCCGTGCCGCGAAGTTCCTGCAGCTCCAGCAGGAGGTCATCAAACAGGACTTCTTCACCTGGGAGAACATGAAGTACCTGGAGAAGCCGAATCTGGCGCCAGAGGAGGCGCACGACTACGCCGCGCTGCGACGGTGGGCGCACCGCTTCTATCCCGGAACCGAGCCGTCACCAACCGATTTCGGGTATTCCGCCGACGGAGCGCCCGACCCCGCGGCAGCGGGGGTTTGATGCCCGCCGGCGGTCTGACCGTTCCGGCCGTGCTCGATCAACGTGCCGAACAGTTCGGCGACCGCGTGATGATGTCGATCACGGGCACTCCTGTGACATTCGCGCAGATGCGCGACCGCTCGTGCGCGGCCGCCAATGTGCTCGTCGACCTCGGGGTCAGGCGCGGTGAGACGGTCGCACTGTTCACCGGCACATGCCCCGAGTGGGTGTACTTCTGGCTTGGTGCCGCGAGGATCGGCGCCGTTACCGCTGCGATCAACGGCGCCAGCAAGGGTGACTTCCTTTCGCACGCCCTGCGGTTATCGCAGGCGGCTGTCGTCATCACCGATGCCGAGCATCATCCCCGGCTGCGGGCGGTGTCCGACGGCATCAAGACGTTGAGATCGGTTCTAGTCCAAGGTGATTCACTGACCGCTCTACTCGGGGGCGCGTCGACGTTGGCACCGGACCTCGCGCCCACCGGCCCCGACGACGTCGGCGCCTTGTTCTTCACGTCGGGCACCACCGGGCCATCCAAGGCGGTCGCGACCACCTGGCCCTACCTGTTCCGTGTAGCGGAAGCCGCCGCGTCGGCGTGGGAATTCGGCGCGGGTGAGGTGCTGTGGACCGCGATGCCGCTGTTTCATCTCAGTGCGGCGCCCACGGTGCTGGCGCCGATGCTGGTCGGCGGGACCAGCGTGCTCTCCGACGGCTTTCACCCCGCAGGCGTGTGGGATGAGATACGGGAATGCGGTGCCGTCGGCTTCGCAGGTGCCGGCGCCATGGTGTCGATGTTGTGGAATCTGCCGCCGGATCCGCGCGATGCCGATGTGCCGCTGCGGTTCCTCTCGGCAGCGCCGATTTCGGCGGACCTGTACCGCGACATCGAGCGGCGCTACGGCTGCCGCATCGTGACGATGTACGGGATGACCGAGGCATTCCCGATCGCCTACAAGGCGGTGTCCGAAGAGGGCGTGCCGGGAACGTCGGGGCGAGTCAATCCAGCATTCGACGTGCGGATCGTCGATTCCTTCGCAAACTCCGTACCAGCGGGTATGGTTGGGGAGATCGTCTGCCGGGCGCGGGCAACACATGCGATGAGCGAGGGGTATGTGTCGTCGGCGTCCGGCAGGGGGGGACTGCAGGTGGAGCCACACCCCGAGTGGTTCCACACTGGTGACCTGGGCAAATTGGACGCCGACCAGAACCTGACCTATGTCGATCGGGTGAAGGACTCGCTGCGCAGACGCGGCGAGAACGTGTCGTCCGTCGAGGTCGAGACGACCGTGATGCACCATCCCGCCGTTCTGGAAGCCGCGGCCGTCGGCGTCCCCAGTGAGCTAGGCGAGGACGACATCCTCGTGGTGATCACGTTGCGTCCTGACGCCACCGTCGATTTCGCTGACTTGCTCGACTTCTGCTCGGAGCGCATGCCGTACTTCTGCGTGCCCCGGTATCTGGAAGTGCTCGAGGAGATCCCGAAGAACGTCATCGGGCGGGTCCGCAAGGACGTGCTTCGCAGCAGGGGTCTCGGCGCCAGTGCCTGGGACCGCGAAGCCAACGGCTACGTGCTGAGCCGCTAGAGAGGAACGCATATGTCCCTGACCTATCAACAACAGTTCGTACTGGACGGATTAGCCGGTCGCGCAGCGATTCTCGATCTCGACGCGCGGTACAACCGGCTGTACTCCGCCGGTGATCTCGCAGGCTGGATAGCGACATTCCGTCACGCGGGTGCGTCGTTGACGCGTGCGGGGGAGACGTTCACCGATCTGCCGGCCGCGTTCGACGGCGGCGACGGTCAGCGACTGGTCACGATCGATCACGAGATAAGCGTCGACGGTGTGGACGCGACCCAACAATGCGTCGTGCTGCTGTTCCGCGAAGCCGAATTGCAGGCCACCGGCGCCTATCGGGACAGCCTCATCTATGAGCGCGGCGGCTGGTACTTCACGTCGCGCGAACTCCAGTGGGATCTGGTCCCACGCGAGAGGGTAGTGCTCGTGTGAGCACCGGCATCCGGTATGAGTTCGCGTTCGGTGCATATGAAGACGCGCTTCAAATGGTCGGCGTGCGCAGCGAACCGCGATTCGCAGGCACCGCCGTCAGTGCTGCCCGTATCCAGCATTTCGCGGCGATGGTGCGCGACCCCAACCCCGCGTACTGGGACGAGGAGTTCGCCAAGCAGGTCTGGGGTGGGTTCGTAGCGCCGCCTGCGCTGCTGATGGGCTGGCTGATCCCACCGCCTTGGCTTCCGACGAATCGGCCGCCGGTGCCGTCGATCGCGATCCGTGTCCCGCTTCCCGGCACGACGTTCGTCAACGCGTCCAACGACGTTGAGTTCTTCACGCCGATTTTGGAAGGCGATCGGCTCCATGTGATCGAGGAAGTCGTTTCGGTGTCGCCGGAGAAGAAGACGCGGCTTGGCGTCGGGCACTTCATCGAGACATGCGACGAGTTTCACCGCGCCGATGGCACGCTTGTCGCAACCAATCGGAACACGTTGTTCCGCTTCACCCCCGTGACGAACACATGACGTCGTATCGGAGGCTGGCGTGGGACGACATCAGCATTCCGACTGATCTGCCAGAGGTCGTCGACGAGATCGACTACCAACGTGTGGTGATGAACGCCGGCGCGACATGGGACTACTTCCCCGGGCACTTCGATCCGCTTTACGCCGAAAGCGACGGGCATCCAACAATTTTCGTCAACACCATGCACCTGGCGGGGTTTGTCGACCGGATCGCAACCCAGTGGGCCGGTCAGTACAGCCGCGTGGTGCGGCGCAAGGTCACGCTGGCGGGCTCCATCTACGCAGGCGACTCGATGGTGGGCCGCGGCCGCGTCATCGGGAAGCGGCGGGAGGGCTCGGGAGATCTCGTGGACCTCGAGATCACCGTGACGAATCAGCGCGGTGAGATCTGCTGCCCGGCGGAGGTAACTCTGGATCTCACCTAGGTGAGTCGGTCACGGCGGTGTGCATCGTGGGCTCCGCTCAGGCCAGATCCGGCAGCTTGCCGGCGCTGATCGTTGACTGCAGTTCGACGTATTCGGAGAGCCCCTCTGACCCGAACTCCCGGCCG
>Ga0187894_10007426_pt1 | contig 10348 bp, 7 predicted proteins | sample GBC1701081metaG_FD_136650 | JGI IMG/M metagenome (GOLD analysis project Ga0187894, IMG submission 136650) | White microbial mat communities from a lava cave in the Kipuka Kanohina Cave System on the Island of Hawaii, USA - GBC170108-1 metaG ... | reverse complement strand
GCTGGCGGGCGCCATCGAGGCGATCCGCGGCGATACGCTGCCGCCGGCCTTCAAGATGCTGGCGCGCGTGTCGCGCATCATGGAGCAGCTGGTGAAGGCGTGGGACGTGCTGTCGACCATGACACCGCCGGAGTACAGCGCCATCCGCCCGTCGCTCGGCAGCTCGTCGGGTTTCCAGTCCTACCAGTACCGCCTGATCGAGTTCCGGCTGGGCAACAAGAACCAGGCCATGGTGGAGGCGTACCGGCGCGAGCCGCAGCGCCAGGCCGAGGTCGAGGCGGCATTGCAGATGCCGTCCATCTACGATGAGGCCATCGCGCTGCTGGCGCGCAAGGGGCTCGCCATCCCGCAAGCGGTGCTGGATCGCGACAAGACGGTCGCGACCCAGCACGATGGCGACGTCGAGGCGGCCTGGCTCACCGTTTACCGCGATCCGCAGCACTACTGGGACCTCTACGAGCTGGCCGAAGAGCTGGTGGACCTGGAGGACGCCTTCCGGCTGTGGCGGTTCCGCCACGTCACCACGGTGGAGCGGATCATCGGCTTCAAGCGCGGCACCGGCGGCACGGACGGCGTTGCCTACCTGCGCAAGATGTTGGACGTCGTGCTGTTCCCGGAGCTCTGGCGCCTGCGGACCGCGATGTGATGACGGTCATGGACATGCCGTCCGCCGGCAGCACCAGACTTGACGCCAAAAGGGCGGCGGAGTACCTACGCGCCCGGTTCGCCGGATCTCGGTCCGGCCCGATGGCGGCCGTAGCTCAGTTGGTTAGAGCGCCAGTTTGTGGTACTGGATGTCGCCGGTTCGATCCCGGTCGGCCGCCCCAATTCTCTCACATTGTCGCGTGTCTGCCGCATGGACAAGCCATGACGGCGGGCCCATTTTCTTGGCAACCCGCAGCGCGGTGAGGCCGGTATGCGTCGCGTTCTGAAGCGTCTGATCACGCCGCCGCTGGCGCTCGTCGCGGCGCTGCTGGTGCTGCTCGAAGAGACGCTGATCGTCTGGCTGCAGCGGCTGATGGCGGCGCTGGGCAGGTTGCCGTGGGTCGCGGCGCTCGAGGCGCGGGCGGCGCGCCTGCCGCCTTATCCGGCGATGATCCTGTTCCTGCTGCCCGCCATCATCCTGTTTCCCATCAAGCTGGCGGCCCTGTGGATGATCGCTGAAGGCAAATTCGTGCTGGGCGCGGCGATCATCTTCGCCGGCAAGGTCATCGGCACAGCCTTCGCCGCGCGCATATACAAGGTGCTGCATCCGACCCTGGCGACCCTGGCCTGGTTCGTGCGGGCGGAAACCTGGGTGTTCGCCTGGCGTGATTGGCTCTATGCCTTCGTCAAGGCGATGCCGGCATGGCAGGCGGCGACCGCCATGATCCACCGCCTGCGCCGCCTGATGGCGCGGCCGGGCTGGATGTCGCGGCGCCTCGCGGCCCTGCGCCGGCGGTCGCGCCGGTCGGCCTAGCATGACGGACGTTGCCCCCGACGATGATCTCGTCCTGCTGACCTGCGCCGAGATGCAGGCGGCCGAGCGCTACGCCATGCGCGGCGCCGGCACGGAGCAGGCACAGGCGGCGTCGGGCAGCGAGCTGATGGAGGCGGCCGGCGCCGGCGTCGCCCAGGCCATCATCGACCGCTTCATGCCTCAACCGATCGTTGTCCTCTGCGGCCCCGGCAACAACGGCGGCGACGGCTTCGTCATCGCCCGCCATCTGGCGGCAGCCGGCTGGCCGGTGCGTATCGGGCTGCTGGGCGATCGAGCCAAGCTCACCGGCGATGCGATGTGGGCGGCGATCCTGTGGGATGGGACGGCCGAGCCGCTGTCGACGGCGTTGCTGGCCGAGCGGCCGCTGGTCGTCGATGCGATGTTCGGTGCCGGCCTGAAGCGGCCGATCGACGGCACAGCGGGCGCTGTGATCGAGTTGATCAACCGCCAGGGCCTGACCTGTATCGCGGTCGACCTGCCCAGCGGCCTGGAGGGCGATACCGGCCGCATCATGGGGCATGCGCCGCGCTGTGCGCTGACGGTGACCTTCTTCCGGCCCAAGCCGGCGCATCTGTCGCTCAACGGCAGGTTGCTGTGCGGCGACCTGCGCGTTGCCGACATCGGTATCCCGCGGGCGGCGCTGAAGGCGGTCAACCCGCGCCAGTGGCGCAATGACCCGCCGCTGTGGCGGGCGGCGTTGCGCCTGCCGTCGCTGGCGGACCACAAGTATGTGCGCGGCCATGTCATGGTCGTCGGCGGCGACACCATGACGGGCGCGGCGCGCCTGGCGGCGCTGGCGGCACGGCGGGCCGGTGCCGGTCTGGTCACCATCGCGGCACCGCCTGCCACCATGGGCGTCTACCAGTCGGCCGAGCCGGGCAACATCGTGGCGCCGCTCGACGGCCCCAACGCGTTCCGCCAACTGGCAGCCGATACCCGGCGCAATGTGTTCGTCATCGGGCCGGGGGCAGGGGCGACGCCTGCCACGCGGCGCCTGGTGTCCGACGCTCTGGCCACGGGCCGCGCCTGCGTGCTGGATGCCGACGCGCTCACCGCGTTTGCCGGGGCGCCGTCGTCGCTGTTCGCCGACATCAAGGGACCGACGGTGCTGACCCCGCACGAAGGCGAGTTCAGCCGGCTCTTCCCTGACCTCGCCGCCGATCTGGGCAAGCTCGAGCGCGCCCGGCAGGCGGCGCGTCAGAGCGGCGCAGTCGTGCTGCTGAAAGGGGCGGATACGGTCATCGCCGCGCCTGACGGGCGCGCGGTGATCAATGACAACGCCCCGCCGTGGCTGGCGACGGCCGGGGCGGGCGACGTGCTGTCGGGCATGATTGCGGGATTGGCGGCGCAGGGCATGACCATCTTTGCCGCCACCGCGGCGGCGGCATGGATGCACGGTGCCGCCGCGGCCAAGGGCGGACCGGGCCTGATCGCAGAGGACCTGCCGGCACACCTCCCGGCTGTCATGGCAGACCTCATGCCGGCGCTATAACCCTTTGACCGGCCAAGGTTCGCGGGCTAGAAGGCGCCCCTTGGCCGCCGGACTGGCGCGCTGAGCGCGCGGGTGTGGCCGCGGGCGTGGTGGAATTGGCAGACACACTGGATTTAGGTTCCAGCGCCGCAAGGCATGGGGGTTCAAGTCCCTCCGCCCGCACCATCTCCCCTCGGCAGGCGCGCACGACAACGAATGATTGGGATCGAGCGGAACGTCATCACCATGCAAGTCACCGAACTCACCAACGAAGGCCTCAAGCGCGCCTACAAGATCGTGGTGCCGGCCGCGACACTGAACGGTCAGGTCGACACGCGCTTGGCGGAAATGTCGAAGACCGCGGTGATGCCCGGCTTCCGCCGCGGCAAGGTGCCGGTGACCCTGCTGCGCAAGCAGTACGGCCAGGCGCTGTTCGGCGAGGCGGTCGAGAAGACCGTCAACGAAAGCGTCGGCAAGACCGTTGAGGACAATGGCCTGCGCCCGGCGCTGCAGCCGCGGGTCGATGTCAAGGCGATCGGCGAGGACAAGGATCTCGAGTTCGACGTCACGGTCGAGATCATGCCCGAGATCGGCGACGTGGATTTCGGCGCCATCGAGATCGAGCGGCTCAAGGCCGCGGTCGAGGAGTCGCAGGTGAACGAGGCGCTGGAGCGCATCGCCGCCGCCAACAAGGAGCAGAAGGAACTTGCCGAACCGCGGCCGGCGGCCAAGGGCGACATGGTGAAGGTCGACTTCACCGGCTACGTCGACGGCGTCGCCTTCCCCAACGGCTCGGCCAGCGACTACAGCCTGGAGCTCGGCTCGGCGAGCCTGATCCCCGGTTTCGAGGACCAGCTGATCGGCGCCGCGGCGGGCGAGGAGCGCGAGGTCAAGGTGACGTTCCCGGCCGACTACGGCAACGCCGAGTTGGCCGGCAAGGACGCCACGTTCAAGGTCTCCGTGAAGGAGATCAGCGAGCTGGTGGCGCGGCCCATCGATGACGAGCTCGGCAAGAAGTCCGGTTTCGAAAACCTCGAGGGCATGCGCAAGGCCGTGCGCGAGCGCATCGAGCAGGACTACAACCAGCTGTCGCGCACCTTGGTGAAGCGCAAGCTGCTGGATCAGCTCGCCGAGCGGCACAAGTTCGCGGTGCCGGCGGGCCTGGTCGACCTGGAGTTCGAGTCGATCTGGAACCAGGTCGAGGAGGCCAAGAAGGCCGGCCAGAAGGTTGAGGATGACGAGGACAAGCTGAAGGAAGAGTACCGCGGCATCGCTGACCGCCGCGTGCGGCTGGGCCTGTTGCTGGCCGAAGTCGGCCGTAAGAACAACATCGAGGTCAGCGCCGCCGAGATCAACCAGGCGGTCTTCCGCGAGGCACAGCGCTACCAGGGCCAGGAGCGACAGGTGCTGGAGTTCTATCAGAAGAACCCGCAGATGCGCGATCGCCTGCGGGCGCCGATCTTCGAGGACAAGACGATCGATTTCGCGCTCGAGCTGGCCAAGGTCACCGACAAGGTCGTGCCACCCGATGACCTGTTGAAGGCGGCGCGCGAAGCCGAGGAAGACAAGGAAAACGCCGCCTGAGGCGGCGTGGTGCGCCCGGCGCTTGCGCTGCGGCGGGCAAAACGCCATGTCTGATCCGTGACGGTGGCGTTCGCCGGCCTTGATTTAGGCGATGCCACCGACCCAGATAGGCGACGAATAGCCGCAAACCCAGGCTGGCTGAGGACAAAGGACTGCGTCACATGATCCGCGACCGCGATCCCGTCGAGGTTTTCAACAACATCTATGTGCCGATGGTCGTCGAGCAGACCGCGCGCGGCGAGCGGGGCTACGACATCTGGTCGCGCCTGCTGAAGGAGCGCATCGTCTTCCTCAGCGGCCCGGTCGAAGACCATGTCTCGACCCTGCTGTGTGCGCAGCTTTTGTATTTGGAATCCGAGAATCCGACCAAGGACATCGCGTTTTACATCAACTCGCCCGGCGGGGTGGTGTCGTCGGGTCTCGCGATCTACGACACCATGCGCTACATCCGGCCCGGCATCTCCACCGTGTGCATCGGCCAGGCGGCCTCGATGGGCTCGCTGCTGCTGACGGCCGGTGAAAAGGGCAAGCGATATGCTCTGCCCAACGCCCGGGTGATGATCCACCAGCCCTCCGGCGGCGCCCAGGGCCAGGCGGCCGACATCGAGATCCAGGCGCGCGAGATCCTGCTGACGCGCAACAAGCTCAATCGCATGTACATGGAGCATACCGGCCAATCCATCGAGGTGATTGAACAGTCGATGGATCGCGACAAATTCTTTAGTCCGGAGGAGGCCAAGGAATTTGGCCTCATCGACGATGTTCTACTGAAGCGGCCGAACGCTGCAGAACCGGTAAAGCTTAGTGGTTGAATCGGCACGACTCGTGCTTGCAAAGGCGTTCGCGATGGTCACCATGGAGTACCTGTACATTGCGGACGGTTCATGCGCCCTGCGAAGTCATACCCACAATATTTTGATGTTGTACCGAGGCGATTGCGGGGCGTAACATACGTATAGCGTGCCGGCGGGTGCGCTCTGGAGGTAGTGGTACGCCCATGGCGACGAACAAGACCGGCGGCGATTCGCGGAACACGCTCTACTGTTCGTTCTGCGGCAAGAGCCAGCACGAGGTCCGCAAGCTGATCGCTGGGCCTACGGTGTTTATTTGCGACGAGTGCGTCGAACTCTGCATGGACATCATCCGTGAGGAGAATAAGACCACCCTGGTGAAGTCCAAGGACGGCGTGCCGACCCCGAAGGAAATCCGCCAGATCCTCGACGACTACGTCATCGGCCAGGACTACGCCAAGAAGGTCCTCTCGGTCGCGGTTCACAACCACTACAAGCGCCTGCACCATGGCGCCAAGAACAACGATGTCGAGCTTGCCAAGTCCAACATCCTGCTGATCGGGCCGACCGGCTCGGGCAAGACACTGTTGGCCCAGACCCTGGCCCGCATGCTCGACGTGCCGTTCACCATGGCCGACGCCACGACGCTCACCGAAGCGGGTTATGTCGGCGAGGACGTCGAGAACATCATTCTCAAGTTGCTGCAGGCCTCTGACTACAACGTCGAGCGGGCGCAGCGCGGCATCGTCTATATCGACGAGGTCGACAAGATCAGCCGCAAGTCCGACAACCCGTCGATCACGCGCGACGTGTCGGGCGAGGGCGTGCAGCAGGCGCTGCTCAAGATCATGGAAGGCACGATCGCGAGCGTGCCGCCGCAGGGTGGCCGCAAGCATCCGCAGCAGGAGTTCCTGCAGGTCGACACGACCAATATCCTGTTCGTCTGCGGTGGTGCCTTTGCCGGGCTGGAGCGCATCATCTCTCATCGCCGCCAGGGCACGTCGATCGGCTTTGGCGCCGAGGTGCGCGGCCCCGATGACCGGCGTACGGGCGAGATCCTGCGCGATCTCGAGCCTGAGGATCTGCTGAAGTACGGCCTGATCCCGGAGTTCGTCGGCCGCCTGCCGGTGGTTGCGACCTTGGACGATCTCGACGAGCAGGCCCTGGTCGAGATCCTGACCAAGCCCAAGAATGCCCTGGTTCGCCAGTACCAGCGGCTGTTCGACATGGAGAGCGTGCGGCTCAAATTCACCGAGGAAGCCTTGCGCTGCGTGGCGCTGAAGGCGATCGCGCGCAAGACCGGCGCCCGCGGATTGCGGTCCATCATGGAAGCCATCCTGCTGAACACCATGTACGAGCTGCCGGGCCTGCAGGGCGTCGATGAGGTCGTGGTCAACGGCGAGGTTGCCGAGGGCCGTGCCCAGCCGCTCTACACCTACAGCGAGCGCAAGGAACTCGAGGCACCGGCCGGCGCCTGACCGGCTGTTTCGCCACGCGATAGGTTTTGCGCGTCTGGCTGGGGTGAGCCGGACTGCCGCGGGTCAGTCAGTGACACAATTGGTCCGGTTTACCCGGGTATCCTTGAACACGTGTCACGAATCGCCATTTTGTGCAGTATAGAAAGGCCCGATAGCGGGAATATGTGCGCGCTGGTGCGGTAAACGTATTGGCGGCATATAGAGCTGAAGGGCCAAAGAGAGGCGTCATGAGTTCCAACCCCCGTGGATCCGTCTTTCCGGTGTTGCCGCTGCGCGACATCGTTGTTTTCCCCCATATGATCGTGCCGCTCTTCGTTGGTCGCGAAAAGTCGGTGCGCGCCCTTGAAGAGGTGATGGGGGACGATAAGCAAATTCTCCTGGTTGCGCAGAAGAACGCCGCCCAGGACGACCCCGGCCCCGAAGATATCCACCGCGTCGGCACCGTGGGTACCGTGCTGCAGCTGCTGAAGCTGCCGGACGACACGGTGAAGGTGCTGGTCGAAGGCGGCCGTCGTGCGCGCATTTCCGAGTTCACCGAGCGCGGCGAGTTCTTCGAGGCGCACGCCACGGTGCTGGACGAGCCGCCGGCCGAGACCCCCGAGGTCGAGGCGCTGGCGCGCACCGTTGCCAGCGAGTTCGAGCAGTACGTGAAGCTCAACAAGAAGGTGCCGGCGGAGGTCGTGGTCTCGATCAACAAGATCGACGACCCGTCGAAGCTCGCCGACCAGATCGCTTCGCACCTGGCGCTGAAGATCGCAGACAAGCAGGCGCTGCTGGAGATCGAGTCGGTCTCGGAGCGGCTCGAGAAGATCTACGCCATGATGGAAGGCGAGATCAGCGTCCTGCAGGTCGAGAAGAAGATCCGCAACCGCGTGAAGCGTCAGATGGAGAAGACGCAGCGCGAGTACTACCTGAACGAACAGCTCAAGGCGATCCAGAAGGAGCTGGGCGAGGGCGAGGACGGCAAGGACGAGGTGTCCGAGCTCGAGTCGCGCATCAAGAAGACCAAGTTCAGCAAGGAAGCGCGCGAGAAGGCGCTGGCCGAGGTCAAGAAGCTGCGCACCATGAGCCCGATGTCGGCCGAGGCCACGGTCGTGCGCAACTACCTCGACTGGATGCTCTCGGTGCCGTGGAAGAAGCGCACCAAGATCAAGAAGGATCTGAAGGGCGCCCAGCAGATCCTCGATGCCGATCATCACGGCCTGGAGAAGGTCAAGGAGCGCATCCTTGAGTATCTCGCAGTCCAGCAGCGTACCGAGAAGATGAAGGGCCCGATCCTGTGCCTCGTCGGCCCGCCGGGCGTCGGCAAGACGTCGCTGGGCAAGTCGGTGGCCAAGGCCACGGGCCGCAACTTCGTACGCATGTCGCTGGGCGGCGTGCGCGACGAGGCCGAGGTCCGCGGCCACCGCCGCACCTACATCGGCTCGATGCCCGGCAAGATCATCCAGTCGATGAAGAAGGCGAAGTCGTCCAACCCGCTGATCCTGCTCGATGAGGTCGACAAGCTGGGCGCCGACTGGCGCGGCGATCCGTCGGCGGCGCTGCTGGAGGTGCTGGACCCGGAGCAGAACAACACGTTCAACGACCACTACCTCGAGGTCGACTACGACCTGTCGGACGTGATGTTCATCACCACGGCCAACAGCCTGCGCATGCCGCAGCCGCTGCTGGACCGCATGGAGATCATCCGGCTCGCCGGCTACACCGAGGACGAGAAGATCGAGATCGCCAAGAAGCACCTGGCGCCCAAGCAGATCGCCGCTGCCGGGCTGAAGGAGGGCGAGATCGTCATCAAGGACGAAGCGATCCGCGATCTGATCCGCTACTACACGCGCGAGGCGGGCGTGCGGAATCTCGAGCGCGAGATCGCCAACCTGGCGCGTAAGGCCGTCAAGGAAATCTTGATGGACGGCGTCGACAAGGTGAAGGTGACGGCGAAGAACCTCGAGAAGTACGCCGGCATACGGAAGTTCCGCTTCGGCGAGGCCGAGGCCGAGGACATGGTCGGTGTCACCACCGGCCTGGCCTGGACCGAGGTCGGCGGCGAGTTGCTGCAGATCGAGGCTGTGCTGGTGCCTGGCAAGGGCCGCATGACGATCACCGGCAAGCTCGGCGACGTGATGCAGGAGTCGATCCAGGCCGCCAAGTCGTACGTGCGCTCGCGCGCCGTGTCGTTCGGCATCAAGCCGACGGTGTTCGAGCGTCGTGACATCCACGTCCACGTGCCGGAGGGGGCCACCCCCAAGGACGGCCCCTCGGCGGGCGTGGCGATGTGCACATCCATCGTGTCGGTGCTGACCGGCATCCCCGTGCGCAAGGATGTCGCCATGACCGGCGAGATCAGCCTGCGCGGCCGGGTGCTGCCGATCGGCGGCCTGAAGGAGAAGCTGCTGGCCGCCCTGCGGGGTGGGCTGAAGATCGTGCTGATCCCGAAGGAGAACGAGAAGGACCTGGCCGAGATCCCGGACAACGTGAAGAAGGCCTTGGAGATCATACCGGTCACGATGGTCGACGAGGTCCTGGCCCGGGCGCTCACCAAGCCACTGGTGCCGATCGAGTGGAAGGACGAGTCCGACAACGATGTCGCGGCTCCCGCCTCCGAGGATGCGGTCGAAGGCGTCATGACGCACTGATCCAGACACGGTCTGGGTGGCAGGCGGGCGGCCCGATGGGCCGCCCGCTTTGCGTTGTGGATAAGTGTTGCAGACGGGCCATCTGCTAGATGCAGACATTGCAAACCCGCTCAGCCCCAAAATGTTGTTTCAGGTCGTTGACGTCGGCGGAAGGAGGCCCCTAGATTACCGGCCGGGGGCGTAACCGGCGCAGTCTGCCGGGCAGCCGTAGTAGCGAAGTGAGGGGACCCTCGACCATGAACAAGAACGATCTCGTCGCGGCCGTGGCGAATGCGGCGAATCTCTCCAAGAGCGGTGCCCAGGGTGCCGTCGACGCGGTCTTCGCTTCGATCGTCAAGGCTCTGAAAAAGAAAGACAAAGTTCTCATTGTCGGGTTCGGCACCTTCTACGCCACCAAGCGCAAGGGCGGCGTCGGCCGCAACCCGCGCACCGGCGAGCCGATCAAGATCGCGCCGGCCATCCAACCGAAGTTCAAGGCCGGCCGTGGCCTGAAGGATGCGCTGAACTGACGGCGATGAAGGATGCGCGGCAACCGCGGCGTATGATAAGACGCCAGCCGCGGGCGGGCGGGCGATTAGCTCAGTTGGTAGAGCATCTCGTTTACACCGAGGGGGTCGGCGGTTCGAGTCCGTCATCGCCCACCACGCGCCGCAGCAACATCGCGCCGAATGACGCCTGGATGTCATCTGGCAGCGCGTCTGCCGCTATCTTGCCCACAGGCGCCAGCCCCCTGAAACTCCAAGCGAAAATCCCCGCAGTGCGATACCCGTTTTCATTGACACGCAGGTGCACGCCGTCTAAACGTGCGCCCGCCAACGAGGCCAATACGCGGGCGTAGTTCAGTTGGTTAGAACGCCGGCCTGTCACGCCGGAGGTCGCGGGTTCGAGTCCCGTCGCTCGCGCCATTTCTC
>Ga0187894_10007425_pt1 | contig 10349 bp, 8 predicted proteins | sample GBC1701081metaG_FD_136650 | JGI IMG/M metagenome (GOLD analysis project Ga0187894, IMG submission 136650) | White microbial mat communities from a lava cave in the Kipuka Kanohina Cave System on the Island of Hawaii, USA - GBC170108-1 metaG ... | reverse complement strand
TTCAATCCCCGGTCGGCGGGCGACAACCCCAGCAGCCGCACGATCTCGTCGATCACCTGGCTGTCCAGGTAGCTCGTCACGAATGGCGTCAGCGATACCGCCATCAGCAGCACGAACAGCAGCGGCAGCGCGCGCGGGCTGGACGACACCCCCCAGCGCAGCATTCGCCACACGGCGCGGCCTACCTCGCGCAACCTGGGCTTCACTTCCGCTTTTTTCGGCTCGTCAGTGACCGACACACAGCCTCCTGGAAAAATGTCCTGTATTCAATTGCTATTTATTGGGTGGGGCTTCAACAGTTCAGAATGGTTCAATTATTCTATTACATTTTTGTTCTATATGCAAAATGTCAATCCAACTCTAACCGGATTCTAATTGACTTTTACGAACTTTTGTTCTAAAATAGGAGATTGACAATGAGAGATGTTGCATGGTTTACAGCGTTCCGAATCGGCAAAAAAAGTGGGCGCGCCCACTGTACGGGAAAACGAAATTAGCGAAAATACAGCGTTTCGTTTTCGTCGCTTTCGTCGCCGTTTCGCACGATGATGACAACCGCTTGTCACACCACACGGGGAAACGTGACACAAAATAGGTGTTTGCCACTGACGACAACCACGACATTGACGACAACCGCGCCACGAATGACGCAATTGAGAATCGATTCGCAATTCTCATTATCATCATCTCGATCAGAAACACCGCAGTCTTTCGCGCCGCCGCAACAAGCCTTTGCCTTTCACTTTGTACTCTGTAGTCCATACTCCATACTTTGAACGATCTTTCACTGAGTCCTAAGTCCTTCTGGCGCAGCGGAAACCGACAAACCAATCGCGCGAGTCCGGCGCGCCCCAGTAACGCGCCGTCCCGCCCGCGCCGTAATCGACGTAATTGTGGATGCCACCCCGGAACACGCGCTGTCCGGTCGTGTCGTCCGGGTCTTCGCGTCCATCGGTCGGGTCGTAAGGATACGGCTTGTAAAGACTGCTGACCCACTCGAACACGTTGCCACTCATATCTACTGCGCCCACCCACGACGCCCCGGCGGGCTTGCTGCCCACATCAGCAGTTTGGTTGTTGTTATTCTGGTCGAAAACCAGGTAGTCGCCCACCAGTTCGTTCCCCCAGGGATAGAACAGGTTATCCGGCCCGCGCGCGGCATATTCCCATTCGGCCTCAGTCGGAAGCCTGGCCCCCCGTTTGGCGCAGAAATCGCGCGCTTCCGTCCACAGCAAATTCTCACGCGGGCGTTGGTCGCCGGGGAAGTTCCCCGTGTCGCCGTACTGTGCATTGGTCACTTCGGTGCGGTCGATCCAGTAGGGCGTGTCGAAGCAGATTTCATGCTCCTGGCGTTCGTTGCGCCGCCCATCTGCGTTACCCATCGTAAAGCAGCCCGCCGGGACTTCGACCATTTCCACCCCGTCGAAAGTCTGCACCACCGGCGTCCAACGGCTGTTGCTCGTCACCGGGGTGGATGCGGGTGGTATCGGCGTCGCCGTCGGTTCAGCCGGGCCGCACGCGGCGCTCAAGGCGAGTAAGCCGATAGCGATCCATGTGAGAATTATGCGCATAAAATCGACCTGATATTCCTGCAAACGACCCGCAAAATAGCATAGACCGGCGCGATTTACAAGCATAGCCGCCTGTGAGGATGATGAACATCACTACACAATCAGGGCGCGAGTGGGTAGAGTTATGAAGGCGCATACCCAACCGCGCCCACCGATAAGCGAAAGGAATATCATGCTCTCGAAGTGGACGAAAATACTCATGCTGGCGCTGGCTTCCCTCATGCTAATACCACCGGCAGCCGCCCAGATCGACGCCGTGCAGTACCAGTGGGTCGAGGTGGTGAACGGCCTGGACAACCCGCTCCTGGTCACGCACGCTGGGGACGGCAGCGGGCGCTTGTTCGCCGTCGAACAGACTGGCGCAATCTGGGTGATCCAGGAAGGCCAACTGAGCGACCAGCCGTTTCTGGATGTATCCGCGCTCCTCTCGAACGATGTGTTCCGGGGCGGGTACAGCGAACGTGGTCTGCTGGGGCTGGCCTTCCATCCCGATTATGAAAGCAACGGCCTGTTTTTCATCAACCATACCGACGTGAACGGCAACAGCGTGGTCGCGCGTTACACCGTCAGCGCCGAAGACCCGAACCTGGCCGACCCGACCAGCGCCGTCATCCTGCTCACCCAGGAACAGCCCTTTGAGAACCATAATGGTGGCAACCTGGCGTTCGGCCCGGACGGCTATTTATACATCGGGTTCGGCGATGGCGGATCGCAGGGCGACCCACAGGGCAACGGCCAGAACTTGAATACCTGGCTGGGCAAAATCCTCCGTATTGACGTGAACGCCGAACCTTACACCGTGCCGGAGAGCAACCCGTTCGTCGGTGAGGCCGATGCCAAACCCGAAATATGGGCTTACGGCCTGCGTAACCCCTGGCGCTTCACTTTCGACCGCGAAACCGGCGACCTGTATATCGCCGATGTCGGTGGCGACCATTTTGAAGAGGTCGATTTTCAACCGGCGGACAGCGCCGGCGGCGAGAATTACGGTTGGGCGGCCTGGGAAGGCAATGACCAGCGCGATACCCCGGCCAATGGCGCGGTCGTCCCGCCAGTGGCGACGTATCCGCACTCGGACGGCTGCTCGATCAGCGGTGGTTACATCTATCGCGGCGAACAGCTACCGGCGCTGCAAGGCACGTATTTCTTCGGCGATTATTGCAACGGGCGCATCTGGACGCTGGGACGGGGTGCTGCCGGTCAATGGGCGATGAACGTGTCCGGGTGGCAGCCAGGGGAGTTCGTGATTAGCTCGTTCGGCGAGGACGAGGCCGGGGAATTGTATCTGGTGGATTACAAGGGCGCGATTTACCGCTTGGAAGCAGCCAGTTAATGGAAATCTGTCGCGTAGGGGCGTGAACTATCACGCCCTTACACGTCGCCGACAAACCCCTACCGTATCCAAATCACAACCCCGATTGGCGGGCGTCGGCTTCTGTCCAGCCACGATCTTCTGGCGGTTTCACGGCAGCCAGGAAGGGGCGTTCGATGAACGCGAACACCACCAGCGCCACCAGCCCGAACAAGAGCGAGGTGATACCTAACACCAGCGCCCACTGTACACTCCGCCCCAGGATGAACAGGATCGGCACGAAGGGCAGGTAAATCGCCCCGCCCGCCGCCCCGGCTGCGCCCAGGTAATGGGCTGCACGCGCGGCCTTCCCGCCGTGAATCGGCTGCTGCTGGATCGACTTACGGGAAATATACAGGCCGACCCAGGCCGCGAACGGCACGCCCAGTACCAACGGCAGCAGAAATTCGTTCATCGCGCGCCTCTTAGAACAACACGTAAATGAAGGGCGCCATCGTGCTGGAACCGGCGCTCAACAAGATGAACATGGCAAACACGATCAGCGCAATCAACATCGGCAGTACCCAGTACATGCGCCGCCCCCAGAAGAAGTTGAGCAGTTCGCCCAACGTACCCATCCGCAGCAGAAATTCGGGCGTTTTCTGCCCAGCCAGGCGCGGGCGTGGCATCACGATTTGCAACAGCAGGCCGAGGGAGGCGAACAGCGCCAGCCAGAAACCGCCCTGGAAATAGGCATAAAAGTCGCCCGCGCTCAGGGTGCTGGCCTCGACCGCCGCGTTCACGCGCCCGAAAATGGTGAGGAAGTATACCAGCCCGATGATCCCGGCGACCAGCGTGAGCAGCATCCCGTTCGAGCGGTTCTTTGGCCGGAGCAGCGCCCACAGGCTCGCGCCAGCGCCCACCAGCGCCGCCAACGGGACGAGGAAAATGCGCCCAACTGCCGTCGAGAACAATTCGGACACCGCCGCCGGGATCGCCTCCGAACCGCTAGCGCTGCTGTTTTCGACCTGCAACTGGCCGCCCGTCCCGATCAGGCTCAAGCCCGTCCGTGCCTCGGCATTTTCGCTCTGGTTGCTCATCCAGGGCAGCGCGGCGAAGGCGATCAGCATGACCGCCGCGCAGGCCAGCGCGAACAGATCGGCAATCGAGAGCTTATTCGTGGATACGGAAGCGGTTGTTGAGGTTGTATTGGCGACCATTGTTCAGTCCTAAGAAATTACATTATTTACGGACGACCAGCGATCCTAATACCAGGATGTCGATGTCGCTGTTGGTGAAGGTGTTCCAGGCATCGCGCGGGGACGAGACAATCGGCTCACCGCGCAGGTTGAACGATGTGTTGAGTAGTACCGGCACGCCCGTCGCCTGCCCGAAACGTTCGATCAGGCCGTAGTAACGCGGGTTGGTCTGGCGTTCGATGGTTTGCAGGCGGCCCGTTCCCATGTGGCACACGGCCTGGATTTGATCCTGCTTGTCAGGTTTGATCGGGCTGACCATGAGCATGTAGCGCGGCGCTTCGTGTTCAGCTACGCCGGGATAGTCAAAGTAGTCCGGGGCGCACTCGCGCAGGATGACCGGCGCGAACGGGCGGAACGGCTCGCGGAATTTGATCTTGGTGTTGACGACCTCTTTCATCGCCTCGCTGCGCGGGTCGGCCAGGATGCTGCGATTGCCCAGCGCGCGCGGCCCCCACTCGAACCGCCCCTGAAAGAAGCCGACCACTTTCTCGTTCGTCATGTCGTCGGTCAGCCGGTCGAGCATTTTGTCGTCCTGGCCGTCGAAGGATTGGTAAGTCATGCCCTTGCTCTCTAAAAAGTCGCGGCACTCGCCGTCGCTGTAACCCTGGCCCCAATAAGCGTGCGGCATGACCCAACTGCGCGGTTTGCCCAGCACGATATGATAGGCCCACAAGGCCGCGCCCAACGCGCCGCCATCGTCCCCGGCAGCGGGTTGGATGTAAATTTCGTCGAAAGGCGTTTCGTTGAGCAGGCGGTAGTTGGCGCGGGTGTTGAGCGCGACGCCACCCGCCATGACCAGCTTGTTCAGGCCGGTCTTGTGGTGCAGGGCGCGCACGATGTCCAGCAGCGTATCCTCGGTGACTCGCTGGATGCTGGCGGCTACGTCGGCGTAGTGCTGGTTGAGCGCCATCGCCTCGCGCTCGGCAGTCCGTTCCGGGTTCGTGACCTTCGTGAAGAAGTCGGATTCGGGTGGGCGCGGGTCGCCGAATAACTCGAGGAACTTGCGGTTGTAGCTGGTCTCCGCCGAGCGTTGGAAGTCGAAATAATCGAGATTCAGGAAGAAGCTGCCATCGCTTGGCGACCGCTGAAACAGCCGCTCGACTTTATCGGCATAACGCGGCTCACCATACGGAGACATGCCCATGACCTTGTACTCGCCGTTGTTGACGTGGAAGCCGAGCCAGGCGGTGAAGGTCGAATACAGCAGGCCGATGGAGTGCGGGAAACGCTGCTCCTCGAACAGGTTGATCTCGTTGCGCCCGCCCGTGTCGCCGACCCAATAACTGGTCGCTTTGCCGAGCGTGGTGGTCGTCCATTCGCCCACGCCATCGACGGTCAGGACGGCGGCCTCTGTGAACGGGCTGGCGAAAAAGGCGCTGGCCGCGTGGCTCATGTGGTGGTCGCAGAACATGATCTTGTCCAGCGATATAGCCACCTTGTCATGGATGATATTCTTCACCCACAATTTTTCGTTCAGCCAACTGATGATAAATTCGCGCCAGACCTTACCCGATGCAGGAAAGGTTTTCATCGCGGTCATCAGGATGCGCTCAAATTTGACCAGCGGCTTTTCGTAGAAGACGGCGTAATCCAGGTCTTCCCCCCGGATGCCGGCCAGTTTCAAACAAAATTCGATGGCATGAATCGGGAAGCTGTTATCGTGCTTCTTGCGGGTGAAGCGTTCTTCCATCGCCGCCGCGACCAATTCACCATCGCGCAGCAGCGCCACCGCCGAGTCGTGGTAGAAACAGGAAATGCCGAGGATATACATCGGTTATCCCTGCCGCCGGGCGCTGTCGAGGTCGGTGGGGACGGGCTGGCGCTCGACCCACGATGGGGTTTTGTCGCGCTGGCGTAACGGGTCGCCGAACAGGCGCAGGCCGAGCGCGAATGGGACGAACACGGTGTAATAAAACAGCATGGCGACCAAGCGCCCTTCGGCGTCGCTGATGAGCGCCGTGATGATTTTGAAACGATCCCAGGCGATCCGCAAAATTTCGCCCACGATGTTGTCCTCGTGTAATCCGATAGACCGATCGTGAGCGATGATAACATAGCTCCCGCGCAGAAAAAAAGCCCTAGTCTGCGACCTTCTCTGCCGGGGCGTGATAGCCGACGACTTTGTGATGGTCTTCGTCCCACAGGCGGATGCGCAGTGATTTCAGGCTGGTGCGCACCGTCAGCGGTTCGATTTCCTGGAACAGCGGGTTGTCGTTGTGGCAGGCTTCAAGTTGGTAATTCGGGATGCGCGGGCTGAGGTGATGGATGTGGTGGAAACCGATGTTGCCGGAGAACCATTGCAGGATACGCGGCATCTTGAAGAACGAGCTGCCATACAGCGCGGCCGAGGCATAATCCCATTCGTCGTGGCGTTCCCAGTACACATTTTCATACTGGTGCTGCACATAAAACAAGAACACGCCGACCGAGGTGGTGAAGACGACGATCGGAAGCTGCACCAGCAGATAGGCTTCGAAGCCGATGGTCAGGCTCATCAGAATCACGATGCCGAGCAGCGCCAGGTTGGTATTGCGGACGCTGTTGCGGGCGCGCGGATCGGTGACGGCGTTGAACGAGCCGAAACGCTGGAGGACGAGGAAATCAAGCGTCGGGCCGATGATAAAGATCACAAATGGATTCCTATACAGGCGATAGCCGATTCGCGTCAGCAGCGGGAGTTCGTTGTACTCCTTCACCGTCAGCGTCCAGATGTCGCCGATGCCGCGCCGATCCAGGTCGCCCGATGTTGCGTGGTGAACCGCATGGCTGTGCCGCCAGGCGAAATAGGGCGTGAACAGGAGGATGCCGGTGAATTGGCCGATGAAATTATTCCATCTATTGGATTTGAAGAACGAGCCGTGACCCGCGTCGTGGAAAATGATGAACATGCGCATGGCAAAGCCGCTGGCGGGCAGCGCGAGCAGCAGCGTGAGGACATAGGAAACTTCCAGGCTGCGGTACATGAGATATACCAGGATGAAATAGGGCGCGATGCTGTTCAAGCACTGCCACAAGCTGATCCGCAGGTCGGATTGTTGAAACGGGGCGACAGCCTGTCTCCAGGCGGTGCTGGTGAGGTCGGGCGCATGAGATGCGGGGGCAGAACTCATTGATTCACTCCTTGTCAATCGGTCTATGTATGTAACACAGACTTCGCGCAAAAGTAATGGAAATGCGTTTACACACTGAAAAAGGCTATTGGATTTTGATACTCAAATTAGGAATGCTAGGGTGATGGTATCGAAATCGGGATACTTAGGCGCGCTAAGTATTTAGCTTACCACAGCGGGCAGCGAGGGTCAACTGATGAAGATGAGAAATCAGGGAAAATTCGGCGCTGCGTAATTTAGGATGACCCCGGTAGGACTTGAACCTACAACCAATTGATTAAGAGTCAACTGCTCTGCCATTGAGCTACGGGGCCATGGATGGATGCGATTATACCTATGCGCCCCGCAGCGTCAAGACTCAACCCCTTCGTGCGACTTCTATGCGGGGTGTGCGTATAGGGTCATAATTCATGGTGGCGGTATCCGCTTCTGCGATTCCAAACACAAGCTGCAATCAGAGACAGGGAAAATGACATGGCGAATGAGAGTCCTTTCGTGCTGCGAACGGAAGATTTGAAGAAGGAACTGCGGGTGGGCGAGGTGACGGTGCAGGCGCTGCGCGGTGTGACGCTGACTGTGCAACGGGGCGAGTTCATGGGCATCATCGGGCCATCGGGCAGCGGCAAATCGACACTGCTGGGGCTGATCGGCGGGCTGGACACACCGAGTTCCGGCAAGGTCTATATTGATGGAACTGACATCACCGACCTGAACGAGCGGGCGCTGACGCGTGTGCGGAACGAGAAGATCGGCTTCATCTTCCAATTCTTCAACCTGATCCCGACGCTGACGGCGTTGGAAAATGTCGCGCTGCCGATCCAGTTTGCGAAGGCGCGCAAGTTCGACGCGACCAAACGGTCTAAAGAACTGCTCGACCTGCTTGGCATGAGCGACCGGCTGACGCACCGGCCCACTCAGCTTTCCGGCGGTCAGCAGCAGCGGGTCGCCATCGCGCGGGCGTTGGCGAACGCCCCGGCGCTCTTGCTGTGCGATGAACCGACCGGCAGCCTGGACACCGAATCGAGCGCGACCGTGATGAATGCGCTGCGTGATGTGCAGCAGACGATGAACACGACCGTCATCATCGTGACGCATAGCATGGATGTGGCGTCGCAGCTTGACCGGTTGGTGACGCTGGTGGATGGTCGGCTGGCATCGGATGTTGATCCGCAGTCGAGCGCGCAGATGGCGGCGGTGAAAGTGCTGAAAGAAAAACGCACGACCGGCGAGATTGCCGCCGTGAAGTTGAACTAGGGAGACAACGCATGTTTGAAAAACTCAGCTTTTACTTCCGCCACTCCCTAAACGACCTGCGCGTGAACGGACAGCGCACTTTCTTCGCGCTGTTATGCATCGCTGCCGGGGTGGCCGCTGTCGTCAGCCTGCAAACCGTCGCCATCATGATCGGCGACACGCTAACCGGTAATTTGCAGGAAACCAACCGGGGCGACATCCAGGCGTCGCTCGACACCGGTTTTGGTGATGGCGCGCCCCAGTCCCTCCTGGAGCAGGGCGCTGCCGATGGAATTCTGGAGGAGCAGGAAGCGTCCAGTTTGTTCGGTGATGATGACGGCAGCGAGTATCGCATTGGCGAGGGTGGCATCGCCAGTTTGCAAGCGTGGTTCGACGAGAACTACACTGACCAAGCCCAAATTACCTATCCCTGGGTGTTCACGGATTTCGCATCCATCTTCACTGGCGGCAATGGCACGAGCATCACAGCGTCTTCGACCGGCGCGTTCGTCGGGCAGCTCACGCCTGTGATGATTGACCCGGCAGTCTATCCGTTTTACGGACAGATTACCTCGCTTGACGGTCAACCGCTTTCGGCGTTGATCCAATCGCCGACGGACATTGTGCTGGACAAAAAAGCGGCGGATGGGCTGGGCGCACAGGTCGGCGACACGCTGCGGGTGAACGGCGCGAACACCGATTTTACGCTACGCGGCATCGTCCCGACCGAATCCGAGGTGAGCGATCCGGCGTCGGGGCTGTTCCTGGCAATCTTTGGCTACTACTACCTGGATCGGGACGCGATCCAATATTTCGACGGTGTTGCGCCGCAGACCGACCGGCTGTATATCCAATTGAGCGACCCAGCGCGGACGGCGGAAATCAACCGCGCCTTCCTGACAGCGTTCCCGTATTTCGACACCCAGACAGTGGACAGCTTGATGCAGACCAACCAACTGCTGTCCGATCAAATCAGCCAGGTGGTGACGGTGGTCGGGTTGGTGTCGCTCTTGTTGGGCAGTATCGGCATCATCAATACGATGCAGGTGATCGTGCGGCGGCGCACGGTGGAGGTGGCTGTCCTCAAGACGATTGGCTTGCAGGCGGGGCAGGTAACGATCCTGTTCCTGGTCGAGGCGTTCATTATGGGCGTGCTGGGCAGCCTGTTCGGTATCCTGCTGGGTTGGGGGATCACGTTCGTCATTAAAGGGGTGGCCGAGGGCATCGTGGCGCAGCCGCTCCCGTTCCGTATCGCGCTGATGCCGGTCGTCAACGGTTTGGTGGTCGGCACGCTGGTGACGACGATCTTTGGCTTCCTGCCGACGCTGGCTGCCGGCCAGGTGCGCCCTGGCGTCGTGCTGCGCCCGAACGATAACATCATCCCGCGCGCTGGCTGGCTGCGGACGCTGCTGGCGCTGCTGGTGATCGTGGTGGCGTTGAGCGCGGTGGCGACGACGATCCTGAGCAGTTTCCCAATTGCGCTGGCGGTGACGATTGGCGCGTTTTTCGCGGCGGGTTTCCTGGTGCTGTTGTTGTCGCTGTTGATCTGGATCATCGGACGCTTCTTCCCGTCGCTAGGCATTGTTGACCTGAAAATTTCACTGCGGCAAATGCTGGCGGGTAGGGCGCGCGGCGCGACGACGCTGCTGGCGCTGGTGGTCGGCGTGTTCTCGCTCAGCCTGATTACGCTGTTCGCCGATTCGATCAACAACACGTTGTCATCGGCGCTGGGTTCGGCGGGGGGCGGTAATGTGATCGTGGCGCTGGTGAATCGGAGCGCGATCCCCGCCGTGACCGAGGCACTGGACACAACCGAAGGCGTGAGCGATTACCAGGTGTTGGAAAGTTACAACGCCAATCTGGTGTCGGTCGAAAGTGCCGACGG
>Ga0187894_10007424_pt1 | contig 10350 bp, 5 predicted proteins | sample GBC1701081metaG_FD_136650 | JGI IMG/M metagenome (GOLD analysis project Ga0187894, IMG submission 136650) | White microbial mat communities from a lava cave in the Kipuka Kanohina Cave System on the Island of Hawaii, USA - GBC170108-1 metaG ... | reverse complement strand
TGGGTTTCCCCAGTGATCTTGTCAGCCAATTCGTTTCGCTCCAGTACCCGCGATTCAATGCTGTTGGCAATAACTACTCACCCCTCGGCGCGGACCGCACTTCCGGCTATGAAACGCAGGACACGTATTCCATTCAGCCCAACGTCCAAATGATACGGGGCACGCATAGTATGAAATTCGGCACCGAATTGCGGCGCTACAACGCGAACAACATTCAACCGGCCTCGGCCTCCGGCAGCTACACGTTTAACCGCAATTGGACGCAAGCCAACCCGCTTGCCGCCGACGCGCTGTCCGGCAATTCGCTCGCTACCTTCCTGCTCGGTTATCCGACGTCCGGCTTCGTCGACCGCAACATGGACCCCGCGTATCGCAACGGCTACTACGCCCTCTTCTTCCAGGACGATTGGAAAATCCGCCGCAACCTCTCGATCAATCTCGGCCTGCGCTGGGACTATGAAGCCCCGCTCGTCGAGCGCTACAACCGCCAGGTGCGCGGCTTCGCTTTCAACGAAACGAATCCGCTCCAGAGCCAGGTGCAAGGCCTCACGCTGAAAGGCGGAATGTTGTTCGCCGGCGCCGATGGCTCGGCGCGACAGGCGTTCAACGCGGACCGTAACAACTGGCAGCCGCGCGTGGGTGTTGCCTGGCAGGTACGGCCCACATGGGTCATTCGTGGCGGGTATGGACTCTTCATGCTCGGTCAAAACGCGAGCGGTCCGCAGACCGGCTTCTCGCGCCAGACGGCCCTCGTCGCATCGACGGATAACAATCTGACGCCCGCCGTCAATCTATCCGACCCCTTTCCGCGTTCGCTTTTTCCTTCCGGCCTTCTTCAACCCATCGGCTCTTCGCAGGGCCTGCTCACCAACGTGGGGCTCGCCGCCAACGCGCAATACCTCGACCGCCCGCTGCCGTATTCGCACCAGTTCAGCTTTGGCTTTCAGAATCAACTGCCGTGGCAGTGGGTGCTCGACACAAGCTACGTCGGAAATTTGACGCGCAAACTGCCCGTGAGTGTGAACGCCAACTTCATCCCGCGCGATGAACTATTAGCGTTGCCGGTGAACCAGCGCGCGGCTTACTTCAACGCGCAAGTGCCCAACCCGATGCGCGGCCTGCTTCCCGGTTCGGCGTTCAATGGAGCCACCGTTCCGCGCCAACAGCTTCTCTTCGCCTATCCGCACTTCTCGCAGGTGACCATCACCAACGTCCCGATGGGCCAGCAAAGCTATCACTCGTTTCAAGCCAAGGGAACGCGCCGCTTCCGCCAAGGCTTGGCCATGCAAGCGAGCTACACCTTCAGCAAGACTCTTGAACGCTTGACGCTGCTGAATGCGCAGGATGCGAACCTGGCAGACCTCACAGCGTCCGGCCTCGAACAGCGGCTCGTTGAATTCGACATTCCGCACACACTTTCCGCCGTCTTCAGCTACGAACTCCCCTTTGGCAAAGGCCGGCAATTTCTTAGCAGCATGGGTGGCGCAGGCGACTACGTTCTCGGAGGCTGGAACGTGAGCGGCCAGTATATTTACCGGTCCGGCCAGCCCATCGAGTTCCCTAATGCCGGGCCGCTCGCCGCCCGCAGCGCCAAGCTCACCAACGGACAGCGCGACGAAATCGCGCAATCCACCGGCGGCGAAAAATTCAATCCCATTTTTAATAAGTGGTTCGACACGACGCTGTTCCCGACGACCGCGCAGGCCGCCTTCACCCTGCGCGACTTCCCCACACGCTTCCCCGACGTGCGCAGCACATCGCTGCAAAGCTGGGAGCTCTCCGCTTATAAGGACTTCCCAATCAAGGAACGCGCCCGCGTTCAGTTGCGCGCCGACTTCCAGAATGCTTTCCAGTACACCTACTTTGGCCGCGTCGCCACTTCAAACGTAGCCGATACCCGCTTCGGCCAGCTCGACCCCGAACAAGGCAACGCCACGCGGCAAGTGGTCCTTGTGTTGAAGGTGCTCTTTTAATCCGTGGGGATTGCGGTGAACCTGAGCGTGTCGGCAGTTCTTATCCACGCCTCAGCGCTGAAGAGACTTCGGTCGGTTTAACACCAGCGCCGTTAGCCAGGCTCTTCAGCCGGAAACCCCGGTCGCGTCCGCACGACCCAGTCGAATGGCCAGATACGAAGACGCTCGGCGGCAAGGGCCGCAGGGTAAAGCATCCAGAATGCGATTCCAGCCAGACGAACTGATAGCCCGACATCGGAGACGAAGAAAACAACCAAGCTGCATATAAGCGCTAGAACGCCAAATGGTAACGGGATCAATCCGAGCGCGATTAAGGCTCTCTTGATCCGCCCTTCTGCTCGAGGATGCCAGCACCGTTGGGCGAACCGGCGCATGCTTAAACCAACAAGAAACCAAAAGGGGAGAACGAACGCGGCACTGAGAATATGCCCACGAGGTATTGTAATCGCGTCTACACAGCTGGCCTGCCAAGTCATCGCGGAGTGCAACAAGGTCGCTGCTGCGTACGCAGGAAGGTCGAGTCCCAACAGAGCTGTCTGACCGGACGCATAGTGTGTCCAGGCACCGCAAAATCCGTAGGGCTCGAACAGGGGCCGCGCCAGATCTCTCCGGATGAATTGGCCAACGTCAAAACCGCGCTCGTTTTGCGCCGCGGCCCAGTACGTATAAGCAATCATGCAGAGGTGCCGCACAGTCTGCAGAAGTGCTAGAAGCGGCGGAATCCATCGAGAAGTCACGGCTCTATGGAATATGGACACCGGTGGATACTGATCTGTTCCATGCAGCAAGATCGGCCAAACTTACGGGCAGGGCGGGCCGTCTTTCTCCGCATGCCGCTCGATCAACTGCCGGCGCTTCTTCTCCCAATACTCGGGCGTGATCTCAATCGGTTCGCCCGAATTCAAACCCTCGAGCAACAACGCCTCCAGCTTTTGGATCGCGAATAGAAGCGGCATCACCCTTGTATACCGCATATCGCAAGTATGCGATTCTAAATAGAGGCGCGCTTTCACCTTCGCCACCTCCAGGAATCATTCAAAGAGCCGATGTCCGCTGTACCTTCCCTTACGCTTTCATTCGATATCCAATTTTCCGATCTCTACAACCGTCCCGGCCTGGCCCGGCTCGACGCGCAATTTCTTGCCTGGCTGCGCACCGCCGACGCCGCGCTGTGCGAGCGCCTCGAAGCCGCGCGCCGCGACCCCGCCGCACCCGACCGCAAGGACGAATCCGCCCTCCTTCTCGCCCTCTCCCCCTACCTGGAGGACTTCCTCGCCGAACTCTTCCAAATCACCGGCGAAGTGAACCGGCTGCGCGCCGAATACAACTCGCTCGCCCCGCTCTACAGCGTCAAACGCCGCTTCGTTCAACGCAAAGCCACCGTTGGCATCACTCCCGAACAAGCCGAAGCCATCGACGCCGGCGCGGCCCGCCGCGAATTCGAACAACTCACCAACGCCGAGTTGACCGAGCGCTCGTTCGCCGAACACGTCAACCGCTGGCTGGAAGACGAAGCGGCCAACAAACCGCAATTGGACACCGCGGCCAAGTACGCCGCCTGGGCTACGCTCTCGCACGCGGGGCAAGGCGCCCACCGCTCCGGCATCCTATTCAAGAAACCGCACAAGCTTGACATGATGCACCTCGTTCCGATCGAGAGCATCACCATCCCGAACACACACGGCGAGGCCCATAAGTTCACCCTCCCCGATCATGAACTCCGCAATCGCCATGCCTTCCATCTGACCGACCACGGCACGGATACTACCGGGGCGCTCGATGAAGCCAACTACTGCATCCACTGCCATCACCAGGGCAAAGACTCCTGCTCGACAGGCTTGCGCGATAAGGATGGAGCCTTCAAGCAAAGCGTTTTCGGCGTAACGCTCGCCGGTTGCCCGCTCGAAGAAAAGATTTCGGAAATGCACGAAGCGATGGTGCACGGCCAGCCCGTCGGAGCCCTCGCCCTGGTCACCGTCGACAACCCACTGGCGGCGGGCACCGGCCACCGCATCTGCAACGACTGCATGAAGAGCTGCATCTTCCAGAAGCAGGAGCCGGTCAACATCCCGCAAGCCGAAACGCGAACGCTCAAAAATGTTCTGGAGCTTCCCTGGGGCTTTGAAATCTACTCGCTTCTCACGCGCTGGAATCCGCTCAATCTCCGCCGCCCGCTGCCCCCCGAATCCACCGGCTACAAGGTCCTCATCGTTGGGCTCGGTCCCGCGGGCTACTCCGTCGCTCACCATCTGATGAACGACGGGCACCATGTCGCCGCCATCGACGGCCTCAAGATCGAAGCGCTCCCCGATCGGTTCGCCGGTCCCAACTTCGAGCCGATCCACGACGTGAAGTGCCTACAGGAAGATCTCGATGACCGCGTGATGGCCGGCTTCGGCGGCGTCGCCGAATATGGAATCACCGTGCGCTGGGACAAGAACTTCCTCAAAATCATCCGCCTGCTTCTCGAACGCCGCTCGCAGTTCTCCATGTACGGCGGCATACGATTTGGCGGAGCCATCACCGCTGAATCCGCCTTCGCCATGGGCTTCGATCACATCGCTCTCTGCGCGGGTGCCGGCCGCCCCACGTTCATCTCCATGAAGAACGGCCTGGCGCGCGGCGTCCGACAAGCCTCCGACTTCCTCATGGCCCTCCAACTCACCGGAGCCGCCAAGAAATCCTCCATCGCCAACCTGCAAATCCGCATGCCGGTCGTGGTCATCGGCGGCGGACTGACGGCCATCGATACCGCCACCGAATCGCTCGCCTACTATCCGGTGCAGGTAAAGAAATTCGCCGCTCGCTACGAATCGCTCGTCGCCGAGCGCGGCGAGGCCGAAGTGCGCGCCGGCTGGGGCGAAGAGGATCGCGAAATTGCCGCCGAATTCCTTGCACATTCGCGCGCTCTTCATGACGAAGACGCAAAGGCACGCCGCGAAGGCCGCGAACCGAACTATCTTCCCTTGCTCCACCAATGGGGCGGCGTGACGATCGCCTATCGCCGCCGCTTAATCGATTCTCCCAGCTACACCCTCAATCACGAGGAAGTGAAGCTGGCCATGGAGGAAGGCATCTGGTTCTTTGAAGGCCTCACTCCCGATGGCATTGATGTCGACCGGCATGGCCACGCCGAATCGATTCACTTCAAGCACGAAAAAACGCGGATCAAGCTGCCCGCCCGCTCCATCCTCGTCGCCGCCGGTACCCAGCCCAACACCGTCGCCCAGCGCGAAGATCCAACCACCTTTCACCTCGACGGCAAATACTTCCAAGCCCTCGACGAAAACGGCCGCAAGATCAAGCCTCAGCAAATTTCCAAGCCCGACGTGGCGTCCGTCCTTACGCATATGCGCCGCGACGGCCGTGCTATCAGCTTCTTCGGCGACCTCCACCCCTCTTTCGCCGGCAACGTCGTAAAGGCCATGGGCAGCGCCAAGCGCGGTTATCCGGTGGTCACCCGCACGCTCGCCCGGCGCACGCCTTCCGGCATCGCGCCCGAGGACCTCTTCGCCAAGCTCGACCACGAACTACGCCCGCGCGTGAAGGAAATCAATCGCCTCACGCCGACCATTGTCGAAGTCGTCGTCGAAGCTCCGGCAGCGGCGCGAGCCTTCCACCCCGGCCAGTTCTACCGCCTGCAAAACTACGAAACGCTCGCTCCCAACGCCAACGGCACGATTCTTGCCATGGAAGGCATCGCGCTAACCGGCGCGCAAGTCGACCGCGAGCGCGGACTGCTTTCCACCATCGTTCTCGAAATGGGCGGCTCCTCCGATCTCTGCGCGCTTCTTAAACCGGGCGAACCCGTCGTCCTGATGGGGCCCACCGGTGAGCCCACCCACACTCCCAAGGGCGAAACCGTCGCGCTGGTGGGCGGAGGCCTCGGCAACGCCGTGCTCTTCAGCATCGGGCAGACGCTGCGCGCCAAAGGCTCCCGCGTCATCTACTTCGCCGGCTATAAGAAAATGATCGACCGCTATAAGGTCGAAGAAATCGAAGCCGCCGCCGATGTCATCGTCTGGTGCTCGGACGAAGGCCCGGGCTTTGAACCCAGCCGCCCGCAGGATTACAAATTCGTCGGCAACATCGTTCAAGCCATCAAATGGTACGGCGAATCGATGAACAACCCGATCCGCCTGCAAGAGGTAAACCGGCTGATCGCCATCGGCTCGGATCGCATGATGGCCGCCGTGGGCGTTGCCCAGCGCACGACGCTCTCTCACCTGTTCCCCAACACGAGCCACGCCATCGGCTCCATCAACTCGCCCATGCAGTGCATGATGAAGGAAATCTGCGCCCAGTGCTTGCAAAAGCATCGCGACCCCGACACGGGCGCTGAAACCGTGGTCTTCTCCTGCTACAACCAGGACCAGCCGCTCGACCACGTGGACTTCGAGTCGCTCAACGAGCGCCTCGGCCAAAACCGGCTCACCGAGCGCATCACGAAACTCTGGATCGACCGCTGCTTGAAGGAAATCGGCGCTCGCGCGGAACTGGTCGCGGGCTAAAAATAACCCCGAATCCCGAACGTGAACTGCCGCCCCGGATCGGCATTCGCAACCCCGCCCACCGGCTGCAGGAACGACGCCCCAGCCACTGCGCCATTTCCATAGTTGCGATTGAAACTGTAGAAGTTCGAATGGTTCGTCGCGTTGAATACGTCGCCGCGCAACTCAATCCGCGCGCGCTCGTTCAGCCGCACCGTCTTCGAGACCGATAGATCCACGGAGCGGTGCGGCGTACCCCAAAACGCATTCCTCCCGAACCCCGCCGGACGATCCGTCACATTCCCATCGCCATTATTGTCGATGCCCGTCAGCGCATTCACCGGCAGCCCGGTCGCCGCCGACACAATCCCCGAAACCTGCATCCCCCACGGAAGCCGCACCAGCCCATGCCCCACAAAGCGGTGCCGCTGCGCGAAATCGCTCGGGCCGCGCTCGCCCCGCCCGACATCGCTCCACTCGTTCGGATTCGCCCCCAGATGATCGTCCGTGATGTTATTGAACGCCGAATTCAACAGGTACCGCGCCTCCACCTGAAAACGATTGCGGAACCCGCGGCGCACACCGGCATCGAAGGCGTGATAAGCAGCCGATCCGCCGTTCTCCGTCTGCCGCAACTGCCGGATCGCCACGCCCTCGTACATCGAAACGCCCTGCGCGGGATTGTACAGGGGCCGCGTCCGGTCCGCCTCCGCGACCGTCCGCGATTGCCCGGCATGGGTGCGCGCAAACGGACTCGCGGCATTCCGGTCGTAGTGGATAAACTGCTTCACGCCCAAATTGCGAATTCCATTCACCGAAAGCGTCCAGCCCCCGCCGAGCCGCTGCTCAATCCCCAACGTGAATTGCGTCGTATAAGGACTCAGCAACTTCTCGCCGCGAATCACCACATTCCTCGGAGCCAGCGCCGCACCCGCGGGAATCGCCTCGGGCGGATAAGAGTACGGATACTGCGGGAACCCGGCATTCCCCGGCGCGAACGTGATCGCCGCAAACGGCGCGTCCACTCCATTCAACAAAAACCGCTGGGTCAGTCCATGAAAAAACGGCTGGTCATAGTAAAGCGCAAACCCGCCGCGCACTACCGTCCCTCCCTCTCCCGTCACATCCCACGAAAAGCCCGCCCGCGGTCCGAAGTTGTTGTAGTCGTCCAACAGCGATTGATAGTCGTAGCGCAACCCCGCATGCAGCGTGAACCGCGCATGCAGCCGCCAACTGTCCTGCACGAAACCCGCCCACTGCGTCTGCCCGTAACTCAGACGCGCCACGCCGAACCGCTGCGCATACTGCAACGGTTGCTGCCCCTCCACCGGAGCCCCGCCCGGAAACGTGTATGTCCCAAACATGTCGTAGGAAAAATCGCGAACCTTGCGCCGGATGAAATCCCCGCCAAGCTTGATGCTGTGGCGCCCGCGCGTCCATGAAAACTGGTCCGCTCCCTGGAAAATCTCCGTCCGTACGAACGAAAAGCTCGATCCGCCCTCGGTGGCATATCCCGAGCGCACCGACCCCACCATCGGCGCCGGCGGAGCCGAATTCGAAGGCACCGCATTCGTGTACCCGGCGCGAAATTCGTTCACCCAACTGCGCTTCGAAATCGTATCCGTCAGTTGCGCTCCCATCGTCTGCGTCCGCCCTGTCGCCGCCGCGCTCGCCTGCACGAGTCCGCCCACACGGTCGTTCGTGTTCGTATTCGTATCGCGCGAGCCGTTCAGCCGTAACGAAAGCCAATGATCGTCCCGCGACCGGTGATCCACCCGCGCCAACGCCATCGTGTCCCGCAACTCACCCAAAAAGGCGCCCGGCGCCGGCGATGAAATATAGGAAGCCCGGTCCTGCCGCATGCGCTCAAGGTTCACAAAAAAATATGTGCCCTGCGCGCGCACCGGCCCGCCGAGCGATGCCCCATACTGCAAAAGTTGATTCGGCACATGCCTCCCGGCCAGCGGCGGACGCGCCTGCATCCCGCTGGGCCGCGCGAAAAACAAGGCCTCTCCATGAAATTCGTCCGTCCCCGCCTTGGTCGTCGCAATCACCAGCCCCGTGGAAGTCGACCCATGCTCTGCGTTGAACTGGTTCGTCAACACACGAAACTCCTGCACCGCGCTCATCGAAAGCCGCTGCAACGGAGCATTGTTGAACAGCGTGTCGTAGTTCGTGTTCCCATCCAGGCGGTACTGCGTGTCCCGGAACGTATTGCCATTGATCGAAAGCCGGTACTGCGCCGACGCGTCTCCTCCCAGCGCCGACGGATTCCGCACATGCGGATCGAGCATCGCAAACCGGTTCAAATTCCGCCCGTTCGCAGGCAGCGCTGCCAGCCTCTGCTGATCCACCGTCTGCGCGACTTCCGCAGACTCCATCGCCAGCGCCGAACCTGCGGCCGCCACCTCGATCACCGTTCGCTGCTCCGCAAGCACGAGCGTCAAATCCACCTGCGCCGTCTGCCCGCTGACAACCGCAATCCCCGTCCGCTCCAGCCGCGCAAACGATCCTGCCGCCACCGTCAGCCGGTAGTCCAGCGACGGAATCAGCCGCGAAAATGGAACCGACCCATCCGCCCCCGCGGTCCCCGTCATCTTGATCCCGAGTGACTCGCTCGAAAGCGTAACCAATGCACCAGCTACCGCAGCCCCGCCCGGATCACGCACCACGCCCCGTAGCCCGCCGGTTACCGTCTGCCCAGCCAGAGCGGCGCTAAATATCAGCAAGGTTAGAAGAAGAGGCATTCCGGTAGCACCTTTCGATAAATCGTGCGAACCCGCTGATCGTATCACGATTCTCGGTTTTGTATACGCGCTGCCCACGCCCGGCGGATTGCCCGCCCGGTGCTATTCTCAAAAATTCCCCTTCATGCCCGATTTAGCTTGGTGGCAGTGGACCTTGGCCGCGCTCTGCGCCTTCAACGTCGGTGTAGCGAAGACTGGCGTCCCCGGCCTCGGCATCCTCGTCGTCCCCACTATGGTCCTCGTCGTAGGCGACGCCCGCCAATCGGCCGGATGGCTGCTTCCCATTCTCTGCATTGCCGATGTATTCGCGGTCTTCTACTACCGCCGTCACGCCGCCGCCGGACGCCTCTTCTCGCTGACCCCGTGGGTCGTAGCCGGGATGGCCGCCGGAGCGGCCGCGCTCTCGATGCAGGAACGAACTCTTCGCCCCATCATCGGAGCCATCGTGCTGCTGATGCTGATCGCCTATCTGTGGCGAAAGCATTACCCCAATAAATTCCAACTGGCGGGCCACTCGGCGCCATACGGACTAGCCGCAGGTTTTTCAACGACAGTGGCCAACGCCGCGGGCCCCGTGATGAACCTCTACCTGCTCTCCAAGAAACTCTCGAAAGAAGAGTTCATCGCCACCGGAGCATGGTTCTTCTTCCTCATTAACCTCAGCAAGATCCCCATCTACTGGTGGCACGGCCTCTTTACCGCCCGCTCGCTGACGGCCAACGCCATCCTCGCCCCCGCCGTCATTGCCGGAGCGCTCAGCGGCCGCTGGCTCTTCAACCGCATGTCGCCCACCGTCTTTGAAGCAGCCGTCGTGGTCTTGACCGCACTAAGCGCCGCGATCCTTTTCCGTTGACGCTACGATAAAAACGAATGCCGACGCCCGTTGCGTTCGTCCACACCGCGCACGCCGCCATCCCGGCGCTGGTGCAATTCTACGCGCGCGAAGCGCCTGAACTCGACATCAACCATCTGCTCGACGACCGCATCCTCCGCCTCCTCGGCCAAGCCCGTTATGACGAAGCCTTCCTGCGTCTGCTGTCGCTTGCCCAAGCCTCTGCCGCCGGCCACGCGGCGAAGGCCGTCATGATCACCTGCTCGTCCGTAACTCCCGAGATGATCTCGGCGCTGCAAGGCAAAATC
>Ga0187894_10007423_pt1 | contig 10351 bp, 7 predicted proteins | sample GBC1701081metaG_FD_136650 | JGI IMG/M metagenome (GOLD analysis project Ga0187894, IMG submission 136650) | White microbial mat communities from a lava cave in the Kipuka Kanohina Cave System on the Island of Hawaii, USA - GBC170108-1 metaG ... | reverse complement strand
CGTGATATTGTGTCTGCTCAAGTAATCTTAAAACGGGCTGGGCAAACCCGTAAAGACATAACGTATGTGGCTGCACAAAGCGTGTCTTTAGAATCTACATCTATAACCGATTAGGTTTAGATGCAGAGCGTCAAGACATTGCACTCGGTATCAAAGGTCTGGTAAAGGCAAATCTTGGATTTTTAGTTAATGCAAAAGAGCAACCGATTTTGAATGTTCTTTTAAGTTCATTTGATGTTTTTCAACTTTTCGGCGTGTTTCTTACAGCCCTAGGATTAAGAATTGTTGGACGAATTTCGTCAGGATTAGCTTGGTCAATCGCCTTGGGAATTTGGTTTTTGGTCATTGCTTTACAAGTATTGGCTGCAAGCATTTTCAGCCGATAATTTTGAGAAGAAGTAAAAGTAAAGAGCTGCGAATATTTTTGGTTTTTTCGTAGCTCTTTACTTTTTTATTCATATCTCAACGCTTCTATGGGGTCTAACCTTGCGGCTTTCCAAGCGGGCCACAGACCAAAGAACAAGCCGATTAAGACGCTGAAAATAAAACCGCCAAGAGGTGCCCACAAAGGAATGTACGAGGGAACAAACATTCTAATCAGAAACGAAATTCCCCAACCGATTGCAAGCCCTATTAGCCCCCCGAAACCTGTCAGTGTCATTGCTTCAATCAAAAACTGAAGCATTATATCTTTGCGGCGCGCACCGATGGCTTTGCGAACACCGATTTCTCGTGTTCTTTCGGTCACGCTAACAAGCATGATATTCATCACTCCTATTCCGCCAACCATTAAACCGATAGATGAAATAACTACCATTGCGATAGCTACGCCGGCGGTAATAGCGCGGAATTGTTCAATTATTGATTCTGCCGTAGCCAGACCAAAATTATTTGGTTTATCAAATGGAACTTGGCGTCGAACCCTAAGAGTATCTGTGACCTGGTCTTTTGCATCATCCATTTGACCTTCTTTTGCAACGGCAAGAATGAATAAATCGTCTGCGTTTGGTTTAAGTTTTCTTGCTACACCAAAAGGCAGATAGATAAGATTGCTTTGTGAGTTTGCCCCGCCGCCGCTAAAGAGTTCTTGTCGTTTTTCGAGAAGCCCTATAACTAAAAACGGATTTCCGCCTATTTCGATTGTTCTTCCAATCGGAGAACCAAACTTGAAGAAATCTTCTGCGACCTGTGCGCCGATGACGCAGACTTGCCTGTTTTCATTGTCTTCTGTTTCGGTAAAGAAACGACCTTGAGTAAGTATTTCCGTTCCTGCTTTTTCAAAATCGGAGGTTGTGCCTTGTAACCGAACGGCATTTGAAGTTTTGCCGCCACCCGTAACAGTTAGTGTTTGACCGAAGAAATTGTTTGTTATGTCGAGAATAGGAACAGCGGTTTTAAGTGCGGGAAGTTGACTCAATGTCATTGCGTTATCGTAGGTTAATGGTTTTCGCATACGTTCTTCGCGTGAGGGACGCCCGATGCGAATGCGTTCAAACTTTGTAATAAAAATTGAGTTTGTACCAAATGATTCAACCTGTGTCTTAACCGCCAAATCAATACCGCTGATTATTGATGCAATCGCCATAACAGTGATTACACCAATCATAACGCCGATGACGGTTAAGAAAGAGCGAAGCTTATTGGCGTTAAGTGTTGACAACGCCATCATAAGATTCTCGAAAATGTCACTTCTGATTAACTTCATATTCTGCACGCCCCATAATGGCTGCGTTTCAGCCTTCAACTCTAATTCGATTTTAGTCTGCTCTCAACGCTTCAATCGGGTCAAGATTTGCTGCACGCCAGGCAGGAAGCAGTCCGGCAATTATACCAATGCTGCCTGAAACTCCGACGGCAACAATTACTGCCAGCAAAGACAAGTTAGCAGGGAAGAAAATTTTAGTCAGTATCAGTCCGGCAACCCAAGCAATAAAAATTCCTATTGAACCGCCAATTACTGCGAGTGTAGCGGCTTCGACTAAAAACTGTTTGAGAATATCTGCCTTACGCGCACCCATTGATTTTCGTATGCCGATTTCTTTTGTCCTTTCCGTAACGGATACGAGCATGATATTCATAACAACGATTCCACCAATCAAAAGTGCTATGGCAGGAACGGCAATGGCGGCAGTTGCGATGGGTCCTAAAATACTGTCTCGTACGCCTGTGATAGCATCAGGCGTAATGATACCGAAATTGTCTTTTTCGTTTGCGGGGACTTTTCTTCTCACACGCAACAGCGAACGACATTCTTCCACAGCAGCATTAAAAGTTTCGTCGGATTGTGCTTTCACAACAAAGTAAAGCGACCGATTGCGAACAAGCGGTCCGAAGTTATTTTGATAAGTTTTTATCGGTATCGTAATGAAATTATCCTGAGGCATTCCAAAAACGGTTCCTTTTGCGGTTGCCACACCGATAACTCTATAAGGAATACCGCGAACGTAAATCTCGCCTCCTAACGGTGATGTCATAGGAAAGAGTTTATTCGCAACATCGGCACCGATATAAGCGACACGCATTCTCGCGTTGTTTTCTCCTTCCGTGAAATAACGACCTTGTGCAACATCTACGTTTTCAATGTCAGCGATAACGCCCATTGCTCCGTCAATCGGAACATCATCAACTATCTCACTGCCGCGTTTGACCTGTGCAGTGCTAGGGCGGGCTTTCGCGCCGATTTTTGAAATATATGTAACTCGCTCTTTCAAATAGTCCATATCTTCAAGGATTAAATCCTTATTGCGGCGTTGTGCGTTTGCAATTGCGTCTGTGTCTTTGAAATCTTCAAACGGATTGAAACGTTGAATGGTGAAAGTTTTTGAACCGATGCCCGCGATTTTTTCGTCAACATAAATGTTAAAGCCATTAATAAGCGATACCACCAAAATAACGGCTGACACACCTATAATCATTCCCAAAAGCGTTAAAAACGAACGCAGTTTGTGAACCCATATTGCGGTTAAAGCAAGTTTTAATGTTTCTATGAATTTCACGGCGAATCTAATACGCAACGATACCTGGTAAGGTTGCGATTGAACATAACTGCTATTGTTGACGAAGCATTTGAAAATATGGTTTCAGGAAAATTTACACCCGACCTGTAACCATTTATATGTTTGAATCGTCTTGTTTACAGTTGAAACTAAATTTTAATTTTATTCGTAAAAACATGGCGTCATGAACAGTTCCATACAAGCAATAACATTTAATAAAGTTGACGTATTATCCGATAGCGAATTAGTTGTTAAATCAATAGCAGGAGGCGAAACAGAGTTTGAAGAACTCGTTTGCCGTTATCAAAGACCAATTGCGGCATATGTTTATCGCATGGTTGGCAATTATGAATCGGCTCTTGATTTAACCCAAGAAGTTTTTATAAAAGTCTATAATTCACTTGCGCGTTACAGTTCGGAATATAAATTTTCGACTTGGATTTATAAGATTGCACATAACGCTTCGATTGACCATCTGCGCCGCACGGCAACACGGGTACAGGCGTTGGTTGCGGAATCCGACGGTGAAATGTATGAGCGTCCGCTTGAGAGCGGCAAATTGACGCCCGAACAAGAGAGCGAAATGCGCGAACGGCGCGAAGAAATCGAAGGTGTTGTCAAAAACTTACCCTCGGTTTACAAAGAACTCATAGTGCTTCGCCATTCGTTGGATATGAGTTACGATGAAATTGCTGACGTTACGGGATTACCACTCGGCACCGTTAAAAATCGCCTCTTTCGCGCAAGAGAAATGATGCGTGATGTTCTGGTTCAAAGGGGAATTACCCAAGCGTAAATGGATAACGCTAAACAAAATCAAGTCTGTCACAGCGAAGATGTCGCCGCTTATCTCGATGGTGAGATGAACGGCGAGGAACTGCTTTGCTTTGAAAAACATTTGAGCGAATGCGAGCGTTGTACCAGTGAACTGCAAACGCAGAAACGGTTATTAAACACAATTGATTTTGCTTTTGGCTTTGATGAAAAAACTCTGCCGTTACCGACAAATTTTACAAAAGTGATTAAGACAACCGCTGAAAGTAACATTCAGGGACTTTGCAAAAACTCGGAAAAGAAACACGCCTTACATTGGTGTGTTTTGTTGGGGATTCTCTCGTTCCTCTTAATTGGAGGCGCAAATTTCAGCGATTCGGTTTTCAGTCCGGCTAAAAACTTTCTTAAAATTATTTCAGTTTTATTTGATGTCATCGGGCTGGTTGTCTATGATTTCGTTGTTGGTCTTGTAGTAATCACACGGGCGGTCAGTCGTCGTTTTATCTTTGAATCCAATCCGATAAATATAGTTATATTTCTACTCTTCGCCGTTTCTATTATCCTGCTCTCGCGTCTAATCCTTCGTTACAAAAGAGCCTGAAAACCAACAATCAAAGTATTAAAAAGTGTCGGCAAGGATTTCATTCTTTCTGCTGAAACTTTACCTTACAGGATTCCGTAAACAAACGGACAAAAGTACGATGCGCTCACTTTCATTTAATAAATCAGAGTTCGTCAGCGACGCCGTTCCCAAAGCCGCGTTGAACGCTATCTGTTTAATCTTTGCCATAATACTTTTAGCAGTTATCACAAAAGCTGAAGGCGTTCCGACTTTAAGCAAAGACGATAAGCCGCCGCTTGTTATAGATGGTGTCAGCGAGAGCGATGTTTTCGGGATAGGACGCTCAATCATCATTCGCGGGACGGCGAAAAAAGGAGCGATGTCATTCGGCGGTGATGTAATCGTAGAGGGTACTGTCGAAGGCGATGTTGCTACAATCGGCGGTTCAGTTTGGCAAAAAGAAGGCTCACGAATCGGCGGCGATGTAATTGTTTTAGGCGGTGCTTATCATCACGATAAAAAAGCTCCCGAACGTCAAAGCGCAAGCACAACAATAATGTTTGCGGGCTATGAACAAGAACTACGCAACCTGATGAGAGACCCTACAACATTGGTCGCACCGCAGATTTCATTTTCATATTTGGGGCAGAAAGTCCTTGCGATTCTTTTCTGGTTTGTTCTTTCGCTTGCCTTGACAGCCGTGACGCCAAATAGCGTAAGCCGTTCAATTGCCCGTCTTCAGTTAAACAAAATGCGCGTCGCCGTAATCGGATGTTTAGCGGCTCTCGTCAGCACATTCGGCACTATTTATTGTCTGCATTATCTGCCGACCGGAATAAGCGTTTTGATTAGCCTTTTGGTTTTGATTCTGGTCTTTCTATCGTACATCTTCGGTCGCATCGTTATACACGCAGCGACAGGACAATGGTTGCAGAAAAAGCTTTTTAATGAAAAGAAACACTCAGAAACCCTGGCACTTTTATTAGGCGCGACGGCTTGGACTCTGGCATCATCGCTTCCATATATCTGGCCCCTGACAGTTGCATTTCTGATGGCTACAAGTTTGGGTATAGCCCTTACCGCACGCTACCGCACACAGTGGAAACAAGAAACTGTCATCAACTGAAAATCACTGATTGTAAACCGTTCAACACATACAAAAACTCCTCGTCACTTTTTTGAAACTAAAGACAATAGCAGGGCGTCTATGAAACAGCGTAAGGTTGTCAGCTAAAACGCAATTCACCTAAACAAAACGCAACTGTTGCTGGAAAAAGGCGTTTAGACAAAAAAGAAAAGCCGTCAAAAATGTAAAGACTTTGTAAAGCTTTTCTTATGTGGGCAACCCTGATTCTTTAGGTGGCGTATAAACGCAAGAGTTTTTCAGCTCAAAATCTTTTCCTGCAGGAAGATAACGATGACACAAACAAATAGTTTTTTTTTACTGCTTTTATTTTTAATTATTTCTATGGGTGTTGTAAGCGCACAGACGCCTTCGCCAACGCCCGCACAGTCTTCGGCTATGCTTGACGGCATAGGCGCGACAGGTGCTATCGGCGAAGTCATTAGCGTTGACACATTGACAAAACAGATGACCGTCAAAACAAAAGACGGCGAGATTGCAGTTCAATTAAACGACACAACACAGTATTTGCTCGTTCAGCCCGGAGCAAAATCTTTGAGCGAGGCAAAGCCCATAACCATTTCCGAGGTAGGCTTGGGCGATAGAATCTGGGCACGCGGTAAAGTTACAGATGACAAAAAGAGCGTCCCTGCAAAACAAGTTATTTTGATGACCAAAGCTGACATCACCAAACGTCAGGAACGTGAACGCGAAGAATGGAAGCGTCGAGGATTAACCGGACGCATTACAGAGGTCAACGCTTCAACCTACGAAATTAAAGTTTCCGTTCGCAGTTTTACCACCGAGGCTATTGTTACTTTGGTTGATGCCGGAAAAGCAAAAATCAGACGTTACGCGCCTGACTCGGTTAAATTCAGCGATGCAAAACCCGCACAATTTTTTGATATGAAGGTCGGCGACCAACTTCGTGCTTTAGGTAATAAGAGCGCGGACGGAAAGACCTTTACGCCCGAAGAAGTTGTTTCAGGTTCCTTCAAAACAGTTGCAGGAACAGTAACCGCGATTGATCCGGAAAAGGGCGAAATCACAATCAAAGATATGCAAAACGAAAAGAAGTCTTTGATTATTGTTGTGGCTAAAGATACTGCAATTCGACGTTTGCCGCAGATGCAGATGTTTGGCGGCATGGGCGGCGGACAACCGCAAGGCGGACAAAGTGGCGGTCAACCGCAAGGTGGTCAACGCCAAACGCAAAATCCGCAGGGCGGTCAACCTCAAGGTGGTAATGGTCAAAGAATGATGGGCGGCGGAAATTTTGATTTAGACGAAATGATTGAACGTATTCCAACCGTCACAATCGCCGAGTTGAAAGTAGGCGATTTGATTGGAGCGTCAAGTTCGACAGGATTAGATCCCTCGCGTGTAACCGCAATCAAACTTCTTGCAGACATTGAACCTCTTGTAAGAATGCAACAGATGCAACAGGCACAAAGACAGGGAATGGGACGCGGAGGACAAAGCCCTTCACTTGATTTACCGGGCTTGGATATAGGGCTTCCTTAATAAACGGCTTTTATAAAAACAGAGGAAACATAATGCACTTATTCAAAAAACTTTCATTGCTTTGTTTAACTTTAACCGTATCCGTTTCGCTTTTTACGGCGACTGCTTTGGCACAGGATACGGGCGGAATAAATGGTCAGATAACTGACGAATTGGGTGGTGCCATTGTAGGCGCAACCATCACTGTTGCTGATGCCGAAGGCAAGGAGAAAACGACAATCTCTGATAAGCAAGGCAACTACACAATCAGCGGATTGAAGCCCGGCACATACATTGTTCGTGCTGTCGCAAAAGGCTTTAACTTAACCGAACAGACGGATGTTCAAATCACAGCAGGTAAACGCGAAGAAATTATATTGATGCTGAGCGTTTTGCTTGCGAAAGAAGATGTTGACATCAAAACAAACGGCGAGCTAAACACCGATTCAGACAATAATGCTGATGCAATTGTTTTGAAGGACAAAGACATTGACGCATTGCCGGATGACCCTGATGAATTGGCGGCGGCACTTCAGGCATTAGCCGGACCGGGCGCAGGACCAAACGGTGGTCAGATTTTTGTTGACGGTTTTTCAGGTGGACGTATTCCGCCAAAAGAATCAATACGCGAAATTCGTATTAACTCGAATCCATTTTCTGCAGAATACGACAGGCTTGGTTTCGGACGTATTGAGATTTTGACCAGACCGGGTTCTGACAGATTCAGAGGCTCTGCAAATTTCAGCTTTAACGACGAGAGCCTGAATTCGCGTAACCCCTTTGCTCTTGCAAGAAAATCACATCAGAACCGTAACTATGGATTTTCTCTTGGTGGTCCGCTTAAGAAGGGTAAAGCAACGTTCTTCTTTGATTTTTCAAGACGTGACGCTGATGATAATGAACTTGTCAACGCAATAGTTCTTGACTCTGCATTGAATCCCGTAAGTTTTAATCAAACGATTGTAACGCCAACACGCTTTACAAGTTTTAGCCCGCGTTTTGATTATGCAATTAACAGCAAGAACACTTTAGTCGGGCGTTACAGCTATTCACAACGCTCATCCGAAAATCGCGGCGTAGGGGATTTGTCTCTGCCGACACGCGGCTTTAATTCATCCGGTTACGACCACAATTTGAGTTTGACCGAAACGTCTATTCTGACTTCGACAATCGTCAACGAAACGCGCTTTCAATATACGCGAAGCAGAAGCGAGCAAGATGGTGACGGCACAGTTCCTTCAATAAATGTTTCGCAGGCTTTTAACGGCGGCGGAGCGCAAGTCGGAGATTCTTATAACACTTCAACACGCTTCGAGGTTACAAACATTACGACGTGGCTTCGCGGAAATCACACAATCAAATTTGGTGGTCGTCTTAAAGGTGTCAAAATCGAAGACCACTCGGAATCAAATTTTGGCGGGTCAGTTTCATTCTTTGGTTCACTTGGTCTTAACTCGATTGAACAATACAAACAAAGAATTCTGGGTAGTACCGAAGCAAGATTTCTGCCCAGCCAATTTTCAATAGCGATTGGCGATCCTGATGCAACAGTCAAGCAATATGATTTTGGCGGATTTGTTTTGGACGATTGGAAAGTGCGTCCGAATTTAACGCTCGGTTTAGGTTTACGCTACGAAAACCAAAGCAACATTGACAGCAACATAAACTTTGCTCCACGTATTTCTTTTGCGTGGACGCCGGGCGGCGGAGGCAATCGTCAACCCAAGATGGTGATACGCGGCGGAGTCGGGATTTTCTATGATCGTTTAGGCGAAAATCTTACGCTTCAAACAGACCGCTTTGACGGAGTGAGCCAGCTTTCGTATGTTATTCGCAGTAACACATTACCGGGATTTGAAAATTCCCCGCAGAATAATTTACTGCGTCAAATTCAAGTTACGAATAACGGTGTTTCAAATCTGCCAACTGCGGAACAACTTACGGCGTTTGCACCACTAACGAACGTCGTTCGCCGAATCGCAGATAACGCGCAGGCACCATACACAATGCAAACAGCAATCAGCGTCGAGCGTCAATTGCCAAAGAATTTTACTTTGACGGTAACATTGAATAATTCGCGCACGCTGCATTTGCTTCGTCAACGCAACGTAAACGCTCCCGTTATTACGGGCTATACAACCGCAGGTTTACCGATTTTTCAGATTAAGGGAAATCCGATTTACGAGTACGAAACCAGCGGAAAATCAAATCAAACATTTTTGAATATCGGCGTGAACTCGCGTTTTAATCCCAAGTTTACGTTGTTTTCAAACTACACGATTGGTCGAATCAAAAATGATACGGACGGCGGTTTCCCCGAATACACTTATAATTTGAGCAACGAATATGGGTCGGCTTCTTTTGATGTACGTCATCGTCTGTTTATAGGCGGTTCGATTACAGCTCCTTGGGGGATTCAGTTGAGTCCGTTCTTTACAGCTAGTTCGGGGCGTCCGTTCAATATCACAACCGGACTTGATACAAACGGAGATTTGATAATCAATGACCGTCCCGCATTCGCAACGGATTTAACCCGTGCGAGCGTGCGTGTTACACCTTATGGGGCATTTGATTTGAACCCGATTCCGGGACAGATAATCATTCCGCGCAACTACGGACGCGGACCCGCTAACGCAAGCTTAAATTTGCGTATTAGCAGATCGTTCGGTTTTGGCAACAGAGGCGGAGGCGCACAAGCCAATAATGGTCAAGGTGGCGGCGGCGGCGGTAATCGCGGCGGCGGTGGCGGCGGGCAAATGGTCATGATGGGCGGCGGCGGCGGCGGCTTTGGAGGCGGTGGTTCAGAGAAGCGTTTTAATTTGAACATTGGCGTTTCAATTAACAACGTGCTGAACACCAACAACAAAGCAAATCCAGAAGGTAATTTGAGCTCGCCTTTCTTTGGTCAATCGCGCTCAACCGCAGGCAGATTCGGCGGTGGTTTTGGTGGTGGCGGATTCTTTATCGGCGGTGGCGGCGGCGGTGGTAATAACGGAAACCGAACCGTTGAATTGAGCCTTCGCTTTAGCTTTTAACCTCTTAGTTGGTTTAGAAAAACTAAACGTAAAACCAACATGAATCAGGACAAATTTCCTAATGTATTCAAAAGGAATTTGTCCTGATTCGCATTGGTTTTTTGATTTATAGTTTCTTTGTAATTGATTAGGTCATCAACCAGCGGTTGAAAAGGGCGTTCATATTTGTAGCTCACAATGCTAATTGCGGGACTGAGGATTCGCAACATCGGAATTATCGAAGATAACGACATACATTTTCAGTTTGATTTTTATGTCGCCATTTTCAACGGCTCAAAATCTCTGTTTAATTTTCCCATAGTTGCACTATGGGCTACGAATATATCGCTGTCTTCGACAGCTAAAACCGATTCCTGAT
>Ga0187894_10007422_pt1 | contig 10353 bp, 8 predicted proteins | sample GBC1701081metaG_FD_136650 | JGI IMG/M metagenome (GOLD analysis project Ga0187894, IMG submission 136650) | White microbial mat communities from a lava cave in the Kipuka Kanohina Cave System on the Island of Hawaii, USA - GBC170108-1 metaG ... | reverse complement strand
TCACTCCGGGGCAAGAATTATTTCGGCCAACCATTATCATAGCCCGCCTATGATTGGGAAGATTTTTTTCTGCTGAGGTGCGCTAATTTTCCAAAGTCACGCCGACCAGCCGAAGCGACACGCATCACTACATGACGAACGCGAGCGGAGCGCCCGCGACCAACCGGATCCTCAGCGACAGCCAGGGCGTCAACTTCGGCTACGACGCGGCTGGGAATATGACGCAGGCCGGGAGCGTGACGTATGGTTACGATGGGGCGAGTAGGCTGAAGTCGGTCAACGGGACGGCGAGTACGTATGGGTTTGACGGAAATGAAAGCAGGGTGCGGGTGACGGAATGGGACGGGACGGTCTTTTACGTGAGGTCGAGCGTGATGGGGGCGGTAGCGATGGAGGTCAATTCGTCAGGAGTGCGGCGGGCTTATGTTTACGGAGGCAGGAACCAGTTGGTAGCAGAGCAGAGCACGGACGGGCAGTTCTACTGGGTGCACACGAACCATTTGAAAAGCGCACGAGCGATGACCGACGTGAACGGGAACCTGGTCTACAAAGGGCAGTTCGACCCATATGGGCAGACAGTGACGGAATGGTCGTCGTCGGGCAACACGAGCCTGAACACGAGGAAGTTCACCGGGTACGAGAGAGACGCGACGGGGTTGGACTATGCGAACGCGAGGATGTATAACTCCGGGCGTGGGCGGTTCGCGTCGCCAGACCCAGCAGGGATCAAAGCTGCAAGCAAGCGAAGACCGCAGACACTGAACCGTTATTCGTACGTCAGCAACGATCCTGTGAACTTTGTTGATCCGGGCGGGACCTGTCTCTATATTTGGAATGAATTGGATGGCCCAGGTTTTGGGGAGTGGATACAGCTACCTTGTGTCAGTGACCTACCTGTTCCGGCGGCGGCACACCAACCGGTGGATGAGGGTGGTGGGGCGCCACAAGATCCATACGATCCGAGAGCAGACTTTCGAGACTATGCGCTACAGCTCTCAAATGATCCCAATATGACGGATTGTTTAAAGCTGGCACTGCTTGCTTATAAAGCAGGGCAGATTTGGGAAGCACAAGGAACAGCCGCTGTTGCTAGCGGCATGCTCTCCGGATTAACGGAATATTCTTCTGTTGGTGGTGATGTATCTGATCCTAACTTTCGTGTTGGTGTTAGAAGGACGGACCCACATTTCGCAGGCGGGTTCAGTGACTCAGGATTCAAACCTGGTTACATAGATCAAAACAGAGATTCGAGAAACCAAGTGAGACACTTTACTTACTATCTCGCTGCCGGGAATCGATTAGGTCCCCTCGCAAATGCCCTGCTATACGAAGCTGAAGGAACTTCAGATTCAAGCGTGCCAGATGTAGGGTTAGGAGAAACGGCTATAAAAATGGGAGAGTTACTCTCTAATAACTGGAGTCCTAGCAATTTTGCCCAAGACATCTGGAAAAATGTATGTGGCCAAAGTGAACCACTAAAACTCCCATAAACTGCTCGAAATGATATGAAGTCTATATTTTTAGGTGAAGCATCTTTCCCGAGATTGATCTGCGCGCTAGTCATCCTCATTTGTTGCTTCGGAGGATGCGCTGGATCAAAACGAGGAGATGTCGTCGAATCCTGGGAGACGACGAATGGATACTTCAAAGTCCGTGTAGTAGCATACAAGGAATATCTCTATTTACAGGGGTTACCGGGGACTATCTATGTCTTTTCTTCTTCCTTGGTCAAGGAAGACTCTTGGACAGAAGCAATGGCATCCCGCTATGATGACATGATTCTTATTCCCGGAAATAACATCAGATTTGTCAGTAACCAAATAGGGTATATTTTTACGGAACGGATGTACGCTGTGACCACAGATGCTGGAAAAACCTGGTCTGTCTGGGACGCTACTAAGAATATTCCCGACTGGAGTGGGTACAAATATGGCGGTATTATGGATGTACAGCTTTCATCGGATGGCAATGGGCTTATGATTATGCGCCCACGTGATGACCCTTCTAGAAAGGATATTATTGATATTCAATTCCGCACTAATGATTTTGGGCGTCATTGGGATAGAAATTGATACACTATCTTCTGTTCACAACCGAATTGATCACGCCTTCTACCAGGATCGCCACTCCGGTCAGGTAAAGCCACAACATCAAGACCATCACGCCGCCGAGCGCGCCGTAGGTCGCGTTGAAATTGCCGAAGCGGGAAACGTAGAAACGAAATCCGAACGAGATCAAGAGCCATAAGCCAACGGCGAAAATTGCGCCGGGCGTGAACCACTCCCACTTCTTTCCGTGTTTGCCTCTCTTGATGTTCGGCGCGAAGTAATAAACCAGCTCGACTCCCAGCAGTACCAGGCTGATGACGATTGGCCATTGCGCCACGGCCCAGATGGTTCTGAACACATGGCTGAATCCGAAATATTTCGCTGTCTGCCCGCTGATGTATCCGCCGAAGAAGATCAACGCCAGGGCGGAGATGATGAATGCGGACAGCACCAGATAGATGCTTTAGTTGATCAACCTCGGCCTATGCTAAGATTCAGGCGCAATCTTCATCTAGTGGAGCGTTTATGGAACCGATTTATCATAGTGATTCGCAGCAGCAAACGCCGAAATATCCGCCTCTGGCAAGCATTGACCAGTACGTCGTCAGTAGCTCGGATGTGAAAGGCGGGAGGCCGGTGATTGCCGGAACTCGCATCAGCATTGCCGATCTTGTGATTATGCATTTGAGGATGGGGCAATCGCTCGAAGAGATTGGGGCGACCTACGACCTACCGCTCGCCGCGGTTCATGCCGGGATGGCGTATTACTACGATCACCAGAGCGAGATTGATCAAAGCATCGAGGAAGATCGCGCCTTTGCCGAAGCTTTCCGTCAGAATAATCCTTCTCCGCTGAAAGAAAAACTTGAGGCTTTAGCTCGTGGCTGAGCGCATCCGGTTTCATCTGGACGAAAACGTCAATCCTGTTATCGCCGCCGCGCTCAGTCGGCATGGCATTGATGTCACGACCACAATCGAGATGAACTTGCGAACGGCAAGCGATGAAGAGCAACTTGAATTCATACGCGCTGAGGGGCGTATCCTCGTCACACACGATACAGACTTTTTACGAATCGCTAGCCAAACCGATGGCCATCCTGGCATAGCCTTTGCCCACAACGATACTGTCTCGACGGGCCAGATCATTCGCTCGCTCATCCTGATTTACGAAGTCCTCGATCCTGAGGAGATGGCTGGGCGAGTCGAATTCCTGTGATTTCAGCGGGAGATCTTCACTCCAACTTTTCCCATCGTCAGCGGTTACATTCCCCAGACGCCAATGTCATGCCCCCGCCAGTTTTCATCGCGGCGCCAGATCTTCTCCTCCCACGTCTTGTCTGCGCGCCGGTCAAAGATCACCAGGTGGCCTTCATCCGCTCCGCTCCGATCCATATAGGCGACAGTCTGTTCAAGGCCGGATTGCACGAGTCTCTCCGGGTCGCCGCGCGCAATCTTCAATTCGAGCACAACCCGTTGGGCTCCACCCGGATAGTTCCAGAGGATGAGCAGGTCGGTACGTTTGCGTCCCAGCCCATACTCGCGCTCTATACGCCCACCGCCGTTTATGATTCTTTGGAGAAAGGCTTGGAGCAGCAGTTGCGGTCCGGCCTCTTTGTAATCGAAGCGTTCGACCCAATGCTCGGAATGTTCGCGGAAGAATTGCTGGAAGGCGGCAAGCAGCTTGTTGATATCGAGTTTTCCATCGGGCGCGACGTACCAGTCCGCCTCCTGGCGAATCGTTACCTGTGTGCCGTAGATCAGTTCACGCGGGATGACCTCGCGGTAGATGGTGTTGGCGATCTTGATCTCGCCGTTGGTCGTGATGAGGCCGAGGTCGCGCGCGTAGCTGACGTCATCCGGCGGCAAAGACCGGACAGCGCCTTCACCAACCAGCACGGGTTCGATGACGCGGCGCACGCGGTCTTCCCGCAGCTTGTCGGTCAGTTGATCGAGATGCGTGTCGCGGCGCAGGATCAGGTTCTCTTTGGCCTGTTGTAATATTTCAGCCGTGATCGGGCGCGAGCGGTCACGGCCCTCATTCATCTCGAAACAGGCCTCGTAAGCCAGCGCATTGACCAGCCAGGGTTGGCCGGCGGTCAATTCCCAGACCAACGGAAAGATGTCCGGCTCAAAGACCTGACCGGTCTCGGTCGTGTGTTGCTCATAAAGCCGCCTGATTTCATCAAGGGTGAAATTATCCAGGCGGAGCGACTTGGTCTTGATGTTGAAGGCGCTGCCGCCGGTAATGATCTCCTGGGTTCTTGAGGAATGAATACGGTAATCGCGCACATCGCGGACGCCGCAGAGGATGACGCTTTGCGGGAAGTTGCGCGGCCGGGCCGTATAACCGGCGCGCAACTGGCGCAACAATGAGATCAACGTGTCACCGACTAGCGCGTCCACTTCGTCGAGCATCAGGACGAGCGGCAACGGAGATTCCAGGCTCCATTCTTTAAGCAGGGCTGAAAACGCGTCTTCGCCGCGTTCGGTCAACAAATCCGCCATGCGACGGGCAGGAAGGGGATCGCCGAGAAATTGCGTGGCCGAATCGGAGATTTGACTGAGGATCGTTCGCATCGCGCGCTCGACCTGTTCGCGCAAGGCCTGCGCCGGTTCGATATTGGCGTAAACGGCGCGGTATTGGCCAGTGCGATTCAATTCTTCGACCAGCGCCAGCAGACAGGTCGTTTTGCCAGTCTGTCGCGGCGCGTGCAGGATGAAGTACTTGCGCGCCGCGATGAGCGCGGGGATTTCATCTTTATCCAGCCGCTCGAGCGGCGGCAGATAATAATGAATGTCAGGCTGGATCGGTCCGGCTGTGTTGAAAAATCGCATGCGCGCCTCCACGCTTCCATTAGTGGATTCACTGATTGAAGGAGTTACGATTGTATCGTGAAAAAGGATGTGGGGATATGAGCCGGCCGAGCTTCGCTATCTTCTGTTCAATACCGAATTGATCACGCCTCCGACCAGGATCGCCACTCCGGTCAAGTAAAGCCACAACATCAAGACCATCACGCCGCCGAGCGCGCCGTAGATCAGCTCGGGCGGGATGGCGTTGACACGAATTATTGGCCTGCATAGACTCACCTCATCAGACAAAGGAGGAGTGTTATGGGCAACGTACTGACACCGCAAAAGACGGACCAGGGGTGGATCATCGAAATACCTGACGAGATCGCCATGGCAATGAATGCGCTAAGTGGCTCTCTCGGGTTGCTATACGTCAGAGATGGAAAGATAGAAGTGGAAATCCTGCCTCCGCCTTCGCCAGGATTGGATGAGTCGGTCAACCGCATCCACGCAAAGTTCAAAGACGCTTTCGAGGAGATGAAACGGCTTGGCGATTAACTACGTCGCTTTCGCTGACGCCGTCTACATCCATTTCAAATTGATGCGACTGGAGGGCGAAACTCGGTTCGGAGTCTTTGAACGCAATCTGATCGAATCCGCGTTGGCCAGACCTCGGCAGGCGGCGACTTATGAAAATGCGGACCTTGCGCGACAGGCCGCAACCCTCTGCTTCGGCCTGATCAAGAACCATCCCTGGATCGGCGGTAACAAGCGAACGGCGACAGCGATAGTTGACGAATTTCTCTTTCGAAACGGCTACGAGATCAACGCCTCGGTCCGGGAGATCGTTGAGATGGTAATGGCCGTTGAATCCGATCAGTGGAAAGTTGACGAGATTGAACTCTGGCTGCGCGAACATATGACGCCGCGACCTGGTTAGAGATGTCCATGCGTGTATGGCGGGATCACAGCTCCAAGCTGCCTACTAGCGAAATCTTCTCCTCACTACCGAATTGATTACTCCTCCAACTAAGATCGCCACTCCGGTCAGGTAAAGCCACAACATCAGGACCATCACGCCGCCGAGCGCGCCATAGGTCGCGTTGAAATTGCCGAAGCGGGAAACATAGAAACGAAATCCGAACGAGATCAGGAGCCATAAGGCGACGGCGAAGATTGCGCCGGGCGTGAACCACTCCCACTTCTTTCCGTGTTTGCCTCTCTTGATGTTCGGCGCGAAGTAATAAACCAACTCGACTCCAAGCAATACCAGGCTGATGACGATTGGCCATTGCGCCACGGCCCAGATCGTTCTGAACGCGTGGCTGAATCCGAAATATTTCGCTGTCTGCCCGCTGATATATCCTCCGAAGAAGATCAACGCCAACGCGGAGATGATGAAGGCGGACAGGCCCAGCGTCAGCGCGATGGAGAGCAGACGCTCTTTCCACCAGCTCCGCGCCGGCGCCGCGTTATAAGCCTTGTTGAGCGAAGTGATGATCGCTTCCATTCCCGACGATGATGTCCAGAGGGTCACCAGAATGCTGAAACTGAGCAGTCCGCCTCGTTGCCGTCTGGCGATCTGCTGGAAGGTGTTGTTGAGCAGCGTGTAGGCTTCGGGAGGGAGAAAGGCGCTGAGTATCCCGATCCATTGATCCAGATTCCGCCGCATCGGCAAAAAGGCCAGCAGCGTAGTAAGAAAGATCAGCAGGGGAAAGATGGAGAACAGCCAGTAATAGGCCAGTTGCGCCGCGCGCCCGAAGACGTCGTCGTCGAAGAGCTTGTTCCAGATTTTGAGCGCGGCCTGCCGCCAGGTCAGATCGGGCGAGGACGGAGGGACGGAGGGACGGAGGGATGGAGGGATGGAGAGAGGGAGAGAGGAAGAAGGGCGCTGTCCCTCTGTCCCTCCGTCTCTCCGTCCCTCCGTCCCTCTGTCCCTCTGTCCCTCTGTCTCTCCGTCTCTTCGACTTTTCATTTCGTCACTTGATCTGAATCGTCACTCGATTGGCGGCCGTGTTGTTGACCCTGACGACGACCTCGACGCGGCGTGGGCCGGTATTGGCCAGCGCCGGCGGTATTTCGACGTTGATCTGATCGAGGCCGCTGAACGAGCCTTGCGCGCCTGCGTACAACACCCTCGCGTTACGCCCGTCAATCGTGACGCTGACCGATTCGGCCACTCCATCGCCGTCGTTCGGATTTGCGGCTGGGGCGCGGCGAATCGCGGTGCCGAATAAGACCAGTATGTTCGGCTTGCCGTCCACCATCACGTCGAACGGCTGGAGTTGGAATCTGACTCCGTCAACCGTCGCCAACGCGGCCGCGTCCCCCCGGCCGGTTGAGTCGGCGGTGAAGATGGCGGGAGCGGATGCGACGATTTGAACGGCGCCGAGCGAGTACGTTCCCATGGGACTGCTGGCGATAATCACCGCCGGCCCCAGATCGATCGTTGGCGGGACGACAAAATTGATCTGCGCCGGAGAGATGAAGAGCAGCGGGGCCGGAACGCCGTTGACTGTCAGCGTCGTTCCCGCGAGCGATGTGGGCAACGGCAACGATTGCGCGGCCTCAGTGCGATTCGCCAGATTCGCGCCGAAAGCCGCGACGATTGAATCCGGCGCGAGCGGGCCTATGCGGAAGTCGGCTGCGTTGACGGGAGTCAGCGGCCCCGCTGAGACAACGCGAATGACGACCGATTTGACGTCCTTCAAGACTCCGTCGCTGGCCGTGAAATCCACGGTGAAACCGCGACCGACATCCGACGATTGAGGCGTCCAGCGGAATTCGCCGCGCGCGCTGTTGTTCGTCTCGTTGGCTGTGTTGAAGACCGCGCCGTCCGGCAGGCCTTCAGCCGTGATCGTGATTGGCGCGCCCGATCCCAGGTCTTGCGCTCGGACGATGAACTTCAACTCCTGATTCGGAATCGCAATCTGCGGCGCGGCGGGGACGACAACCAGCGGCGGCTGGTTTGGATTGATCAACGTGAATCCGTCCAGCTTGAATCGCTCGTTAGTGGTGACGGTGTTGTTTCCTGTGGTCGAACCGCCGACCGCGTAGAGGAATCCGCCGTGAGCCGCGCCGTTGAAAAACGTCCTGGCGTTCGGCAGCGCGAATGAGCCGTCCAGAGCGATCCACCGGTTGTTGGCCACGTCGTATGCCTCCGCGGAGCTGAGCGGCGCGCCGGTGTTCGGGTTCGCGCCACCGAAGACGAGCCAGAAAAGTTGTCCCGATTCGTTGCGCGCGACGGCGCTGACAGCGTAAAAGCGCGGCTGGCTCATACTGGCGATCGGCGCCCACTGGCCTGTTTGAAAATCGTAGACCTCACCGCTCTCCAATCCACCCGACGCGCCGCCGCCGCCGACAACGTAAAGCTTACCATTGATCAACGCTGCCTCGTGCGCCAATCGCGCCGCCTTCATAGGCGGCAGCTCCCGCCACGTATTGGCGCTCGTATCGTAGGCCTGAACGTTCGAAACCGCGCTGTTCAAATCGCTTCCGCCAGTGACGTAGAGAACGCCCCGCTCGGCGTCGGCGGCCATCGCGTAATTACCGACGCCGGCCGGAGGCGGAGGTTGCGCCGACCACGAATTGCTGGCGATGTCGTAAACGCGCGTGTTCCTGTCAATCGTCGCCTGGCGGGTGAATCCGCCGGGCACGTAAATTTTTCTTCCTGCCGACTGGCCTGACGATTGAATCGTCGCAGCCTCGATGGCGTTGAGTTCTACAGGCAAAGGCGCCAATCCCTCGCTTGACCACGCGGGCGCGCCGGCCGAAGGGTCTATTCGCTGAACCGTCGCGACCGCCGTTGAATTGTTTGTCGTCATCCGCCCGCCGATCGCATAGAGGAATTGGCTGTCGCTCGTCACCGCCATGCGGTTCAAGCCTGTGGGCAACAGGACGGACGGCGTCCAGCGGCGATCAATTGTGAAATCCGCGGACGAAAACGCCTCTGTCTCGGCGCCCTCGTCGTCAATCGCGATGACGCGAATGCGAGCGGAGGTTGTCGGACTCGTTGTGAGCGGGATCGTCCAATTGAACGATTGAGCCTCGCCCGCGACCTCGTTGGAGATGTCGGCGATCAATGTGGGCGTCGTCGCGGAACTGCGATAGAGCGCGACCCTGTGTCCGGCTATGGCGCGGTTGTCGGACGATTGCCATCGCAGCGTGATCACGCCGCCGGCGAAGATCGTTTCTCCGCCGTTCGGCGTAAGCACTTTGACCGTCGGAGGAGTCGGCGCGACATAGTTGAACGCCGCCGCCAACCTCGCCTGCGTCGATTGCGGGTTGCTTGCCGTGACATCAACTGCGCCCGTGGCGTTGTTGGGCGAAGCGGGCGTCACGACGCGCAGCGTGGTTGAGTTGATAAACGTCACGGAGGCGGTTTGATTGCCGAACGCCAGGGCAGTCTGCGGGGTGAAGTTCGAGCCGTAGACGGTCACTGCCGTCCCGCCTCTGCTCGCGCCTGAAGCAGGGAAGATATTCGACAATTCGGGCGCGCTGGTAACGCTTCCCTGGGCGTAATAGGTGAAGGCGTTGGCGAGAGCCGCGGCGCCGTTACGTGTTTCGACGCGCACCGTGACCGCGCCCGCGCCGTGCGGAGGCGCGTTGGCCTCGATGATCGACGCTGCGATGACTCGAACGTTTGTCGCGGGGATGTTGTCGAAGAAGACTTTCACGTCTTCAGTCTCGGTGAAATTGACCCCGCTGATGGTCATGAGGGCGCCGCCGTTCGGCGATCCGAACGCGGGCGCGACAGCCGCGATCGAAGGCGCGAGCGCGCTTTGAGGCGGGAGATATGTGAGATCGGGCGAGCGAGCGATAAAGCGTATATCGTCAATCGTCCACCCGTCGGCGGCGCTGAGTTGGTCGCTTAAAACTCTGAAACGGACGCGGGCGCGCGATTGCCCGGCCAGCGCGTCCAGGTTGACACGCGCTTGCGTGAACGTTGATTGCGTACCTGTGAAGGCCGTGGCCCTCTTCCACGTCGCGCCGTCGTCAATCGAATATTCGACGAGGCCGTAATCGAAGCTGCGTTCCAATTCGTAACTGTGCGCGAAGGAGAGAACGACTCCGACCGCGCGAGAGAGGTCGAGCAATGGCGATACCAGCGAGTTGCTGGAGTTGTTCGCGTAATTTCCCGTCGGGCTGTCGGTCCAGGCGTGAGACCTGGACGCCGAACGCGCGGCCGTAATCGCCCAGGTTCCCGTTGGCGTTCCGCTGGCGTTCCAGCCTTTGTTGCCCGCTTCCACGTTGTCTTCCAGGATGATCGCTTCGCCCGCGACATCAGCTTGCGCATTGACCTGCGCCGGATTGCCGCCGCCGTTGTTCGCGTCGTCGTAACGGATGACGATCTTGTCGCCGGCCCGCAACGAGGCTTGCAACGATCCATCACCAGGGATGGCTCCGGAGATGGCGCGGCCCGCGACCAGGCGAATGTTGGCGGAGAAAAGCCCGTTGAGGACGCTGTCCTGCGTCAGCGTGATCGTCTCCTGGTCGTTGGTCACGGAGCTTT
>Ga0187894_10007421_pt1 | contig 10354 bp, 5 predicted proteins | sample GBC1701081metaG_FD_136650 | JGI IMG/M metagenome (GOLD analysis project Ga0187894, IMG submission 136650) | White microbial mat communities from a lava cave in the Kipuka Kanohina Cave System on the Island of Hawaii, USA - GBC170108-1 metaG ... | reverse complement strand
GTGTTGTTGGCCAGGCGGATCGCGTCGGCCTCGGTGCCGAAGCGCACCAGCGGCGCCACCGGGCCGAACGTCTCCTCGCGCATCACCGCCATATCCTCGGTGACGCCGGTCAGGATCGTGGGCTCGTAGAACGTGCCGCCGTTGGCGTGGCGGCGGCCGCCGACAGCGACCTTGGCGCCCAGCCTCAGCGCGTCGGCGACATGCTGCTCGACCTTCTCCAGTGCCGCCTGATCGATCAACGGGCCCTGGGTCACGCCGGCCTCCAGGCCGTTGCCGACCTTCAGCTTGGCGACGGCGGCTGCGAGCTTGCCGGCGAAGGAGTCGTAGACGCCGTCCTGCACGAACAGGCGGTTGGCGCAGACGCAGGTCTGGCCGGTATTGCGGTACTTCGAGGCGATGGCACCCTCGACCGCGGCGTCGAGGTCGGCGTCGTCGAACACGACGAAGGGCGCGTTGCCGCCCAGCTCCAGCGATACCTTCTTGATCGTGCCGGCGCAGGCGGCCATCAGCTTCTTGCCGGTTTCAGTCGATCCGGTGAAGGTCAGCTTGCGCACGATCGGGTTGGACGTCATCTCGCCGCCGATCTGGCCGGAATTGCCGGTGACGACCGACAGCAACCCCTTGGGCAGGCCGGCGCGCTCGGCCAGCACGGCCATCGCCAGCGCCGTGTAGGGCGTCTTGCTGGCCGGCTTCGCCACGATGGCGCAGCCGGCGGCCAGGGCCGGGCCGGCCTTGCGGGTGATCATCGCTGCCGGGAAGTTCCATGGCGTGATGGCGGCGCAGACACCGACAGGCTGCTTGAGCACGACCAGGCGGCGGTCGCGCCATGGGCTCTGCAGCACGTCGCCGTCGATGCGCTTGCCCTGCTCGGCGAACCACTCGATGAACGATGCGGCATAGGCGACCTCGCCCTTGGCCTCGGCCAGCGGCTTGCCCTGCTCGCCCACCATGATGACCCCGACGTCGTCGGCGCTGGCCACCATCATGTCGGCCCAGCGGCGCAGGACCACGGCGCGGTCCTTGGCCGGCGTCGCGGCCCACGCCTTCATGGCGAAGCTCGCCGCCTCGATGGCGCGGCGGGTCTCGGTCGCGCCCATGCGCGGCACGGTACCGATCTTCTCGCTGGTCGCGGGGTTGATGACCGTGTCCCTGGCACCGCCCTCGGCGTCCATCCAGGTGCCGGCGACATAGGCCTGCTGGCGGAAGAGGTCGGGATCCTTGAGCTGCATGGCTTCCTCCACGGGCTATGCCGCGACGCGTTGCGGACGCGAACCGCGGGAGCGTCTCGACCGGAGCTCCAGTCTTTCCGGTTTGCCGGCGTCCCGCAACCGCCGGAGCATCGTCACGCCTTACCTCGGCAATCGCGGCCGCACAGCGGAGAAACCCAGGATGTCCTCCAGCACGCGCGCATGTCCCAGCAGCGCCGCATCGCCATGTGGTCGGCCGACGAGTTGCACGCCGACCGGCAGACCGGTGCTGGTCAGGCCGCAGGGCACCGAGATCGCCGGGCAAGAGGTCAGCGTGATGACGAAGGTCAGGAACATCCAGTCGATGTAGGACGTGAGCTGCCGTCCGCCGATCTCGGTCGGATAGGGTTGCGTCACCGGGAAGGGCGGCACCGCGACCGTCGGCAGCGCCAGCACGTCATGCTGCTCGAAGAAGGCGGCGATGCGATGGAACAGCGCCGCGCGGTCGCGTTCGGCATCGATCACCTGCTGCGCCGTCAGGGCGTAGCCCTTTTCGATGTTCCAGACGATGTGTGCGCCGATGCGCGCCCGCTCGCGGGCCAGCAGCTCGCCGCGCACGGCGGCGATGAGCAGCGCGCGCTGGGTCTGGAAGGTCTCGATGGCGTCGCCGAAATCGGGGGCGGCGTCCTCGACGACGGCGCCTGCCTCGGCGAAGCGCGATGCCGCGGCGCGACAGATTGCGGCCACCTCGGGATCGACCTGCGACAGGCCAAGGTCGGCGCTGAAGCCGACACGCCGCGGCGGGCGACGCCGATCCTGCGCGGCCGAGAAGGAGACGGCCGGGGCCGGGCGCGACAGCGGGTCATGCGGCGACAACCCGGCCTGGGCGTCGAGCAGCAGCGCCACATCGGCCACGGTTCGGCCCATCGGGCCGTCGACCCACAGGGTGTCGAAGGCCGGCAGCCCGACGCCGCGCGGTACCACGCCCGGGCTCGGACGCAGGCCGACAATGCCGCAGAACGACGCCGGGATGCGCAGGCTGCCGCCGAGGCAGCTGCCGTTGGCCAGCCACACCATGCGCGCAGCCAGGGCGGCCGCCGCGCCACCGGAGGACCCCCCGGCGCTCATGTCCGGATTCCACGGGTTGCGCGTGGTCCCCCACACCGGGTTGAAGGTGTTGGCGCCCGCGAATTCCGGCACGTTGGACTTGGCGATGGGAATGGCGCCGTTGGCGCGCATCATCGCCACCGTGATGTCGTCCTCGGCCGCGACATGGCCGGCGAAGATCGGCGAGCCGCAGGTCGTCAGCTGGCCCCCGACATCGTTGTAGTCCTTGATCGCCACCGGCAGGCCGGCGAGCCAGCCGGGGTGGTCACGGTCGCGGGCGGCATCGAAGCGCCGCGCCTGCTCGCGCGCCACGTCGAAAAAGCGGATCGGCAGCGCATTCACCTGGCCGTCAACCGCCTCGATACGCGCCACCGCGGCGTCCAGGAGATCGAGTGGCGAGACCCGACGGGCGCGCAGCAGGGCCACCGCCTCGGTTGCCGTCAAGTCGCAGAGTGCCGTGGCACTGGTCATGTCATGACTCCAGGCGTGCTCCGGACGTCCACGCGATAGCGGAGGGACGCCAGCAGGATCGTGCTGGTTCCCCCACGAACGAATCCGTCATCCCACACCCGTCCCGCTGGGGCCGAAGAGGCACTCCGCATTGACGCCGCCCAGATAACAGAAACGGCTTCCGGATCACTCCGGAAGCCGTTGTAAACTGGTGGGCGCGACAGGGTTTGAACCTGTGACCCCTGCCATGTCAAGACAGTGCTCTACCGCTGAGCTACGCGCCCGGCCACGGATCGCCCTACTATCCACAAGGGCGTTCCAACAAGGTCGGCGCGGTGATTAGCCGATCCCCCTATTCTTGGCAAGCCAGCCGCGACAGCATGGTCGCCGATCGACCGGTGACGAGACGCGCGATTCCGTCTAAGCAGGAAGCGTCATGGAATCCTCGTCCGCCTTCCAGCCCGCACCGCCCGTCGAGATCGTGCGCCCCCAGGCGCAGACACTGCCGATCGTGCTGGCCTCGCCCCACAGCGGCGCCGCCTACGCACCCGACTTCCTCGGCCTGACACACCTCGACACCGCGGTCCTGCGCCGCTCCGAGGACGCCTTCGTCGACGAGTTGTTCGCGCTGGCGGCACGGCAGGGCGTGCCGATGGTGCGAGCCCTCTTCCCGCGCTCGTTCGTCGATGCCAACCGCGAGCCCTACGAGATCGACGCGGCGATGTTCGACGGCCCGCTGCCGCCCCATGCCAACACGCGTTCGCCGCGGGTCGCGGCCGGACTCGGCACCGTGCCGCGCGTCGCCTTCGACGGCCAGGCGATCTATCGCCGCAAGCTGCCGATCGCGGAGCTGGAGCGCCGTATCGCCTGGTACTATCGCCCCTACCACACGGCGCTCGACCGTCTCATCGCCGAAACGCGGGAACGTTTCGGCCATTGCGTGCTCATCGACTGCCATTCGATGCCGTCGACCTCGCCGGGTGGCGGGCACGCGCCGGCCGCGCGGGTGGACTTCGTGCTCGGCGACAATCACGGCGCGGCCTGCACGCCGGCGCTGACGCATCTGGTCGAACGCTGGCTGCACCACCACGGTTACCGCGTGGTGCGCAACCAGCCCTACGCCGGCGGCTTCACGACCCAGCACTACGGCATGCCGACCCAGGGGGTGCACGCGCTCCAGATCGAGATCAACCGCGCCCTCTACATGGACGAGAGCGCCTTGCGGCCGCATGTCGGCTTCGAGCCACTCGCCCGGCGGCTGGCCGAATTGATCGAGGACATCGGCCGCACGACCCTCGGCCACTCCGCCTTCCCCACTTGGATCGCCCCGCGCAACGCAGCGGAGTAACGCCGTCATCCCGAGCGAAGCGAGGGATCTTCTGCGGGTGACGCACCGTGCGTCCTTCCGAAAAGGTCCTCGCTTCGCTCGGGATGACAGACGTGCCTGGAAATCGGGCGTGCCTAATCGGCAGGCAAAGAAAAAGAGCGGTGTCCGAGGACACCGCCCGAGTTTTAGGGAGGAAACGCCCAAGACGGGCATATGACAAACACAGAGGCCGCAGAGCGACGTTTGTCACAAGCCCAATATGGTGCACCTGCGAACAGGAATCAAGATTCTTTTTTCCCTTCGTTTTCAACAAGCTAAATCGCGCCTCGGAAGGGATTCGGTGTTGCATTTTTGCAACGCAGCAGAATGTTGCATGCGAACCATTCGATTTTCTCATCCGTCCGCCCTTGGAAGCGGCCGGTGAAAGCCGGCAACATCCATGCCGGATCAACCACTTGCACCCGGGCTGCCGGGTGACCTCCGGAGCAACCGATGGCCCGCCGCAAGATCGTCATCGCCATGATGATGCATGAGACCAACACATTTTCGCCCGTGCCGACCCCGATCGAATCCTTCGGGCGCATGGGGGCGATGGGGGGCCCGACGGCCGTCGCCGAGCTCGCCGGCACCAACACCCAGGTCGGCGGCTTCATCGAGGTGGCCCGGGAGATCGGCGCCGAGTTCACGCTGCCCATGGCCGCCAGCGCCCACCCGTCTGGCCTGGTGCAGAAGGCCGCCTACGAGCAGATGTGCGACGCCATCGTGGGCGAGATCCGCAAGGGCTGCGACGCCGCCTTCCTGGCGCTGCACGGCGCCATGGTGGCCGAGCATTTCGACGACGGCGAGGGCGAGCTGTTGCGGCGCGTGCGCGCCATCGCGCCTGACCTTCCGCTCGCGGTCGGCCTGGACTTCCATGCCCAGATGACGGCGGCGATGATCGACAACGCCACCGTGGTCACCGGCTACCGCACCTACCCGCACATCGACATGGGGCATACCGCCCAGCGCGCCGGCCGCACGCTGGTGCGGGCGTTGAACGGCGAGGTCGAGCCGAAGATGGTGTGGGGCTTCCGGCCGATGCTGACCAGCACGCTGTCGCACACGCCCTCGCGGCAACCCATGAAGGACATCATGGACCGCGCCAACGCGGCCGAGGATTCGGGCGAGGTGCTGAACGCCTCGGTGTTCGGCGGCTTCCCGCAGGCCGACATCCCGCACCTGTCGTGCTCGGCCGTGATCGTCTGCGACAAGCGCACGGCCGAGGGCGAGATCCTGCTCAACCGGCTGCTCGACACGGGCTGGGAGCGGCGCGAGGCGTTCCTCTACACCGGCGAGGCGCTGGCGGCGCAGGTGGCGCGCGCCAGGACGCTGGACGGCGGGCCGGTGATCCTCGCCGACCACGGCGACAACACGGCGTCGGGCGGCACCCAGGACGTGATGAGCGTCGTCGCGGAGGCGATGAAGCAAGGCCTGGAGGACGTCGCGGCCGGGCCGATCTGGGACCCGGGCTGCGTCGCCCGGATGATCGAGGCCGGCATCGGCGCCACGGTGACGCTGGAGCTGGGCGGCAAGGTCGACATGCCGCAGCTCAATCTCAAGGGTAAGCCGCTCAGCGTCATTGGCACCGTGAAGTGCATCACCGACGGCGAGTTCACCGTCACCGGGCCGATGGCCACGGGCACGAAGGTGCGCATGGGCCGCACGGCCGTGCTCGACACCGGCAAGATGCAGATCGTGGTGTCGGAACAGCGCAGCGAGCCGTTCGACCTCGGCGTCTTCACCCACTGCGGCATCGACCCGCGGCGCAAGAAGTACGTGCTGATCAAGTCGCGCCAGCATTTCCGCGCCGGCTTCGAGCCGATCGCGAAGCACATCGTGATGTGCGACGGCGACGGCGTCACCAGCTCGGACCTCAAGCTGTTCGACTACCGGAACCGGCGCCAGCCGCTCTACCCGTTCGAGCCCGACCTGAAGCTGGGCCGCAACGAGTGATCCTTCCTCCCCCGGGAGGGGGAAAGTGCCCGGAGGGCGGAAGGAAGGACATTCGAACGTTCGCAGCGGCATGGACTTTCATCGAATCCAATCCAACGTCCCCCTTCCGGCGCTTCCCGCCACCTTCCCCCTCCGGGGGAAGGCCTATGACTCCTGCCATCTCAACCGCTTATTCGCTGTATCTTCGAGCTTGGATTGTCGGCTATAATTTAATTACCTAGAAACGTTGGGGGGTTCTCCCGGCCATGCGGATCTCGACGGTGAAGAGGCGGACCACGGACGTGGCCTGCCCCGCGGGATTGCGGCCCAGCCGGGGGTGTGCTTGATGCCGGTAGCTTCCAACGACGCTGGCGGCGGCCCCCAAGGCGGAGATGTCATGGCTGCGCGTGAGCTCTTCCATTTCGTGATGATCAAGCCGACTCACTACGATGACGACGGCTATCCGATCCAGTGGTTGCGCTCGGCCATCCCGGCCAACACGCTGGCGGCGGTCCACGGCCTGGGGCTCGATTGCCAGAAGCGCCAAGTGCTGGGCCCTGACGTCGAGTTGCGCCTCACCGCCTACGACGAGACCAACGTCCGCATCCGGCCGCACCGGATCGTGGCCGACATCAAGCGCGCCGGCGGCCGCTCGCTGATCGGCTTCATCGGCGTGCAGTCCAACCAGTTCCCGCGCACGATGGACCTCGCCCGGCAGTTCCTCGCCGAGGGCATGCAGGTCGCGATCGGCGGTTTCCACGTGTCGGGCTGCATTTCCATGCTGAAGGAGCTGCCGGAGGAGATCCGGCGCGCACAGGAGATGGGCATCTCGATCTTCGCCGGCGAGTCGGAAGACGGCGGGCTCGAGGAGGTGCTGCGCGACGCCTATGCCGGCACCCTGAAGCCGCTCTACAACCGCATGAAGGACCTGCCGGCGCTCGAAGGCCAGCCGGTGCCGATGCTGTGGCGCGACGCGGTGAGCCGCACCGAGGGCCACCGCTCGAGCTTCGACCTCGGCCGCGGCTGCCCGTTCCAGTGCTCATTCTGCACCATCATCAACGTGCAGGGCCGCAAGAGCCGCTTCCGCACCCCCGACGACCTCGAGCTGATCATCCGCGACAACGCCAGGCAGGGCGTGCGCAAGTTCTTCATTACCGACGATAACTTCGCGCGCAACAAGGACTGGGAGGTGCTGTTCGACCGCCTGATCAAGCTGCGCCATAGCGAGGGGTTGAAGTTCAAGCTGGTGATCCAGGTCGACACGCTCTGCCACAAGATCCCGGGCTTCATCGAGAAGGCGGCCAAGGCCGGCGTCAACCGCGCCTTCATCGGGCTGGAGAACATCAACCCCGACAACCTGATGGCGGCCAAGAAACGCCAGAACAAGATCACCGAGTACCGCTATATGCTTCAGAAGTGGCGCCAGTACGGCGTCACCACCTACGCCGGCTACATCCTGGGCTTCCCCAACGACACCCGCGAATCGATCCTGCGCGACATCGACATCATCAAGCGCGAGTTGCCGGTCGACCTGCTGGAATTCTTCTTCCTCACGCCGCTGCCCGGCTCCGAGGACCACCGGAACCTGCTCAACAGCAGGATCTGGATGGACCCCGATCTCAACAAGTACGACCTGAACCACCGCGTCACCCATCACGCCCGGATGTCGGACGCGGAATGGGAGCAGGTGTACGAGGAGGCGTGGCACTCCTACTACAGCCCCGAGCACTTCAAGACCGTGATCAGCCGCGCCGCCGCCCTGCCCGACGGCCGGCCGCGCGCCAAGATGCGCCTGATGCTGTGGTTCTACATGATGCTGTGCATCGAGAAGGTGCACCCGCTCGAGGGCGGCGTGTTCCGGCGCAAGTACCGCACCGACCGGCGCAGCGACCGGCCGATCGAAAGCCCGTTCGTGTTCTACCCGAAATACTGGGCCGAGACCGTGGGCAAGGCGTTCCGCTACGCCAAGATGTTCTACGACGGTTACCGGATCTATCGTAGCGTCGCGCGCAATCCGGCCGCGGCTTCCTACACAGACGTCGCCATCACGCCGCCCGAAGCCGACGAGCTGGAGACGCTGGAGATGTTCAGCGTGACCTCGGGCGGCAAGGCGGCCGTCGCCAAAAAGCACCGCGAGGACGATCAGCGCGCCAAGGTGGCGCGCCTGCAGGCGGCGGAGTAACCGCAAGGATATCCGAACCCCCTTCCAGCCTTTGCCATCTCCTATTTTTTCCTGACGTTAGCGCAGGTTTTCCTAACTTTAGCGCAGGCGCACGTGCGATGTTTATGAGGAGAGCACGGTGGAGGGCCAATGGCTGTTTATGCTGTCTGGAACAACAAGGGCGGCGTTGGTAAGAGCTACCTGACATTTCAGGTTGCATGCGAGTACGCACGCGTCCACCCAGATAAACGCGTCCTGGTCGTCGATCTCTGCCCTCAAGCCAACTCCTCCGTGATGTTGCTGGGGGGCATGGACAGTGGTGAGCGGACCATCAACGAAATGGCGGTGGCCAATCCGCGCCTCACCATCTCCGGCTATATCGAAGAACGGATTCGGAGTCCGTATGTGAATACGCATGTTGGCACCCGATACGCTACTCTCGTCGCCAACTACAATCCTCATGTCCCCCAGAATCTTTACCTAGTGGTCGGCGACGAAACGCTCGAGGTTCAAGCCTCGAGAGTTCTCGGCGCCTGTCAACCGGGCCCTGCTGATGCATGGCGTGTCGTTCATGGGTGGATTGGAGACCTGCTCAACGATGTGACTACCGCCAATGGACGGGACCGAACGACGGTCTTCATAGATTGCAACCCCAGCTTCTCTATCTATACCGAACTCGCGCTAGCCTGCGCCGAACGTTTGGTCTTGCCCTTCTCCGCAGACGGTTCTTCGAAGCGGGCGGTTCGGTCTGTTCTGGCGCTCGTCTATGGAATCACCCGTCTCCCGGGCGCCACGCAGTCGGAGTTCTTCAACAACGCGAACCGGTTTCGGATGTCTCTCCCTCTGATCTACTGCTACGTCGGCAATAGGCTGACTCAGTACATCAGTTCGGCGAGCGCATTCCATGCGGTTGTAAACGAGATTACCGATGAGATCTGGCGGGTGTGGCAAGCTAGTCCGAACCTCTTTCAGATCCATCCTCCAGTTGCGGCAACTCCGAGGAGTCGCCGAGAATTCCAAAACATGTTCTGCGCAGAGATTGCAGATGCGAACACTGCCTCGGTTGTGTCGCAGGCGCTTGGCATCCCGCTATCAGTGCTCACCGCCGGAAAAAAACAGGTTGGCAGCAAGACGCCGCGTGTAAACCAGTCTCAGCTTGATTCACTCATACCCAATCTGGGGTCACTAGTTGACGCCATCGAGTAAGGCCAATTGGTCTCGTTGGAGGGGAACAGTCCAAATGCCCGCCTATGACCTGATCCTGCGCAACGGCACCTTGCTCGACGGCAGCGGCGAGCCGCGCCGCGCCGCCGACGTGGCGATCCGGGGTGACCGCATCGCCGCCATCGGCGCCGCCGGCAGCCTGCGCGGCGACAACGAGATCGACGTCACGGGCAAAGCGGTCGCGCCGGGCTTCATCGACGTGCACACGCACGACGACACGGCCCTGATCGAGAACCCGACCATGGCCATGAAGGCGAGCCAGGGCGTCACGACGGTCGTGTGCGGCAACTGCGGTTTCAGCGCCGCGCCCTACATTCGCCGGCAGGACACGCCGCACACGCTGTCGCTGATCGTCAAGCAGGATGCGTTCCTCTCACGTACCTTTGCCGAGTTCGCCGGTAAGGTCGAAGCCGCCCGCCCGGCGATCAACGGTGCCTTCCTGATCGGCCACTCAACGCTTCGTTTCAGTGTCATGGGCAGCGATCTCAACCGGCCGGCGCGACCTGACGAAGCAACTGCAATGCGCGATCTGCTCGACGGCGCCCTGGCCGATGGCGCGATCGGCATGTCGAGCGGCTTGGCCTATCCGCCGGCGATGCACGCTACAACCGACGAGGTCGCCGAGATCGCGAGACCGCTAGGCGTGCGCAAGGCGGTCTACACCGCGCACATGCGCGACGAGGGCAACGACATCCTCGAGGCGATGGACGAGACCTTCGAGATCGGCCGCCGCGTCGGCGCCTCGATCGTGGTGTCGCACCACAAATGCTCGAGCCGGCAGAATTTCGGGCGCATGCGCGAGACCCTGCCGAAGTTCGAAGCGGCGGCGAAAGACTGGCCGATCTCGTTCGATGTCTATCCCTATGTCGCGGGCTCGACCATCCTGCGCAAGGAGATGCTCGACCGCGCCGACAAGGTGCTGGTCAC
>Ga0187894_10007419_pt1 | contig 10359 bp, 4 predicted proteins | sample GBC1701081metaG_FD_136650 | JGI IMG/M metagenome (GOLD analysis project Ga0187894, IMG submission 136650) | White microbial mat communities from a lava cave in the Kipuka Kanohina Cave System on the Island of Hawaii, USA - GBC170108-1 metaG ... | reverse complement strand
CGGGCGAGCTTGACGCCGCCGCCCTTGCCGCGCCCGCCCGCGTGTATTTGCGCTTTGACGACCACGGGCAGGCCCAATTCCTTGGCGGCCTCTTCAGCCTCGGCGACCGAACGCGCAACCCTTCCGCGCGGCGTTTTGACATCGAAACGGCGCAGCAATTCCTTACCTTGATACTCGTGAATCTTCATAAGAAAGCCTCGGTGATTTGCGATGGTTTGATCGGGGTCCAAACACGAAGCGAGAGTTTACGGACGAGGAGTTTAAAAGGCAAGCGCGGCACACGACTTGGAAAGTTAACCACGGAAAGCCAACCGCCAAGACGCCAGGATCGCCAAGAGGGTCCCAAAGTGTTGGCTTTTCCTTCTCTCTTGCGACTATTTCATTCTCTTTTTCTTGGCGATCTTGGCGTCTTGGCGGTTGATTCGCATTAACCTTCCAAGTCGTGCGCCGCCTATCGTCGAGGGATCCCCGAGAGCGGCGATTTGCGTGAGGATGTTACTGCGCCGTGAAGTTAAGCGCCGTATTGACTGTTTCGAACGTGAGCCAGTTCACCTGAAAGGTATAGTTCGGGTGGCTCACTACAACGGTATAGCCCGCTCCACTGGTAAAGCTGGTTTGACTCCAGTTCCCATTGGCGTCGGTTATCACTGGGGCAGGGAGAGCGCCCGCCCCAAATCCCACATGGAAGGTCAATGTAGCGCCCCTCACTCCCTTACCGCCGCTGTCAGTCACGCGGCCTGAGACTATGTAAGGCTGAGCCGTGAAGTTAAGCTCACTGCGCTCGGCGCTGAATAAGAGCCGAACCGGCGTGGTGGCGTTACCCGGGATTGAAGGACGCACGACGTAAGTCGTGCCCGGCGCGAAACCTGTTTGGCTCCACTCGCCGTTGGCGTTCGTCTGAGTCGGGGCCGGGATTGATCCAAACCCTTCTTCGCTCGTGAAGGTTAAGGTTATACCGGCCTGTCTGAATGGGCCTCCCGAAGCTGTCAACAACCGGCCAGAGACGCTGAAAGGTTTTTCGGCCATGAAGTTAAGCGTCGCGCTGGGGGCGAAGAATTGGGCCGCGTTAGGTGTAAACGCATAACTCGGATGGCTCGGCCGAACATAATAGACTTCTCTGGTGGTGAACCCGGTTTGACTCCAGTTCCCATTAACGTCGGTCGTTACCGAAGGGGGGACAGCGCTCCCGCCTGAGGACAGATTGAAGGCCAATGTGACGCCCCCCACTCCTTTGCCGCCACTGTCAGTCACACGGCCCGAAACCGTGAATGGCGCCACTTTGAAATTGAGCTCCGTAGTTGCCGCGTCGAAATCGAGAATTTCAGGTGAGAAGACGTATCCGGCGATTGATGGTATCACGCTGTAGATCGCGCCAGTGGCGAATCCCGTTTGGCTCCACTCGCCATTGGCGTTTGTCTGCGCCGGGAAGAGAGTTGGCGCCGGGCCTGAGAGACATAGGAAGGTCATCGTCACGCCGGCCTGCCTGAAAGGGGCTCCCGAGGCGGTCAGCAACCGGCCGGAGACGCCGAAGGGCTTTTGCGCCGTGAAATTGAGCGTCGTGCTGACGGAGTTGAATTGGGTTGTCTGAGGCGAGAAAGCAAAGCTTGGGTGGATTGGCGTGACATGGTAGAGCGCTCCACCGGTGAACCCGGTCTGGTTCCAGTCGCCATTAGCGTCGGTCGTCACCGGAACCGGGGTGGCGGCTTGACCTGACAGACTCGTGAAGGTCAATTTGACGAATTCCACGCCCCTACCGCGGTTGTCAGTCACACGGCCTGAGACCGTGAAGGGCTGCGTTGTGAAATTGAGTTCAGTGCTCGCGGCGCTGAATTCTAGGTGGGCGGGTGTTAAGGCGTATCCCGCGACTGAAGGTACCGCGATGTAGCTCGTGCCGGGAGTGAATCCCGTTTGGCTCCACACGCCGTTGACGTTCGTCTGCACCGGAGCGGGAGTCAATCCCGAGCCTGAAGTACTGGTGAAGGTGATCGTCGCGCCGGCCTGTCTGAGAGGGGCTCCCGAGGCGGTCAGTAAACGGCCGGAGACTCTGAAGGGCCTTTGCGCCGTGAAACTGATCGCCGTGGCGCCTGTGTCGAATTCAATCGAGCCGGGCGTGAAAACATACGTCGGTTTACTCGGTGTGACCCGATAGCTCGCTCCACTGGTGAACCCGGTCTGACTCCAGGCGCCATTGGCGTCAGTCGTCACTTGAGCGGGGACAGCGCCATTTCCATTGTTGAGGGCGAAGGTCAGCGTGACGGCCCCTATTCCAATGCCATTGCCGATCGTCACGCGGCCTGAGACCGTGAATGGCTGCGCCGTGAAATTGAGTTCAGCGCTCGCGGCGCTGAATTCGAGCCAGGCGGGTGTTAAGGCGTATCCCGTGACTGAAGGGATCACGCGGTAGATCGTGCCGGGAGTGAATCCCGTTTGGCTCCACTCGCCGTTGACGTTCGTCTGCGCCGAGGCGGGAGTTAATCCCGAGCCTGAAGTACTGGTGAAGGTGATCGTCAGGCCGGCCTGCCTGAGAGGCGCTCCCGAGGCGGTCAGTAAACGGCCGGAGACGCCGAAGGGTTTTTGCGCCGTGAAGCTGAGCGCCCCGGTAATAGTGTTAAAGTCAATATAGCCGGGCGTGAAAACATGCTTCGGATGACTCGGTGTGACGCGATACTCAGCGCCGCCGGTGAACCCGGTCTGACTCCAGGCACCATTGGCGTCAGTCGTCACTTGGGCGGGGACAGCGCCGTTTGACGATTTGAGAGTGAAGGTCAGTTTGACGAGTCCTACCCCATTACCGCTGCTGTCAGTCACGCGGCCCGAGACCGTGAATGGCCGGGCTATAAAGTTGAGTTCCTTGTTATCGGCGCTGAAGTTGAGGTAGGCGGGCGCGAGGGAGTATGCCGCGGCCGAGGGAGTCACGCGGTAGATCGTGCCGGGAATAAACCCCGTTTGACTCCACTCGCCGTTGGCGTTCGTTTGCGCGGGGGCGGGGATTGCTCCCGAGCCTGAGTCGAGAGTGAAGGTCATTGTCACGCCGGCCAGTCTGAATACGCCGCCGGTGGCTGTCAGCAATCGGCCGGAGGCGCTGAAGGTGGCCGGAGGCGCAACGGCGGCCGGCGCCGCGGCGCTCTCTGTTTGCGCTTCTCCCCCGGCCGGGCCGAGTCTCTCCGCCCACATATCGGCGCCGGCCCGCGCATAACCCGCGCGGACGCTGCCGTCACTCAGCTTCAAAAGAGGATAAGCCTCGAGCGTATTGTCGTCTGATGATCCGATCAATTCATAACCTGTGGTAATCTGATCTTCAGCGGTGATACCGGGCAGAGCAGTCCGCCCCTGGCTATTTGCCACGCCGATTAACTCATAACCGCTGATCGCTCGATCCGCCTTCACCTTCAGAGCCGCCGTCTGTTCAGGCAGGCTGCCCGGCCTCAAAGATTCCGTCGCGTTCGGCGCAAGGCTGCGCTCGGCGACCTGACCCAATGAATTGGCGCCGGCGTCAAAAGCTTCCACGGAGACCGTCGCGGCCTGATCGCCGGGGTTAAACAGCAAAACGCTGGCGGATAGCTCTCGGGCGCCATTGAGAGAGGGCATATAGAAGGTTAAGTCGCGGCTCGCGGTCAGCGCAGGCAAGGCTGCGATGTCAGCGCCGGAAGCTTCGACGAGCTGTGTTCCAACCAATGGCTGATCAGATGTCAGGCTCACCGACGCTGCTCGCGACAGGGCGCCCATCGGCTTCCTGATCCTCTCTCCTTTATCAACATCGGCGCCTGGCGCGGCGATAATTTCACTCAACACAATCTGCCGGCTCTCTGTCGCTCCCAAAGATTCCAGCGTGCGGCGACCCAGCTCATAGCCGGTTCGATCGAAAGCTACAATTTCAAGATTGGCGGTGGCGGCGTTGGGGTTGAAGAGGGTGATCGTTTGGCGCGACATTTCGCTTTTGCCGAGAAGCGGGAAATCGAGACGCCCGGAAGTAGCCGCAATCGCCGGCAGCGCCTCGGCCTGAGCGCCATCCGCGCTGCGCAGGACGGCGTTGGCTGCGAGTCGCCCTTCCGCTTCGATCTTCACCGCGGCCGTTCCCCACGGCAATGTCGCGGCGTCAATGGCGATGGTCTGTGTCTCCTCCACCCCGGCCATTGCGATGACGTCGCCCAACAGGCCGCCCTTCTGATCGTAAGCCGTGATAGTGGTCTTGATGGGATAGGATTCGAGGTTTGTCAGGTTGAGGGTTGTCTGCCAACCTTCATTGACGCGAACGTGAGAGACGTAGAGCACGCTCGATCCGGCGGCCTCCCGCGCGGATACCGAGCTGGGATGGAACTGCGTCCACAAAATACCGGCGAACGCAATGAGCAGAGCGCTGCAACCGGCCAGCGTCTGACCGGTTCTCCTGAGTTGAATTCTCGTCATGGTATTCATGTTCTCCTTATGAAAAGTTGTGTTCACCCTTTATGGCGTCAGGCGCGCGCTCGCGGACACACTTCTCCCGGACGAGCGAATCCGCTCTCTTCATCGCAACGTGGGATGTCTCCGGAATCACACCGCGGCTGATCGCCGCTCTTGTCATTAGCGAACTGCGTGCCTGAGTGATGTTCCGATGATAAGCGGTGTTGTTGGCAGGATTTACGATAATGATGACGCAATGCGCCGGTGTTCCGCTGAAACAGATGTGTTCCAAGGGTGTTCTGAGATGTGTTTCATGCGATCTCCAATTCTTTCATCCGCCGGTAGAGTGTAGTCCGCCCAATGCCGAGGTTTCTGGCTGCGGCGGCTCGGTTGCCACCCGCGCACCCCAGAGCTTCGAGGATGCGCCGCTTTTCGTCATCGTTGGTGGGCTGGGACAGCCTGGCGCCGCCGAGCACATTTGACGGCAGGTCGCCTGGTTGTATCACCTCTCCTTGGCAATGAATGACGGCACATTCGATGGCGCTTTTCAGTTCGCGCACGTTGCCTGGCCAGGCATACTGAAGAAGCGCCTTCATCGTCTCACTACTTACGTCTCGCAGCGGTTTGCCGCTCGTCTCGCGGAGTTGGCCGAGGAACCACGCGACGAGCAGCGGCAGGTCTTCCGGCCGCTGGCGCAAAGCCGGCAGCCGGATCTGCCCGACGCGGATCCGATAGAGCAAATCCTGGCGAAAGCCGTCCTCCGCGACCGCCTTATTCAAGTCGCGGTGAGTGGCCGCGATGACGCGCACGTCAATCTTGCGCGGCGTGGATTCGCCGAGCCGGGTGATCTCCTTTTCCTGCAGAACCCGCAGCAAGCTGTTCTGAACGCTCATCGGGATGTCGCCGATCTCGTCAAGCAGAATCGTGCCGCCGTTGGCCGCCTCGAACAGTCCGACGTGGTCGGCTACGGCGCCGGTGAACGACCCGCGCTTATGTCCGAAGAGCTGACTCGCGAGCAATGACTCGGTCAGCCCCGCGCAGTTGACGGCGATGAAAGGTTTATTTTTGCGAGGGCTGGAGTAATGGATCGCCCGCGCGGCCAGTTCCTTGCCCGTCCCGGTCTCGCCCTCGATCAAGACCGTCGTTTCCATGCGCGCCACGTCATGGATTTGTTTGTAGACCATCTTCATGGCCGTGCATTCGCCGATTAGGTCATGGAACTTCGCCTTTTGATCGAGCAGATGCCGGAGGTCGTATACTTCGGAGATGTCATTGAAGAAGAATATCTTGCAGCGCCCGTCGCGCGGGTCATCCTGCGCTTCGACTTCCATCCAGTATTGGCGCCCTCCACGGGCCTCCACACGCACGGGGTATTTGGAGCGTTGCGCCGGCGGGAGCGAAGAGATCGCTTTCAATTCCGCTTTATCCTCTTCGCGGAATGGGAAGAGCTGTTCCCATCGCCGGCCCAGCGCTTCCTCCTCGGTGGGGTCGAAGAGTCGCAGGGCCGACAGCGAGAGGAAGGTGATGCGTCCCTCCGGATCGGTCATGGCGACGCCATTCTTGAGCAAATCGAGAACTGAAAGTAAGTCTTCGCCAGCCGCCCCCAGCCTCCGGTTCAACCTGACCATACTCTCGTTCGCTTCCAGAAGCTTGCCGTTTGTGGTCTGCAGCTCTTGTCCGTGTTCCTTAAACTTGAGCTCCAGGCGGTTGCGCGCCTCGCTCAGTCGCCTGGACCGCAGCAGAAAGACCATCCAGCAGGTCAGCGACAGAATCACCGAAATGACCAAGGCAAATTTGTCGTTCATATGTGTGTCTCTGGTTTCGCGTGGCGTTGTTCGCTCTCGCGCCGTGCGATAGAATCCGAACGCCATCCGGGTTCACGATTGGGAAATTATCTTGATTTCAACTGAGTGGCGGACAGTACTCGCCGATTGACCAAGAAGTCTTTCGCGAACTGGAAAAAAACTTTGCAGAAGTTCTGAACGAGTTTTGAATGAGTTCTTCCTGCGCGTATGAGCTTGTCGATCAAGCACTTCTACGAATTCGGCCCATTCCGCGTTGATCCCACCGAACGCGTCTTGTTTCGTGGCGGACGTCCCGTCCCTTTGCCTCCGAAGACCTTCGACACCCTCGTTGCGCTCCTGGAAAAGAGCGGCCACATCATCGAGAAGGATGAATTGATGAAGAAGGTCTGGCCCGATACCTTTGTTGAAGAGGTCAATCTCGCCCGTCACATCTCCAATTTGAGGAAGGCGCTCGGCGCCGGAGATGAAGAGCAGCTCTACATCGAAACTGTTCCGCGCCGCGGCTACCGCTTTGTCGCGAATGTGACGACAGTCCCGATAAAAATTACCGGGGGCGGCGAGGAGGAAACGACTGGGACGACGCGGCCTGTATCGAGCGGGATCAGGCGTCACAAGCGCGCTCTCGCAACGGCCCTTGCGGCCGTGGTCGTTGGCCTTAGCGGCATTGGCTTTGGTTTGTATCATTGGTTCGGTCAGAGTCGGGCGAAACTTACAAAGACGGCGATCAAGAGCGTCCCTCTTACCACATATCCGGGGACGGAGATCGAGCCGGTTTTTTCCCCTGACGGAAGCCGAATCGCCTTCGTCTGGAACAGCGAAAAGGAAGACAATTTCGACGTCTATGTCCAACTCATCAATGCCGGCCCACCGCTCCGGCTGACCAGCAGTCCCGAACGGGAGATCGCTCCGGCGTGGTCGCCTGATGGCAGCCATATTGCATTTACTCGGATCTATGAAACGGAGAAGGTCATCTTCACGGCGCCGGCGATGGGCGGCCCCGAGCGAAAATTACTACCGATCAACTCAACCGAGCCGTGGATAGCCGCTCGTTTGTCCTGGTCCCAGGACGGGAAGCTCATCGCGTTCTCAGGGAAAGAATCGTCTCAATCTTCGGCGAGCATCTTCCTGGTTTCGGTCGAAACTCGCGAGCAGCGCCAACTGCTGGCGGCGCCGGCGGGATATTTGGACACCAGCCCCGTTTTTTCCCCCGATGGAAAGACTTTGGCGTTCATCCGAAGGCGCGCATCTTCGAATAGGGATATCTACGTTGTTTCTGTCGCTGGCGCCGCCACGAGGCGGCTCACCTTTGATAGCCGGGATGTCGAGAGTTTAGACTGGACTCCGGATAGCCGCGAACTCGTCTTCGCTTCAAACCGGGACGGGGCCCACAGACTTTGGAGAATTTCCGTCCTGTCGGGGGCGCCTGAACTACTGCCCGTGGATGGAGAAAACATTCATGACGTCGCAATATCTCAACGAGGGAATCGGCTGTCCTACAGACAATCTATGTCGGACGTGAATATCTGGCGATGGGAGAGAGTGAACTCAGCGGGCAAGTTCGCCTCCCCCGTCAATTTGATCGCCTCGACGCGAGTTGATAACAGTCCACAATACTCTCCGGATGGTAAAAAGATCGTCTTCGTCTCCGACCGCTCCGGCAGCCAGGAGATTTGGATGTGCAATAGTGACGGCGCTGATCTTGTCCGGTTAACTCACTTCGGCAGCCCTCGCGTCGGATCGCCGCGCTGGTCTCCCAACGGTCGTCAAATCGCTTTCGATTGCACGGCTGAAGGCCCCCGGGACATATATGTTGTAAGTGTCGAAGGCGGTCCGGCCCGCCGGTTTACATCAGAGACTTCAGACGAAGTTCGTCCGAGTTGGTCACGAGATGGACGGTGGATATACTTCGGCTCCAACCGCACAGGAGAGTGGCAGGTCTGGAAAGCGCCGGTCGGCGGTGGCCCGGCTGTGCAGATCACGAGGCAGGGAGGATACGAGGCTTTGGAATCGCCCGACGCCAGGTTTGTCTACTACTCCATGGGCGCCAGAACTCAGGGTCTCTGGCGTGTTCCGGTTTCGGGCGGGGAAGAGGCCCGTGTGATAGACCGCGCGTCTGAGGGCAGGTGGGCTATCCTCGATCAGGGAATTTTCTTTCTAACCCCTCAGGCGAATCGCAATGCCGCCGTTGAATTCTTCAGTTTCGCTACCGGACGAATGACACGAATATGTGAGATTGAAAATGAACTCAACTCGCCGGGGCCGGGTTTTTCCATTTCTCCGGACGCCAAATGGATTCTCTGTTCCCACATAGACCGGAGCGGCAGCGACATCATGCTGGTGGAAAATTTTCGATGATTCGGCGCCCTCCGCGGCCCTGGTTGCTTTTTGCGGACGCGGTACGTATCATACGCCTTCGCTCGAGCAGCCCTGCCGCGAGCGCATTCCCGAAGCAGTCGAAACAGTCAATGACCGGAGATAGAAATAACAATCTGACGCATGGCATGGCGCGGCGTATTCGCGCCGGCTCCCGATTGTCATCAGCCTTTTCCGGTCATTCAGCCCACTCCTGGCGACGCTCATCGTCATCATTCCATTCATCGTCCTGGCCATCGCGCCGGACCTGGTCGTGGTAGTCATTGGGCATCGTTCCCAGAAACTTCAAATCAGTACCCAATCATTTTCTTGATTTCTACAGAAAGGCTGGTTTCATGGCATTATGAAAATTCTGATCAGCGATAATCTTTCCAAAGTCGGCGTAGACCTGCTGCGGCGACACGAGCAGTTTCAAGTCGACGTCAACACGGGTCTGAAGCCGGAAGAGTTGAAAAAGATCATCAGCGGCTACGACGCCTTGATCGTCCGCAGCGAAACCAAAGTCACCGCCGAGATCATCGGCGCGGCTGACAACCTCAAAGTCATCGGCCGCGCGGGCACGGGCGTGGACAACATTGACGTTCCCGCCGCGACCGCGCGGGGCGTCGTCGTGATGAACGCCGCCGGCGGCAACAGCGTGACCACGGCCGAACACACCATCTCATTGATGATGTCATTGGCGCGCAAAATCCCCCAGGCCCACTCGAAGCTCAAAGCCGGCAAATGGGACAAGAAGAGCTTTATGGGGGCGGAACTTGCGGGGAAGACTCTGGGCGTCATCGGCCTGGGCAACATCGGCAAGATCGTCGCCTCGCGCGCCGTAGGGTTGGCGATGAAGGTCGTCGCCTACGACCCGTTCATCACCAAGGAAGTCGCCTTGCGCGCGGGCATCGAACTGGCCACGCTCGACGAAGTCTTCGAGCGATCCGATTTCGTCACCGTGCACACACCGCTCACCGAAGAGACGCGTGGCGTCATCGGCCAGGCGGCTTTCGCCAAGATGAAAGATGGCGTGCGCATCATCAACTGCGCTCGCGGCGGGTTGGTTGACGAACAGGCGCTTTACGACGCGATCAAATCCGGCAAAGTCGCGGGCGCCGCGCTGGATGTCTTTGAGCAGGAGCCTGTGCCGGCGGATCACCCGTTGCTCGGCCTCGACGAAGTGGTCGTCACGCCGCACCTGGGCGCCTCGACGCATGAGGCTCAGGAATCGGTCGCCGTCACAATCGCCGAGACGGTGGCGAACTTCCTGATCACAGGCGCAATCGCCGGAGCGGTCAACGTCTCCGCGGTCTCCGCCGAAGCGCTCGAAACGATGCAGCCCTTTTTGACGCTCGGCGAAAAACTCGGCGCTTTCCAGGCCCAATTCTTCAACCAACCGGTCAGCGAGGTTCAAATCAATTACAGCGGCGAAGTGGCCGATCTGGACGTGCGCCCGATTACTCAAGCCGTTCTGACCGGCCTGCTCAAACAAGTCAGCGCGCGGGTCAATCAGGTCAACGCCTCGCTGATCGCCGAAGAGCGCGGCCTGCGCGTGACCGAGGCGAAAGCCCGCGCGGCGCAGGATTTCACCAGCCTGGTCGAGGTCGTCGTCCGCAACGAAAAGAACGAGAGCAAGATCGCCGGCACTTTGTTCGGACGCGGCGAACAACGCATCGTCACGATTGATTCATATCGCCTGGAGGCCGCGCCGCAAGGCCACATGCTCGTCGTGCGCAACGCCGACCACCCGGGCGTCGTCGGACGCGTCGGGACTTTCCTGGGCGATCACAACATCAACATCGCGCAGCTTTATCTG
>Ga0187894_10007418_pt1 | contig 10360 bp, 9 predicted proteins | sample GBC1701081metaG_FD_136650 | JGI IMG/M metagenome (GOLD analysis project Ga0187894, IMG submission 136650) | White microbial mat communities from a lava cave in the Kipuka Kanohina Cave System on the Island of Hawaii, USA - GBC170108-1 metaG ... | reverse complement strand
TGGCGCTCTCCCTTGCGAACGCTTTCAGCGTAGTAGTCTTTCTCATCCTGTGACCCAGGGTTGTACCAACCCTGGGCTGAAATTAGTAAACGCCTTTGGCGTTCAAATTAGGGACACTACCAAAAGATTATGTGAACGCATTTGTGCCTCTTGTGCTTTTTGGTAGCTTTATTCGATGAGCGCTGCCAGTTTTCGTGGTGCGGTCAACTGAAAGGCTTGCCGCGCGAGTTCGGTGACAGTTTCCCAGTCGACCTCGTCGAGATCGAGACGAATTCCAATCCAACCTTTCGAACCGAGATAAGCCGGCACGAAAAACGTTTCCGCATCGCTTCTGATCAAATCTGCAGATTCATCAGGATGCCGGTAAAGATAATCACCACTCCAATGACCAAAAGTAACCAGCCGATGATGGATTTGCCGTTGAAGAACAGAATGCCAATGCCGAAAACGAGCGGAATCAACGACAGGCCGAAGGTGTTGTAACCGCTATTCATCGTGTTCATCAGCAATGGTTCTCGTTATTTTGCACCGAACGAGTAGAGCGCGTTGCGGGTGCGGATGTAGAGATTACCTCCGGCGATCGCAGGCGTGGCCCAAACCTCTTCACCAAGATCGCTCGTGGCGATGATTTCCCATTGAGGATCGGCTTTGAGCACTGTGATTTTGCCACTCGCGCTGATGACGAAGATCTTGCCATCAGCCGCAACCGGAGATGCGTAATATTCTTCGAGCGCTTCAGGCGTGCGGCCCTGTTTCAAAACCTGTCCACTCGCCGGATCGAGACTCGAAACAATGCCGCCCTCTTTCATCAGATACATCACGCCACGATAGATCAATGGCGCGGGTATGTTCGGGTAGGATTTCTTAACGCGCCAAACAACGTTCGAAGTCGTAAGGTCGCCCTGACCTGCTAAACGAATTGCAGTCAGTCCGTGACCCGAGGCTGTTGAACTGCGAACGAACTCGTGTTCTGCACGGTCGATGTAACCGTCGTTGTTTGCGTCCAACCAGCCAAAGTGTTCCAAAGCATCGGCGCTTTCCTTCACTTCGTCGCGTTCAATCCGTTGGTCCTTATTCTTATCGCTTTTGAGACTCTCCTCGAAGGGTGGCAGGAACGGTTCCTCACCACCTTCGCCGACTACGTAGACCATGTCAGTTCCCAGCACCGGCACACCCTTCGGATATGCGCCGATCCTGGTCACCCACCACAGTCGCTCTCCTTTATCAATTGAATAAGCATCGACTGAGCTTGAACCGAGAACGATAACTTGTCCGGGTCCATCCTTCGGCTTGTAGAAGGCGGGAGTGGAATACGCCTCATAGTTGGACCGGTGCTTTTGCCAAAGCACTTTTCCATTGCGCGTATCGACCGCCATGATGAAAGAACCGGCTCGCTGATCGCACACCATCACCAGCGTGTTACCGGCAAGCACCGGCGATCCGCCCATGCCGTAGAAACTGTTGAAAGGGCCTAACGGCACTCGCCAGCGCTCTTTGCCATCTGGTCCATAAGAGATCAATCCCAGTTCGGCAAAGAACACAAACACGTTCTTTCCGTCACTAACCGGAGTCGGCGAGGCGCCGTCGTTCGCCCGATAGATCGACATGTGTCGTGCGCGCACGACGTCGCGGCGCCACAGAACCTTGCCTGTTTTTCGATCGAGGGCGAGTGTGATCAGTTTGTCGCCTTCGCTCGCGGTGAGAAATACGCGGTCGGCAGTGACCACTGGCGATGATCGCGCAAAGGGGACAGGTGTTTTCCAAACGAGATTCTTCGTCGCCCCGAACTCCGCCGGAAGCGCAAAGCCATCGGCGACGCCGGTGCCGTTCGGTCCACGGAATTGTAGCCAATCGTTGGATGAGCCTTTGTTACTCATCTGAGCGTAGGTCAAGGCGTTCGCCCCGACGAACAAGGCAATCGCTAGAACGAGCAGTGGTAGTGGTTTTTTGAATTTCATAATCGTGTTACCGCAAAGGAGTTGTTGTAGAATTGCTGCGACCTCGGTGACCCCTGCATTGTAAATCCCCCTTATCCGCGAATCCAGATGGGATTGTAGCTTCATGACCTCGACAATACCGCGATGGTCATGCCGATTGGCGCGTCGGGACAAGATCTCTGTGCCTCGGTGGTTGGCGATTGCTTAGGAAAAACAACCACAGGGACACAGAGAACACCGAGGCTGCACAGAGAAATCAAACTTTTTCGGGCTAAGCCAGTTGTTATGTTACGCGGGAATTTCAAACGGCAGGCGAACTTGAAAACACGTGTCGCCCGGCTTGGATTCAAAACGAACGTTACCGCGGTGCCGGCGAACGATGCGCGCGACGGTGTCTAATCCCAAACCCGTTCCTTCACCGACCGGCTTAGTCGTAAAGAACGGCTCGAAGATATGCGTCTTGACCGAGTCGGGAATGCCCGAACCGTTGTCACGGATCTCAACCATGATATCGGTCGGCTCCTTTCTGGTCCGTACTTTGAGCGTACCGCCATTCGACATCGCCTCGACTGCATTAACAATCAAATTGGTCCATACCTGATTGAGCTCACTGCCGTACGCCTTGATTCGCGGCAGGTCATCCGCGTACTCCCGCGTCAACGAGATGTTCTTTTTCTTTAGTTTGTACTTCAGGATGAGCAGCGTGCTTTCCAGTCCTTTATGTATGTCCACTTCCTGGACCGAGGCCTGGTCCATGTAGCTGTATTCTTTAATTGCTCCGACGAGTTCGGAGATGCGCGCGGTTCCGGTTCTGATTTCACGCGCGAGTTTCGCTGCTGCCAGTTGCGCGCTGACGCGAACCAGCACGTCGACGAGGGCGTTTGGTCCTGTTTGTTTCAATAACTCGTCGAGTGCGGACGCATCGACACCGGCTTCGACCAGGTTGTTGGAAAGTTTCCACGGATCGGCAATGCCATGTTCTTCGAGCCAGGTAGTTAGTGCATCCTCGAGATCACTTTGTTCCAGTGAATTCAGTTCAGGCGCGGTGGCCGTGTGTTCGATTGCCTGGTCTTCGAATGAACGAAGCGCGGTATGTTGTTCCGCAGTCAGGTTGTGGCGGCAGAGTCGTAGATCCGCGGCGCGCAGTTCGGCCAATACTGTGAGCAGATCGTTTGCCGCACGCGTTGCGCCCGCTGCCGGGTTGTTCAGCTCGTGAGCAAGTCCCGCGGAGAGTTTGCCTAAAGCGATCAACTTGTCGCGTTGCTGATCAGCGGTGGTGACGTCGCGCACGCGATCGCTCATGATGCCAACCAGGCGTTCCACGAGCAGCGGCATTCGCTGAAACAACTCGGGAAAGAGACGAACCGGAAACCTCAAGAGACGCATGGGCGTCACCGCGCGTCCGGTTGCGGTCCATTCCGTCATGCGCGAGAAGGGAAGTTTTCCACTTACTTCCGTATTGGGCTCGCCTGCTCGCGCGATGTAGACGTATCCGTCGTGGGCCTGATCGTCGCGATACGCGCGCACCTCACCTTCGAGGTAAACGACCATCACGTCGGCCGGCGCGCCTTTCTGAAACAGGACCTCTCCCGTCGCAACTCGCATCTCTTCTGTGTTGGCAGCAAACCACCGCAATTGATCCTCAGGCAGATCGGCAAAAACGTGCACGCGCCGCAGCGCTTCAACGCGGTCCTCCGGTGAGCTGCCCGCTGCACTGTCCGGCTCGGCGACGCCTGATACCGGAACCTGCACTCCGACACCTTCTGGTTTTGCATCTTCCATCGTCAGATCACCTTGCTGAGGTACTGATGCACGAACGAAACGGCGACTGAACCCTCGCCGACACCGGAAGCCACTCGCTTCACCGAGCCGTGCCGTACATCGCCAACCACAAAAATGCCCGGCACACTTGTCTCCAGTAATCCCGGATCGCGATCCAACTGCCAGCCCTTCGGCCGTTTGCCATCGCGCATGAGATCCGAGCCGGAAAGTATGAACCCACGCTCATCACGTTCGACGACGTCCGCGAGCCACGATGTGTTTGGCGCTGCTCCAATCATAATAAAGAGTGCATTTGCCGGCACCTGGTTGGTTTCATTGGTTGTGCCGCAGTGGATTGAAATTGCTTCCAGGTGATCGTCGCCGTGTGCTTCGACCACGGTCGAGCTGAATTCGATCTGGATGCTGGGCGTTTGCTTGAGTTGGTCGATCAAGTACTGCGACATTGAAGCTGAGAGCGATGAGCCTCGCACCAGCATTACCACGCGGCGCGCGTACTTCGAGAAATACATCGCCGCCTGTCCGGCGCTATTGGCGCCTCCGATAACGAAAACATCCTCGTCCTTGCAATTCAGTGCTTCGGTCATCGCAGCGCCGTAGTAGATGCCCGCTCCGGTAAGACGTTCGATGCCTGGCACATTCAGTTTGCGCCACTGTACCCCGGTCGCTACCAGCAACGCGTGACAACTAAGCTCCTCGCCGTCGGCTAGTTGGAGTAGACGATATTGTCCATCCAACCTCACGGCCGTGGCTTCAGCGGAGAGTATTTCCACGCCGAAGCGTTTAGCCTGGACCACAGCCCGCCGGGCGAGATCGCCGCCGCTCAGTCCACTGGGAAAGCCGAGATAGTTCTCTATGCGACTGGACATCCCTGCCTGTCCGCCAGGCGCTTCGCGCTCCACCATCACGGTGCGCAAACCCTCGCTGGCGCCGTAAACTGCCGCCGCCAATCCCGCCGGACCGCCACCGACGATCGCCAGATCGTAGAACGCCTCGGCGGCGCGAGTTCTGAGTCCCACGTTCTCGGCAATCTCAGTCAACCCCGGCTGTTGCAGACGCACGCCATTGGAAAAGATTACTAACGGCAGCGACTGTTTCTCGTCGTCTTTGAGCAAGTCAACGAGCGCTTGCACCTCCGGGTTGGTGTCTGCGGTCTCGATGTCGAGCCATTGATAAGGGACGTGATTGCGAGCGAGGAAGTCCTTGATGTTGTGCGACTCCGGCGACCAGCGATTACCCAACACGCGAATACCTTCAAACTGGACGGGCACATTCGCCTGCCAATCGTCGAGCAGATCGTCGAGCACAGGATAGAGATTCTCTTCAGGTGGATCCCACGGCTTGAGCAGATAGTGATTAATTCCCGCTTCGTTGATAGCGGCAATCGCTGCGTCGGTATCTGCGTAAGCCGTTAAGAGAACGCGTTTCGCATCGGGAAAGAGTTCGATGGCCTGTTCGAGGAACTGCACTCCTGACAGGCCCGGCATTCGCTGATCTACGAGAAATAGTGCCACGGTGTTATTGCGGAGTCGCAACTCACGAACGATTTCCATCGCTGCGGTGCCTGATTCGGCCCTGAGCACACGATAGTCGCCGGCATACTTGCGTCGCAGGTCCCGTTCGATGGCGCGCAACACTTCCGCATCGTCGTCGATGGTTAACAGTACTGGCTTAGTCATGATTGCTTTTGGCAGATTGTAGCCTAAAGTCCGCGGGATGCGATGCCCGGGCTCACTTTGTTAGCTGAGGCGGGTAGAGATATTGCAGTGCATCCGAGATGTGGTCGGGCTGACTGCGTGCTTCTTGTTTCTGTCTCTTGATACCGGCGCGCCTGGCCTCGTGATATTCAATCTGATCAAACAACGACTCAAGCGCTCGCGAAATTTCCAGGATAATGTCGTTAAGAATTCGCAATTCCATGATCAAAAAACCGCCTGCAGCTTGCTGTTTCCTCTCGCCTAAAAAAATGAGCGGGTGAACCTGGTCAAGCGCTACCTGAAGGATACGAAGAAGGTGGCGAAACGAGAGGGATGAGATGAACAAGCGATTTGAGAGAGTTGGGTCGAGAAGGAGGCACAAAGTTGCGAATCGCATCCGGCGTTTGCGCATGCGTCTTTGCAGTGTCGGCACTGTCGGTAAACGCGCAGACACCAGAAGTGCGGGTTCCTGATGCTCCTGAAGTACGCGCGCGGAATCGCGTCGTTACCTTGACTCTCTACATCAACGGGCAGAAGTACGCCCCCGAAGCTGCTCCTTTGGTGACCGTTAAGGTCGGTCAGTATCAACACTGGCGCGCGTCAACCAGACCCGTGAGCTGCATCCGTTTCACATCCACCAGGTGCAGTTCCTGGCGTACGCGGAGAACGGCGCTCGAGTCACAACTCCGTCGTGGTTAGATACCGTGAATGTTCCTTACGGCGGTTCGGTGGACTTGATCATGGACTTCACCGATCCAGTCATTCGCGGCATGTCGGTGTTTCACTGTCATCTACTGAACCACGAAGACAAGGGAATGATGGCCAAGATCCTGTTTCAGTGAATGAGATCGCTCTCTCGCGTGCGTTAGAACGCAAACGAGAAATAGACCGCTCCGACAATAAACAGGTAGGCAACAAGGATGTTCCACTTGATTGTCTCTCCGAAGAGAACATAGACAATCCCCGTAAAGACCACCAAAGTGATGCACTCCTGCAGGATCTTCAACTGCGTGATCGTAAACGTTTGCGTGCCGATACGATTCGCCGGCACTTGAAAAATGTATTCGAAGAAAGCGATGAGCCAACTGACGACGATCACGAGGAGCAGCGGTTTTGTTTTGTATTTCAGGTGTCCATACCACGCAAGAGTCATGAAGATGTTTGAGATGATTAATAAGACAATAGTCTTCCACATAATATGTTCTGTCGTGTTCCTTATTCCGGACCGGAGAGCTTGAAGGCGACGAACAGCAGCTTACCGGAACGCTCGATTTGCAGGACTACCGGTGTATTGGCCGCGACGTGGTTCAGCGCGGAACGAAGTTCTTCAATACTCCTGATCGAGGCGCCGTTCATCGTGTGAATGATAGCTCCCGCCTCGAGCGAAACATCTGCCGTCGAGTCGACCTGCCTGGCGACGACCAGCACGCCCGCTGCTACTCGAAGGCCAGTCAACTTGGCAGCAATTTGCGGATCGATGTCCATTGCGATTATGCCCAGTTGACTGACACGGCTCTTTTCCGACTGTGCCAGCGCGGCTACCGTATCAAAATCGTTTGTCGATTCAACCAGCGGAACTGAAAAGACCAGCCGGCTTGATCCTCGGCGCACTCCGAGTTTGATCTGCTCGCCGCCACTGCGCATAAACAAACGAGTGGCGAGCGCCGGCAAACCGTTCACCGGGTAACCGTCGATGCTCGTAATGATGTCTCCGACTTTCAATCCAGCCGTTTCGGCGGGACTTTCAGGTTCAACATCAGAAATGATCACGCCGGCATCCGTGGCGAGTTTTAGACCAGCAGCTAAGTCGGGCGTGATCGATTGAACGCCGGGTCCAGTCGCGCCGCGATGTAGATGTCCCAACTTGCGGAGTTGCGGGTATGCGTAAGCCACAATTGCGCTCGGAATAGCGAACCCCAAACCCTCGTTACCGCCGCCTTGCGAAAGGATAAAAGTGTTGATTCCGACAAGTTCGCCATCGACATTCACGAGCGGCTGTTTTAGTCCAAACGGAGCGGTTCGTGAAGTCACTAACCAGAGTTGATACGTTTGCGCGGGCTTCAAACCGGACACAGCGATCTGTAACAGGTCCAGCGGACCTAAAGCATTCACTGAAACCGTCGCATGTGCCTGGCTTCCACTGCCTTCCGGTGCGATGAGCGTGAGATGCGCCGCTTTCCCCGCCTCGCCCAGCGGCATCAGGTTTGCTGTCCCATCACCGTCCGGCACTGCCTTAGGTACATAAACAAGAGCCTGTGGCTGCTGACCGATGGAAATCGTTGTGAGAACTTTGTTTGCGAGCGTATCGATCGCGAGCACAGCGTCCTGGTTTTCCAGTCCGACGTAGACACGCCTCCCATCTCCCGATCCCCAGATTCCGTGCGGAAGATCGCCAGTGGGAATGGTCGCCACCAATGCCGGTTTGTCACCTCGGCGATAGACTTTAACTTCGTTTCTTTCACCCACTGTCACATAGGCAAACTTCCCATTCGGATTGTCGAGGAGCGTGACGTGGTTGGTGATCGGTCCGGTATCAAGCGTTGCCAGGATGCGGAAAGGCGGCTCGGCACTCATCACCTGCGTTCTTCCCGAATCCTTGAGCGTAAACCAGACTTCGGTTCCATCCTGACTCACGGCCAGATTCGGCGAGAACGGGCTGAATTGTGGAACACGCGCTACTACTGAATAGGTTTGGGTGTCGACAACGTCCAACTCCGGAGTAAAGCTGGAAGGCACGAATGCATAACGTCCATCGGGGCGAAACAGCACCATGCCTGGTCCATTCGCAGTTTGCACCCGCCGAACTTCCTTCATCTGCACCGGATCGCTTACTGAAACGGTGTTGGAGGTTTGATCGGCCGTATAAACGCGATCACGGTTGGACACTGGAATTGCAGCAGTTGTTTGTTGTTGATTTGGCGGCGGCGCGCTGGTGGCGCCGGTTTGCGATTGGACCAACCGGAGACGCATCACCTGAATCTCCTGCTGCTGCGTAACGATGATCTCTTGAGCGAGCCGTCGCAGCACGGGATCTTTGCCGTGAAGCAGAACGGCCTTCGCCATATCAATGGCGCCCTGATGGTGTGGGATCATCATGGCGGAAAAATCATGGTCGGGATCGCCCGTCATCGGCGCCGCCCTCATGTCTTGCTCCATTTTTTCCATGCTTTCCGACATGTCGCGCGCGAACGCCGGATCGGCGTTGATGTGGGTCGTGTGCCCGTGTTGTGAAACGAACAGTTGAGTGCCAAAGGCAAGAATGCCGAGAAGAAAAAGCCGGTTCACTTGCTGCCGATAACCTCCATTCTGCTCTGAGTCTATTTAAATCAGCCTGCCAGTCTTTTCGTTTTTTGCTGGATATGTTGGGCGTTTGACGCAACTGTTAGCAGCAATGCGTAATTTGCTAAGACGCTTTTTGTTTGAGTAATTCGAGAACAATAACGATATTGAAGTTGCGCGCGACAATGTTCGCCTCTCAGAACAGGCACTGCTTTCTTTCGAGGGTGTTTACGATCCGCTGCTGACTTTTACGCCTTTGTACAGTGACGTGCGTACGCCGGTCGCCGGGCCGTGACGGGGACGATCGACACGCTCACGCAAAACGAAGCACTTTCCAGCAACTCTGAATAAGACCCTTCAACCTGGTGCAGTTATTTTTTAGCTGTACGCGTGAGCACGGTGCATGTTCGCGTGAACAACGTTTGAACGAGCAAGGAGGAATTAATGAGCGTATCGGTTGGAATCAAGAGGTTTGGGGCCTTATTCGCTGCTTGTGAGGTAAGGGAGCGTTGATCGGCGCGGGTGCCGGCGCTGCTACCGGATATCTCATTCAACGGCGCCGAAATCATCGTCACCGTCATCGCCACTGGCGGCATAGATAAAAGGGACCACAGGGTGTGAATTTCGAGAAGTAGTAAAGGAGGCAAGTTCTTTTTCAGTGTCGCGCCGTTTGAGTATGACCTGTGCTCTGACTGGCTCTGGGATAGCGACGACATCGTCGTTTACAACGATCCCGATCACGTCGGGTGGTATCTGGCTTACAACGTCAGACTCGGACGCTACGTGCACGTGACGTATCTCGGCGGCGCTTAACAATCAAGGAGTATGGAGGAAGATTGATGAAAGTTATTACGAAAGTATTCTTGTCACTTTGTCTGGTGGTTGGCCTCGGTGCCATCCTGACGAGCAATGCCCAGATTGAAAGTGACGCCGCAATCAAAGTAAACGTTCCCCACTCATTCGTGGTGAATAACACAACGCTACCGCCGGGTAGCTACACGATCAAGGTGGTTGACGATTACAGCAACTTGAACGTGCTGGAAATTCGCAGCGCTAACGGAAAGATGAACGTCCTTTTCGATACCGAACCAGTCAATCTTGAGCGTGAAAAGCGACAGAGTGAAGTGGTATTCGACAAGATCGGCGACAATTATTTTCTTTCGCAAGTCTTTCTGAAGGGTGACGAATCCGGTAATCAGGTCGTGAAGTCGAAGCAGCAGCGACGGCTTGAGGAAACCGGTGCAGTTGCGGAGAGATCGTCGATGGAAGCGTCACCAGTGCAAGCTAAAGCTGTGAAGCAAACAGCAAAGAAGGTGAAGCAGTAGGTCGAACGGACCGGCTCAAGCGGTTCATTCAGAACCACAAAAAGGCACAAGAGGCACAAAGGTGTTACCAAACCCTCTTGTGCTTTTTGTGCTTCTTGGCGGCACCACGTCTACCGCGGGCCTCCGGAACTCTGCCAAAAACTTCCGTCGGCGTAATCCAACCGGAGTATGACGATACGTTCTTTGAATTGCGTGCGGTTATGCACAGCAGGCGCCTTGTTTTTTTCTGTTTGCAGAACGAGCGATGTAATTTGATCGCGTAAGCTCTTTTCTTTTCCCGGGGGAATTACGATCTTCGTTGTGAACACGTAGGCAAACGTATCTTTCGGATCCTGGGGAACGA
>Ga0187894_10007417_pt1 | contig 10360 bp, 7 predicted proteins | sample GBC1701081metaG_FD_136650 | JGI IMG/M metagenome (GOLD analysis project Ga0187894, IMG submission 136650) | White microbial mat communities from a lava cave in the Kipuka Kanohina Cave System on the Island of Hawaii, USA - GBC170108-1 metaG ... | reverse complement strand
CGTCACGATCGGGATCATGATGTTCTTGAGCACATGCACGAAGATCACGCGCCGCATCGTGAGGCCCTTGGCGCGCGCGTATTTCACGTAGTCGAGCAGCATCGTCTCGCGCATGCCCGCGCGCGAGAGGCGGATCACCAGCGCGAGCTTGAAGAGAGCGAGGTTCAGCGCCGGCAGGAAGAGGTGCCCGAGCCCGGTCCAGCTGAAAAGGCTGCTTTGCATGCCGAGGAACGAGGCCACCGGCCCGCGCCCGCCCGCCGGCAGGATGTTGAGCTCGACGGCGAAGATCATGATCAGCATCAGGCCGACCCAGAAGGTCGGCAGGCTGAAGCCCAGGATCGAGCCGGCCATGATCGTCTTGGCGCCGGCCGAATTCGGGTGGTAGCCGGCATACATGCCGAGCGGGATGCCCAAGCCGCCGGCGATCCCGAAGCAGACGATGACGAGCTCGAACGTCGCCGGCATGCGCTGGAGGATGAGCTGGATCGCCGGAATGCCGAACACGAAGGAGCGGCCGAGATCGCCGCCGAGCGCGCCTTTGACGAAGGTGAAGTATTGCTCCCAGATCGGCCGATCGAGACCGAGCGCCGCCGCGACGCGCGCGCGCTCCGTCTCGTCGGCATCGGACGCCGCCAGGATCTCGACCGGATCGCCGACGACGTAGAGGCCGAAGAACACGATCGCCGACATCGCGAAGAGCACGAGAATGCTCTGCATCAGCCGGCGGATGATGAACACGGTCATGCGCGCGCTCCGCGGCTCGTTTGGCGCCCGCGCGGTTCCCTCACTTCCCAAATCGCAAGAGCGATTTGGGCCCCTTCTCTCCCAGAGGGAGAGAAAAGCAAGAATGCAGCTTCGTCTTCTCTCTCCCCTCGGGAGAGAAGGGGCCCAGGCAACGCCCCTGGCGTTGCTTGGGAAGTGAGGGCTGGCGCCGCGGGCACAGCCGCTGAAGTTGTGCGAGGCGGGGCCGCTACTGCGGCTTCACGAATTGCGCGAGCGTGTTCTCGTCGGCTCGCGGGGCATAGGTGATGCCCTTCCGCGTCGCCCAGATGTTGATCTGGTAGTGCAGCGGAATCAGCGCCTGGTCCTTCATCGCCACCTCGCTCGCCTGCCAGAGCAGCTTCTCGCGCTTGCCGTCGTCGACGGTGGCGAGGGCCTGGTCGAGCAGCGTGTCGACTTCCTTGTTGGAATAGCGCCCGCGGTTGGAGACGCCGCGGCCAGGCCCGACCGTCGCGATCAGCGACCGCAACGGGTTCGAGACCTCGCCGGTGTCGGCGCCCCAGCCCACCAGCATCAGGCTGAACGAGTATTTGGGATTGCTGGCGTCGGAGGCGAATTTCGACCAGGGCAGCGTCGCCACCTGCGTGTCGATGCCGGCGCGCGAGAACATCTGCCCGACCGCCTGCAGGATCTTTTCGTCGTTGAGATAGCGGTCGTTCGGTCCGTGGATCGTGAGCTTGAACCCGTTGGGGAAGCCGGCCTCGGCGAGCAGCTTCTTGGCCTGATCGGGATCGAAGGCATCGGCCTTCAGATTGGGGCTCACGCCGAAGAAGCCATCGGCGAGCAGGCCGCCGGCGGGGATCGCCTCCTTCTCCATCAGCCGCTCGACGATCGCCGGCCGGTTGATGGCGAGCGACAGCGCCTTGCGCACCCGCACGTCCTTCAGCGGATTCGGCTTGATCGGCTTGCCGTCCTTGTCCTGCACGAACGGCGTCTCGTCGCGGAAGCTGTCGATGTGCAGATAGATGATGCGGTTGCCGACGATCCGATGCAGCGTGATGTTGGCGTCGGAACGCAGCGACGCGAGATCGGCGCTCGGCACCTGCTCGATGATCTGCACTTGTCCGGCGCGCAATGCCGCGACGCGCGCGGCGTTGTTGGTGAGGATGCGCGCCGTCACCTTCTGCCAGTGGGGCTTCGCGCCCCAATAGGCGTCGTTGCGCTCGAAGACGACGCGGTCGCCGGGCACGAACTCGACGAGCTTGAACGGCCCGGTGCCGATCGCGGCCTTGCCGCCGTTGAAATCGGCGGTCGGCGCCTCGACGAACTTCTTGTTGATGATACGCACGTTCGAGAGATCGATCGGCAGCAGCGGCGCCGGCGCCTTGGTCTTGAAGCGGATCGTGTGCGGGTCGACGATCTCGGTCTGATCGATCGCCTGCGTGTTGAGCCGGAACGACGACGGGCTGTTGGGAACCCACGGCACGCGCTTCAGCGTGGCGACCACGTCCTCGGCGGTGAAATCGCTGCCGTCGTGGAACTTGACACCCTTGCGGAGCTTGAACTCCCAGGTCGTGTCGTCGATCGTCTTCCACGATTCGGCGAGCCCCGGCCCCGGCCGCATCTTCTCGTCCATGTGCACGAGGCGGTCGAAGATGTGCGAGGCGATGTTGTTGTTGGGCGTGAGATTGTGGAAATGCGGATCGGCCGAGGTGACGCTGGCGCTGATGCCCATGCTGAGCTCTTGCGCCGAAGCACCAGCCGCCAGCAGCCCGGCCGCAGCAAGGCCGAACGCCGTCCGCCGCAATACTGCGATCATGTTGCTCTCTCCCTGATTCCCTTTGCGCGCAGATACGCGCGCCTTGGGCGCATCCTATCGGCGTGGCACGCGCCGCTCAACGCCAGTCGGGCTCGCGCCACTCGGTTTCGGGGTCGAGCGGGAAGACCGGCCGGGGCAGGCCCTTGAACGGGATACGCTCGAGATTGGGCGAGGTGAGGCCGCCGGTATCGACCTCGTAGACCTGCTCCGGATTGAAGAATTCGTCGAAGCCGGCGCGAAAATGACCGCGCGATTTCACCACGACCGTGCGCGCCGTCGCGATGTCGAGGCCCATCATCTCGAAGAAGATGGGGTCGGCGGCCTGCTTGCGGCGGCTCCCCACCACGACCTTGATCCCGCCGAGGTCGAGCGCCGCCGTTGGGCCGAGATCGAGCGCCTGGCCCGCCCAGAGGCCGCGGCGGCCGACGCATTTCCCGTCGTGCAGCGCGAGCACGCGCGCCGGTGCGGTGAACGGCCGCGCGAAGCGGTCCGTGCTGCCGCGATTGAATACGGCTTCGAAACGCGCGCCCACGCCGGCTTTGTGCGCTTCCGCCGCCAGCGCCGCGTCGATGAAGACGCCGAGGAGTACGCGCTTCGCTTCGGCCTTGTGCAACGCTTCGAGCAGCTCGGTTGTGTTGCCGCCCCCGCCGCCGCCGGGATTGTCGCCCGAGTCGGAAAAGGTGATCGCCGGCCGCGCCGGGTCGCGCGCAGCCTCCTGTGCGAGGCGCACCGCATCCGCGAGCGGCGTAAGGCGCTTTACGAAGCGCGGACGGTCGCGCCAGGCTTGGCGCGCGAGGTTGAGCGCCACGCGGCGTGCGGTGGTGAGGCTGTCGCGCGCCGAAACGAGAATCGCGACTCCGTTCTTGCGCGTATCGGAGAACACGAAGCCGCCCACCACCGACACCGCGATCACCTCGGGCGTCTTGAGCTGCTGCCCGCGCGCGATGAGGTCCGCATAGGGGCCGGCGGCCGTCAGCAGCGAGACGCTGGCGGGCGTGAGCGGCAGGCGGATGAACGCGGTGAAGGATTTGCCGCCGGCCATCAGCTCGGTCAGCACCCGCGCCGCCTCGGCCCCGCGCTCGCGCTGATCGACATGCGGATTGGTGCGATAGGCGAGCAGCACGTCGACTTTTTCCGACATGCGCTCGGAGATGTTGGCATGGAGATCGAGCGTCGCCACCACGGGCACGCGCGTACCCACAAATTCGCGCACGGCCTCGAACATGATGCCGTCCGGATCTTCGCCGCCGGTCGAGGTCATGCCGCCATGGTTGGAGACATAGACGCCATGCACGGGCCCCGCCGCGGCGAGGCGCGCGCGGATCTCGTCCAGCATCGCGGCGAAGAAGGACGCATCCACCGGGCCGCCCGGCTCGGCGCCGGCGACGAGAATGGGCACCGGCGTCCAAGCGCCCAGCCGGTCCATCTCGGCCACGAAAGCCGCGACTTCGGCCGGCAGCGCCGGCGCGGGCTTGCGCGCCTCGGCCATGATCGCCTCGCCCACGAAATAGCAGAGCGAGCGAAAGTCCGCCGCGCGCGTCACCGGCGCGAACGCGTTGCTTTCGAGATGCACGCCGAGGATCGCGACGCGCCGCGGGGACGATGCCGTCATGCGAAGCCTTGCCCTGATCCGCCGCGCTGGTCTTGGCCGAGAGGCGCGCCCATTTCAAGCGCGACGCGCCGCCGCGAAATGCTTCCCCTCGCGGCGAAGCGCCTCTAGTCTCCGCGTTTCGCTCGGATTGCCCGATGAAACCGCGCCCCGCCACCGTCGAGATGCTGCGCCGCCTGGTCGCGTTCGACACGACCAGCCGGGCCTCCAATCTCGCGCTCATTCATTGGGTGCGCGACTATCTCGGGGAGCACGGCATCGCGTCGCGGCTGGTGCATGACGAGGCCGGGCGCAAGGCCAATCTCTTCGCCACCATCGGGCCCGGCAAGAGCGCGGCCAACGGCAACGGCGCCAGCGGCGCATCGTTCGCGGGCGGCATCGTGCTGTCGGGCCACACCGATGTGGTGCCGATCGACGGCCAGGAATGGAGCAGCGATCCCTTCGCCATCGTCGAGCGCGACGGGCGCCTCTATGGCCGCGGCACCTGCGATATGAAGGGCTTCATCGCCGTGGCCCTCGCCCTCGTGCCGGAATGGGTCCGCGCGCCGTTCGTCACGCCGCTTCACCTCGCCTTCTCCTACGACGAGGAGGTGGGCTGCCTCGGCGTCCGCCGCCTGCTCGAGGATCTCGACGAGGCGGGAATAAAGCCCAGCGCCTGCATCGTCGGCGAGCCGACCGAGATGCAGGTCGTGCGCGCGCACAAGGGCAAGCTCTCCTATCGCTGCCACGTGCGCGGCTTCGAGTGCCACTCCTCGCTGGCGCCGCGCGGCGTCAACGCGGTGGAGTATGCGGCCGCGCTGATCGCCTATCTCACCGCCATGGGCCGGCGCTTCGCCGCCCACGGTCCCTACGACCGCGCGTTCGACATTCCGCACAGCACGGTTCATGTCGGCACGGTCCAGGGCGGCACCGCGCTCAACATCGTGCCGAAGGATTGCCGCTTCGATTTCGAGTTCCGCCACCTGCCGGGCGAGAATCCCGCAGCGATGCTGCGCGACGCCCAGGATTTCGCCGCGCGCGAGCTGATCCCGCCCATGCACGCCGTCAACGCGGACACCGGCTTTCGCTGGGAGAAGATTTCCTCGTTTCCGGGCGCCGACACCGACGAGGGTGCTGAGATCGTCTCGCTCGCCAAGCGTGCGACCGGGCGCAATTCCGCCGGCAAGGTGGCGTTCGGCTGCGAGGCGGGACTCTACGACGCAGCCGGCATCCCGACCGTGATCTGCGGGCCCGGGCATATCGATCAGGCGCACAAGCCGGATGAGTTCGTAGCCCTCGCACAGCTCGCCGAATGCGAGGCGTTCCTGCGCCGTGTCGCCGCCGCGGCCGCCGGGGCCGCGCGGTGACCAGGCTTCCGCAGCTTTATCCGGTCGAGCTCAAGGCGCCCAACCTCGCGCGCTACAAGCCGGGCAATACCGGCATCGATTATGTGCATCGCTTCGCGGCCGGCGAACGCGGGCCGCATGTGCTGGTGACGGCGCTCGTGCATGGCAACGAGATCTGCGGCGCGATCGCGCTCGATTGGCTGATGAAGGAGAAGTTCCGTCCGGCAAAAGGCGTGCTCACGCTCGCCTTCTGCAATATCGCCGCCTACGACAGTTTCGATCCCGCGGCGCCGGGCGATTCGCGCTACATGGACGAGGATTTCAACCGTGTTTGGTCGCCCGAGCGGCTCCAGGGGAAGGCGAGCTCGGTCGAGCTCCGCCGCGCGCGCGAGCTCGTACCCGTGGTCGAGGCCGCCGATCTGATGCTCGACATCCACTCGATGCAGCACAAGACGCCGGCGCTGATCATCTCGGGCCCGCTCGAGAAGGGCCGCCGCCTCGCGCGCGAGATCGGCTTCCCGGCGCTCGTGGTCAGCGACGAAGGCCATGCCGGCGGCCGCCGCGTGCGCGACTACGGTCCGTTCGGCGACCCTGCCAAACCGCAGAATGCTCTACTAGTAGAATGCGGCCAGCACTGGGAAAGAGAGAGCGAGGCGGTAGCCAAGGAGACGCTGGTGCGCTTCCTCGCCCATGCCGGAATCGCGGACGCCGCCTGGGTGAAACGCAACCTGCCGAAGAAGAAGCCGGCGCCGCAGCGCCTGATCGAGGTCACCCACGCGGTCACGATCAAGTCGCCGGAATTCCGCTTCGCGACCGATTATCGCGGCCTCGAAGTCATCGCGAAGAAAGGCTCGGTCCTCGCCCATGACGGCCCCGAGCCCGTGAAGACGCCCTACGACGATTGCGTCCTCATCATGCCCTCGCGCCGCCTCCAGCCGGGACAAACCGCGGTGCGGCTGGGGCGGTATATCGAGTAGCGCCTACTTAGCGCGCACCGCGCTCATCGCTTCCGACACGGCACGCGAATCCATGTCGTTGCGCGCGTCGAGGCCGGCGATCGTGCCGGCTTGGTCGGGCTCGGGGCGGTTCTGGCTGAGCTTCCACTTGCCTTCGAGGCGCGTGAGCACGAGCTCGATGCCGACGATGCCTTTCAGCATCTGGTCGACGAACGCGTCGGGCGCGTCGGTCACCTTCCACGGCACGGCCGAGAAGCTTTCGTGGCGATCGGTGAGGCGCGTGACGAGGCGGCGCAGCCACGCGGCATCGTCGACGACCGTGAGCGCGCCGTAGGCGTGCACGGCGATGTAGTTCCAGGTCGGCACGACCTTGCCGTGCTCGCGCTTCGACGGATACCAGTTCGGCGAGATGTAGGCCTGCGGTCCGTGGAAGATCGCGAGCGCCTCGACGCCCTCGCGCGCGCCCTTGGCCTGGGGATTCGGCCGCGCGATGTGGCCGGTGAGCGTGCCATACGGCGCGGGCGCGGGGTCCCACAGCATCGGCAGATGCGAGCCGATGAGCCCGTCGCCGCCGAGCGAGACCAGCGTCGCGAACGGGTGCTTGCGGATGAAGTCGCCGAGGATCTCGGGGCGGGCTTCTTGGAAGTGCTTGGGGTTGTACATGGCCTTTCCGGCGCGGTGGCTTTGTCGCCTGATCAAACCAAATTGTCGTTCCCGCGCAAGCGGGGACCCATACAGCGTCTCCACACAATCGCCATTGAGCAGGGCGCGTACCGCCGGGCGCATGGGTCCCCGCTTTCGCGGGGACGACAGAGAAACTGAGGTTAGGTTCTGACCACAGCCGCGTCATCGATGATAAACTGGACGTCGTCGCGGCCATTGTAGCGGTCGGCGCGGAGATGCCCGGCAAGATGCAGCACGCCGCCGCGATGGGCGAGCAGCGCGTCGCCGAGCGGCGTGCCCACCGCGCGGAACGCCATCGCCTTCAGGCGGCCGCCGCGCTCGAGCGGGATCGAAACGCGGAAATGCTGCTCGCCGGCCGGGTCGACATAGGCGATGCGCGCCGCGGTGAGCGCCAGGCGCGGTTCGGCATTGCCGACGCCGAACGGCGCCAGCTTTTCGAGCTGCTCCAGGAACTCGCGCGAGGCGCCGTCGGGCGCCAGCGCCGCGTCGACGATGAGCGCCGGCGTGCCGCCCGCCGCGGCGACGGCGGACGCGAGTCGCTCCGCGACGAAGGCCGCGAAGGCTTCGATCTTGTCCTCGGCGACCGTGAAGCCCGCCGCCATCTTGTGTCCGCCGCCATTCACCAGGAGGCCGGCGAGGCGCGCGGCGATCACCGCCGCGCCGAGATCGGCGCCGGCGATCGAGCGGCCCGAGCCTTTGCCGATCGGCCCCTCCGGCCCGTCGACGATGCCGATCACGCAGGCCGGCTTGCCGATCCGCTCGACGACGCGGCTCGCGACGATGCCGACGACGCCCGGGTGCCAGTTGCGCCCCGCGACCGTGACGACGGCGCGGCCGAGCGCCGCCTGCTCCTGGGCGCGCGTCACCGCCTGAGCCAGGACCTCGGCCTCGATCGCCTGGCGCTCGCGGTTATACCCATCGAGGCGCGCGGCGAGCGCCTGCGCCTCGGTCGGGTCATCCGAGGCCAGCAGCCGCCAGCCCAGCGTCGACTCGCCGACCCGGCCGCCCGCATTGACGCGCGGGCCGAGCATGAAACCGCTATGGAACGCGCCGAGCGGCTCGGCGATGCCCGCCACATCGGCCAGCGCGGCGAGCCCCGCGTTCGCGCGCCGCGCCATCACCTTGAGGCCCTGCGCCACCAGCACGCGGTTCAGTCCGGTGAGCGGCACCACGTCGCACACGGTGCCGAGCGCCACGAGATCGAGCAACTCGATCAGCGCGGGCTCGCGCCGCGTCGACGACGCGCCGGTCTGCGACAGATCGCGGAAATAGCCGCGGCGCCGGAGCTCGCGATTCAGCGCGACTAACAGCAGAAACGCGACGCCGACGGCAGCCAGCGTCTTCAACGGGCTCGTCTCGTCGAGCCGGTTGGGATTGATCGCAGCGTAGGCCGCCGGCAGCGCCGGCTCGGCCGCGTGGTGATCGACGACGATCACGTGCAGCCCGGCCGCCGCCGCCGCGGCAAGCGGCGCGTGCGCGAGGATCCCGCAATCCACGGTCACGATGACCTTGGCCCCCTGCTCGCCGAGCTTCAGCAGCGCCGGCGCGTTGGGGCCGTATCCTTCCTTCATGCGGTCGGGCACGTAGACGACCGGCGGCGCGCCGAGCTGCGCGAGATAGCGGTGAAGCAGCGCCGCCGAGGTGGCGCCGTCTACGTCGTAGTCGCCGAAGATCGCGATGCGCTCGCCGCCAATCACCGCGTCGGCGAGGCGCGCCGCCGCCTTCTCCATGTCCTTGAGGTGCGCCGGATCGGGCAGCGAGTGGCGCAAGCGCGGCGCCAGGAAAGCCGGCGCGGTTTCGGCATCGAGGCCGCGCGCCGCGAGCAGACGCGCGACGATTTCGGGCAGCTCCAGCTTTTGTGCGATGGCGCGCGCGGTTCGCTCGTCGGCCGCCCGCTCGCGCCAGCGGCGGCCGCATACCGAGGTCTCGACGCCGAGCGAAGCCGGCGCCTCGCGCGCGACGACGTCAGTCGGCGGCGTCGCGTTCATGGGCGCGGAGCTTGCGCGCCGGCCCGCGCCGATAGCTGTAGACGAGCGCCGGCCAGAGGTTGAGCCAGATGCGCGAGGAGACGTCGGTCGCGATTCCGGTGCCGCCGATGGGGATCGGCGATTCGCGGAAATAGGTGAACTGGACGAACACGCCCTCGGGGTTCATGAGCCGCAGAGCCGCGCGCAGCAGATCGAGCCGGCGCGCCGGCGGCTGCGTCAGCAGCGGCAGGCTCGAGACCACGGCGGCCGGCGGCGCGAGGCCGAGGCGCCGCACATGCTCGGCAAGCGCATACGCATCGCCCTGGACCAGCCGCAGATGGGGATAGCGCTCCCCCAGAAGCTTGCTGAATTGCGGGCTGAACTCGATCAGGATGAGGCGCTCGGGCGGGATCCCGCGCGCGAGCAAGGCGTCGGTCACGACACCCGTGCCCGGCCCCAGCTCGATGATCGGCCCCGGCACGGAGAGATCGACGGCCTCGGCCATGGCGCGCGAGAGCGCCTTGCCGCTCGGCCATTGCGCCCCGGTGCGCAGCGGCGCGGTGACGAAAGACCGCAGAAACCGGACCACGTCGGCGGCGCCGCTGCCAGTTCCCCGCGGCTTCGCATGCCGCTCCGGTTGCACCTTGTCCACGTCCCCTACCTCTGCACCGCTCCCTGCCCCGCCCGCTCAGTGGCCGGGGTGGCCGTAGACGGCCTTGCGCTCGAAATTGTGCTGGGCCTCGATCAATCTAACCGTTCCCGTGCTGGAACGCATCACGATCGAGTTCGTCACCGCGCCCTTGCCATAGCGCCGCACCCCTTTGACCATCGAGCCGTCGGTGACACCGGTAGCGGCGAACATCACGTCGCCGCGCGCCATGTCCAGCAGCGTGTAGACCTTCCCGAAATCGCTGATGCCGCAATTGCGCGCGCGCTTCTTTTCGTCCTCGTTGCGGAACAGCAGCTTTCCCTGCATCTGGCCGCCGATGCAGCGCAGCGCCGCCGCCGCCAGCACGCCTTCGGGCGCGCCGCCGCTGCCGATGTAGATGTCGACGCCGCTCGAGGCCTTCGAGGTCGCGATCACGCCCGAGATGTCGCCGTCGGAGATGAGCTTGATGCGCGCGCCGGCCTCGCGCACCTTGGCGATGAGCTCGGCATGGCGCGGCCGGTCGAGGATGCAGACAACGAGATCGGCCACGTCTACCTGCTTCGCCTTGGCGAGGTCCTTGAGGTTGTCGCCCGGTGTCTTGTCGAGATCGACGATGCCCTCGGGCAGGCCG
>Ga0187894_10007416_pt1 | contig 10360 bp, 7 predicted proteins | sample GBC1701081metaG_FD_136650 | JGI IMG/M metagenome (GOLD analysis project Ga0187894, IMG submission 136650) | White microbial mat communities from a lava cave in the Kipuka Kanohina Cave System on the Island of Hawaii, USA - GBC170108-1 metaG ... | reverse complement strand
TTTATGGCAAGCCATCAAGGTGTTTGTCTATGCTTGGAATCGTCGTCAACTTCATAAGCGCGCTTACCCGGCTTATCCAGCCCATCTCATGGAGTTCCTATACCCTTTACTTTAGCCACTCCCTGTTCTGGCGACCCTGGTTGAGGGTTGGTAACGCAATTCCAATACCCCCTCCTTACAATCTCCCTATCGGTTTGGTCAGATACAAGGAGTGAATCATGCCAGGACAATATCGCCTACCCCTGTATAAGGCGGATCGCGCTTTACCCACCGATCTTCCTTACACTTGCGACTTTGATACCGACGATGAGGACAATGGCCTATGGTCGGAGGAAGCGTTAGCGCGTCCGCAGATGGGTTGGCGCGTCGATGATGAAGACGAAGTACCAGGATTGGTTGGACAACACACCCGATTCCCATGATTTTGAGGAAGATAATTAAGGGGACGATTTGCCGGGCAAAAAGCGACTGGCATTGATAAAACTCGGCTAGAAAAGTCTTTTCGATACACTTTTCTCGCTTGCATTCATCAATTTGCACAAACTTTTCCCCAACCCCTTGATGATTTGAGCCAATCTTGTTATATTAAACGTTTAAGGTACTTAATCGTTTAAAGTTCGCTGCATTAAGGAGTAATTCGTGTCCGGTCGCCTGTGGTCACTCGAAGAGTTTCCGTTTCATCCCGAAAGATTAAAATACTACGAGACGATTTTTACCGTTGGCAACGGTTATCTGGCGACGCGCGCCAGCTTTGAAGAAGGCTTCGACGCCGACAGCCCGTCCACCCTGGTACATGGCGTCTTTAACCACGCGCCCGGCGTCCTCGTCCCGGAACTCGTCAACGCGCCCAATTGGCTGCCCATCCGCATCTGGGTCGACGGCACACCCTTCAAACTCGTCAACCTGAACGACACCACGCTCAACCCGCCCGATGGCGCCGTCCTCGGCTACCGCCGCATCCTACACCTCGACCACGCCCTGCTCCGGCGCGAGGTGTTGTTCCGTGCTGCCTCCGGCGCGATTGTCCGCCTCGTCTTTGAACGCTTCGCTAGCCTGAGCGATGTCCATGTCCTCGCCCTGCGCGTGCAAATCATCCCGGTGGACGGCACGCCCGAAATCCGCGTCGAGAGTTTGATCGACACCGACGTGACCAACAACGGTGCGCGCCACTGGCTGCCCGATACGCACCCGGTCTCCGAAGGCGATCTCGTCGGCGTCGAAGTCACAACCAACCAATCCGGTTACGTGCTGGGCATGGCCTCCAAGATGCTGTGCGACGCCAGCGAAGCTATCACGCCTGGCATCACGGATGGTTCGCCCCGCTCGATGATGCAGTTCGACCTGACCGAGCCGGTCACGCTCGACAACCTCACCGCCATTTACACCAGCCGCGATGTCGAGCGCCCATTAGATGCCGCCTGCGCCAAAGTGCAGGAGGCCGCCCGACTCGGTTACGCCCAGCTTTTCGCTGACCACTGCGCCGAATGGGACATCTATTGGGATGGCAGCGATGTCGAAATCGAAGGCGACGCCGCCGCGCAGCTTGCCATCCGCTTCACCCAGTATCACATCCTGATCGCCGCGCCGCGCCATGACGACGACGTGAGCATCGGCGCGAAAACCCTCTCCGGCCTCGGCTACAAAGGCCATGTCTTCTGGGACACCGAACTCTTCATCCTCCCACCCCTCACGCTGACGCAGCCGCATCTCGCCCGCAACCTGCTCATGTATCGCTATCACCGCTTGCCCGGCGCGCGCAACAAGGCCAAAGCCAACGGTTATGAGGGCGCGATGTTCCCCTGGGAAAGCACCGACACCGGCGAGGAAACCACTCCCCAGTGGAGCGACCTCCAACCCGATGGCTCGCGCATCCGCATCTGGACGGGCGACAGTGAGCATCACATCTCGACCGACATTGCTTACGCCGTCCTGCAATACTGGCGCTGGACGGGCGACGATGCCTTCCTCACCCAGCACGGCGCAGAAATCGTGCTGGACACGGCTGTCTTCTGGGGCAGCCGCGTCGAGCCGAAAAATGGTCGCTACGAAATTTCGCAGCAGATCGGCCCGGACGAATACCACGAAAATGTAGACAACAGCGTTTTCACCAACCGTATGGTCGTCTGGCATCTCGAACAGGCGCTCGACCTGCTCGATTGGCTGGGCGAACACTCCCCCGCCGACGCTGCCCGCCTGGCCGCCTCGTTGAAGCTGACCGATGATCGCCTCGCCCACTGGCGCGACATCATCAACCGGATGTTCATCCCCTTCGACGAGGAGAAACAGTTCCACATCCAGTTCCCTGGTTTCTTCGACCTGGAATACATTCCCGTGCCGCATTACGAGCCGCGCACCCTCAGCGTCCAGGCCATCCTCAGCCACGCCCGCAGCATCCAGACCCAGGTGCTGAAACAGGCCGACGTCATCATGATGATGGCGCTGCTGGGCGATGAAGTCGGGGAACGCGACGTTTTACTCAACAATTGGAACACCTACTACCCGCGCACCGATCACGGCTCTTCCCTCAGCCCGGCCATCCACGCTTGGGTCGCCGCCCGCCTCGGCCTGGACGATGTGGCCTATGAATTATTTGAACACGCCGCGATGATTGATCTGCAAGACAACAAGGGCAACGTCCGCGACGGCATTCACGGCGCGGCCAGCGGCGGCCTATGGCAGGCGCTCGTGTTCGGCTTCTGCGGCCTGGGGCTGGACAGCGACGGGGGAATGACGACCGACCCACGCCTGCCTGCCCACTGGAAGCGCGTTTCATTTTCTGTGTACTATCGGGGCGAACAGCAGCATATCGCCGTCAAAAACCCCGTGATGGTCTCCCCGACGGCGTGATGGGGTGGTCTCGTGTGAGATGTTGTAAGGGCGTGATACATCACGCCCCTACCGACCGCTCCACACAGGCCAGAAATTCACGCCACCGATTGAAAGTCATTTGAATAAGTATTTTGGAGGAAGTATCATGCGTAAGTCTCGTTTTATGCTCGTGGTGCTGGCGTTCGCGCTAGTGCTGTCCGCCGGGCTGGTTCAAGCCCAAGACCCGGTTGCCATCCAGTTGATGGGCTGGTCATCATCCGAATCGGAAAATCTCCGCTTGCAGGAATTGATTGACACCTTCAATGAGGAGAACACCGATGTGGTCGCCACACTCAACCAGGTGCCGGATTACGATGCGGCCTTGCAGGCGGCCATCGGCGGCGGCACACCCCCGGATGTCTTCTACGTCGACTCGTTCAAGTTCCCCGACCTGTATGCCGCCGGCGTGCTGGCGAACGGCAACGACATCATCACCGACCCGGATGATTTCTACCCGTCGCTGCGCGCGGCCTTCACCGCCGACGAGCAGTTCATTTGCCCGCCGAAGGACTTCGCAACCCTGGGGCTGCAAATCAACAATGACGCCTTCGCCGAAGCCGGCCTCGAAGTGCCGACCACCTGGCCCGAACTGGGCGCGGCTGCTGAAGCCCTGACCACCGAAGATCGCGTCGGTCTGGCCGTCAGCAACGATCTGGCGCGTTGGGCGGCCTTCCTGTATGCGGCGGGCGGCACGGTCACCAATGAAGATTTCTCCGCCATGACCCTCGACACGCCCGAAGCCCTGGAAGCAATGGAGTTCTACACCGGCCTCGCTGCCAATGGTTTCGCCAAGACCGCCGCTGACCTCGAAGCCGGGTGGCCGGGTGAGGCCTTCGGCCAGGGCAAGGCCGCCATGGCGACCGAAGGCAACTGGATTTATCCGTACCTGAAGGACAACTTCCCTGACCTGAACTTCTCGGTCGTCGAACTGCCCGCCGGCCCGGCTGGCGAGGCGACGATGGCCTTCACCGTTTGTTACGGCGTGGCCGCTGGCGGCCAGAACCAGGAAGCCGCCTGGAAACTGGTCAACTTCCTGACCGGGGCGGACGGCATGAAGCAGTGGACTGACCTCGGTCTGGCGATGCCCACCCGCGCCTCGCTGCGTGAAGGCTGGCTGGAGCAGTTCCCTGACCTGGAACCCTTCCTCAGCGGCGCGGAGTATGCGCACGGCTGGCAGTTCACCACCGGCTTCAACGACGTGCTGAACAACATCAACGAGGGCCTGCTCGAAGTCTTCAACGGCAACCGCGATGCGGCTGACGTGTTGGAAGAAGCCCAGGAAGTCGGCAACGAAATCCTGGCAGAAGCCGCGAGCTAAATTCGCTTACGAAGGCGTAGGGACAGGGTGCGCCCTGTCCCTACCCGCAGGCGATTGTTCCGTAAGGGCGTGAAATGATATTGATGTCCATAAATCGGAGACATCAAGGAAAAGTCAGAAGGTAATTCGGCTTTTCCAGCCCCTTCACTGGGCTTGTCTTCGCCGAAGGCGGGTAGCCGGGTGGCTCTAGCCCCCGGCGGCGCGCCCTTACCAAAACGTGAAAATTAAAGTATTTAGGGAGCATCTTATGAGCAATGTCTCAATCCGTGCGCCCGGTTTACCTACCACCCGCACTTCTTTCGAACGATTTTTGTTGCCCCTGGCCGGAGTCGGGCTGGGCGCGTTGATCGGGGCGGTCATCGTCGCGGCCATCGCCGTGCATTACACCATCGAACTCGACCTGCCCTTCGACCAGGCTTTGCGCGAACGGGGCTTCGGCGAACCCCTGCTCCTCATCGCTATTTTGGCCGCAATCGGCCTGCCGCTGCTGTTCGGCGCGCTGGGGTTCATGCGCTCGTCAATGAACCTGAACCCGATCACCGCGCCGGGGCGTTTCACCCTCGCCTACATCCTGGCGACCTTCGCGCTGGGTTATGGGGTCACGTTGATCCTGTTCTTGCTCAACGCATCGGCGGCGCTGCAACTCGGCGTCCTGCTCCTCAGTCTGATCGCTGGGCTGGTCATGGGCTTGATGCGGCTGGAAAGCGACACTCGCCAGGAATGGATGGCGGGCTTCATATTCATCGCCCCGGCGGTGTTGATCCTGCTCATCTTCGTCATCATCCCGATCCTGTTCGCCCTCTACGTCAGCCTGCGCGATTGGGACGGCCTGAGTCCGGTACTCAACTCGGACTACATCGGCACGGAAAATTATGCCCGTTTACTGGTCGATGACGGCATCAAACAGCGCAACTTTTTCCTCGCGTTGAAGAATACGATCTATTACACGCTGGGCGTCGTGCCGGTGCAAACCGCCATTGCGCTGATCCTGGCGACTATCGCCAACCAGCGATGGCTGCGCGGGCGCAACCTGTTCCGCACCGCCTTCTATTTCCCCAGCATCACCTCGTCGATCGTGGTCTCGATCATCTTCTTGTGGCTGTTCCAGCGTAACGGCATCATCAATCGCGGCCTGGATTTGGTGCTGCCGGGTTTCGAGCCGGTCGCCTGGACGGGCAACAGCGACGGCGTGCTGCACAACATCTTTGGTTTGTTCGGCATCAGCCCGGATACTTCGTCGCCAGCGATCAAAGGTATCCTCGACACCGAGATCGCCGGGTTGGACATCTGGAACTGGCTGTCCGGCCCCAGCGTGACGCTGCTGGCGATCATGATCCTGAACGTGTGGACGACCATCGGCACGATGATGCTGATCTTCCTGGCGGCGCTGCAAAACATCCCGACCCAGCTTTACGAGGCGGCCTCGGTCGATGGCGCGACCGCCCGGCAGCAGTTCTTCAGAATGACCATCCCGATGCTGCGCCCGACCCTGTATTTCGTCATCACCATCGGGCTGATCGGCTGTTTGCAGGTCTTCGATCAGATTTATGTCATCGGCGGCGACCGCACCACCATGAGCGTGGCCTACCGTGTCTACCAGAGCGGCTTTGAAGACTCTGACATGAGCCTGGCAACGGCGACGGCCTTCATCCTGTTCGTGATTATCTTTATCTTTACGATGATCCAGCGGCGGATCACCGGCGATAAAGCGGCATAGGAGAACCACGATGGCAGTTGCAGCCCAAACCAGTGCCGCCACCAGCGGCCCGTCCACCAGAGAAACCTTATTGCAAATCCGCAAGATCGTGATGTATGCGGTCTTGATCGCCTTTGGAGCGGCGATGATCTTCCCCTTCATCTTCGCCGTCTCCAGTTCGTTCAAGACCCTACCGGACATCGCCGACAACCCGGCGGGCATCATCCCGCAGCCCATCACCACCGAAGCCTACAACAGTGTGCTGACCTCACAGCAGTCCAACTTCCCCCGCTGGACATTCAACAGTGCCTTCGTCGCGGTGGTCGTCACCATTGGCCGGGTGTTTTTTAGTTCGCTAGCGGGTTATGCCCTGGCGCGGCTGAACTTCCCCGGCAAGCAGGCCGCCTTTTTCACCTTCCTCGGCACGATGATGATCCCGCTGATTGTGCTGCTCGTGCCGCGTTACATCATCCTGACGCAGCTCGGCATGACCGGCACCTACCAGGGGATTATCGTCCCAATGCTGGTGGATGCGTTCGGCATTTTCATGATGAAGCAGTTCTTCGAGTCGATCCCACGCGAGATCGAAGAGGCCGCCTTCGTTGATGGCGCGGGTCGCTTCGTGATCTTCTTCCGCGTCATCCTGCCGATGGCGACCCCGGCGCTGGCGGCGCTGTCGATCTTCGCCTTCCAGGGCGCGTGGAACGACTTCCTGAACGCGCTGATCGTGGTCATCAGCAACCGCGACCTGTACACCCTGCCGCTCGGCCTGGCGATCCTGCGTGGCGCGCAGGGCAACACGCTGATCTGGAATCAATTCTTCGCCGGGTCGGTCATCACCACCCTGCCGATGGCGATCATCTTCTTCGCCTTCCAACGCTACTTCGTCGAGGGCGTGAACTATTCCGGCCTCGCCGGGCAGTAACCCACCTTACAATAGGGGGCGTTCTCGGATGCCCCCTCAGTTACCCACTGACCCGTCCTTTACTTTCTGGCTACCATTTTCTAACTTTCGACTCGCCTTCCTCCCTCAAAATCGAAACAAATGTCTGAACAAATGTTCAACCTTTTTCCCGGAAATCACGTACAATAGCCTCATTAGGGGTTCGTGTTGGCTTAAGCTGGCGGGTTCAATCACAGCCGGTAGAGGCAAAAAAGGCGAAATTTACCTTTTCGCTTTCGTCGCTTTTGTCGCCTTTCCTCTCAAATCGTAGCAAAATGGGCAACAAGCGGCGGCTACAATGACACAACTGAGAATTTGAATGGATTATTTTTATCGTCTTTATCATCACAAGTATCAAAACCGACTGCGATAGGGTCTTCATCTTTGACTTAGCACTCGGAACCTTTCTTGCGCCGCCGCCGCCGCCGCCGCAAGCAAATGGAGTGAAACAATTATCGCGTGTCTTTTCTTTTAACTTTTAACTTTCTACTTTTAACTCAAAGGAATCCCTTGTCCGCCGCCAAAGTCTACCAGCACCAAACCCTGATTCCGACCACGATGGCGCGCATGATCGCCTTCCACCAGGATCCGCGCGCCCTCAACCGCCTGACGCCGCCACCCATCTTCGTGCAGCTTTTGCGCGACGACCGCAAATCGTTCAGCCAGGGCGAACTCGTCTTTCGCCTGTGGTTTGGTCCGCTCCCGATCCAGTGGGTCGCCCGCCATGAACCCGGCCCGACGCCGACCTCGTTCATCGACCGCATGATCGACGGCCCGCTGGACTCGTGGCAGCACGAGCATCTTTTCCGCGCGGTATCCGGCGGTGTCGAACTGACCGACCGCGTGACCTACGCTCACAAACCGGGGCTGCCCGGACTGCTCACCCGCCTCCTGTTCGACGGGCTGCCCCTGCGCCTCCTGTTCGTCTATCGCCACCTGCGGACGCGGCTCGGCACGCGAGAAGTTAAAAGTTGAACATTTTATGTGAAGCAAACGATGGTGCTATGGGTTAGACCGATGAAATGGTTGTCTCAAGCTGCTGCCAGTGGTCAAACTCGTGCAGTGCCATCCGCATCGTTTCGCCGAAGACGGTGTAGGTGTTCGCTTTGCCGATGAAGCGTGCGGATCGATCCCACTCGTCAAACGATAACCCTGCCAGGATACGCAGTAGGTTTTGGCGGCCAACCGCAAACGCCTGAAAGTTCTCCGCAAAACGCACGGTTGCGTAATCCTGTTTTTTCGCCCATGCCCTGGGGTGAATGTAGGCCAACTCAGGGTTATCGAGGATCAGCATGGCGTAGATACTATACGACCACACATCGGCACACCCGCGCAGATGCGCCAGAATATCCACCACTGACCACTCCCCCGGCGCGCGGGCAGCGTGCAGGCGGCTTTCATCCAGCCCGGCAGTCAGGGAAGCGATGCGTTGGGGCGTCTCGCGCAGGGTTTGGAGGTAGGTTGTAATTTGAGCCTGGGTCACTTTCTTCGGCATACTCCCTCCAACCCTATGCGGACATCGTTAGCCCGCCATTACGCCTCAAAACACCCTTCGCTAATTTGCCTTGAGTCTTTAATCTTTTGCTGAATGCTGACCGCTGATGGCTGAAAGCTGTCTGCTAGACCGCCTCCCGCGCGATCATCGCCTGGTAAAACCGCGCGCTCTGTTTGGGCGTGCGCTGCTGCGTCGCGTAATCGACATAGACGATGCCGAAGCGTTTGCTGTAGCCGAACGACCACTCAAAATTGTCCATCAAACTCCACACGAAGTAACCCTTGAGCGGCACGCCCTGGATGATGGCGTTGTCGCAGGCCAGCAAATGCCCCTTGAGATATTCGACACGGCGCGGGTCGTCCACGATGCCGTCTACCGGGGCGGGGTCGTCGAAGGCCGCGCCGTTCTCGGTGATGTAGATCGCCCCCGGCGCATAATCGCGGTACACGCGCACCAGCAGGTCGGTCAACCCTTGCGGATATACTTCCCAGCCCATCTCGGTGTACTCGGCGTCAGCGGGCAGGTTTGGCTCACCGCTGGCGGCCATCACGGTGCGGTTGTAGTAATTGATGCCCAGGAAGTCGATTGGGACAGCCGCCGCCTTCACCGCGTCCAGGTCGAGGCCATCGAGCGCGTCCCCGTAGAAGGCGACCATATCGGCAGGGTATGTCCCCTTGAACACCGGGTCGAGAAACCAGCGGTTGAACTGCCCGTCGAAGAACTGCGCCGCCATCACATCCTCCGGCTTGTTCGGATCGGCTGGCTCGGTCGGCGTCAGGTTGAACGTGATGCCCGCCGGGACGCCAGGACAGTTTTGCCGGATCACGCCCATCGCCGCGCCGTGCGCCAGGTGTAGGTGGTGGGCGACGCGGTAGGCCGTCGCCGGGTCGCTCAGGCCGGGGGCGTGCTGCCCGAACAGGTTGGACAGGATCGAGATGCACCAGGGTTCGTTCAGGGTGATCCAACTCCGCACCCGGTCGCCCAACGCGCGCGTCATCACCTCGGTGTATTCGGCGAACCAGGCCACGCTGTCCGGGCTGGCCCAACCGCCCTTGTCCTGGAGCGCCTGCGGGAAATCCCAGTGATAAAGCGTCAGGTAGGGTTGGATGCCGTAACGCAGCAGTTCGTCTACCAGGCGGTCGTAAAAGTCCAGCCCCATCTCGTTCACCCGCCCCGTCCCCGCCGGGATCACGCGCGGCCACGACACGGAGAAGCGGTAGGCTTGCAGGCCGAGGTCGGCCATCAGCTTCACGTCATCCTTGTACAGGTGCAGGTGGTCGCAGGCCACATCGCCGGTGTCGCCATCCTGCACCTTGCCCGGCGTGTGCGAAAAGCGATGCCAGATGCACTCGCCGCGCCCTTCGCTCAGGCCGCCGCCCTCGATCTGGTAGCTGGACGCTGCCGCGCCCCACAAAAAATCCTTCGGAAACGCCATGACGTAGCCTCGTGTGAAGTCGTTAGTCGATAGTCTTTAGCTGCTAGTCGTTAGTTCTTAGTGATTGGTTGTTGGTCAGCATAATACCCGCTTGCCACTTTCTCTGCACTCTGTACTCTGCACTTTGTACTCATGCCTGTCTTTCCACTCAGTCCTAAGTCCTTAATCCTGGCTTTACGCCACCCACATGTCATACGTGTACAGCAGCGTGAGCAAGCCCATTATCAGCACGCTCGCCAGCGTCCAGGCGCGGTCGAAGGCGGCGCTGCGCCCCAGGCGGCTGAGGAAAATATACAACGCGGGCGCGACCATCACAAAGCGCACCCAGCCCTGCGGCGATCCACTGGTGAAGGATACCACCAGCGCGACCAGGCTGAACAGGGCGGCGCCAGGGTAACGGCGCAGCGTGAACAGGCAGACGGTTATACCGAGCGCTGCCGCGCCAAACTCGATCAAGAAATAGGCGCGCCGTTGTAAATTGCCAGGGTCGCCGATAGCGTCGAGCGCGAACTGCATTCCCGCTGTGAAGCGCGGCCAGTCGAACAGCGTCCGCCCGAACCAACCGTCTTCCACCCGGTCGAAATTCGTCCCCACTGCCCGCCGCC